>Ga0172372_10005105_pt1 | contig 18401 bp, 19 predicted proteins | sample LakKiv5m_2_FD_114544 | JGI IMG/M metagenome (GOLD analysis project Ga0172372, IMG submission 114544) | Freshwater microbial communities from Kabuno Bay, South-Kivu, Congo - kab_092012_9.5m | ecosystem: Environmental > Aquatic > Freshwater > Lake | place: Democratic Republic of the Congo...
CTGGGGTTACAGCAAGCGCATCGAGCGCAAACAAGATCACTTCTGGATCTACGCTGGCTACAAGAACTACATCCGGCCGCGCACCAACCGCGACCACCGCCCCAGCTCCGCCAGCAAGCTGGGTTTACTACCCAGACGCCTCAGCATGGCGGAAGCGATCGCCTGGAAAGGACGATTCTCGCTGGAGGGATAGGAGATTGCAATCCAGGGGCCCTGTCCCCGGAAGGGGATCAGTATCGGCTGGTCCTATCGCTTGGGTGCGAGCTTCTCGCGCGGCGGCAGCAGCAGTTCCTGACCCACGCGGATGGCGCTCGGCGACTCCAGACCATTGTAGGTGGCCAGCGCCTCGAGGATGCCGCCCTTGGAACTGCCGTAGTGCTCCTCGCAGATCCTCGAAAGGCTCATCCCGGCCTCGATCACCAGCGTCTTGTCGCGGGGTGGCGGCGGCGTGGGCAGCGTGGCGCCGACGGGTGGGGGCAACTCCGGCGTGCCCTCACCGAGCAGCGGAGCGCCGCTGGGATTGCCGACGATCACCCGGCTCCAGCCATCCTCGTGCTGGGCCACCTCGCGTGCGCGATGCCGCTCCTCCAGTGCCTTCGAGCGGAGATTGCGCTGCATCAGGACCGCTGCGACCAGCAGCCCGAGCAGGACAAGGACTCCGACTCCGAACTTCACGCCCCGGGCTTGGCGAGCGGAGCTCCCGCTCCGGACTGGCTGGCGGCCGCTTTGGCGGCCGCGCGCTTCTCCGCCCACAGCAGCACCGGACCGGCGATGTAGATCGTCGAGTACGAACCCGAGATCACGCCGACGATCAGGCAGTAGCTGATGCCTTCCAGCACGTTGCGCGAACCGTAGTTGAATCCGAACAGCACCAGCAGGGTCAGCAGCACGGTGGCCGAGGTCAGGATGGTGCGGCCGAGGGTCTCGTTGAGCGAATCGTTGAGGATCGTGGCGAGCGGCTTGTCGGACTTGGTCCGGTTCTCGCGGACCCGGTCGAAAATCACGATCGTGTCGTTCTGCGAGTAGCCGATGATCGTCAGGAAGGCCGCGATCATCGAGAGGTCGATCTCCGACTGCACGAAGCCCAGCTTCGTTCCGACCGCCAGCGCGCCCAGCGCGATGATCACGTCGTGGGCCAGCGAGACCACCACGGCGATGCCGTAGGAGTACTCCGCGAAGCGCACTCGCAGGTAGAGGATCGTGCCAAGCAGCGACAGCAGGATCGCCAGCACGGCGGCGTTCGCCAACTCCTCACCGATGCTCGATCCGATGAAGTTGGACTCGGGCACGGGGGTCGAGAGCACGAACAGCTTGCCGGTGGAGTCGCGCTTGGACTGCAGCCGCCCACCGATCGCCGCCGTCAGCGCTTCGGGGCTGGTCTGCACCGTGCCGCCGCTGAAGCTGAAGACGCCCGTCTTGCCGGCCTGGGCCTCCACCTTGGGTTCGGTCAATCCGACCTCGACCAGCGTGGCACGGATGTCGTCGAGCGGGTGCTGCTGCTCGAGGTGGATCAGCCCGTTCGCCTGACCGGCTTGGATCACACTGCTCACGGAGGCGCTCTGGAGGACAGGATCGAGCGCCTTGCGGATCGACTCTTCGCCGCTCTGGGAGCTGTCGCGGCTCTGGCCCGAGGTCACGGCGGCCTGCGAGGCGTCATCGAGCTTGTAGGCGATGCGGAAGGAGCGATAGCCGGCCTGCGAGTTGCCGCTCTCCTGCACGGGGCGCACCTGCGCGGAGCGCCCGATCGCGCCGGGGATCGAGGAGAGCAGTTCCTTGATCTTCGACTCCTGCTGCGGCTCTTCGGTGTTGACGCGAATCGTGAAGCCGCCCGTGAAGTCGATGCCGAGCTTCTCGCTCTTCGGCAGCGAAGCGAACAGACCCAGCCCGCCGACGATCAGCACGAACGAGATGGCGATGGCGGGCTTGGTCCACTTGAGGAAATCCCAGCCCGGGTTCACGAGGATCTTGCCCATCGTGTAGGTCTTGACGCCGCGCTTGAGGTCCGAGAAGACCAGCAGGTTCGTGACCACGATCACGGTGAACAGCGTGGAGAGGACGCCGATGTTGAGCGTCGTGGCGAAGCCGCGGATCGGACCGGTCCCCACGTAGTACAGGATTGCGCCCGCGATCAGCGTGGTCAGGTTGGAGTCGATGATCGTGACGGCTGCGCGCTCGAAGGCCGCCTTGGCCGCCTGCACGAGCTTGAGTCCGCGCGCGAGCTCTTCCCTGAGGCGTTCGTAGATCAGAATGTTGCCGTCGACCGCCATGCCCAGCGTCAGCACGATGCCGGCGATGCCCGGCAGCGTCAGCGTGGCGCGGAGGAAGGCCATCGCGCCCAGCAGGAACAGCAGGTTGATCGCGAGGCTGATCACCGCGAGCACGCCCAGACGCCGGTAGATCGCGATCATGAACACGGCGATCACCGCCAGCGCGGCGAGCGAGGAGTAGAAGCCGGCCGTCACGTACGACTCGCCCAGCGTTGCCCCGACGCGCGAGCGCTCGAGCAGCGTCGGACGAATGCGCAGCGAACCGGAGCGCAGCGTGTCGACGAGATCCTTGACTTCCTTCTGGGTGAAGCCGCCGCGGCCGCCCTCGATGATGCCCGAGCCGGGCAGCTTGCTCTTGATCGTGGCCAGGGTGGCGACCTCCCCGTTGAGCACGATCGCCATGCCTTGGCCGATGTTGGCCTGCGTGAAGTCGCCGAAGGCGGCCTTCTTGGCCGCGCCGATCTCGAAGCTGACGGCGGGCATCCCCATGGCGTCGCTCGAGAAGCCGACGGTTTCGAGGTCATCGCCGCTGAAGCTCCACTGCGGATTGTTGGGCCGCACCAGCGGCACGAGGCGCGACTCGACGGGGGTTTCGGCCTCATCGCGGCTGATACGGTTGGGGAACCACAACAGGCCGGCCGTCGGACCGCCCTTGTCGGCGGCGAGCGCGTTGAAGTCATCCAGCCGGCGGCCTGGGTTGGCCTTGACCCAAGCGATGGCCTTCTCCTGTTCCTTCTGCAGATCGCTGCCCAGACGGGTGATGTCGTCGGGGCGCGCGCCGAGCAGGAACTGCATGTCGCCAACGTTCTCGATGCGCTTTTCGATCTCGTCGCTCGTCAGGAGTTCGACGGTCTCGCCGACGGCGTGGGTCGCGGGCGCCGTGCCCAGCTCGCCGCGCGTCAGGCCGTTGAATTGCGCACCCTCGCGCGAGGCGTAGGCGATTTGCTCGTCGCCGACGCGGATCGAGGCCGCCGCGCGTGGGAAGGTCTTGAGGTCCTCGTTGGAGATGCCCGTGAGGGAGAGGCTGCTCGCGCCCGCATCGATCGCCGCGGCGAGCTTGCCGCTGACGCGCGCGGAGGCGATTTCCGCGACACCCGGCACCTCGATCACGACGCGCTCGTTGCCCTCGGGCACGATGCTGAGTTCCATCACGCCGTTGGGGTCGACGCGATCGCGCAGCGTGTTGCAGAACTCCTGCAGGAGTTTCTGCGGGTCGGCCGCCTCGGCTGCGCTGATCTTGCCGCTGTTGACCGCCTCCTGGAAGTCGAACTGGTACACGCGGCGTGTGCCGCCCGCCAGATCGAGGCCCAGACGGAAGGGGCGCTCAGGGAGCACCAGGCACAGGATGAAGACGACCGCGAGGATCGCGGTGATGGTGATCTTCTTGCCGAGATTTTCGGTCATGGGCGGGGGAGCGGTGTTCGATGTGAAGGAACGCGGCGCAACAAGAGGCGAGGGCGCACCCCGCCCGCGTCACCTTGGCCGCGTTCCGCGTGGGGCAGATGATATCGGTTTCAGGCCTGCGACGCGGAATCGGATTCCTGCGAGGCGGCGGCGCGCATGGCCTTCTCGAACTCGCGCTCCTTGCGGACCTTCTCGCCGAGGAGCTCCTTGAGGCGGGTCTGCTTGCCGACCCGGTCGCGCAGGAAGTACAGCTTGGCGCGGCGGACCTCGCCGCGGCGGGTGATCACCACGTCCTTGACGCGCGGGCTGTGCAGCGGGAAGAGGCGCTCGACGCCCTCACCCTGCACCAGGCGGCGCACCGTGATCGAGCGGCGGATTCCGCGGCCCTTGTCGGCGATGATGGTGCCGATGAACAGCTGGACCCGCTCCTTGTCCCCTTCCTTGATCAGGTAGTGGACTTCCACGGTGTCTCCCACGTGGACGGTAGGCAGGCTCTTCTTGCCGTTTTCGCGTTCGATGGTTTCGATCAGGTTCATGGCGATGGGGGCGGAACTTTCCGCAGGTCGGTCCCAGCCTCGCGAAACGAGGCCGGGAAGTGTTCGTGGGGGAGCGGCTGGATCAGGTCGGCGCGCCGCTCGCGGGTGCGCTGCAGGGCCTGATGGTGCCGCCAGGTCTGGATTCTGGCGTGGTCTCCGCTGAGCAGGATCGGCGGCGCTTCGAGCCCGCGGAACACGCGCGGACGCGTGTAGTGGGGGTGGTCGAGCAGGCCGCTTTTCCCGAACGAGTCCTCCGCGGCGCTGCGCTCGTCGCCGAGCACGTCGGGCAGCAGGCGCGCCGCCGCTTCCAGCAGGCACAGCGCGGGCAATTCGCCGCCTGCCAGCACGAAATCGCCGATCGAGAACTCCTCGAAGGCGAAGTGTTGCAGCAGGCGTTGGTCGAAACCTTCGTAGCGTCCGCACAACAGCAGCACGCGCTCGTCCTTGGACAACTGCTCGGCATGGGGCTGGCGGAAGGGCTCTCCCTGGGGCGAGAGCGCGATCCGGCGGAAGCGTCCGTGGCGGCTTTCCAGCCACTCGATGCACTCCGCGATCGGTTCGGGTTTCAAGACCATGCCCGGTCCGCCGCCGAAGGGTCGGTCGTCTACGGTGCGGTGGCGATCGCGCGTGAAGTCGCGGAAGTCGACGAGCAGCACCTCCAGACGCCCTTTCTCCTGGGCAATGCGGAGGATCCCGGAGCCGATGTAGGGCTCCAAGGTCTCAGGGAACAGGGTCAGAATGGCAAAGAGCGACAAGGCCCCTCCTTTCTGGTGAGGAGACAAGAGGGCCAAGCAGGGTAGTGCCCCACCCCGGCTTCGTCAAGGAAAGGCTGGCTTCCCCCCCTCCCGACGCCCAAGATGCCGCCATGTTCACAGGCTTGGTCGAGGGGGTTGGGGAGGTGCTCGGGCTGGAGCTCCGCGGGACGGGCCTGCGCCTGACGCTGGGGACGGCCATCCCCGGCTTCCAGACGCGCACGGGGGCCAGCATCTCGGTCAGCGGAGCCTGCCTCAGCGTGGTCAGCGAGCAGGAGGGCCGCCTCGCCTTCGACCTTTCGGCCGAGACGCTGGCGCGCACCCGTTTTGGCTCGCTGCGGCTGGGCGAGCGGCTCAATCTCGAGCGCGCCCTGCTGCTCTCCTCCCGGCTCGACGGCCACATGGTCAGCGGCCACATCGATGCCGTCGGCACGATCACCGGGCTGTACGACAGCGGCGACGGCGGCCGCTGGCTGGAAGTCGAGGTGCCCCCCGAACTCGAACGCTTTCTCGTCGACAAGGGCAGCATCACGGTCGACGGCATCAGCCTGACGGTCGTGCGGCCCGAGCAGCGACGCTTCCAGGTGGCGCTGATCCCCCTGACGCTCGAGCACACCAATCTGGGGGCTGCAGAGGTCGGTCAGGCGGTCAACCTCGAGGCCGATCTGGTCGCCAAGTGGATCGATCGGCTCAGAACGTCTGAAAGAAGATCGACGTGAAGGTCGTGATCGGCGCGGCTTCGCGGTACTCCTCGAGCGCCCGCTGCACCACGTTGAGGGCCTGCTTCACCTGCAGATAGACCTCGTCGTCCATCAGGAGCCGCCCCAGGCTGCCGCGCCCGGCGCGCACCTGGGCCGTGATCACGGCCAGATTCTCGCTGGTTTCGCGGATGTTCTCGTAAACATCATCGCGCGTCAGCAGCTTGCCGAGGCTGCCTTCGCCGTTCTCGATCCGCGCCACGATGCGCTCGATGTCCCGCAGCAGCGTTTCGTCCTGCATCAAGCGGCCGAGCGTGCCCTCGCCGCGGTCGAGGCGCTTGAGCACGGAGGCGATCGAGCGCAGGCCCTCGTCGAACTCGCGCGCCCAGTCCGAGTCCTTCGCCAGTCGGCCGGCCAGCCCCTCGCCCTTTGCCAGCGAAGCCGACACGCTGGCGACATCGTCGAGCATCCGGTTGAGCTTCGTGGCGCTCTGGCGCAGGTCCTCGTACAGCTCGTCCTGACTGAGGAGCTTGCCCACGGTGCCGCGGCCGGCGACCAGATCGGCCGAAATGCGCTCGAGGTTGGCGAGCGTGGCGGCCGCGCGCTGGGCGCTGGCGGCGAGATCCTCCGCCATCTGCTGGTCCGAGAGCAGTCTTCCCACCGGGCCCTTGCCTTCGCGCGCCTGGCGGGAAAGGAAGGCCAAGTCGTCGACGATCTGTTCGACGTCGGCGCGGCTGTCCTTGACCAGCTCGCCCAGCGAGTTGAGCGGGTTGGCAACCACCACGCCCATCAGCCGGGCACTGGCCGGGATCGCCGCCGCGCCGGCCGGACCCGGGTCGATGGTCAGGTTGCGGCCGCCGAGCAGCGTGGCGTCCTCGATCGCGAGCTTGGCGCCCACGCGCAGCTCCAGCGGCTCGTTGAGGCTTGCGACGACCGTGACGCGCCGCTCCTCGGGCGCGCTCGGGTCGTAGGACAGCGACTTCACCCGGCCCCAGCGCATGCCGGCCACCAGCACCGCGTCCCCCTCGCGCAGCCCGTTGGTGCGCTCGAAGTGCACCACGATCTCGGGCTGCGCATGGAACAGCGTGAAGTTGGTCAGGAACAGCGTGTAGTAACCCAGCACGCCGAGCGCACCGAGGAAGAACAGGCCGAGCAGGAAGGAGCGTGAGGTGGACATGCTGGTTTCAATCCGGATCGCGGCCTAGGAACTGCTGGAGGCGGGGGTGGTCGGAGTGGAAGAACTCGCGCGGCGGCAGATCGACGAGCACGCGGCCTTGCTCGAGGAAGATCACGCGGTCGGCGACCGTTCGGATGCAGCGCACGCGGTGCTCGACGACCATCGAGGTCACGGAGAGCTTCTTCTGCAACTCGACGATCAGTTCGTTGATCGACTGCGAGATCTCCGGGTCGAGTCCAGCGTTGGGCTCGTCGTACAGGATGATCTCGGGATCGGTCACCAGCGCGCGCGCGATGCCGACGCGCTTTTTCATGCCGCCGGAGATCTGCGAGGGCATCTTCTCCCAGGCATCGGGGATGCGCACCAGATCGAGGCGCTCCTGCACGCGGCGGCGGATCTCCGCTTCGGAGAGGTCGGTGTTCTCGCGCAGCGGCAGCGCCACATTGTCGCCCACGTTGAGCCAGTTGATCAGAGCGCCTTCCTGGAACACGAAGCCCATGCGCTTGCGCAATTCGCTGAGTTCCCTGCGCCGGAGCCGGGGAACCGCCTTGCCTTCGACCTCGACAAGGCCCGAATCGGGCTGCAGCAGCCCGATCGCGTGCCGCAGCACGACCGACTTGCCCGTGCCCGAAGGCCCCATCACGGCCAGCGTTTCGCCGCGGCGCACTTCGAAGGAAAGCCCGCTGAGCACCTTCTGCTTGCCGAAGCTCTTGTGGACGTCGACGAAGCGGATCAGGACCTCGCGTTGGTCGCTCATGCCTGATACAGCGCCCATGTGATGAAGTAGTTCGCGATGATGATCGCGATGATCGAGTCGCGCACCGCCGCCCGCGTGGCCTTGCCCACGCCCAGCGCGCCGCCGTAGGCGCGCAGGCCCGCCGAGCAGCCGATGATCGCGATCAGCACGGCGAAGATCATCGACTTGAAGAGGCCCGCGTAGACGTCCTTGGGCAGCGGAAACAGCTTGCCCGGGTCGCGCAGGGCCTCGATCGCCGAGTCGATGTACAGCTGCCAGCTGACATGCAGCTGCGATTGCGCCACGAAGCCGCCGCCCAGAATCCCGACCGTGTCGCACAGGATCGTCAGGAGCGGCGCCGAGATCACCAGCGCGGTCAGCCGCGGCAGCACCAGCAGCTTGACGCGGTCGACGGAGAGCACTTCCAGCGCCGAGAGTTCGTCCGAGACCGACATCGTGCCGATTTCGGCGGCCATCGAGCTGCCCACGGTCGCCGCGAGGATCGTGCAGGTGATGAACGGGCCCATCTCGCGCGCCATCGAGATCGCCACGATCGTTCCGATCTGATCCTGCTGTCCGATCCGCTGCAACTCGATGCCGGTCTGAAGCGCGACGATCATGCCGATGAACAAGCCCACCAGCAGCACCACGTGCAGGCCCTGCACGCCGCCCTGGTAGACGTTCTCCGCCACCGCGCGCATGCGGCGCGGCAGGTTAGGCAGGCGCACCAGCACCGCGAAGAACAGCTCCAGCTGGAAGCCGATCCCTCGACAGAGGTTGGTGAACATGCGCAAGGGTGCGGACATGGATTCCACCTAGGGTGCCCTATTGCGCACCGTGCGTTCCAGAGGCCAGCCCGGTCCCGGCAGCGCCGGCGCCAGCCATTCGAGGCTGCCGTCCGCGCCGGAACTCCAGCGCAGGAGCCCGAACAGAAGCGCCGTGTCGCTGCGCTCGATGCCCTTGGTGTCCTGCCACTGCCGGTTGGCCCACAGCCCGACCCACGAGCGCCGGTCCTCGTTGGCGTCGCGCTCGCGACGGTAAAGCCCCAGCCACGAGCGCTCGCTGCGGATGCCCTCCGGACGCTCCTCGCGCGCGTAGAGCTCCCAGATCCAGGCGTACATGTCGTCGATCTCGGGCGTGCGCCACAGCGGGTTGAGCGCCGGGAAAGCCGTGCGACGCAGGCCCGGTTCGCCCTGATCGATTTCGAACAGGGGCCAAAGCTTGCGGTAGTCCGTCGACTCGCCGTTGTCGGCCTTGCGGTGCCACTCCTGCCACAGCGGCAGCACCCAGCGCGTCGTGCGCACGGCATCGGGGTACTCCTCGTAGCTCGAGTTGTAGAACGGCCAGAGGTACCACGTCGATTCCATGCCGTCGCCGCGGTAGTAGGAGTAAAACGGCCAGACTCGGCGCCGTCGCTCGTCCTGAGCTGGGTTCTCCAGCATCCGCACGAAGGGCCAGGGCGCATCCCAGGCCCAGAAGCCCTGCTCAGGATCGCTCGACCAGCCGAAAAACGGCCACAGCAGGGTGTGGGCCCGGTAGCTGCCCGCCCGCTTGTAGCCGTACAGCGGGAAGACCATCCAGCTGCGCTCGTCGCGCTCCTCACCGGCCCACTGGCGATTGTGTTCCCATTGGAAAAAGGGCCACAGGAAAAACCAGCGGTCGTAGCGATCCTCGTACTGTCCGTGGCCGATCAGCGGCCACGCGCGCCAAGCCGGACCGCCGGCACCGGAACTCTTCGAGAAGAACGGCCAGAGCACGTGCGTGGTCTCGCGGCCCGCTCGCTCGGTGCGCACCCACAGCGGGAACAGCGCGAATTCGATGCGATCGAAGGAGACGAAGCGCTCGAGCACGCCGCCGAAGGGAAACCACGCGCGCAGCGTGCGGCCGTCATCGGTGCGCGACCAGTAGATGCCGGGCAGCGTGATCAGCGTGTAGGTGTCCTCGCCCTGCGGCTGCTTCTGGCTGGTGTAGAGCGTGATCGGCAGCAGGTACCAGCCGAAGTCCTTGTCCTTGCGCTCAGCACGGCCGAAGGGCGTCAGGTAGCGCATCAGCCAGTCACCGTTCTCGCCCTTCTCGCGGATCACCAGCGGGCGCAGGGCCCACTGGCGCAGCGTGCCGCCCGGGGAGTCGCGCCGCAGGCGCACGGCGCCGGCGAGCGCCTCCTCCTCCACGCCGCCCCCGGCCCGGGAGATCTGCGTGTAGAGCGGCGCGAGGTGGCGCTCCTCGCGCGTGCTGGCGCAGGCCTGCAGCAACAGGCACGGCAGCGCCAGGCACAGCGTCCGGAGCAGAGCGCGGAGCCTGCGCGTCGGGGCCGACGGATCGAGTGGCCGAGTCATCGCTGGACGGCGCATGGTGGGGCGCGCATTGTGGAGGGCAGCCGGGCGCGAGTCCACCATGGCGGCGAGCGCCCGCGCTCCGAGCGGCTCAGTGCCTGCGCACGAGCGCGACGACGAGAGTGACGATCGTCAGCGGGATCACGAAGCCCAGCATCGTGGCCGAGAACAGGCCGATGGCGTCGTGCTGCTGGCTCGCGAGGACCAGATAGGTCGTGAACGCGCCGTAGTACAGGAGGAACAGGCCGCCTTCCCAGCGCGCGATTTCGCGGCCGGTCAGGAACACGGGCAGGCAGGCGCAGGCGACCGCCAACATGACCCACAGGTCAAAGCGCAGCAGCGAGGGTGCCAGCGGCAGCCCTTCGGGCGAGGCCAGCCCCGCGACGCCGAGGCAGCCGAGGATGTTGAAAACGTTGCTGCCGACCACGTTGCCGATGGCGATGTCGCGTTCCTTGCGGATGGCGGCCATGATCGAGGTCGCCACCTCGGGCATCGACGTGCCGGCGGCGACGATCGTCAGTCCGATCACCAGATCGCTCACGCCCAGCGCCTTGGCAAAGGTGGTCGCGGAATCGACCAGCCAGTTCGAACCGAGCACCAGCAGGGCCAGGCCGGCCAGGATCAGGCCGAGTTGCACCGGCAGCCTGGAATCCCAGCGACTGCGCCGCTCGAACTCCTGACTGTACTCCTCGCGGGTGGCCTGAGTTTCGCGGCGCGACTGCCGCACCAGAAAAACGGTGTAGCCGATCAGCAGCGCGAACAGGATGCCGGCATCGAGGTGGCTGAGTCGGCCGTCGAGGCCGAAGGCGATCAGCAGCAGGGAGGCGCCGATCATGATCGGCACCTCCTGCCGGATGATCTGCGCGTTGACCACGAGCGGGGTGATCAGCGCCGACAGGCCGAGGATGAACAGCACGTTGAAGATGTTGCTGCCCACCACATTGCCCACGGCGATATCCGTGCGGCCCTCGAGAGCGGCGCCCACCGAAACGGCAACCTCCGGAGCGCTGGTGCCGAAGGCGACCACCGTCAGGCCCACGACCAGTGGAGAGATGCCCAGTGACAGCGCCAGCCGAGAGGCCCCGCGCACGAGCACTTCCGCACCGATGACAAGGGCGAGAAGTCCAGCGGAGAAAAGCAAGAGTGTTTGCATGCCTTGGGGGGCCGCGGCCCGGGTGATCTGTGCCCCGGGATCTCGGCTCGTCCGCGACTCTACGCAAGCCCGCCCTCGAAGGCGAGTTCACCGCGGTCCGCCGCGGGCGAGCACCCGCGGAACTCCGCGCGGTCCGCCGCGGGCGAGCACCCGCGGAACTCCGCGCGGTCCGCCGCGGGCGAGCACCCGCGGAAATCCGCCGGCCCGGAGGCCCCCGGATCGCGGCTGCGGCCGGGTGGCGCGTCGATCCGGCGGTGCGGCCGAGGCGGGCAGCGGCTACTTCAAAGACGCGATGTCGATCACGAAGCGGTACTTCACGGCGCCCCGGAGCATCCGCTCGTAGGCTTCCTCGATTCTTGAGGCGGGGATCAGCTCGATGTCCGCCGCCAGACCGTGCCGGGCGCAGAAATCGAGCATCTCCTGCGTCTCTTGGATGCCGCCGATGGCCGAGCCGGCCAGCCGCCGGCGCTTGAAGAGCAGGCTGAAAACGCCGAGCGGGACGGGCTGTGCCGGGGCTCCGACCAGCACCATCGAGCCGTCGAGCTTGAGGTGCTCCAGATAGGCATTGAGGTCGTGCGACGCGGAGACGGTGTCGAGGATGAAGTCAAAGGTACCGAGCTGCGACTGCATCGCCTGCGCGTCGCTGGAGAGGATCACGTCGTGGGCGCCGAGCTGCCGCGCATCCTGACGCTTGTTCTCGGAACTCGTGAACACGACGACGTGGGCGCCCATCGCTCGCGCGAGCTTGACCCCCATGTGTCCAAGTCCACCGAGGCCGACGATGCCGACCTTGTGGCCGGGCCCGACCTTCCAGGTGCGCAAGGGCGAGTAGGTCGTGATGCCCGCGCACAACAGCGGCGCTGCGCGCGCGGGATCGAGGCCGGCCGGCACCTTCACGACAAAAGCCTCGTCGACGACGATCGCGTCCGAGTAGCCCCCGAACGTGACGCCGCCGACGTGTTTGTCGGGGAAGTTGTAGGTGAAGGTCGGCATCGTGGCGCAGTACTGCTCCTCGCCGCCTTGGCACTGCGGACAGTTGCGGCAGGAGTCGACCATGCAGCCGACACCCGCCATGTCGCCGACCTGGAACCGCTTCACCTGGCTGCCGACACGCTTGACGCGGCCGACGATCTCGTGGCCGGGCACGCACGGGTAGACGGTCGGCATCACGCTGTTCCACTCGTTGCGGGCCTGGTGCAGGTCGGAGTGGCAGATGCCGCAGTAGAGGATCTCGATGTGGACATCGCTCGGGCCCGGTTCGCGACGCTGGATCGAGAGCGGGGCGAGCTTGGCCGTCGGGCTGGCGGCGGCGTAGGCCTTGGATGCGAAAGTCTGGGGCATGGGATGTGTTCGGTGGGGATGCGGGGTGGACGAGGATGGGAGAGGATACGCTCACCCGGGCAAGGACGGCATCCAAGCGTCGACCCCGATGCCCTCGGGGCCGTTGTCCAAAGGCCGAGGTGGCGCATCCCGCTAGGGACGCTGGTGTCTGGGGTAGACCCAGACGCCGGCCTGCTCTCGCACCCATTCGAAGTAGAAGCGCACTCCGCGGTCGCTGGGGCTGGTGCCCATGCCGCCCAACTCCGCGTGCGGCGCCGTCCCGCTGAAATTCCGGATTCCCTGGAGGTAGGCGGCATGAAAGAACATGCCCGCATTCGGCGCGTTCCGGAAACGGAGGCAGTCGGCCAGCACCTCGTCGCGCCCGCCTTCGGAAAACACGCCGTCGTTCTCGTAGGCATCGCGCTTCTGGGTCTCGACATTGACCACAAAACCCCGCTTCGGAATGGCCATGCTCTTCTGGATGATGCGCACATCCATGCCCGGGTAGCTGTCCGTGGTGGGCGACTTCTCGTAAGGGCACACGCCGACCTCGATGCCCTTCGAGCGCTCCTTGAACCAGCCCGTCATTTGAGCCTTCTTCTGCGCGCCACCCGGCTCGCGGAAGATCTCCAGATCCATGCGCTCGGTGTGGTCGTACTCATGGGCGATGTCGATGAAGACGTTGCGCAGGCCGCGCGTTTCCAAGAAATCGGCCGTCTCCTGGATCGCGCGCCGGACGGCCTGCTCGCCCTCCAGCTGCTGGTCCTTGCGCGGAGAGAAGATGCCGACCATGACCACCATGCCGCGCTTGTCCGCCTCGCGCACCAGCCATTCGAGGCGTCTCGCCACCGCTGGCTTGAGCTTCCCATCGCGGCCGAAACCGTTGAGGCCGGCGTCGAATCCCGCGCAGGCCGAAGTCCCGCGAGAACCGGTGGCGGGTGTGGGGGGCAGCTCGCCGACCAGCGAAGCGCCACCGACGCCTACCCCTGCAGCCGAGCAGCCTTCCGTTCCTGCCAGAGGGCAAGCACCACCCACTCCGGCTGCGAGTTCCGCTGGCTCGCCCGCGCCCGCGGCGGGAGGCGTGCCCGGAGCCGCACCCGGAGGCGGTGTTGGCGCGGCACCCGATCCCGGCGGCCCGAGTGCCGGAGCTGGCCAAGGCGGTGCAGCCAGCATCGATGCCGAGGGACTGCGCAAGCTGCACGCGCCTGCTCCGCGCTACCCTGCCAGCGCCAAGCGGCGCGGGCAGGAAGGCAGCGTCCAGTGTCGGTTGCGAATGGACCGCGAGGGCCGCGTGCTGGCTGTCGAACTGGTTGCGTCCAGTGGAACGGAGGCGCTCGATCAGGCCGCGCTCGAGGCCTTGCGCAGCTGGCGCTTCGCACCCCTGCCCCAGACCCTGCCAGGCACGGAAGTTTGGGCTTTGCAGCGGATGAGCTTCCGTCTCAAGCGCAAGGCCTGAGCGCAGACGGGCCCCTTGGCCGCAAATCCGCCAGCCCTGCTTTCCGGCCCGAGGGAGCGGTCCCTACACTCAGCCCGCCCCAGCCGCTGCATGCACGTCGCCATCCTCACCTTCCCCGGCTTCAACGAGCTCGACTCGCTGATCGCTCTCAGCCTGCTGCAGCGGGCGCGGCAGCCCGACTGGCGCGTGAGCCTGTGCTGCCCGGAAGCGGAGGTCCGCTCGATGAACGGAGTGCGCGTCGAGGCCCAGTCGCTGCTGGAGGAGGCCGCCTTCGCCGACGCCGTCATCGTCGGCAGCGGTGTCCAGATGCGGCAGCTGGTCGAGGATCGAGCGCTGCTGGCGCGCCTGAAGCTGGATCCCCAGCGCCAGTGGATCGCTTCCCAGTGTTCCGGCGCACTGTTTCTCGCCAAGCTCGGGCTGCTCGATCGGATGCCGGTCTGCACCGATCTGGTCACCAAGCCCATGGTCGAGGCTGCCGGGCTCGAGGTCCTGGACCAGCCCTTCTTCGCGCGCGGCAATCTGGCGACGGCCGGCGGTTGTCTTGCCTCGCAGTACCTCGCGGCCTGGATCCTCGCGCGCAAATTGGGGCCTCCCGCGGCCGCGGCGGTGATTCACTACGCCGCACCCGTCGGCGAAAAGGACGAGTACGTGGCGCGGGCGATGAGCCGGATCGTGCCGTATCTGCCCGGCTGAGCGCTCCGTGCCGGACTCGCTCCGTGCTTGTCTCGCTCAGGGCTGCTCTCGCTCATCCATGGGCCACTTGCTAAGTTCCACTCCTCCCGCATGGCCACGAAGACCTTCCTCTCCGGCATCCAGCCCAGCGGCCGGCCGCATCTGGGCAACTACTTCGGCGCGATCCGCCAGCACATCGCGGTCCAGGAGCAACCCGGGGAGCGCTTCTTCTTCATCGCCGACTACCACGCGCTGACCACCAGCCGCGAGCCCGAGCAGCTGCGCGAGGCGGTGCGCGATGTGGCCGTGACCTATCTTTCGCTGGGGCTCGATCCCGAGCGATCGGTGCTGTTCCGCCAGAGCGACATCAAGGAGGTGACGGAGCTCTCCTGGCTGCTCTCCTGCGTCACGGGCATGGGCCTGCTCGAGCGCGCGCACAGCTACAAGGACAAGACCGCCAAGGGCATTGCGGCCTCGGTGGGGCTCTTCACCTACCCCGTGCTGATGGCGGCGGACATCCTCGCCTACGACTCTGATCTCGTGCCGGTCGGCAAGGACCAGGTGCAGCACGTCGAGATGACGCAGGACATGGCGGCGAGCTTCAACGCGCTCTACGGGCCGGTGTTCAAGCGTCCGGAATGCCTGCTCGAGCGCGCCGAAGCGCTGCAAAAGGTCCCGGGCCTCGACGGCGAGAAGATGTCGAAGAGCTACGGCAACGACATCTGGATCTTCGAGTCGGGCAAGGCGCTGAAGAAGACGGTCGGGCGCATCGTGACCGACTCGCGCGCTCCAGAAGTGCCCAAAAACCCCGATGAATTGCTGCTGTTTCGCTTTCTGGAGCTGTTCCTCGCGCCGAGCGAGCTCGCGCTTTGGAAGGAACGCGTGCAGCGGGGCGGCGAGGGTGCGCCGGGTTACGGACACCTCAAGGCGGCGCTGATCGAGGGCATGGAGAATCACTTCGCGGCCGCGCGCGTGCGCCGCGAGGAATTGCTCGCCGATCCGGCCGAGGTCGATCGGATTCTCGAGCGCGGCGCCGAGCGGGCCCGCGCGCGGGCGGTCGCGGTGCGCGATCGTGCGCTCAGGGCCTGCGGGTTGCGCTAGGAACTCCACGATGAAAACGCTGATCTGTTGTCTGTCGCTCAGCTGGCTGGCGCTCGCCTGCCAGAACCAAAAGCCCGCCTTGCCTCCGGAGCCGTCGGAGAAGATCCCGCCGCCTCCGGAGGCCTGGACCAGCGCATTCGAGAAGCCCTGCCTGATCGTCGCCGACCGCATCGAGATCGTCGGCCCCCCCGGTTTGCGCGAGCACCTCGCCCTGCGGGCCGAGGGCGATCAGCATGTTCAGGGCGCGCAGACCACGGCCGAGGGCTTCCGGCAGGAAATCCGCCGCGCGAATCCGGGCGTCGAGGCCGAAATTCGCGCCTATCTCGATCGCTGGCAGCTGGTGGCGCTGGATGAGATCCGCGTGCTCGAGCGGCCGCTGGTCTGCGACGTGCGCATCCTTGCGCTGGGCGATGCGCTGTTCGTCGATCAGAGCACGAAGCAGGAGCGCCGCGCGCCGCAGCTGGAGTTCACCGGTCCGGTGCGCCGCTGAGCATGGTGCGGCCGATGCGCAAGGCGATCGCCGCGGCGCTGCTCGGGCTGGCTGGGCTGGGCCCTGCCTGCATGTCGGGCTTCGACACGCGCTTTCCCGAATCGCGCAGCCCGTACGACGCGCTCTCGGGGAGCGAGGCCGCCGTGCTGATCGAGGCACGGGCGCAGCTGGCCCGGGGCGAGTTCGCGCCGGCGCGCGCGGCGCTGGAGGAGGCGCACCGCCGAGCCCCGCTCTCGATCCCGCTGGGGATCTGGCTGCAGGAGCTGCAGCTGGCCGAGCAGGGCCTCTCGGGCGAGGCCGCCGGACCAGAGAGCGATCCGCTCAAGGGCGCGCGCGAGGCGGAGCTGATCCGCGAGTGGCGCCGTGCGGCACAGGTGCAGCCGAGCGCGGCGAGTTACGTGCTCGCCGCGCGGCTGGAGCGCGATCCACAGGCCGCGCGCGCGCTGCTGGAGCGGGCCGCGAGCCTCGATCCGGGCTGTCCTTGGGTGCCCTATGCGCGCGCCTTTCTCTCGGCGCGCGAACGCGACTGGGCGCTGGTGTCCCGCGAACTGAACGAGGCCTTGCGCATCGAGCCCGGCCACCTGCCGAGCCGCTGGCTGCAGGCCTGGTCGCTGGCGCGCGGCGGCGACTCGCGCGAGGCGCGCGCGCGGCTGCGGGTCTGGCTGGAACGCACGGAGAACGATCCGCGTGTGGAAGCGCGGCTGCGGGGCGAGGCGGAACTGGATCTGGCGCTGCTCGAACTGGTGGGGGATGAACCGGGCGCCGCGGCGCGCTCGCTCGAGCGCCTGGAGGGGGCCTCGCTGTCGGAGAATGCGCGCATCTTCTGCGCGCGCGCCAGCGCCGCGCAGGCCCGCGGCGATCTCGGCGCGGCGCTGCGTCTCGCCGAGGAAGCCAGTCGGCTGGATCCGGAGGCGCTCCTGCCGCTGATCCAGCAGGCCATCCTGCACCAGCGCTTCACGAAGGACTACGAGCGCGCCTACGCGCTGTGGTCGCTGGTCGAAGCGCGCACGGGCAAGAGCCGCGAGTTCGGCTCCGTGATGGAGCAGTTGCGCGCGCGGGTCGAGCAGGAGCGCCTCGAGCGGGCGGTGCGCCAGCCGTGATCGCCGTCGTGCAGCGGGTGCAGCAGGCACGCGTGCGAGTCGCCGGCGAGACCGTGGGCGAGATCGGACCCGGTCTGCTGGTGCTGCTCGGCATCGCGCGCACGGACACGCTCGAGCGCGCGGGCGAGATGGCGCACAAGCTCGCGCACCTGCGCTGCTTCGAGGATGCGGCCGGCAAGCTCAACCTCTCGGCGCTGGAGCTGGGTCGCGAGATTCTGCTGGTGAGCCAGTTCACCTTGCTGGGGGATACGCGCCGGGGGCGCCGGCCCTCCTTCGAGGCAGCCATGCCCCCCGAGGAGGCGCTGCCGATCTACGCCGCCGCTCGGGCGGCGCTGGAGCAACTGGGGCTGCGGGTCGCCACGGGCCGCTTCCGGGCCGAGATGGCCGTGGAACTGGTCAACGACGGGCCGGTCACGCTGCTGGTGGAACTGCCCGGACGAATCGACGCAAGTTGAGGCTTGACGGAGAGATACCGCGACTCGGATACTGCTTCCGGACCGCCCAGCCCCCCTCCAGAATCATGGCCGAAGAGCCGCTCACGATCACCAAGAAGGACCTCGTCAACCGGATCTCGGATCGGACCGGCACGACCAAGGTCATCGTCAAGGACATCCTCCAGCTGTTCCTCGATGAGATCATCGATGAGCTGGCCAAGGGCCACCGGCTGGAATTCCGCGAGTTCGGGGTCTTCGAGGTGCGCGACCGCGCGGCTCGCAAGGCCCAGAACCCGCGCACGCTGGAGAAGGTCGCCGTGCCCGCCCGACGCGTGGTCAAGTTCAAGGTCGGCCGCACCATGCGCGAGAAGGTCTGCGATGAGCCCGCACCGGCTCCCAAGCCGGAGAAGCACAAGCTCCCGGCGCCGCCGGCGCGCGTCGAGCCCGCCATCCAAAAGCCCAAGCCGCCCGCCCCTCCGCCCTCGAACTCGCCGTTCTGAAACGGCGGAGCTCCGCTTGCCAACGGGCTCAGCTTGCGAACGGGCTCAGCTTGCGAACGGGCTCAGCGCTTGCGAACGGGCTCCGCTTGCGAACGGGCTCAGCTTGCCAACGGGCTCAGCTTGCGAACGGGCTCCGCTTGCGAACGGGCTCCGCTTGCGAACGGGCTCCGCTTGCGAACGGGCTCGGCTTGCGAACGGGCTCCGCTTGCGAACGGGCTCCGCTTGCGAACGGGCTCAGCGCTTGCCAACGGGCTCAGCGCTTGCGAACGGGC
>Ga0172372_10005108_pt1 | contig 18391 bp, 19 predicted proteins | sample LakKiv5m_2_FD_114544 | JGI IMG/M metagenome (GOLD analysis project Ga0172372, IMG submission 114544) | Freshwater microbial communities from Kabuno Bay, South-Kivu, Congo - kab_092012_9.5m | ecosystem: Environmental > Aquatic > Freshwater > Lake | place: Democratic Republic of the Congo...
GTAAGCAACCAAACCGATTGACCTAAATAATTGGCAAGCAAGGACACTTTTACAAATCCCCACGTAATTCGAATATTCTCTTTACCACAATGTCCTAAATCGGAATACAAGGCTTCAGCCCCAGTTGTAGCAAGGAAGACCGCACCAAGCAACCAAAATCCCGACGGATAATTCACCAACAACTGAAAAGCGTAAGCCGGATTCAACGCCTTGAGCACCGAAGGCATTTGAACGATGTAAATCAATCCTAACATGAGCAGCATCGAGAACCAAATCACCATGACCGGTCCGAACACTCGTCCAACTTTGTGTGTCCCAAAACGCTGAAAGAAAAATAAAACCGAGAGAATGACAATTACAATTGGCACCGTTGGAATGCCTTCCCATCCGGGTATCATTGTTAACCCTTCAATGGCCGAAGCCACTGTGATGGGTGGGGTAATAATTCCATCGGCCAACAAGGTAGTTGCACCAAGAATGGTAGGAATTACGAGCCACTTACCGTACCGACGAACAACAGCATAAAGACTGAACACACCACCTTCCCCATCGTTATCGGCTTTCAACGTAAGCCATACATACTTGACGGTGGTTTGAAGTACGAGGGTCCAGAAAATACACGACACACCACCCAACACCAGCTCTTCGGTGATTTCGCGTTCGCCAACAATTGCTTTAAGAACGTACAGCGGACTGGTACCAATATCGCCATAGATAATACCGAGAGCTACGAGCAAGGAGCCCGCGGTAATTTTTGCTTTCGTCGAATTTTTCACGTAAAAATTTTCGACAAAGGTTCTGTCGGCGGCATTAAGGAAGGATAAAAAGTGCCGAGCGAGAAATAAAGAAAAAATAAAGATTAATGGAAGCGGTATCCCACGCGACTTTCCGTGATGATGTGTTGCGGTTTGTTGGGATCGATTTCAATTTTCTTGCGAAGGGTTCCGATGAAAACGCGCAAGTAAGGGGTGTCGTCTTGGTGACCGACTCCCCAAATTTCTTTGAGTATGAACTGATGGGTAAGCACGCGTCCGGCGTGTTTGGCAAGCAGGCACAGCAGATCGAATTCGGTAGCGGTGAGACGAATTTCTTCTTCGTTTCGGTGGACGGTATGTGCGGGTATGTTGAGGTGCAGGTCGTCGAAGGTTAGCACTGCCGTCGGTTGCGAAGGAACCGACAGCCGTAAGGCGGTGCGAATGCGTGCCATGAGCTCGGCAGTGCGAAAGGGCTTTGTCACATAATCGTTTGCTCCCGATTCTAATGCCTGCACAATGGCATGTTCGTCTTGCAAAACCGAAAGCATAATCACAGGTCGCGAATACCACGCTTTCAAAGAAGCCAATAATTCCAATCCAGAAACATCGGGTAAGCTAATATCTAACAGGATTAAATCTGGATTCACGTTGGCAGCCAATGCAAGTCCCTCTTTACCGGTTTCCGCCAAAACCACCTTGCACTCATTGGTCTCCAATGCCACCGTTAACAGCTTACGCATTTGCGGTTCATCGTCAATCACCAGTATCAAGGCCTTAGTCATGCTTCAGATTTTTTATGAATGAAAACTGCACCTGCAAGGTCAATTGAAACACAGATCCCTTTTCATTCGAAGCCAACAAAAGTATATCGCCCCCGTGAAGCTTTGCAAATCCTTTGACAATCGAAAGTCCCAATCCACTGCCCCCGGGCAATGTATTCGGCAAACGATAAAACTTGTCGAACAAACGCGCCTGATGCGCTTCTGGAATACCCTGCCCCTCGTCTTCCACCAGGAGTATTAATTGATTTTCACGGTGGAAACCTTTAACACAGATGCGCCCTTGTGTATAGCTTACGGCGTTGCGCAACAAGTTTTGCAAGGCATGTTGAAACACGCGTAAATCTAATTGCACAAGTGGAAAGTCTTCGGCAATTTGCACGTGTACCCGCGCCTGTTGTTCTTCGGTACATTCCTGCTGAATCAATTGATGTACGCATTCATTCAAATCATAATACTCTAAATGCAATTCAAACGCGTTCGATTCAATGCGGCTCATGGCCAGAATATTTTCAACTTGCGATTCCAACCGAATACCCGCACGCTGTATATCGTTCACCAAAGCCAACTGATCGTCGGAAGATAATTGACTGAATGAATTTAGCAACACGTCAGAGGTTCCGATAACCGCGGCAATGGGCGTTTTCAATTCATGTGAAAGTGAATTGAGGAAGGTATCGTACATGGCCAGTAACATTTGGTTCTACTCTATCTCAGCTGCCTTGGCTTGGGCATGTTTAATTTTTCGAGTAAGAACGGCGTTTACAGAAGCCAATATAAAAAACGACAGAAACATGAAGGCATCTTCGCCATTCGAAATATGAAAGGTGAAGACCGGCGGGATAAAAAAGAAATTCCAAATCAGTGCGCTTAAAAGGGCGGATACCAAGACCGGTCCTATATCTACCAGCACCGCCAATAACGCCACCGTGGTTAGCAATCCGAAAGATACCATCCGATACCCAACTACATCACCGGCAGCAAAAAACGCAGCAGATACGCTGAATACAAGAATTAAGCTCAGCGCCCATTGTTGCGATTTAGACAATTTTAACCAGTCCATTGCACGAATCATTGAGCAATAGTACGGCAATAATTTACACCTTGATATTTATCAGAATCTTCTTTGATAGCCATCACAAAATAAATGCGAACCGCCCTTGAAATTTGTTCCAATCAATAACAGCATTATGACACAACACACAGGATTTCACATTTCAAGAATTACCGGAGAGCATAACGATTGGACACGTGCCTTGGAATTTTACAAACAAGAATTAGAGATATTGAAAAACCGCTTGTCTGAAGTTTCTACCATGTATTCGAAAGAAGAAGTAAAGGCCGATGTGGAACATTACCAAAACCAGTTTATCATTCAGCGTAACAACATCGATGAGTTAACGCACAGCATTAACGAACATGCGTCTCACATGAATCAAAATGTGCAGGCCATGGCGCAACACTTATCGAACGAAACCATGGAAGAACACGCTGCCTTACACACGAAATTTCAAGATTTAGAGCATACGATAGTAGAATTAAAGCACAATTTCTATCGCTTTGTTGCGAAGTATATCTAAGCAACAATACCCTAACCCCCAACGAAAAGAGCGGACGTGTTCCGCTCTTTTTTATACCCATAACTTTCTCACCGCTCTTCGCTGAGGTCGGTTATTTTTGTGTCATGATTCAGAGGTTTCCATTCACTCCTATTTTAGGTTGGTCGGTAAGTAGATTCGACACTTTTGCCTTTTGCAAGCGCAAATATTACTATACCTACTACGCCAAATTCGACCGTGAATTTCCGACTTCGAAAATCATGGCTTTGCGCAGCCTCACTACCGAAGCACTCAGTATTGGAAGTATAGCACACGATATTATTAAAGTCATTCTGGAACGCTTACAGAAATCTACCGAGGCCATTGACCAGGATAAACTAACGCGTTTCATTCGCAACGAAGTCGATAAATACTGCCTCGACAAAGTGTTCAGCGAAGTCTATTACAAAGAACGCGAAGAGGTTTCTGCGAAAGATCTTATACCTGCGGTGACACAAAACGTGATGAATTTTCTGAATTCAGAGCGGTATGAATGGATTCGTCAATTGCCTGAAGAAAGCAAGCGTCACTGGATTATCGAGCCCGCAGGATTCGGCGAAACACGTATTGGGCAGTTGAAGGCTTATTGTAAAGTGGACTTTATGTTCCCCAACGAGAATGAAATTTATATTCTCGATTGGAAAACCGGTAAGCCAGACGACTTCAAACATCGCAAGCAGCTGATCGGATACAGTTTATTCGCTACCTATCATTTCAAAAACAACTTCGAGAAGATTATTCCTATAGTAGCCTATTTGAAGGATGGCTATCGCGAAGAGATTCCGAAAATATCGCAGCACGACATTGATTCGTTCGAAGATGAGGTGGCGTATGAAACCCGTCAAATGCAGAACTACAACCGGGATATTGAGAACAATACGCCCATTGATAAAGAAGATTTCGCGCTGACAGAAAACACCAACGCCTGTAAATACTGCGAATTCCGTGAGCTGTGCGGACGGCAATAAAAAAAACGCAAAAAAAAAATCATCTTGTAAATCCATTACAATCGAGAGTAAGTGCTTTGGTAAAAATTAAAACAAAGCACTATGACACAGTTAAGCGAAATCAAACGTCACATCGACTCGTTCGCTCGTCCGAACGGCTACAACATCTATTCTTGGGATTTAACCAAGCGATTGGCTCTAGAAGTATGGGAATGCCATTTACTGAATCGTCCTTGTCGTAGAAACTTAAATTATTTGTGCAACGAATTTTACCAAATGATTCGCAAGCCCGACGGTGATTACATTGTTCCTCGTCAATCTTTCCGAACCTTCTAAAGCTTGCTGTATCTTTGTCGCATGGCGCTTTTAAAACTCATGCACAAAGAATTTCAGCTAGATATGCGGAAAAAGCAGGTCTTGTTCGGGATACTTTTGTTCGTGCTTAGCAGTGTGTATGTCTGCTATTTGAGTCTAGAACGAATCGATTCGGCTAAGACGCTTTCAGCGTTGTTTTGGTTAGTGGGACTCTTCGGAGCCTTTCACGCCATGACCAAATCATTCTCGCAAGAAGAACAAGGAAGCCATTTTTTGTTGTACACTTTAGCCTCGCCACGTAGTATCTGGTTAGCCAAGGGTATTTACTATTCGTTGTTGTTGGTTTTCTTGAACCTGCTTTCTTCCGCTTTATTCACCTTATTCTTTGGTGCCGAGATATGGGAAAAGGCAGGAGGATGGCTTTTTGCATTTATCATTTTCGGTAGTTTCGGATTGGGTACCGCCCTCACCTTTTTATCAGCCATGGCCTTCAAAGCAAACGGCAGTTCGGGACTCAATACGGTCCTCGGATTTCCGATTCTCATGCCCTTTATGCAAAGTTTAAGCATGGGCACGCAAGAAGTTTTGAACGGTGGCGATTGGGGAAGTGTCGGATTGTATCTTATCATCTTACTCGGACTCACCTTGTTATCTGCAGTCTTGGCCCTGTTTCTTGTCCCCTTTTTCTGGAAAGGATAAGTCCAAATTTGAAGTCCATTTATGGAACGTTTTACCGCCATTCTGCGTACTTTCGCAATGGCTTTTTGCCCTTCTAAAAAAGAATGAAACATTGGTATAAAATCTTAGGAAGTATCCTCCTGCTTTATGTAGCTATTTTTTCATTGCTGCATCCGCTGAAACCTTCATTGGTGCAGGTTGATGTTTCTGCTCTACACGCCGGTTATAACCGCATTGCATTCACCGGTTATTACACCCACTTCAACGAGTCAAAAACAGAAGCAGGAATCACCCTCGGCAATCACTTCTTTACCGGCGATATTCAAGTGGAAGACAACAACCACTTGGCCGTAACATTCGACCTTCCAGATAGCCTTCCTTCAACGGCCGTTGTCTTTCGTGTGCACAACGAACAAGACGGTGAATTGGCCCTTGTGCAAGCCATGGGCATGGGAGATATTGTCATTGATACAACAACTGACACAACCAACTTTGGAACATACGCCCGCATGGAAGCCAAGTCTGCCTTCGGATTCCCAGACCTTCCTATCATCTACGAAACCATCCGCAACCTGAACTGGCACGTCCCGATGTGGTTCACGATGTTCTTCTTAATGATTGTCTCGTTTGTCAATAGCCTGAAACTACTTCGCGTGCGCAACTCGGAAAATCATTTAGAGGATATGCTGAAGTTCGACATTCGAAGCACGTTGCTGAATGAAGTTGGATTGGTATTTTGTATCCTCGGACTCATCACGGGTTCGCTGTGGGCGCGCTATACCTGGGGCGATTGGTGGACCAAAGACCCGCAACTGAATGGCGCCCTGGTGGTGTTCTTGGTTTATGCCGGCTATTTTGTCTTACGCGCTTCGGTGGAAGATGCCGACAAACGCGCACGTATTTCTGCGGTATTTAATTTATTCGCCTTCGTACTCATGTTTGTATTGTTGATGATCATGCCCCGCTTTGCTTCGGGCTTGCATCCTGGAAAAGGGGGTAACCCTGCTTTCTCACAATACGATTTAGACAGCAGCTTGCGCACGGTCTTTTATCCAGCTGTAGCCGGATGGATTTGCTTGGGGTATTGGATGTACAACGTCCGCCTTCGCGCAAAACTTTTGAAAGAAGAACTCAAATCAATGGAAAACTGATATGGATTATTTTCAGCATTTCGGTAAGATGCCCGTGGTTATTGGAGTGGTAACACTCATCCTTGCGGGAATCATCGTTTACCTCTCGCGCCTTGACATCAAGGTTTCGCGACTTCAAAAACAAATCAAAGAAATACAGAACAAAAAGAACCATGAGTAAGCTTCAGATTGTCATTATTGTTCTTGCCGCAGTGGTGTTGTCTATCATCATAGCAACCTTTGCGCAAAGCACCGAAAGCGCCACCTTTGGTGAAGCCGCAGCGAACGGAGGAAAGAAAGTGAAGATTGTAGGACAGCTCGATAAAGGTGTTGCAATTCAATACGACGCTGCTGTCGATGCCAACCTCACTGTTTTTAATGTGATTGATAAGGATGGAAAATCACAAACCGTTTATCTGCACCAAGATACCGGAAGACCACTTGGATTAGAGCGTTCAGAAAATGTAACCTTAGAGGGTAAGATGATGCCCGATGGAAATTTCCACAGCGACCATCTGCAAATGAAGTGTCCGAGTAAGTATAATGAGCAGGAGCATAAGACATCATGAACGAAATACAATACCTCAACGAACACCTCTGGCCCGGAAGAATAGGGCATTTCGCCGTAGTGCTTGCTTTTGCATCGGCATTTTTCTCTGCAGTCATGTACTTCTTGTCGGTTCGAAAGAACGACGAGAGCTTTAAGAAATACGCACGTTGGGGATTCTTCACGCACATGGGTGCGGTAACCACCATCGTGGTTGCGTTATTCGCTATTCTCTTCAACCATTTATTCGAATACAAATACGCGCTTGATCACTTGAACAAAGAGATGCCGCTGAAGTATGTGTTCTCGTGCATGTGGGAAGGACAAGAAGGTAGCTTCTTACTTTGGTTGTTCTGGCAAATGGTCTTGGGTGGTATTGTGCTGTTCACTTCCAAAAAATGGGAAGCGCCCGTCATGGCGGTTATTGCCTTCGTTCAGGTTTTTCTAGCCTCTATGTTGTTAGGGGTATTTTTCGGAGACTTTCAATTCGGATCATCACCCTTCATACTAGCGCGTGAAGCGGTAGAAAATATCGGACTCCCCTGGACCGCTAAAGCGAATTACCTCGAGTCTGCGCTATTCCAAAATGGAAAAGGATTGAATCCGTTGTTACAAAACTATTGGATGACCATTCATCCGCCTACCCTCTTCCTCGGCTTCGCTTCTACCCTTATTCCGTTTGCATTTGCAATCGCAGGCTTGTGGATGAACGATCGTCGCGGTTGGATGAAGCCTGCTATTCCGTGGGCCTTCTTCGGGGTTATGATTTTAGGAACCGGAATTTTAATGGGTGGTGCTTGGGCGTATGAAGCCCTGGGGTTCGGCGGATTCTGGGCATGGGATCCGGTAGAAAACGCTTCGCTTGTTCCGTGGCTTACTTTCGTGGGGGCAGCGCACTTGCTGGTGCTGAACACCAAAAAAGAAACTTCCCTATTCACTACGCTAATTCTAACTCTTAGCTCGTTTGTGCTTGTTGTTTATTCGACCTTCCTCACCCGAAGTGGAGTGTTAGGCGATAGCAGCGTACACAGTTTTGTCGATAGTGGAATCTTAGCACAATTGCTCGTGTACCTCTTGGTATTCGTGGGTATTTCAACCTATATGATTGAAAATACCAAGGTGTGGAAGAATATTTATTTAGCAGGAAGCGGCATTCTATTTTTAATAGGTATTGGACATTTGGCTACCGCGAAATTCCCCGAACCTGATCCTGCTGTAAAACTGTTACCGGGCGAAGGAACATGGATACCCAGCTTGACCTTTATCTTCCTCATGCTTTCGGCGGTATATCTGTTTGTGGCTTATCGTAAAAAGTACAAAATCGATAAAGGCGAGGAAGAAGAATTGTGGTCGCGCGATTTTTGGATGTTCCTCGGTTCATTGGTACTTACGCTTTCAGCCATTCACATCACCTTTGTTACCTCCATCAACGTTTGGAATATTTTCCTTGTTCCGTTCGAAGGATTCTTCTCGTGGATGTACGATGCCACCAGTTGGGAAATCGCGAAATCACTTAGCAACCACAACTTCAGTGCTGCTGCTGGCGACGAACGTTTCACCGTTTTCCATCAAATACAAGTCCCACTAGCCATAGTGCTTTTATGCATCATTGCTATTAGCCAATGGTTGAAGTACAAGAAAACCGAAACCAAAAAATTCATTAAATCACTGGTGCTTTCGTTCACCGGTGCGTTGGGACTAACCGTTCTGATTGTGGCTATGCAAACGGGCTATCCCATTGCTTGGGCCATGTTGCTTTTTGCTTCGTTATGGTCGCTCTTCGCAAACGCCGAATATGCCATTCGTATTCTGAAAGGTAAACTCGACCACATCGGCTCTAGCATTGCGCACATTGGATTTGCCATGTTGCTTTTGGGTGCATTGATTTCAACCGGAAACTCTTACTTCATTAGTCGCAACGTCAATGGCGATATTAAGAAGGTGAACGAAGAATTCAACAACAACGAAGACCTATTAATGCTTCAAGGCGATACGCTTCGTATGGGCGATTACTACGTTTGCTTCCGCGAAAAATACAAGGGCGATTCTCACGTGTACGCGAAAGTGGATTATTATCAAGCCATGCCACGCACCTACCAAGTTGGTGAACGCGTTCAAATCAATGGCGACGTGTATGAATGTACTACTGCGCACGAAGCATCGCGCGATTTCTTGACCGATTGGGATGAGAAAGGCTTTTGGACAATCATTCCGAACCCTACTCCGTTGCAATTCGCTGAAACCAAATTCTGGCAATCAGGAAAAGCAGGAAATCTCTTGTTCACCCTTGAACCTAGTGTATTAATGAGTCGCAAAGGCAATAGCCGCGAGCCTAGCATTAAGCATAGCCTGAATCAAGACTTGTACACCTTTATCAAATACATTGATGTAGAAGATAAAGCGCCAAGTGAAGACGGCTACGGCGAACCTAAGTCGGGAACTTTGCAAGTGAATGATCCAATCATGCTAACCGAGACCATTACGCTAACCCTTGATTCGTTGGCACCGGTAACTGCAATACCTGATCACCTGCCTGCAGGAACCAAAGCGAAAAAAGGACGCATCATTTTACGTGAAGGCATGAAATCAGATACCGTGGAAGTCCTAAGTGTATTAGTGAAAGACAGCATTCCTTATCCGGTTATGCAAGAAAGCGAAACCTTCCACATGCGATTTGGTATTCAAGAGAAGAACGGAGCCATTGAATTAACTGTGCAAGAGCATGAATCGGCTAAACGCGAAATGCTAATCCTTTCAGCCGAGGTCTTCCCTATGATTAATGTGTTATGGATAGGCTGTTTTGTGATGGTAGTTGGAACTACCTTAGCCATTCGTCACCGATATAAATTGAGAAATAAATGAATCCAACCATCAAAGCCATCCTCGGTGTAGTAGCCGCAGGTATTACTACGTTTGTCGTTATTGCGTTTAGTGAATTGGCTATGGGCACCATGTACCCTGCGCCACATATTAATCCGGAAGATGTTGCTGCCATTAACGCTTATTTAAGCGCAGCACCGTGGCATATGTTTGTGCTTATTGCTGTTTCGCATTTCCTTGCAACTACAGCAGCCGGATGGGTTGGAACACGTATTACAGGAAAGATTACAACGGCTATTACCATTGGAATTGTCTTCATGGTTTTCGCCGGACAAAACATTTATTACTATTCCGGTCACCCAGGATGGTTTTGGGCTACTCTTGTGGTTTATCCGCTTGGAGCGTACATGGGATATTTGTTTGCGAGCAAGAGAGCGGATGCTGTGAAGAGCTAGCTCGAGGGTAGCAAGCTACGAGGGTCTTCGACGAAGGTCAAATGACGAGGGTTGCAAAGCAACGAAGCACTTCGACTCGCATAACGCAGTTCAAACAACGAAGTTCCAACAACACCGTTCCAATAATGTGGTTCCAATAACGTAGTTCCAATAACTTGTTCCCATAACGAAGTTCCAATAACAAAGTTCCCATAACTTGTTCCTATGAAAACGCGTTTAAAATTTCTTGATCGATTCCTAAGCATTTGGATTCTCATAGCCATGCTCGTAGGAGTAGCTATTGGGTATTTCATTCCGTCTTCTACGGAATTCATCCAGTCTTTTTCTTACGGAACGACCAACATCCCTTTGGCCATTGGACTTATTCTGATGATGTATCCGCCATTAGCAAAAGTGGATTTTTCGAAAATACCCGCGGTTTTTAGAAACAAGCGACTCATTTTCTTATCGCTGTTCATTACCTGGATCGTTGGTCCATTCTTGATGTTCTTACTTTCCATCTTCTTCCTGCATGACTATCCACAGTATATGACAGGACTCATTATCATTGGTCTTGCCCCGTGCATTGCTATGGTCATTGTATGGAATGAACTAGCTCAAGGGAATAGAGAATTGGTAGCTGGATTGGTTGGAATAAATAGTTTACTGCAAGTTTTCTTCTTCAGTCTATACGCCTATTTCTATCTAGAAATTATGCTACCTGCTTTTGGCATTCAAGCGCAAGGCATTGATATTACCATCAGCGAAATTGCCACTACTGTTGGAATATACTTGGGCATTCCGTTTCTACTTGCTGTGTTAAGTCGCGTGCTGATTCCTCGACTAACAAACCGAGATTACTTTGAAAGAACCTTCCTTCCAACGGTTTCCCCCATTACCCTAATTGCCCTACTTTTCACCATTGTGGTAATGTTCTCCTTGAAAGGAAATCTCTTGGTTCAAATCCCTGGCGATGTTTTGTTGATTGCAACGCCGTTGGCTATTTTCTTCGGACTGATGTGGTTTTTGATGTTCTTTGTTGCGAAAAAATTCGGAGCGTCTTACGCCGAGAATGCAGCACTTTCATTTACCGCGTCTGGTAATAATTTCGAATTGGCTATTGCTGTATCTATTGGAGTTTTCGGTATTAATTCGGGACAAGCATTTGCCGGAGTAATTGGACCACTCATTGAAGTTCCTGCCCTACTGCTCTTGGTTAAAGTGAGTTTATATTTTCAATCCAAATTGTACTCATTCAAATGAATATTCTTATCCTCTGCACTGGAAACAGTTGCCGCAGTCAAATGGCACACGGCTATTTTAAGGCGTTCGCGCCAGCAAACTATAAAATTTATAGTGCCGGAATAGAAACGCACGGATTGAACCAACGCGCCGTTCAGATTATGAATGAAGATGGCATTGACATCAGTCACCACACGTCGAATCATGTGGACGAATACGCTGAAATTACGTTCGATTATATCCTCACCGTCTGCGACCACGCCAACGAGAATTGTCCGTATATACCCGGAAACGCCAAACGTTTGCATCACAATTTCTCGGACCCTAGCAAACTACAAGGCACAGAGGAAGAAATTCATCTCGCCTTTGAAAAAACCCGTGATGAGATTAAGGGGTATGTGTTAAACTTTTTGAGAGCTTCGCAGTGAAGATTTCAAGTTAAGAGCTAAAGCAGTTAAGAGCTGCGCTGTGAAGATTGACAAGTTAAGAGCAAGCAGTTAAGAGCTGCGCAGTTAAAATTCAATAACTTTCGCAAAAGGCATTCGTCAGCGACATTCGTGCGAAGCACATTCGTTGAAAACCCTCGTCGTAGACTCTCGTGCAAAGCACTTTCGTCTCCGACCTTCTTTACTTGTAACAAACTTCTTTCGCAACGCGAACCACATCCGCTACTTGAGGCAATGCTGCTTCAATAAGGGTGGTGGCGAAGGCGAATGGGGTGTCGGTTTGGGTAAGACGACGAATTGGAGCGTCTAAGTGATCGAAAGCGTGACGTTGAACGCGGTAAGCGATCTCGGTTGAAATGCTTGCTACTGGCCAGCTTTCTTCAACGATAATTAAACGATTGGTTTTCTTAACGCTGTTTACGATAGTGTCTATATCTAACGGACGAATGGTGCGTAAGTCAATGACTTCAGCAGATACGCCTTCTTTAGCTAATTCTTCTGCTCCGGCAAGAACAGTCTTCATGATTTTACCGAATGAAACGATGGTCACATCGGTACCTTCACGCTTCACATCGGCCACTCCGATTGGAATGATGTACTCTCCATCTGGAACCATCCCTTTGTCACCATACATCTTTTCAGATTCCATGAAAACTACAGGGTCGTTGTCGCGGATGGCAGCTTTCAATAAGCCCTTTGCATCGTATGGATTAGATGGAGTCAATACTTTCAATCCGGGTACGTGAGCGTAAAACGCTTCGAAGCTTTGACTGTGTGTTGCTGCCAACTGACCAGCTTGTCCGTTTGGACCACGGAACACAATTGGCACATTGTACTGTCCGCCCGACATCTGAAGCATCTTAGCAGCTGAGTTAATGATTTGGTCAGCCGCCAAAATAGCGAAGTTCCAAGTCATGAATTCAACGATGGGACGCAAACCGTTCATGGCGGCACCCACTGCTATACCCGCGAAACCAAGTTCGGCGATTGGCGTGTCAATGACGCGCTTCGGTCCGAATTCATCTAACATTCCTTTCGAAGCTTTGTATGCTCCGTTGTATTCAGCCACTTCCTCTCCTAATAAAAACACGCTTTCATCTCTGCGCATTTCTTCTGTCATGGCCTCACATATGGCCTCACGGAATTGAATTTCTCTCATGGTTTCTTTTTCTTAACAGGTGCGAATTTAGGGCGAAAACCGCCTCAACAAAAACTTAATGTGTACATTTTACACTAAGTACTTACCAGTTTCTGGCCTGCAAACGCAAGCGGGTAAGTAATACAAATCCAAACGTAACTACGCCAAAGTAAATCATATCACGCGAATCGATGAGCCCTTTGCTCATCCCATCGTAATGGTATTCCATTCCGGCGCGAATAATAAAACGATCTAATGAGCCAAATAAATCAAAGGTTCCCAATGATTGGAAGCCGTCTAACATCACAAAACACAACAGGGCTGCAAGTAAGAACGATACGATTTGATTCTTCGAAAAACTAGAGGCGAATAAGCCAATGGCCACATACACCGCAGCCACCAAAAACAATCCAACATACGAACCCCAGGTTGCCCCTACGTCCATATTCCCTACGGGTGCGCCCAAGGCATAAACCGACCAGAAATAAACGAAGGTGGGAAGAATGCTAATGGCCACGAGCGTTAGCCCAGCGAGAAACTTCGCAAAAATGATTTGCAAATCCGTTACGGGTTTGGTCATTAATAATTCCAGTGTTCCTTCGCGCTGCTCTTCCGAGAACGAACGCATGGTGATAGCCGGAATGAGAAATAAAAACACCCATGGCGACATGTAGAAGAAGGCATCTAGCGAAGAATATTCAGATTCCATGATATTCATAGAACCTGGGAACACCCACAGGAACAACGAGGTTACAACCAAGTAAACGGCTATAACGATGTAACCAATTAACGAGGTTAAAAACGTGCGAATCTCTTTTTTAAATAATGCCCACATAATTTATAATTCTTGCATTTCCACTAAGGTCTTGTACAAGCCCTCTTGCGAAATTAATTCTTTGTGTGTTCCGCGTTGAACAATTTCTCCGCCTTCCAAAACTAATATTAAATCGGCTTGCTGTATCGTACTTAATCGATGCGCAATGACCAAGGCCGTTCTATTAGACATTAAGTTTGAAATGGCTTCTTGCACATACTTCTCACTTTGTGTGTCTAATGCCGAAGTAGCTTCATCTAAGATGAGAATAGCCGGATTTTTATACACCGCTCTGGCAATGGATAAGCGTTGACGCTGACCGCCCGATAATCGCATTCCTCCATCGCCAATATTGGTTTCAAATCCGTTTTCCAATTCTTCAACAAATCCGAGTGCATTCGCTATTTGTGCCGCTTGACGCAAACGCTCTTCATCGCGAACACTTCCCATAATGATGTTATTCGCTACCGTATCGTTGAACAACAAGGCCTCTTGGGTTACCAATCCCATCTGCTCACGTACCGAATGCAATTTCAATTCAGTCATCGCATGTCCGTCAATGCGAATGGCTCCGCCTGTTGGATCATAGAAGCGCGCCAACAACATGGCCAAGGTAGTTTTACCGCTTCCTGAAGGCCCCACAAGTGCTACAGTCTTTCCTTTTGGAATTTCAAAGTTCACGTTGCGCAAAACGGTCTCATCGCCGTATTGAAATTCTAAATTCTCGAATGAAATCTTTTCTTCGAAACTTGGAAGCACGTGTGCATCTGCTTTATCGTAAATAGTAACTTCCGTATTCAACACTTCGCGAATTCGCTCAAGGCTGGCCATACCTTTATTCACTTTGAATATGGCATCGCTAAATTGTTTGGCCGGTTGAATAATCTGAGAGAAAATAACCAAGTATCCAATCAACAATTCCCCACTGATTTCGGCGCTGAATACGATCATCCCTCCTACGTACAACAACACACTGATAACGGCGAGTGAAATAAATTCCGACATGGGTGAAGCCAAGTACTCACGCTTGTAAAGCTTGTGCATCAAGCGCGAAAAGCCTTCGTTTGTATCATCGAACTTCTTCTCGAAATGCGATTCTGCGTTAAACGCCTTAATCACTCGAATACCGCTTAAACTCTCATCGAGTAAGGCAATCAATTCACCCAAATTCGATTTGCTGCGCTTGGCAGCGTTCTTCAACGATTTAGCAATACGGGCAATTAAAAATCCGCTTACCGGAAGAAAAACAAATGCAAACAAGGTCAACTTCCAAGACATGGCAATAAGCATAGCCAAAGAAGTAAAGATGAGAACCGGTGCACGTAACAAGGCTTCAAGTGCTCCAATAACTGAAAACTCAATCTCATTGAGGTCATTGGTCATGCGTGAAATCAAATCGCCCTTGCGTTCGCCTGAAAAGAAAGCCATTTGCAGACGAAGAATTTTCAAGTACATCTTCTTACGTAAATCGCGCGAAACGCTGGTACGGATGCGGGCAATACTGAGTAAGGAAATGTAGTTGACTAAGTTCTTCAGCAAGGCCAAAACAACGATGAAGAAACACATCCAAAACAACATCATCCCTTTACCTTCCACAGCAATGTAGTTGCTGATAAAGACTTTCAACTGATCCCATAATCCGCTGGCTTGATTCACCGGAACACTTCCCCCCTTCTCTACATCGAATAAAATGTAAAGGAAAGGAACAACAGCTAAGAAGGTGAACAACGAGAAGACCGCGTTCAAAATATTGAACACAAAATTCCAAACCAACGAAGATTTGTAATCGCGAAGTAAAGAGAGTATCGCTTTGAATGACTTCATCTTATTCTGCTAGAAGATCGATACCTGTGTAATTTTCTGGACGAATCAATTTCAACTCTGCTTTCAAGGCATCGGAAATAGCCAATGTTTCAATGAAAGCTTGAATATCAGCTTCGGCAATTCTATCTTTTCCGCGAGTTAAATTCTTCAATGCCTCGTATGGCGCTTCAAATCCTTCGCGACGCAAGACGGTTTGAATTCCTTCCGCTACAACAGGCCAGTTATTCTCTAAATCATCGCGTAATTTCTGCTCGTTCAATTTCAACTTACCCAATCCTTTCAGAATTGAATTCATTGCAATTTGTGTATGCGCCATAGGAACACCAATGTTGCGCAAGACTGTGCTATCGGTTAAATCACGCTGCAAGCGCGAGATAGGAAGTTTCGCTGCGAGGTGTTCGAAAATGGCATTGGCCAATCCTAAGTTTCCTTCCGCATTTTCGAAGTCAATTGGATTTACCTTATGCGGCATAGCCGATGAACCCACTTCGCCTGCCTTCACTTGCTGACGGAAATAATCCATGCTGATGTAGGTCCAGATATCTCTCGACAAATCAATCAAAATGGTATTGATGCGTTTCAACGCATCGAAGGTCGCGGCTAAGTGATCGTAATGTTCAATCTGCGTAGTAAACTGCGAACGTGATAATCGAAGTTTATCAGCTAAGAAATCATTGGCGAAAGTGACCCAATCGATTTGAGGATAAGCAATGTGATGGGCGTTGAAGTTTCCGGTTGCTCCGCCAAATTTTGCAGCTACCGGAATATTCTCTAGTTGTTGCAATTGCTCTTCCAAGCGTTCTACAAAAACAAAAAACTCTTTCCCTAAACGCGTTGGTGAAGCCGGTTGTCCGTGCGTACGAGCCAACATGGCAATTGATTTCCATTCGTTGGCGTAGCTATTTAACACATGCATCACCTCATCGATCTTCGGAATGTAAACATTCTCTAAAGCATCGCGAAGAGAAGCTGGTATAGCGGTGTTGTTGATGTCTTGAGAGGTAAGTCCGAAGTGAATAAATTCTTTCACCTCGTTCATTCCCAACTCATCCATTTTATGCTTGATGAAATACTCAACCGCCTTCACATCGTGGTTGGTTTCCTTTTCTTTGTTTTTAATCCATTCAGCATCCTCTTGACTGAAGTTATTGACCATAGCGCGAAGCGTAGGAAAATCTTCTGCTTGAACAGAGGTCAACTGAGGCAACGGAATTTCACAAAGGGCGATAAAGTATTCTACTTCAACCCAAACGCGGTATTTGATTAGGGCGTATTCTGAAAAATAGTCAGAAAGTTCTGACGTATGGCTGCGGTATCTTCCATCGACGGGTGAAACAGCAAACAACGAGGCATTATCCATATTCAATTTCTAAGGCGCAAAGGTACGAACGGAAAGCCTCTCATTTCTAATTACATTTGCCCTATGAAATTGCATGTATTAGACACCGGATTTTTCAAGCTTGACGGCGGCGCTATGTTTGGCGTTGTTCCAAAGCAATTGTGGCAAAAAACCAATCCAGCCGACGAGCAAAACCTCTGCACATGGGCTATGCGATGCCTACTTATTGAGGATGGAAATAAATTGATTCTCATTGACACCGGAATTGGCAACAAACAATCCGAAAAATTCTTCGGGCATTATCACCTGCAAGACACGGTAACCTTAGACCAAGGGCTCTCGAAATTAGGGTTTTCACGAAACGATATCACCGATGTGTTTTTAACTCACCTGCATTTCGACCACTGTGGTGGTGCTATTGAATTTAATGATTCGAAGGAGCAACTTCTGCCGACTTTCGCGCTAGCCAATTATTGGAGCAACGAAAGACATTGGCAATGGGCAACAGTGCCTAACCCCCGTGAGAAGGCCAGCTTTTTAAGCGAGAACATACTTCCCATTCAGGAAAGCGGAAGATTAAAACACGTTGCGCGTTCGGGTGATTTTGGGGGAACTGAATTGGGATTTGACGTACTATTTGTAGACGGACATACCGACAGCATGATGATACCGCATATCACTTACCAAGGAAAAAAAGTGGCGTTCATGGCCGATTTGTTGCCTTCAACCGGACATATTCCATTGCCCTACGTGATGGGTTACGATACACGTCCGTTGTTAACGATGGATGAGAAATCGAAATTTTTACAGCGTGCGGCCGACGAGGAAATCATCTTATTCTTAGAACACGACAGCGTGAATGAATGTTGCCGTGTAGAGCATACCGAGAAAGGCATTCGCTTGAAAGACGCCGGGAAATTTGCGGATTATTTCGGATAAATTATTCGTACAAAAACGGCTCATTGCCTTCGGCTATGACATGTCTAATTTGACCTTACAGTTGCTCGAGGTAAGACACGAAGTTGTTGAGAATGGCTTGCCATCCTGTTTGTTGAATTTCCAACGAGTTGACCTCTTCTGCTTCGAAATCAATTTCTACACATGTGTTCTCCCCTTCTTCAATGAACCGCACTTCTACACGACGTCCATCTCCCAATCGATTGACATAGCGATTTCCTAAATCCATTTCTTCATACACCCCTTCGAAATCAAATCCGAAACTTCCGTCTTTCGCTTCCATGCGCGAAGTGGTTTTTCCTCCCACGCGCAGGTCGTTGCTTGCGCTAGGGCAGCACCAATCGGGGCTAGCGAAGTTCCAGTTTACAATATGCGATGGAGAAGTATAGGCATCCCAGGTTTTTTGTTTCGATGCTTTAGCAATGGCTGATATAGATATAGTTGTCATGTTGCGAAGGTAAAGATTACAAAGGAATAAATTATATGAATCAGGGATAAGCTATTCCCTATCAACTTCGAAATCTTTGTCAATGACTTACTATGTAAATAAACGAAGGCGCAGGCTCAACTTCGACTATTCGTCCAATGCGCTATATTTTGTCACTATGAACACGTGGCAACGTGAGCA
>Ga0172372_10005112_pt1 | contig 18385 bp, 14 predicted proteins | sample LakKiv5m_2_FD_114544 | JGI IMG/M metagenome (GOLD analysis project Ga0172372, IMG submission 114544) | Freshwater microbial communities from Kabuno Bay, South-Kivu, Congo - kab_092012_9.5m | ecosystem: Environmental > Aquatic > Freshwater > Lake | place: Democratic Republic of the Congo...
ACACCACCCTGCGCTATTACGGGCACCTCACCGGCAGCGAGCACCTGCGCGCCTCCATGGACCACTACGAGGGCGCACTCACCTCAGGGGGTCCGGCCTTCGGGGGCGCTTTGGGGGCGAGTGAGACCCCAAACTCCATGTCCGAGGACAGCGAGGAGGGCCAGAACACCCAGCAATAGCAACAGTTTTCGACGGAGCCGCCTCGGGGATTTGAACCCCGGACCTACGCATTACGAGTGCGTTGCTCTACCCCTGAGCTAAGGCGGCGAAACCGGATCGTCGTGAACGAACCGGACCCAGATGCTACCCCTGGCAGATCTTGCCCTCGGGCGGCAGGGTGCCGGCCAGAAGGTAGGCATCCACCGCCTCCTGGATGCAGTCCGATCCCTCCAGGTAGGCGGTGTGACCGTAGTTGTCCCAGGTCAGCAGTCGGGCGTTCGCCAGTTCACGAGCCATCAACTCGCCCCAGGGATGGGGGGTGGCAGGGTCATGTGTGGTCGACACCAGCAGGATCGGCGCCGACCCTTGCGCCCGCGCGTTGGTGATCGGCGCGGCGCCCGGCTCGGCCCAGCCATTGCAGGCGAGCATCCCCCAGGCCAGCCCCTCGCCGAAGACCGGCAGTTCCTTGCCCCATTCGATCGCCTGCCGGCGGACCTCATCCAGGGACACCTCACCGACCCGGTCCGCGCAGGTCACGGCGTAGAAGGCATCGGTGGAGTTGTCCAGGTACCGGCCGTCCGGACCGCGGCTGAGTCGCTGGTCGAGCAGGTCGAGCATCGGCTTGCCATCCCGGTCCTGGACGGCACTTCGCAGCGCCCGCCGCAGTTCGGGATAGTCGTACGACGGGAAGTACAGGTACATCAGCACGGTGTAGGTCGCCAGGGCCTCGTCCAAGTCGCGGGCATCCCCGGGAATGGGATCGGCGTCGAGGCTGAGCAGGAACTCGTGCAGTTGCTGAGCGACCTTCGGGCCGTCACCGGTGAAGGGGCAGTCATCCGCAGCAGCGCAGTCCGCGGCGAAATGGGCGAAGGCGTCCTCGAAGGACTTCGCCTGCCCGTAGGTGACCTCCGCCATGGTCAGCCCCGGCGGCAGCACCCCGTCCAGCACCATCCGGCCCACTCGCTCCGGGAACAACTCCGCGTAGACCGCTCCCAGTTGCGTTCCGTAGGACTTTCCCAGGTAGTTCAGGGACGCATCCCCGACCGCCGCTCGGACGATGTCCATATCCCTGGCCGAATTCACCGTGCCCACGTAGCGGTAGACGCCATCGGTGTCCCTGGCGCAGCCGAGTGCTGGGAGCTTGGACGCGTCGATGATGGCCTGTTGCTCGGCGTCGGTGTCAGGGGTGGCGTCGATACCGGCGAGCAGGTCCTGCTCGGCGTCGGTCAGGCACTCGACCGGGATGCTCTGGCCGACCCCGCGTGGATCGATGCCGATCACGTCGAAGTGGTCGCGGACGTCGCCGGACACGACGTAATCAGCAGCCTTGGCGTACTCCACCGCACTTCCGCCCGGGCCACCCGGGTTGACGAAGAGTGATCCGATCGCCTCGCCGGTGGCCGGCACCCGGGTGACCGCCAGTTCGATCTGGCGCCCCTGGGGATCGGCGTAGTCCAACGGGACGCGGACCGTTGCGCACTGGGCATCCCCGCAGTCGGTCCACTCGACCTGCTGCCGGTAGTAGTCCGCCAGACCATCCGGCGGCGACTGCGGCTGATCGGAGGTGGTGCTGGGCGTCGGGATGGGCTTGACCGTGGGCTGGGGGCGCATCGCCTCGAACACCAGGGCCGGACCCACCAGGGCGCAGCCGGAGGCAAGGAGCCCCACCGCAAGGATGACGGCGATCAGCCTGCCGGGGAGGCGACGGAGGGGGCACATGCGTCGTACCGTATCCCGGTGGCCCCACAGCGACGCGACCCCGCCGAGCTCGCCGCCCTGCTGCAGCAGGGCCTGGCGCGTGGGATGGACCTGGTTGCCGCCTTCCAGTTCGCCACCGCGAGCGGCACCAAGGGAGCCAATCGCGTCCTGGAGCGAGAGCACCGACGAGTGACCGAACAGCAACGGCGCACCGTGGTCACCTACCAGCGCCGGATGCGCCGCTGGCAGCGCGAGCAGGCACTCGGGGCGGTGGTCGGGGCCGGATCCGGGGCCGTCGGCATCCTCAGCCTGGTCGCGGTCGCTGGCCCGGGCTGGGCGGTTGCCTGGTTCGCGGCCGCTGGGATCGGCGGCCTGACCTCCTGGCGGGCCCGGCAGTCGCTGCGCCGAGCCACCCCACCGGCGGCCGGGATCACCAGCGTCCCCCCGCCCCCGATCCTGCCCCGTGCCGCCATCGGAGCCGCCGAGGTGAGCCGATTCACCCAGGTGCGTGCCCAGGTGGCCTCGGTGGCGGCCTCGATCGATCGGCTGCGTCGCGGAGCGGGGGACGAACTGCGCCGGGCCGATGCCGAGGCAGCAGGTCCGCTGACCGCGCTGGCCGAACGACTGCTGGTGCTGCACCGGCTGCGCGAGGAACTGCCGAACACGGCCGCGGCCGGCGCCGCGGTCTCCTCGGCGGCGGTGGTGAAGGTTCGGCTCGCCGAAGGCACCTCGACCTATGACGAGTTGCTGGCCGCCGCAGCGCGCCTGCTGTCAGCCCCGGACGCCAACCGCAGCACCTCCGAAGTACTCGGGCCGGCGATCGCGGCCATGGTCGCCTACGCCCACGGCCTCCAGCACGCCTCGGATTCACTGCGGCCTGAGGCCTAGCCCGACCCGCGTTGGGTGAGCGTCCTGGTCGCAGCCGCCACCGGGCCTACGTCTTGGTCGCAGCCGGCACCGGGCCAACGATCGGGGCCGCGCTCGCCGTCACGCCCCCGCAGGCGGGCTCGCGGTCCGAATCCACGGATCCTTCAACTCCACCATCATCGACTCCAGGGCCATGATCGGGGTGACATTCGCAGCGATCTGCTCCCGCGCGTAGCCGATGGCCTGCAGGCGCCGGCCGGTGTCGGTGGGTGTCGCGGCTGAAGCCAGCCTGGCCAGTTGGGGTCTCATCTCCTCGTTGATGAGCGCAACCGGGGCGTCCAGTTGGATCACCAGAACGTCGCGGTACAGGCCGATGAGATCGACCAGGGCGCGATCCACCTGATCTCGGACCACCCTGGTGCTGCGCACCTTCTGCCGACGGGTCAGGTCCTTGGCTGCGGCCTCCATCGATCGGCGCAACTGACCCTTGATGCGTGACGACCCGTCGGCACCGTAGGAGGTCCGCAGACTCACTTCCTCCGCCTGATCGATGGGCTCGGTCAGCGCGGCCGCGTCCTCACTTGCGGCATCCAGCAGGTTCGCTGCCAGGACGAAGCAGGACGGCAGGTCCTGCAACTGGGCCGGGATGCGCAGGATCTCCTGACGGCGGATGCGCACCTGCTCATCGGTGGCCAGGGCGCGTGCGCGACCGATGTGGCCCTGTGATGCGCGAGCGGCGAAGGCAGCCAGGGAGCGATCGATGCCGTAGCGCTCCACCAGCAGGTCCGCGACAGCGGACGTGGCCGGAGTGGCCAGGCCGACCTGGCGGGTGCGGGAGGCGATCGTGGGCAGCACGTCCTCCACGCTCGGCGCACACAGCAGCCAGACGGTGTGCCGGGGGGGTTCCTCGATCGCCTTCAGCAGCACGTTGGCCGCCTGATCGGTCAGCCGGTCCGCGTCCTCGAGCACCACCACATGCCATTGGGCAGCACTCGGTGACATGGCCGCCAGTCGCACCAGATCCCGGGCCTCGTCCACACCGTAGGTGAGCGCAGCGGGTCGGATGATCTCGACATCCGGATGACCGTTGACCGCCGCCATTCGGCAGCCCTGGCACTGCCCACAGCCCTGCTCCGGGCAGACCAGTGCGGCGGCGAATGAGGTGGCGGCCGTGGACCGACCGGAGCCGGGCGGTCCGGTGACGAGCCAGGCATGGGTCATCGCCGGTCCCGGCTCACCCCGGGTGAGCGACTCGGCATCCTGTACTGCCCGGGACAGGCGCGCCACCACCTCGTCCTGCCCGATCAGGGCATCCCAGATCGGACGGGTCATGAGCGATTCCCCGGCAGCACGCGGCCGACCCGCTCCCAGATGAGATCGGCCACCACCTGCCGGTCCGCGGTGCCGTCCAGAACCAGGTACCGGTGCGGCTGCGCTACCGCCAGATCCAGGAAGGCCTGGCGGACGACCCGGTGGTAGTCCAACGACTCGGACTCAAGTCGATCCGGATTCGTCAGACGCCCGAGGCCGATCTCCGGATCGATGTCGAGCACGATGGTCAGGTCCGGCAGCAGACCCTGCGTGGCCCACATGCTCAACTCACGAATGCGCTCGATCCCCAGGTCGCGTCCGACTCCCTGGTAGGCGATGGACGAATCGACGTAGCGATCGCACACCACCACCGCACCGCGTTCCAGGGCCGGCCGGATCACGCGGGCAGCGTGATCTCCGCGTGCAGCGGCGAACAGCAGCGCCTCCGCCCGGGGATCAAGACCGGCGAACTCGGTGCTGAGCACCACTGAGCGGATCGCTTCGGCCGCAGGAGTGCCGCCGGGCTCGCGGGTGCGGACGACCTGGAAACCACCGTCGGCCAACCGGGCCGCGAGCAGGGCCTCCTGGGTGGACTTGCCGGCTGCCTCCCCGCCCTCGAAGGCGATGAAGGATCCCGGTGCCGTCCTCGCCACCGGTGATCCGCTCTGCTCGTCGACCAAGGGGCTCAGGTATCCGAGCCGACGCTCACCGCGTCGGGGTGCCGTCCCTCGGCGATCATCGCCTCACGGATCTGCTTGCTCGCCCCGCGCCGCAACGTCGGTCGCTTGCTCGCGCCCGCGGCGGTCTTCTTGACCGGCTTCGCCGTCGCACCTGCCTTGCGGGCAGCAGCCTTCTTGGCCGGCTTTGCGGTCGTGCCGCCCTTGCCTGCCGACGCGGCCTTCTTCGCCGCCTGGCTGATGGTCCGCTTGGCCGCGGCCTTCTGTGCCCCGGTCCCCTCCAGTGCCTGGCGGGAGCGGCGCTCCGACAGCAGGTCACTGGCCCGCTCGATCGACACGGTCATCGGGTCATCCACGGTCCGCAGGGCGGCGTTGGTCTCACCATCGGTGACGTATGGACCGAATCGTCCGTCCTTGACCACGACCGGTCGACCGGTCGTCGGGTCGACCCCGACCTCGCGCAGCGGACCGACCGCCTGTCCCCGTCCGCGGCGCTGCTTGGGCTGCGCGAATAGGGCGAGGGCCTGCTCCAGGGTGACGGTGAAGATCTCCGGCTGGCTGGACAGCGGTCGATTGTCCTTGCCCCGCAGCAGGTACGGCCCGTACCTGCCGTTCTGGGCGGTGATCTCCTCCCCCGTGCTCGGGTCAGTGCCGACCACTCGGGGAAGGCTGAGCAGGGCGACCGCGTCCTGGAGGGTGACCGTGTCCAGCGACATCTCCGCGAACAGCGACGCGGTGCGCGGCTTGGCCTTCTTCGGCGAGCCCTCCGGCAGATCCTCCGCGACATACGGTCCATAGCGGCCGGTCTTCGCCGTGATCTCCAGCCCGGTGTCCGGGTGGGTACCCAGTGGTCGGTCGCCACTGGGCATCGCCAGGAGTTCCTCAGCCTTGGTGGCCGTGAGTTCATCCGGGGCCAGGCCGATCGGGATGTTGGCACGCTGCTCACCACGCTCGACATAGGCGCCGTACCGACCGACCCGCAGCATCGCATCGGTCCCCGGGATCGGCATGGTGGCGATCTCGCGGGCATCGATCGCACCGAGATCCTCGGTCAGGTGCTTCACCCCGGGGAACTCGCCGACCAGACTGTCCCCGCCACGCCAGAAGGCCTCCAACTGCGCCACCCGGTCGATCTCACCGTTGGCGATCATGTCGAGCACGTTCTCCATGCTGGCGGTGAACTGGTAGTCCACCAGGTCCGCGAAGTGCTCCTCCAGCAGCCGGATCACCGCGAACGCGGTGAAACTCGGAACCAGCGCCGAGCCCTTCTTCCACACGTAGCCGCGGTCCAGGATCGTGGACATGATCGTGGCGTAGGTGGACGGACGGCCGATACCCAGTTCCTCCAGGGCCTGCACCAACTTGGCTTCGGTGAACCGCGCCGGCGGACTGGTCGAGTGGCCGGACGGCTCAAGGGCCGTCGCACGCAGCGACTGCCCTTCGATCAGATTGGGCAACTCGCGTTCGTCCTCGTCGGCGTCCTCGGCCAGGTCCTTCAGGGCCGCGTAGAAGCCCGGGAAGGTGACCACCGTCCCCGAAGCCGTGAACTCGACATCCGTGCCATCGGATGCCTGCCCGCCGATCTTGACGGTGGTCGTGGCCACCCGGGCATTGACCATCTGCGAGGCGACCGTTCGCTTCCAGATCAGGTCGTACAGCGCGAGTTCGTCGGCGTTCAACTCCCGGGCGACCTCGCCGGGGGTGCGGAACCGCTCCCCGGCCGGCCGGATCGCCTCGTGCGCCTCCTGGGCGTTCTTCACCTTCTTGTCGTACCGACGCGGGCTGTCCTCGACGTACTGCGGTCCGTACAGTTCCCGTGCCTGAGTGCGCGCCGCCTTGAGCGCCTGCTCGGACAGGGTCGTTGAGTCGGTACGCATGTAGGTGATGTAGCCGTTCTCGTACAGGCTCTGGGCCACGCGCATGGTGCGCTGCGAGCCCCACCGCAGGCGATTGGATGCCTCCTGCTGCAGGGTCGAGGTCATGAACGGTGCCTGGGGCTTGCGCTGACCCGGCTTCTGGACCACCGATCGGACCGTGAACCCGGCACCCGTGAGCCCCGCTGCCAGCCGACCGGCTGACGCCTCGTCCAGCCGGACCACCTCCGAGCCCTGCAACTCGCCGCGCTCGGAGAAGTCCCGGCCGGTGGCCACCCGTACCCCGTCGACCGCGGTCAGCCGGGCCGCGAACTCACCGGCACCGGACCCGTCGGCACCGCGTTCACCGGGAGCGAAGACTCCGTCGATGTCCCAGTAACTGGCCGAGGTGAACGCGATTCGGTCCCGCTCCCGATCCACCACCAGTCGCACCGCGACGGACTGCACCCGGCCCGCCGAACGAGCCTCCCGACCGATCTTCTTCCACAGCACCTCCGAGACTGGGTAGCCATAGAGCCGGTCCACGATCCGACGCGTCTCCTGGGCGTCGACCAGTTGCATGTCGAGATCCCGTGGGTTCGCGACCGCCTCCGCGATCGCCTCAGGGGTGATCTCGTTGAACACCATTCGATGGACCGGGACCTTCGGTCGCAGCACCTCCAGCAGGTGCCAGGAGATCGCCTCCCCCTCACGATCCTCGTCGGTGGCCAGCAGGAGTTCGTCCGCATCCTTCAGCGCCCGACGCAGGTCGCGGATCGTGGTCTCCTTGTTGGCGTGGACGACGTAGTACGGCTGGTAGCCGTCGTCCACGTTCACCGCCAGCTTGGCCCACGGCTGCTTGCGGACGTCCTCGGGCAGTTCCGAGGCACGGGAGGCGAGATCCCGGACGTGGCCGATGGAGGCCATGACCGTGTACTCGGGTCCCAGATAGCCCGCGATCTTCTTCGCCTTCGCAGGCGACTCCACGATCACCAGCGCCTGAGCCTTCGCCATACTGCCCCTTCTCCGCTCGGACGCCCCGCATCGATCCCGGCCGCCTGCCTGGGGAACGAGTGTGCCATGCCGTACCGCCGGCGCCGTGGACCCACCCGAGCCGGGAGTGTGCAGATTGCCTTGACCGCTTGAACATACCCAGATGAATGTTCCATTCAGGAGGGACGCCGCGGATCGGGCCGTCGAGGCCACGTGATGCGTCGGTCGTCCCATCCGACCCGGGTCAGTGCCCGATACTGGGTCCATGCCCCGGTCCAGGGCCGCTGATCTGCTGGGACAGGCTGCCCTCAATCAGTTCGTCACGGTCGGCGCGGACTCGATCACCATGGATGGGATCGCCGCACGGGCTGGCCTGTCGATCGGTGCCGCTTACCAGTGGCAGCCGAGCCTGGAGGGGGCCGTTCAGCACGTTCTCCACGACGAGCTGCCTGTCCTGGCCGGTGAGATTGCCAGAAATCCGGTGCTCGAGCGATGGCTCCAACCGTCGTCCTCCCGGGATCGACTGCTGACCGAGTCCTTGCTTGCCATCCGACGATTCCCAGCGATCGGTCCGCTGGTCGCCCGGGCCGTCGACGTCGTCAGCCAGGCCCTGGATCCCCTTGGGCTTGCCGTCCTCACCGGCTCACAGGCGATCACGGTGGCAGGTTGCTCGTTGCCGGCTCCCGCTCGTACCGCTGTCGCACATCTATATGCCCGGATCCAGAAGACGGACGAGGTCGGTGATCTACCCTGGCGGACCCCGAGTGCAGCGATCCTTGATGGGGTCCATGATCTGGCCACCGTCCGTGAACCAGCGGGATCCGGTCCGGATCAGATCGGCGAACGTCTCATCGCAGCCACAGCCCGGGTCCTCGCCTCACCAGGTGACACCACCCTGCGCACCATCGCTCAGTCCGCCGGCTTAAGCACGGGGGCCATCTATCGTCGCTATGACTCCAAGGACCAACTCGTTGCCGACACGATCCGCGCACACCTGACCTCCCAGCGAACCACGTGGGCAATCCCCTTCGTCGCACGACTTGCCGGAACTCAGGATGGCGATCCCGCCACCGTGCTGGCCGAGCAACTGGCTCTGGCGGGCAATGCTGATCCAGAGCAGACGCGCCTGGCGCTGGAGTTCCTGGTCGCATCCCGGGTGAGCCCCGATGCCCGTCAGGTCCTCGTTCAGCGAATCACCGACGCACAGCAAGCACGGCAGTCACTCTTCGAGGTCATGCAACGCAGCGAGATATTCAGCCGGCCGGACACTCCGCTTGCCTTGTCCTGGGCCCTGCAGATCACCCCGACCGGCACCAGGCTGCTCAGCCTGGTGACCCCACAACCCGACCAAGAACAGTGGCAGCCGGTGATGGCCCGCCTGATCCGTGCCCTGTGAGGACCTCCGGGCCCACACCGGCGCGAGATCCCCGTGGCGCGCATGTCGCATGCCCAGGAGATCAGTTCCCGCCTACGACGACACTCCCGAGAGCGCGATTGGCCCAGTCGACCTCACTGGAACTGTTGTAGGCAATCAGGTAGGCGACCATGGCATCGGAGTCCGTGAGCGTGGTGACCCCGAAGTACATCGCCTGATCACTGCCGTTGCAGCTGAAGTAGTTCGCCGCTATGTAGGTTCCGCCGTCGAAGTCCTCGCTGACCGGATCCTGGGTTTCCTCGCACCGGCTGATGTCCTCCTTGAAGTAGTCATCAACCAGGTAGTCGAATGTCTCCTGCAGTTCGTTGCCCTTCGCAGAACCCTTCAGGGCCTCGAAGTAAGCACCCGATCCATCTGCGGTCCGGGCGAAGTCATCCAGGTTCGTGGCGGCGATCACATAAGCACCGGTATCGGTGGTCTTGGCCTTCACGTCGGACCATGTGCTCGGCAGTTCGACTGACAGGTACCCGGAGTCATCAGCCAAGGTGACGAACTCGACGCTTTCGCTCGTGCCGGAGGACTGACCTTCCTGCCCCTCGGGAACGGCGATCGAGGAGATCGCAGTCAACGGCCTGTCCGGATTGTTCAACTCGCCGGAGAGATACTGGCTCGAGCCGTCCTCGTTCACTCGGAATACCTCGATGGCCAATGGCTTGTCGGCACCACGAGTGCGCAGCACATCGCAGTAGCCCGCCTTGGTCGCTCCGAAGTCCCCGAGATCCTTGGCCTTGACCACGTCTCGGCCCTCGAGTTTGGTGACGATGTCCCCGGGCTTCACTCCGGCATTACTCGCCGCGCTACCGGAGCGAACGCTGTAGACCCACAGCCCGCCCAGATCCTGCTCGGAGTCGTAGAACGCCTCCCCGTTGATGCCGACCGACTCGTCGTCCTTGCCCTGCTTGAGGATGTCGACGACTTTCTGGGCGATACCACCGGGGATGGCGAAGAACTGCTCGGTGTTGGTCGGGCTACCCCCGGCGTAGTTGACCCCGATGACCCTGCCGTTCTCGTCGATCAGCGGTCCACCGGAGTTTCCCGGCTGGATCTGACCGGTGTGCTGCAGGGCGTAGTCCAGCGACGCCCAGGACGTATCCCCGTTCGCCTCAGTCTTGGCAATCGAACCATCCACGATGGTGTACTCCGGATCACCGAGCGGGAAGCCGACAGCCCAGACGTTCATCGCTGGAGTCACCTCACCGGGTGCCCATTCGAAATACGGGAATCCATCACCCTGCAGGTCGATGACCGCCAGGTCGTTGCACTCCGATACGCCGAGGATCTTGGCGTTGATCGGCTTGGTGCTCCCCCCCACGTAGACGTCGAGGGAACCTGCCCCCTCCACCACGTGCATGTTCGTCACCGCAAGGCCGCTCGGATCAATGATGAAGCCGCTGCCAGCACCGGCACTTTGCACCATTTGCCCGGTCTCGGGGGATATGTACGAGCCGTCCGCAACGATCTGGATGACACCGGGTTCAGCGTCGGTGTATAAGCCGATGACACCCCCTGCTGCAGCCGGACTCGATGCAGCGGGCGAGTCGGTTTCCCCGGAACTCGCACCCCCGCCGCAGGCAGCCAGGAGCAGGGCCGACGCAGTGATGACCAGCGGTTTCCTCATGACAGAACCTTATGGAGGCGGACCGGTCACCTCCACTCGGTTCTGGCACGAAGTGAGGCTCCGTTATCGAGCGACATCGAATCGTGACCAAATCTGTACCTCAGCCCGCATGTGATCAGCCCAACTGCCGGCGCATACTGCCCCCATGACAACCTCTGCGAAGGCGGCTGCACGGACCCGCCTGCTCCCCGTCCTCCTTGCCGGCCTGGCGACTGGAGCCTTGCTCACCGCATGCGGTTCCTCGGATCAGGGTTCGGGGTCGATGGGTGAACCTGCCCGTGAGGCACCGATGGCGGAGGCGATGCCCGCCATGGACTCGGCGATCGCACCCGGTCCCGCACCAGGGGCGGACGCACCGATGGAGAAGTCGATCATCACCTCGGGCACGATGGCCTTGGAGGTTCCCGACGTGGTCAAGGCCACTTCGGATCTGCGGCTGATCGTCGCCGAGGCCAAGGGGCAGATCGACCAGGACAGCCAGTCGGTGAATCCGGATGAGCCGGACGACCGCATCGCGGACCTGACGATCAGGGTGCCCGCCGACTCCTTCGACTCGGTGACCCAGCGGATCGAGGCTCTCGGAACCGTCACCTCCAGCAGCATCAGTCGGACCGATGTGAGCATCCAGGTCGTGGATGTCAATGCGCGGATCTCCGCCATCGAGTCATCCATCACCCGACTGCAGACACTGATCGACCAGGCCACCACCACGGCCGACCTGATCGAGGCGGAAGTCGCCCTGTCCGACCGGCAGGCGGAACTTGATTCCCTGCGCGCCCAGCGCGCCTACCTGGCCGATCAGGTGGGCATGTCCACCCTGCAGGTCAGCCTGCGCTGGGAGGAATCGGCTGACTCGGGTTCGGTGAACACGGCCCTGATCCTGCTGGTGGTCGGCTTGGTCCTCGGCGTGGTGATCGGACTGCTCGCGTGGCTCATCACCTCGCTGATTCGAAAGCCCAGGGCAGGCGCCGGATCGGCATAGCCTGCTCCACCGCTGCACCTGTCCGGCAGCGGTCCAGGCGTCAACCAGCAGTGAAATGGATCAGGTCCCGCATCCGTGAGGTGCGGGACCTGATCCATTCGCCATTGCGCGTGACCCGAAGCAGGTCAACGCGCGAGGCCGCGGTTGCGGATGCGAAGGCTAGACGCTCACATCCTCCGATCCGACTGCGATCGGCCGGCGCTTGCTGATCACCACGGCCACGACCACGATGGCGGTCGCGGCGATCGCGATGGCCCAGCGGATCACGTCGTTGGCACTGCTGCCGATGGACATCGACACCACGGCCGGTGCGATGAGCAGGGCGACCAGGTTCATCACCTTGATCAGTGGGTTGATGGCCGGCCCAGCAGTGTCCTTGAACGGGTCGCCGACCGTGTCACCGATGACCGTCGCCGCATGCGCCTCGGATCCCTTGCCACCGAAGTGCCCGTCCTCCACGAACTTCTTGGCGTTGTCCCAGGCCCCGCCGCTGTTGGCCAGGAAGACGGCCATCAGCACACCGGTGGCGATGGTGCCCGCTAGGTAGGAGCCCAGGGCACCAACACCGAGCCCGAAGCCGACCGCGATCGGGGTGAAGACCGCCAGGATGCCCGGGGTCACCAGTTCACGCAGCGAATCCCGGGTGACGATGTCGACCACCTTGCCGTACTCCGGCTTCTCGGTGCCCTCCATGATGCCCGGGTGCTCCCGGAACTGGCGGCGCACCTCGAAGATGACCGCCCCTGCTGCCCGCGACACGGCGTTGATCGCCAAGCCGGAGAACAGGAACACCACGGCGGCACCGATGATCAGCCCGACCAGGTTGGAGGGGGAGGCGACATTGAGGATGCCGACGTACTGCTCGGAGTTGAGCAGGGAGTCGAACACGTCGTTCACTCCGGCCGCAGCCGTGGCACTGATGATGGCGTCCCGGAACGAGCCGAACAGTGCGGTCGCGGCGAGCACCGCCGTAGCGATCGCGATGCCCTTGGTGATGGCCTTGGTGGAGTTGCCCACGGCATCGAGGCGGGTCAGGACCGCCGCACCGTCACCATGGACATCGCCGGACATCTCGGCGATGCCCTGGGCGTTGTCCGAGACCGGGCCGAAGGTGTCCATCGAGACGATGACGCCGACGGTGGTCAGCAGACCGGTGCCGGCCAGCGCGATCGCGAAGAGCGACAGCACGACCGAGCCGCCGCCCACCAGGAACGCTCCGTAGACCGCCGCGCCGATCAGCAGCGCGGAGTACACGGCGGACTCCAGTCCCACCGAGATTCCCGACAGGATCACCGTGGCCGGGCCGGTCAACGAGGTCTTCGATACGTCGTCAACCGGACGTCGGTTGGTCTCGGTGAAGTACGCGGTGAGCTGCTGGATCAGCGCCGCCAAGACGATGCCGATGATCACCGCGAGGATGACGAACAGTCGTGGGTTGACCGTGTCGGCCGACTCCTGGGCCACCAGGCCGCCGATCGACTCGATCTCCGCCCAGGATGCGGGCACCCAGGTGAACACGGCCGCGACGACCAGGACGGCGCTGATGACCGCCGATATGAAGAAGCCCCGATTGATGGCCGACATCCCAGACCGATCCGAGGCACGCGGGGACACCGCGAAGATGCCGATCACCGCCGTGATCACGCCGATCGCGGGGATGACCAGCGGCAGCACCAGGCCGAGGGAACCGAAGGCGGCCTTGCCCAGGATCAGGGCGGCCACCAGGGTCACCGCGTACGACTCGAACAGGTCCGCCGCCATGCCGGCGCAGTCGCCGACGTTGTCGCCGACATTGTCCGCGATGGTCGCGGCGTTGCGCGGATCGTCCTCGGGAATCCCCTGCTCGACCTTGCCGACCAGATCTGCGCCGACGTCTGCCGCCTTGGTGAAGATCCCGCCGCCGACCCGCATGAACATGGCGAGCAGTGCGGCGCCGAAGCCGAAGCCCTCCAGCACCTTCGGTGCCTCACCCTTGTAGACCAGGACGACCAGGGCCGCACCGAACAGGCCCAGTCCGACGGTGAACATGCCGGCCACGCCTCCGGTCCGGAAGGCGATCCGCATGGCGCGCTGCTCCCCGGCCTCATTCGCTGCCGCGGCCACCCGGACATTGCCCCGCACCGCCAGCCACATGCCCATGTAGCCGGTGACCCCGGAGAACACCGCCCCGACGAGGAAGAAGATGCTCCGACCGATGCGCTCGGACATCGTCTCCGCCGGCAGCACGAACAGCACGAAGAAGACCACGACGGCGAAGATGCCCAGGGTTCGGAACTGGCGGTTGAGGTAGGCCGCGGCGCCCTCCTGCACGGCGGCGGCGATCTCCTTCATCCGCTCAGTGCCCTCGCTGGCCGCGAGGACCTCGCGGACCAGAACTGCAGCCACGCCGAGCGCGGCCAGTGCGATGACGGCAACGACGACGACGGTCGTCAGGTTGCCACCGGTCAAGTCGATCATGGTTCTCCTGTGGTGTGGGCACGCGGCAGTCGCGCTCCGGCGCCGGGTGGCACGTGCGAGTCGATTCTGCGGAGTCTAGAGGTCGGCCCCGGCTGTGGTCAGCCCGACCGGCGTGCCTGGTCGAGGGTGTCGTGGACGTTCAGGATTCCGATCAGCCCGGACAGGTCCAGCACCCTGCGCACGGCCGACTCGGTGACCACCAGATCCAGGCGGCCCGCCGCCGCCTGCGCATCGCGATGTGCCCGGACGAAGAGGCTGATCCCAGTGGAATCCGCGAAGGTGAGGGCGCTGGCATCCACGATCACCTGGCCACCGAGGCCTGCCGCCGGCATCAGGACGGCCTCCAGCGCCGGGACCGTCTGGATGTCCAGTTCACCGCTCACCCGCACGACTGCAACGCAACCCGGACCCACGTCACCATCCGGCCCCCATACCCCGAAATCCATGGCCCGACTGTGGCACAAGGCACCACGGCTCGTCCCAGAGTTGGCCCATCGAGCCCGGACCCGCAGGCCCTCGCCGTCAGCAGGCTGCCGTACCGTGACGGCGATGGATCCAGGGGCCGCGAGCGCAACATCGGCCCACGCGACCCAAGCAACCAACGCAACCCACGCCGCCTTGGCCACCCTGGCCACCGGACGGCCGGACTGCCTGCAGCACGTGCAGGTCCTGCCCGCACGGGCGCCGCAGTTCGCTGATTGGCCCGACTGGGTGGACCACGGGTTGCGCGACACCCTCGGCCGAGCCGGCATCGAACATCTGTGGCAGCACCAAGCCCGCGCGGCCGAACTCGCCCATGCCCGCCAGCACCTGGCCATCGCCACCGGCACCGGTTCGGGAAAGAGCATGGCCTTCTGGCTCCCGGTGCTGTCCGCAGTGCACGACGGCCGCCAAGCCGCGGACGGACGGGGAGCCACCGCCCTGTACCTGGCTCCGACCAAGGCCCTGGCCCATGACCAGGCCCGGGCCCTGCAGCAGTTGCCCATCTCCGGGGCGCGGGTGTCCATCGTGGACGGCGACACCCCGGCCGAGGAACGCGCCTGGGCCAGGGCCCATGCCACCATCGTGTTGACCAACCCGGACCTGGTGCACGCGAGCATGCTGGGCGGCCACGCCCAGTGGGCAGGCTTCCTGCGCCGCCTGCGATACCTCATCATCGATGAGGCTCACGCCTATCGGGGGCTGTTCGGTGCACACGTGAGCCAGGTCCTGCGCCGGCTTCGCCGGGTCTGCGACAGGTACGGGGCTGACCCCACCTTCATCGCAGCCTCGGCAACCGTCGGTGAACCAGCCGCCTTGCTCCGCCTGCTGGCTGGCGTGTCAGCTGAACAGGTCACCGACGACGGTTCCCCGGCCCCCGCTCGAACCGTGGCCCTGTGGGAGCCCGAACTGATGCCGGTCGAGGCTGGTTCGAGCCATCCGGGGCCGGACGATCCCGCGATGCCCCGCCGCCGATCAGCATTGGCCGAGGCAGCCGAGATCCTTGCCGAACTCGCCGGGCTGGACCAGCAGACCATCGCCTTCATCAGGAGCCGTCGCGGCGCCGAGGCCATCGCGGCGATGGCTCGCGACCAGGTGAGCGATGGCCATCCTGACGCTGAGGCCATGGCCGAGCGGATCACCTCCTATCGGGGCGGCTACCTGCCCGAGGAGCGACGCGATCTCGAAGCACGTCTTCGGTCGGGACAGATCATCGCCCTGGCCTCGACCAGCGCCCTGGAACTGGGTATCGACGTCAGTGGCATGGACGCTGTCGTGGTCGTGGGCTGGCCCGGCACCAGGGCCTCGCTGTGGCAGCAGTTCGGCCGGGCCGGACGTCGTGATGCACCTGCCCTGGCGGTCTTCATCGCCCGGGACGATCCATTGGATGCCTACGTCGTCCGTCATCCTGAGGCGATCTTCGGCGCGCCCATCGAGTCGATCGTGCTGGACCCGAACAACCCGGCCGTTCTGTCGCCCCACCTGTGCGCGGCGGCTAGCGAGTTCCCGCTCACTGACGAGGAGGCTGTCACCTGGTTCGGTGCCGGAACTCCGACGCTGCTTGCCGGTTTGGGCACGGAAGGCCTGCTTCGCCGCCGACCCACCGGCTGGTTCTGGACCCGTCGGGATCGGGCCAGCGACCTCGCAGACCTGCGTGGCAGCGGTGCTGGACCGATCGCCATCCTGGAGTCGGACACCGGACGCATCCTGGGAACGATCGACACGGCCAGCGCCCACACCCAGGCCCACACCGGGGCCGTCTACACCCATCTGGGCCAGACGTACCTGATCGAGGAACTTGATCTCCAAGCAGGTATCGCGGTGGCCCTGCCGACGAAGGTCGACTACACGACCCACGCGCAGGAGGTGAGCGATGTCCGCATCCTCAGCGAGGAGATCTCCGACCGGTGGGGGGACGGAACCGTCAGCTTCGGCCGGGTGGACGTGACCGCCCAGGTCGTCGGCTACCAGCGCCGGAAGCTGACATCCGGGCAGGTGATCTCCCAGCACTGGCTGGACCTGCCGCTGCGCTCCCTCACCACAGTTGCGAACTGGTGGACGGCAAGCGATGCGCAGATCGCCTCGGCCGGACTGCTGCCAGCGGACGTACCCGGCGCCGCCCATGCCGCCGAACACGCGAGTATCGGTCTGCTGCCGCTCTTCGCCACCTGCGATCGCTGGGACATCGGTGGCATGTCGACCGCGCAGCATCCGGACACCGGCCGAATGACGGTCTTCGTCTACGACGGTGCCAGCGGTGGGGCCGGCTTCGCCGAACGTGGATACCAGGTGGCCCGAGCCTGGCTTTCGGCCACGCGGCAGACCATCGGCGAGTGCACGTGCACCGACGGTTGCCCTGCCTGCATCCAGTCGCCCAAGTGCGGGAACGGCAACCATCCCTTGGACAAGGCTGGATCCACCAGACTGCTCGCTCAACTGCTGGACGGATAGCCGGCCCGGGATCGGGCGACGATCGATGGGATCGGCAGGCCGAAGGACTGCAGCAGCCCAGCGGTCAACTCCGGCATCGGCGCGCTGACCTCAACAGCCACATCGACTCCCTGGTGCCAGCACCCGGTGAGTCCAGCACCGTTGGCCGCGGCCACGGCTCCCGCACGGGCACATGGGTCGACCGTTGCCTGAGCTGCGGCCAGGGCCGCGAGGTCTGCTGCCGTCGAGACCTGACGGACGGTGAGTACCTGCTGAACGCGAGCCATGCCCACGTACGTGGCGAAGCACACCACCGCGAGCACTGCCAGGCCCAGTACCGTGCCGGATCCCGCATCACTGGCGACCCGAGACCATGCCCGGTCGCGCAGGCGCAGTCTGGTCCCGCCATCAGCGGGGATCATCGCGCCCATCAGTCGTTCACATTCGGGGATCCGTCTGGTGGTGGCCATCAGGGTGCCTCTCGAGCGGCGGTTGCCGACCGTCGGATGGTGACCGCGAATCCATCCAGCAGCGGCACCGGGACACTGACCCGCTGAGCCAGCGCGACATTGACCATCGGCCCCTGCTCCTGCACGGCCACCTCGGCTCGCGGTGCCGCCTGGGCGGCCAAGGCCGCTACCACCGCGGCCGACTCACCGCGCGCAACCGCTCTGGCGGCCTGGCCGGCGGCATCGGCCAGGGCGAGGGTCGTTGTCCCGATGCCAATGGCCCACAGCAGGGCCGCCCCGACGGCCAGCAGGCACGGAATCGCAATGGCCGTCTCTGCGATCACACTGCCCCGATCCCGATCCCGATCCCGGGTCCCATCCCAAGCCCGATTCCACAGCGGTGAGCCCAGCCGGCCCACCCGAGCCCACAGCGGTGAGCCCAGCCGGCCCACCCGAGCCCACAGCGGTGAGCCCAGCCGGCCCACCCGAGCCCACAGGGGTGGGCCGAACCGGCCCACCCCTGCGTTGCGTGTTGACCTCACGTGAGTTCCTCGTCGTCGCGGATCAGTGAACGAATGGGGTGAGGACTGCGGCGATGATGGTCCACAGCAACTGGCGCATCTCGTCGCTCACCAGCAACTTGATCAGCAGGCCACCCAGACCCACTGCCGCGACCGTCCCCACTGCGTACTCGGCGGTGGTCATGCCCCGCTCGTCGTGGCGAATCCGATGCAGTGCGGCCTTCATCGCGAGGCGAGTGCGACCGATACCGCGTGAACGAATCTCATCCATGGTGACTCCTTTCTGCATCGCCACTCCCGTGGCGATGTGCCGACGAACGGTCGGCGCGTAGTGCCCTTTGGCTGACCCACCGTCTTTCACCAGAGCCGTGCATCGCTAGTGGCTGCGATGCACCTGTGGACGGCAGACCAGAAGGGACCGGACTGGGGATAGCGCGCCAGCAAGGTCAATGGGT
>Ga0172372_10005113_pt1 | contig 18383 bp, 21 predicted proteins | sample LakKiv5m_2_FD_114544 | JGI IMG/M metagenome (GOLD analysis project Ga0172372, IMG submission 114544) | Freshwater microbial communities from Kabuno Bay, South-Kivu, Congo - kab_092012_9.5m | ecosystem: Environmental > Aquatic > Freshwater > Lake | place: Democratic Republic of the Congo...
AGGCGTTGGGCAGCCGGTGACCAGCACCACCGCGGAATCCAATTCCAAACGCCCCAGATGTTGGGTTCCCCCGGTCCAATTCAAAGCCCTCCACCGCAAGGAAACACGATGAACGTAGGCCAGGGTATCGGAACGTTCATCCCATAGCGTCAAATCCACCAATTGTATGGATTTCCATCCCCAATGAAGGGCTTGGATCTGCACACGGCTACCCAAGCGGTCCGACAAAATCCTTGATACCCAAGCCGGGGCCGTTGCCCAAAGGCCCCAACCCAGCGCCAAGATCAAAGCCAAAACCACGCCCAACCTGAACAGACCTTGGGAATGCGGGGGTCTTGGTGCCGTTGGGCGGGGATCGCCAGGCGGAGGGCTGGAGGAATGGTCCGAGGGGACGAGGTCCGTATTTTCCAAGGGTTGCGTACGCAAATCTATTAAAATAAGGGCATTTTTGCAGGATAAACCCCAAGCCAGCCCCAAAATGCCCCTCCTTTTGGCCATAGAAAGTTCCTGCGATGACACCTCGGTTGCCTTAATGCAGGACGGTGGCCTCTTGGTTTTGAAAACCGGGGGACAGGAGGAACATGCGCGATACGGTGGGGTGGTTCCCGAAATTGCATCCCGGGCTCATCAAGCCTGGCTGGCCGGTCTGGTTCAAGGGGTCATGACGGAACACCAAATCCCGTGGACGTCCATCGATGCCGTGGCCTATACCCGTGGCCCCGGGCTATTGGGCTCCCTTATGGTGGGGGCGTCTTTGGCCAAGGGTTTAGCGTTGGCGCTTAACAAACCCTTGCTTGGGGTGAATCATCTGCATGCCCACTTGGTCTCTCCGGGCATCGAAAACCGTCAAGCGATGGTTTTCCCGGCACTCATCCTCACCGTTTCCGGGGGTCATACCCATTTGGTACGCATGGATTCCTGGTTGGACTGGGAGGTTCTTGCCGAAACCAGGGACGACGCTGCGGGCGAAGCTTTTGATAAATGCGCCAAAATGCTGGGCCTTGGTTACCCCGGAGGTCCTGCGCTCGATCGGCTGGCCCAAAGCGGGAATCCGCAGGCCCATCGTTGGCCAAAGACTCAACTAGGACTTGATTCATATAGTTTCAGTGGTATCAAAACCAGCTTATTGTATTATCTCCAAAAAAACAAACCAACCCTCTTCAACGAAGCAGGTTCGGCCTTGGCGGACCTTTGCGCCTCCTTGCAATCAACCTTGGTGGAGATGCTCTTGGGGCCCATGAAAGCCCACGTCCAGGTCCAAAGGCCGGCCTCTTTGGCCTTGGCTGGCGGCGTCGCTTGCAATTCGCAATTGCGTCGCGAGTGCCTGGCCTTGGGAGAGGCGTTGGGGCTCCCTGTTTTTATACCAGCCCCTGCCTATTGCACGGACAATGCCGCGATGGTCGCCTTTGCGGCCACCCACCTTTGGGAAGCGGGGGCCACGAGCAGGGATGCTTTGACCGAGCGACCGCTTGCGCGTTGGCCCTTGCATCTTTACGCAGAAGAACTCCTTGCCTTAAACCCTGGTTCTTGGGGCAAGTCTTAAACCCATGGTTGCAAAGGGCGAAGACCAAGCGGCGGAACGCCAATGGGAACGTGAGCTTTTAGAAGAATTCGCCGATCCCCGTTCCCGAAACCGGGCCTTTGAGCGTTTGGTTCGTCAATACCAAAAGCCCCTCTACTACCATATTCGTCGGATGGTTTTGGACCACGATGAAGCCGATGACCTCGTGCAGAATACCCTGATTCGTTGCTACCAAGCTTTGGACCGTTTTGAAGCCCGGTCCAGCCTTTATACCTGGCTCTACCGGATTGCAACCAACCTTTGCCTTACCCATTTGGAGAAAAAACGCAAAAGGCGTTGGCTTTCCCTAAGCGATGAAAATACCCTTCGAGAGGCAGAGGGTCAGCGGGAGACCCCTGTCAGCCGCTCCGATAGCCCGGAACGAATCCTCGAAAAAGCCTTATTAACCCTACCCCCCAAACAGCGCTTGGTGTTTCAAATGCGGTACTACGACGAGCTGCCCTACGAACAAATGTCCGAGATCCTGGGAACCAGTACCGGGGCCCTCAAAGCCTCCTACCATTGGGCCTTCAAAAAAGTGGAAAACTACCTGCGTCATCTTTAAACCCTGATGAAATCGCTATGTCCAAAATGCACATGAGCACCCCGCCTTTTGAGTTGGATGGCCCGGATGGCCCCATAAAAGCCAGGACCGATTTCCGCGTTCCGGAAGGTTATTTTGATACCTTGCCACAGCGCGTTCTGGCGGCTATTGAAGAAGAGGCCTTGGCCAAGGAGGGCCAAAGCTCCCGGCCAGGGGCTTGGGTTTCGGTGTGGGGGGGTCTCTCGGTTGGGCAACGGTGGGCAGTTGCGGCCTCCGTTGTTTTGGTCGCCGGTTGGCTTGGGATTTGGCGACCTTGGTCGGGAACCAAGCCCAAGTTGGATGATCCCATGCTGGCTCAATTGACGACCTCGGAAATTTCCGAAAGCCTGGATCTACACATTTGGTCAACGGGGCTGGTCACCGAAGGCACGGACGATGGGGTTTGGGGAGAACCTGCATGGATTCGCGCCGAGGATATAGCGGGGATGGATTCGTTGGACATCGAAAGGAGTATCGTGAATTGGGATGAGGTAGAAACGGCGGAACTTTAATTTTCTATATCATATAAATCACTCACTTACAAACTATTAAATTTATTCAAATGAACCTTTTATTAAACAAAAAAACCGTCTTGCTTTTGGCTTTCTTTGGTATTGGCTTGTGGGGGTCCTCCACGTTTGGGGCGATTGCGGAATTACCCCAGGAGCGGGTCAAAGCGGCCAAAGTGGCTTACTTAACCCGTGAATTAGGGTTATCACCCCAAGAGGCCGAAAAATTCTGGCCCGTTTACAACGAGTTTGAAAACCGAAGGGAAGACCTGCGCCACCGTATGCGGGATTTGATGGACGAAAGAGAAGCGGGAGGGTACGGATCAGACGAACGGGCCAACGCCGCATTGGACGAGTGGATGGGCCTGCGTGAGCAGGAATTGCAATTGGAAAAGAATTTTCGTAAATCCATGGCGGGGATACTTCCGTCACGGCGTTTGGTGGTTCTTCATCAAGCCGAAAGGGAATTTCAACGGGAACTGCTCAAGCGATTGCAAGAAAAACGGGACAACGGAGGAGGAGCGCGTCGGCCCCAGCCCCAGCGCTATCGTTGAGCCCCGCTTAGGGTAGACGCCCCTAGTTTTGCACCATGGCGGAACCAACCATGATGCGGGATTTGTTTAGGCTGCGTTTGGCCAAAACCTCCCCTTTCCCCATGGAGTTGGAGGTGGGCAGGGCCCTTGGCTCCCGAATTTTTGATACCCAGGATCGCCCTTTTTTGGATTTTATATCGGGCATTGCGGTCAGCATCGTTGGGCACCGACATCCCCGGGTTTTGGAAGCCGTCCGCGATCAGTTGGATCGTTATTGGCATACCATGGTTTATGGGGAACATATCCAAACCCCCCAGGTTCGCTTGGCCACGTTGCTATCCGCCGTTTTGGGCCCGGGATTTGAACAGGTCTACTTGGTGAACTCGGGAGCCGAAGCCATCGAGGGCGCCATGAAACTGGTCAAAAAGGTCACGGGGCGAAGACGATTGGTTTCGTTTCGCAAAGCCTACCACGGGGGAACGCACGGCGCACTCAGCCTTTTGGGGGATGAAACCTACAAAAGTCCTTTTCGACCCTTGCTCCCCGAAACGTTTTTGTTGGAATACAACGATATCGCCAGCCTGGATTTTTTGGATGAACGGGTGGCGGGGGTTTTTGTGGAGGCCGTACAGGCCGAAGCGGGAGCGGTACCGGCCGATGCGGCTTGGTGGGAAGCGTTGACGCTTCGATGCAAAAGCATGGGTATCGCCTTGGTGGTGGATGAAATTCAAACCGGTTTGGGTCGATGCGGGCATTGGTTTGGCTTTCAGGCTTACGGTGTTCAACCCGATGTGGTGGTCATGGCCAAAGGCCTGGGCGGAGGTTTGCCCATCGGGGCTTTTGCGGCGTCCACCGCTTGGATGCAGCATTTGGCGAGCCATCCCATGTTGGGCCACCTCACCACCTTTGGAGGAAATCCGGTTTGTGCGGCGGCGGCTACGGCGGTCCTGGAGGTGATACACGACGAAGACTTGGTGGCCAAGGCCAGCGTCGGCGAAGCGATCCTACGGGAGCGGGTTCGCTTTTGGGCGATGCAGGCCGGGACACCTCTGCGGTTAAGTGGTCAGGGTCTGTTGTTGGCCTTGGATATGGGGAGCGGGGACAAAGTGCAGGCCATGATGCAAAAGTGTTGGTCCAGCGGACTTCTGGTGGATTGGTTTTTGTTTAACGAAAGCAGCATTCGGCTGGCTCCGCCCCTCAACATCTCCGAAGAGGATTTGCATTGGGGAATGGATGCCCTGCACAAAGCTTGGAAAGAAACCTAATCCGGATTCATTTCCCGATACGGCAGGGGTTCTGTGCCTATTTTTGGGTTTATTCCCCTTTGCTATGAAGCTCTTATCCTACCGATTCCAAAACCATGACCGCGCGGCCTTGTGGGTCCAAGACCGGGCTTACGATATTGCCGGACTACAGCCTAGCCTTGGTCCAACCATGAACGATCTTTTGGAGGATTGGGAAGCAGCCTCAACGGCCCTTCGCATGTTGGAGCAAGGCCTTCATAGCGGTAGCCTTCAGGCAGAACCTTTGGTCCTGTCCCCCAACGATTGGCTGTCTCCCGTCCCCCGCCCGGCTTCTTGTCGGGACGGGTATGCTTTTCGTCAGCATGTGGCGGCGGCAAGGATGAACCGCGGTGTCCCCATGATCGAAGAATTTGATCACCAGCCCATTTTTTATTTTACAAACCACCAAGCCGTGGGTGGTCCGGGTCCGGTACGCTGCATGCCGGACCATTTTCGGCAACTGGATTTTGAATTGGAAGTTGCCGTCGTGGTGGGTAAGCGTGGTCGCAATGTTTCGGCCAGCCAAGCCGATGCCTTTATTGCTGGTTATACCATCATGAACGATTGGAGTGCCCGCACGTTGCAGATGGAAGAAATGCTCCTCAGCCTGGGGCCCGCCAAAGGCAAAGATTTTGCTACGACCCTGGGACCTTTTTTGGTAACACCGGATGAACTCGAACCCTGGCGCTGTGCACCCAAACCTGGACATACCGGCGCATCGTTTGCGTTGGAAATGGTAGCGCGCTTGAATGGACAAGAAATATCACGAGGGAATATGGGGGATATGGACTGGACTTTTGCCGAGATTTTGGAGCGTTGCGCCTACGGTACCGACTTGCATCCCGGGGATGTGGTGGGCTCGGGGACGGTGGGAACCGGTTGTTTCTTGGAACTCAACGGAACGGGACGCCGCTTGGACCCCGAAGGTTTCCAACCCCGTTGGTTACAGGCCGGGGATGTTATGGAATTAGAAATCACCGGTTTGGGTATCTTGGTCAATACCGTGGTGGCCGAAACAACGAACTTTTCCATCTTGGCCCTCAAAAAGAACCAAGCATGAGTTTACCAACACCAGGGGATCGTCCTTTTCGGGAATGGGACTTGAAGGGAAAAGCAACCGCCTCGGTGCAACAGATTTTGCAAAATTCGGTGGCGCCACGGCCCATTGCCTTGGTATCCACGGTGAATGCCATGGGGGAGGTCAATCTATCGCCTTTTAGTTTTTTTAATGTTTTTAGTGCAGACCCCCCGGTATTGATTTTTTCACCTGCTCGAAGAGTCCGGGATGGCCGAACCAAACACACCTTGGATAATGTGTTGGAAGTTCCAGAAGCGGTTATCCATGCGGTGCCTTACGGCATGGTGGAGCAAATTTCCTTGGCATCGGCCGATTACGCTGCCGGGGTGAACGAATTCTCCAAAGCCGGACTAACCGCGATACCATCGCGGCTGGTTCGCCCACCCCGGGTGGCCGAATCCCCGGTGCATTTTGAGTGCAAAGTTTTGGAGGTCAAGCCTTTGGGGCTTAATGGCGGGGCGGGTAATTTGGTGATTTGTGAAGTGCTTTTGGCCCACCTGGCCGAGGACGTTTTGGATGCCGAAGGACTTCCGGAACCTCGAGCCATGGACTTGGTGGCCCGTTTGGGCGGGGATTGGTACAGTCGGTCTGCGGAGAACCTTTTTGAGGTGCCCAAACCCAACCGCCATTGCGGGGTAGGGGTGGATGCCTTGCCTGCTTGGTTACGGTCCCATCCCGGGGTGGACGGAAATTTGTTGGGGCGCTTGGGTAATGCTTCGGAAATCCCCAATGCAGAGGCCATTCAAGCAGCCCAACATCGATTTTTGAACGAAAATCCCGGTTGGACCTGGCCCATAGGTTCATCCGATTCGGTAGTGGAATCGTTGCTGGCGAGTATTCGAACCTTGGCCCACCAAGGTCAAATCCAAGAAGCCTTGGCCTTGGCTTGCATCCCTTTACCGGAGACGAAGTTTTAGATTTCGTAACAACAAAGATTTTATTTGGCGATGAACCTTGGGCCCTGGATGATTTACGGTGCCAACGGCTATACCGGCCGCTTGGTGGTGGAACAAGCCCTCCGAAAGGGTCTCCAACCGGTTTTGGCCGGACGTAACGAGGTTCAATTGCGGGCAATGGCCAAGGAAACCGGCTTGGAGTACCGAGTGTTTGGGCTCAACAACCCTGCGGAATTGGATCAAGGCTTGCGTGGAATACGGGCTGTCTTGCACTGTGCCGGACCATTTGTGCACACCTATCGCCCCATGGTGGAGGCTTGCCTCCGCTTGGGTTTGGATTATTTGGACATTACGGGGGAGTTGGCAGTCATGGAGGGCCTTCACCGACTCGATGAGCAGGCACGTTCGGCGGGTATTCTTTTGATGCCGGGTACCGGTTTTGACGTGGTGCCTACCGATTGCCTGGCCTGGAAATTGAACGCAACATTACCCGGGGCCGATCGTTTGCTTTTGGCTTTTGTTAACCGGGGTAGCCGGGTATCGCACGGCACCTTGCGTTCCCTTTTGACCCGCATTGGGGAACCCGGTGCCGAAAGGGAGGACGGGCGTTTGGTGCCAAGGCCGTTGGGTCGTCTGGGAGCGATGATTGATTTTGGTTCTGTCCAACGTTTTTGCATGAGCATACCCTGGGGGGATTTGTACACGGCCTGGACGGGGACCGGCATTCCCCATATAGTCACCATGACAGCGGCCAAACCTTGGACGTTTCAGCTATTGCGCTTACAGGCCCTGTTCAATCCGTTGTTACGAAATCCCTTGATTCGGCGAATGCTGGTACGCTGGGTGGATCGTCGCGTTTGGGGCCCCAGCCCCAACGAACTTCAGGAAGGGCAGGCCTTGGTCTACGGTAAAATAATGCACGCGGATGGTCGTATGGCCGAAGCCCGATTGGAACTTCCGGAATGTTACCGTTTAACGGCAATAACCGCGGTGGGCTTGGTTCAAGCGCTGCCCACACTGCGTGCCCAGGGCCGTAGCGGATGGTTGACCCCTGCCGCTGCCATGGGGCCGGAATGGATAGGGACGTTGGAGGGTTGTCGTTGGGTTGACAAAGCCTAAAGTTCCCCGGACAAGGCTTTTTTGTAGGTTTCCAGGGCTAGATTCCGCGCCGTTGGATGGTCCACTATGGGCTGGGGGTAGGTGAGGGTGTCAATTTCAGGTATCCAGCGACGGATGTAAACACCTTGGGGATCAAATTTTCTCGCCTGTTCGTAGGGATTGAAGACCCTGAAATACGGAGCAGCATCGTTACCGCATCCGGCCGCCCATTGCCAACCTCCCACGTTGCTGGCTTGTTCAAAATCCAGGAGATGCCGCGCAAACCAAGCTTCGCCCCAACGCCAATCGATCAGCAGATGCTTGGTCAAAAAACTGGCCACCACCATACGAACCCGGTTGTGCATCCAGCCGGTGGATAACAATTCTCGCATACCGGCATCCACCAAGGGGTATCCCGTTTGACCTTGGCACCAGCGTTCAAATTCTTCGGGGTTGTTGCGCCATACGATGCGATCGTAGGCTGGTTTGAAAGCAGACTCGGTGGTATGGGGGAAATACCACAGGATGCTCTGGTAAAAATCTCTCCAGATCAATTCGTTCACAAAGGTATCGCTAACCCCCATGGCTGCCTGGGCCAAGGTGCGAATGGACAGGGTACCAAAACGCAAGTGGAGCCCCAACCGACTGGTACCCTGCACCGCCGGCAGATCCCTTTGATCCGCGTAGTGGGCCAGAATATCCCGGTGAATGCGGGACTCGGGCAGCGTTAATCGGGTGGGAACAAAGCCTAGGTCCTCCAAGGTGGGCATGCTCTCGGATGACCATGCCAGCCAACGCCCCGGGGGTGATGGGCGAGAAGAAAGAGGTTTCCAATCTTCTTCACGAATTTTTTGACGCCACATCTTGGCATACGGCGTGAACACCGTGTAGGGGTTACCATCGGGTTTGAGCACCGTGCCGGGTTCCATAAGGGTGTGGTCGGCAGCGGTTTGGACTTGAATCCCCTGGCTTTGTAAACGGGCTACGATACCGCGGTCCCGTTGGACGGCATAAGGTTCGTAGTCCCTGTTCCAAAACGCTAGGGCAACCTGGTGTTTTTGGGTCACCCTGTCCCAAGCAGCATCCGGTGTGCTGTGCAATACCAGGAGATCACTGTTCAGGGCTTGGAGGGCTTGCCGTAATTCACCCAGCGTGCGCAACAGAAAGGTCACCCGGGCATCATCGCGGTCCTCCAGTCGGTCCAGAATGTTGCGGTCCAAAACAAAAAGGCCCAAAACCGGTAAACCGCTTTGCAAGGCCAAGGTGAGCGCCCGGTTATCGTGTAGGCGCAGGTCTCTACGAAACCAAAAAACGGCAATATCCTCGGGCCTTTTCATGGATGAGGAAGGTCAAAGGGCTTTGAGATTGCCCAATCCCCCATCCACACCAACCACTTGGCCGGTCATCCAACCCGCTTCGGGGCTTAACATAAAACGAACCAGAGCTGCGGGGTCACCCGCTTCCCCAACCCGTCCGAGGGGATGCCGTCGGGCCGAAGCCTCCGCTTTTTCGGGTGTTGATAACAAATTTTGAGCAAGAGGTGTTCGGGTCAAGGACGGAGCAACCGCGTTGAATCGCAGACCCTGGGCAGCATATTCCGAGGCCAAACTGAGGGTCAGGCCTTCGATAGCCGACTTAGCCGAAGCAATGGCGCTGTGAAAAGGCATGCCTATGCGGGATGCGACGGTACTCATCAAGACCACCGAGGCGTCCCCGCTTCCTTTGAGGGCGGGTAAAGCCGCTTGGATGGCACGAACCGCACCCAAGAAATTTATTTCCAAGGTTTGACGAAAATCATCGGGGCTGGTCCGATGAAAAGGTTTCAATGGAATACTCCCCGGCAGATAGACCAAGCCATGCAATTTTTCGGGCAACGAGGAGGTTGGCGCCTCCGTGCCCGACATCACATCCCATGGAGCAAATTGAACTTTGGATCCCCAGCCCGTTTGTTCTGGATGTTGTCGACCCCAGGCGATGACCTCAGCCCCTTGATCCAAAAGTTGACGGGTCAGTTCGGCGCCAATGCCGGACGACGCGCCGACAACGAGAATGCAGCGCCCCTCAAAAACCCCACTCATCCGGCGTTTTTACCGAGCTCGAGGTATTTCAGAAATTCATTGCGGACGGATTCCTGTTCAAAGAGCCCGTGGTAAGCGGACGTTATGGTGCTACCACCATGGTCCTGCACCCCGCGCATCGAAACACAGAGGTGGGCCGCATCCACCACCACGGCAACATCGCGGGTTTGGAGGGCCTCTTGCAGACCCATGGCAATTTGACGGGTCAAGCGCTCTTGAACTTGGGGTCGGCGCGCATAATAATGGACCAATCGATTAATCTTCGAAAGTCCAATGACCTGTCCCGAAGAAAAATAGGCGACATGCACCTTGCCGATGATCGGAACAAAGTGGTGCTCGCAATTGGAGTGTATGGTGATATCCCTTTCGACCAACATCTGTTGGTAGTCGTATTTGTTTTCGAACAAGGCGATCCGGGGCTTGTTGGCGGGATTGAGGCCGCTAAAAATCTCCTTCACATACATTTTGGCAACCCGGTCCGGGGTTCCTTTGAGGCTATCATCGTTCAAATCCAACCCCAAGATGTTCATGATTTCCCGAAAATGACGGGCAATAAGTTCCATTTTGAGGTCGTCATCCATCGCAAAGGCATCTTCGCGCAATGGGGTATCCGGGGAACCGGCCAAATGCATTTCGCCTTTTTCGTAGGCGTCCATTAATTCAAGATCCCTCGCAGACGGCATAATTTCGGGGTGTTTCATACAAAATTACTTTTAAAAAAAGGTGGGCGGGCAAAAGATTCCGCAGGATTTGCCAAATAACCTGGGCAATATGCTCAGCCGTGGGGTTGAGTTGTGCAAATTCCGGAACGTCCAGGTTGAGGTTTTGATGATCAAAGCGCTCGGTGACATGGTCTCGGATGAGGTCAGCCAGGACTTTGAGGTCGATGACAAAACCCGTTTCGGGGTCCACCGGGCCCGTCACCTCCACCCGAAGGTCGTAATTGTGGCCATGGTAATGGGGAAGAGCACATTTCCCAAAGACCTCCCTGTTCCGGGCTTCATCCCAATCGGGTCGAAAAAGCCGGTGGGCAGCGTTAAAATGGGCAACACGTCCTACGGTAATCAGCATAGAGGAACAACACCGCCCCCCACCTTTTGTTTGAGGGGGCTGAGATCCGCGAATTGAGGATGGCCGGCATGAGCCCCTTGGCCATTTCGGGTTAGTTTTGTAAAGTCAACAAACAAAGTGTCTACAAGCCCCTCCACGTTATCCTCCAACATCGAGCAACCAACGCATACCAAGGACCAACCTTCGGTTATCAAGGCTTGGTGCATGTACGATTGGGCCAATTCTGTTTATAACCTCTGCATCACCACGGCGATTTTTCCGATTTACTACAGCAGTTTGGCGACCACGGTTTCGGAACAAAACGGATGGACCCGCCAGGTTCAGGACAGCTTGGGACAAGCCAGTACGTCCGTTTCCTTTCTCCGCTTGGGTAACTGGGAGGTGCCGGCCAGCAGTTTGTATTCGTACGCTTTGGCCTTGGCCTACCTCAGCATCGCCCTAATATCACCGCTTTTGTCGGGAATGGCGGATTACGGAGCACGACGCAAGGCAATGATGAATCTATTTATTATCGTTGGAAGTTTAGCCTGCGTTGGGTTGTACGGAATGACCGCCGATTTTTGGATGTGGGGCATCGTCTGTTTTGTGTTAGCGGCCTTTTCGTGGGCCGGTTCCGCCCTGTTTTACAATTCTTTTTTGCCGGTGATCGCCAGCGAAGATCGTATCGATGCGGTGAGTGCCCAAGGCTTTGCTTACGGGTACGTCGGCTCGGTCTTGTTGTTGGTGATCAACCTGGTGTTTATTATGAATCCCGGTTGGCTAGGGATGGAGACCGGCGAGGTTACGCGACTTTCCTTTGTGAGTGTCGGATTGTGGTGGTGGGGTTTTTCAAGGATCACCATCGCGGGTCTTCCCAGTGAAGAGGCTAGTGGAGCGCAGGGATTACGGACAACGCTGTGGGGTTGGCTACGCATTGGATGGGCTGAGCTGCGGGGGGTCATGGTGACAATGAAAGGAATGCCTACCCTGCGTACCTTTTTGTTGGCTTACTTTTTTACCTGTGCAGGATTACAAACCATCATGTTGGTGGCGTCACTGTTTGGGGCCGAAGTCCTTCGCTTGCCCACCGATCGACTTATTGCGGTGATTTTACTCATCCAATTAATCGCCATAGTCGGTTCATTTGCTTTTGCCCGTTTGGTGCCTCGTTGGGGGAATATTCTTTTGCTGATGCTCACCGGCCTGGTTTGGATTTTGGTTTGCATTGCCGCTGCGGTTGTTACCAAGGAATGGGAATTTTATACCATGGCCGGGGTAGTGGGGGTGATCATGGGTGGCTCGCAGACTTTGTTACGCAGCACGTATGCCAAGATGATTCCCCATCAAACCAAGAACAATGCTTCGTTTTTTTCATTTTACGATTTAACCGAAAAAATAGCCATTGTTTTTGGGACCTTTAGTTTTGGTTTAATCAATCAATGGACCGGAAGCATGCGGAATTCCGCCCTATTCTTGGCTTTGTATTTTGTGATTGGACTTTTCTTTTTTGCGCGTATGCTTCGTTCCCCCAAAAACCAACCTCGTTAGATTTATGTCGGTTTCCGCATCCCTTGCTTTGGAGGAAGTTGATTTTTTTGTGCCATGTTTTGTGGATCAGTTTTATCCCGAAGCTGCGATGGCCGCGGTGGAGGTCATGGAGGCTCTGGGCTGTGTTGTGAAGGTTAGCGAGGCAGCAACATGCTGCGGGCAACCGGCTTACAATGCAGGTTATTGGGAGGAGGCACGGCCGGTTGCAGCCAAATGGCTCAAGGATTTTGGGCCTTTGTCCGAGGGTGACCAACGGACCATTGTGGTTTTATCCAGTTCTTGTACCGGGATGTTACGCAATGGCTACGGGGAATTATGGTCGGCCACAGCACTGGAACGCAGTTCTTGGCAAAGGCTCAGGCCCCGAATTTTGGAGTGGGTGGAATTTGTACATACCCATCCGAATCGCCACCGCTTGCGTTCCGTGTTTCAACATCGTATTTCCTATCACGATGCGTGTTCTGCTCTTCGGGAATGCGGCATCCGTCAACAGGTTCGGGATCTCTTGGCCCAGGTTCAAGGCCTGGAACTAATAGAACTAACCGATAACGAGACGTGTTGCGGTTTTGGCGGGACGTTTGCAGTAAAATACGAAGGGATTTCGACCGCGATGGCCGACCAAAAAATCGGACATTTTAGGAATACCAAGGCGGACTATTTGGTCAGCGCAGATCTTTCGTGCTTGATGCACCTGAAGGCCTATGCCGACCGCCAGGGTCCGGCGGTCAAGACCCTGCACTTGGCCCAGGTTTTGGCTGCCGGATTATCGACCTTGGATCCGATCACGACGCTATGACGGTCCTGGGGTATTGGCCTGCCGAGGCTCTGGGGCTTTGGGTCCAAAAGGTTTTTGAAACCATGGGATGTTCGGAAGAGCATGCCGCCATAGCAGCCGAAGTGCTCTTGGAAGCCGATCTCAAGGGGATTGACTCGCACGGGGTGGCTCGCTTGCCGGGTTATGTCCGCTTGTGGCGCAAAGGCCGTATCAATGCGCAACCCCAATGGCGTTGGGAACAACGGCTTCCGGCAGTCGCCGTTTTGGATGCCGATGCAGGCCTGGGTTTGGTTGCGGCTAGGGTTGCCATGGATCGCGCCATCGAAATGGCCGCAGTTTACGGGACCGCCCAGGTATTGGTTCGTAATTCCAACCATTTTGGCATTGCCGCAGAACATGCATTGCGTGCGGTTCCGCATCGCATGGTGGGTTGGGCGATGACCAATGCCAGCCCTTTGGTTGCCCCTTACGGGAGTTCCGAACGGTTGTTGGGGACCAACCCTCTTTGTTATGCCATTCCAGCAGGGAATCGTAAGCCTTTGGTGATGGATATGGCCACTTCGGCTGCCGCCAACGGCAAACTGGAATTGGCCGCAAGCCGAAATCAGGCAATACCGGAAGGTTGGGCGGTGGATGCCCAGGGTTTACCCAGCACCGATCCCTTGATTCTCCAAAAAGGGGGTGCTTTGCTTCCCTTGGGGTCGGATCCTGAAGGAGCCGTCCACAAAGGATACGGCCTGGGTGCTTTGGTGGACTGGTGGTCCGGGGTTTTGAGCGGGGCCAGTTTTGGGCCTTGGGTGCCTCCTTTTGTGGATTTCTTGGAACCTGCACCGGATCAGCCGGGCCTTGGATTGGGGCATGCCCTGGGGGCTACGGCCATCGAAGCCTTTCTTCCCATCGAGGAGTATAATCAACGGGTAGAGCAATGGGCTGAACGTATCTTGCAGGCTCAACCCGCTCCGGGTCATCCTCCCCTCGTGTTGCACGGTATGCCCGAATGGTCCACCAGGGCTCATCGACTCCAAGAAGGCATACCGTTTACCGAGGCCCAAAAGCGACCTTTGCACCAATTGGCCCAAGAATTGGGTTTGGATACACCACACGAAAACACCACCTCCCTCCGTTAATTTAATTTTTTACCTATGTTTGATTTGTTTGGAATGATGGACAAAATCGGCAAACTCAAAGAAGCCGTAGAAGATGTCCGAAATCAATGCGATCGCCTTCACATTACCCAGCGTTCTGAGAACGGGGAAGTGGAGGTCGTCTGTACCGCGAACAAAAAAATTGTGTCCATCAAAACCATGCCGAGTTACCTCCACAGCGACAACGCCTCGGCTTTGGATCAGTTGTTGGCCACCACGGTTGACGCTGCATTGCGCGAAGCCCACCGAACGCACAAAGAATTGTTCAAGAAATCAACCGAAGGACTTATTCCCAATATTCCGGGGTTGGACCTTTCCAAGTTCATGGCCTAACAGCACGCTGACATTGGAATTGATAGATACGCATCCTGCCTTGGTGCATTTTCCTTTGGGATTCGCCTTGGCATCGTGGATAGCCGAGACCCAGCGAACCTGGGTCGCTCCTTCCGGGGCCCAAAAAGTATTTTGGGAGGCCTTGGGTAGGATTATGTTATGGTGGACCCTGCCGGCCCTGATGCTAGCGATTGTCAGCGGCAATTTAGCCCACGATACCCACGGTCCTCAAGGCCAAAACCCATCGGTGGGTGTTTTAGAAAACCACGAAGCCCTGGGCTATGCCTCCGCTGCTGTTTTGGTCTTGTTGGCCTTTTGGCGTTCGGTCCGAAGCCGTGCCATGTCGTTACTGGAGCAGCGTGGTTATTGGTTGATTCTTACCCTATCCTTGGGGTTCATGTTTTGGGGCGCCTATTTGGGTGGCCGCCTGGTTTACCAACACGGGGTTGGGGTGCATCCCTCGGCTCTTTCTTCCTCAAGAATTTTTCCTCACTTTTAATTTTCTGTTATGCCTTTCTTCTCTACCCCAAAACAAAGCCCGGATTCAGGTTCCGGTCCCTCGGTGGCTCGTCCCAAATCCAAAACCCGTGAATGGCTGGAAGCGGTCGTTTTTGCGGTGGTTGTTGCCACGGTTATCCGAACCTTTGTTGTGGAGGCGTATACCATTCCTACCCCGTCCATGGAAAAAAGCTTGATGGTCGGGGATTTTTTGTTTGTTAGTAAATTGAGTTACGGGCCTCGGATGCCCATGACTTGGATTTCGTTTCCCTTTGCCCATAACACCATGCCTTTGGTGGGAGGACCATCCTACCTCGAAAAACCATCTTCGGGATATAGTCGTTTATGGGGGGCAGGCAAAATCCGTAACAACGACGTGGTCGTTTTTAATTACCCCATGGATGATGGACGACCTGTAGACAAACGTGATAACTACATTAAACGTTGCGTAGGCATACCGGGGGATACATTGCGTCTGGTGGATCGTCGCCTACGCATTAACAGTCAATGGGTTGAGGAGCCAAAGAGCAGCCAACACCGATACCATATCCAAACAGATGGAAGCGGCTTCAATCCTTTGGTTTTGCGCAAAATGGATGTTACCGAAGGAGGACAGGTCACGGCCGAAGGGGATTTTATTTTTAGTCTGACTCCGTCCAATGCCGTCAAAATGAAGGACTTCGCCAATGTCCGCTTGTTGGAGCCCTATACAGCCCCAGCCGGCATGTACACCGAGGAAATTTTTCCGCACGCGTCGCAGTTTCCATGGAATATCGATCAGGTTGGTCCAATTGTGATTCCGGCCAAAGGGATGGTGATGCCTTTGGATACCCATAATTTGCCGGTGTATCGCCGGGCCATCGAGGTGTACGAGGGGAACCGCGTGGAGGTGCGTAACGGCCAAATTTGGATCAACGGATCCCTGGCTAAATCCTACACTTTTCGGATGGATTATTACTGGATGATGGGGGATAATCGGCACAATTCATTGGACTCGCGGTATTGGGGTTTTGTTCCCGAAGATCATGTGGTGGGCAAAGCCGTCTTGGTCTGGCTTAGTTTGGATTATAGTGCCGATTGGTTGAACCGAATACGGTGGAATCGCCTGTTCCGCTCTGTTGCTTCTCGCTAAATAGAGCCTGAAACCGTAGGTTTAGCGCGCAGATGGTTTACCGGTTTTTGTACGCCTTGGTTGGTTGGTGCAGAGTCCTCTACTTTAGCGGGATTAGCGTGCATCGTTGGCCCGCGGCGTGGACCAAGAACCCGGTGGCATCACGTCCCCGGATGCTTTGTGCGAATCACCCTTCGTCCTTCTTGGACGCGGTCTTGGTGGCCGGTTATCTGCCCTTTCCTTTGGGTTTTTTGGGTCGGGGAGACGCTTTTACACCACGCTTTGGTCAATTTCTACGGCAACATTTGCATATGATGCCGGTTTGGAGGCAACGAGAGGGCTACGTCAACGTGCATCGCAATTACGAGACCTTCGCCGAAGCCAACCGCTACTGGGCCAAGGGCGGTTCGTTGATCATTTTTTCGGAAGGCCTATGTGTTCAGGAGTGGAAACTCCGGCCCCTCCCCAAAGGAAGTGCACGTATGGTATGGTCTGCTTATCAAGAGGGTTTGGATTTGGAAATTGTTCCGGTGGGCATCAACTACGAGCACTTTCATGGGCCGGGTAAATCAGCCGATTTCCGTTTTGGGTCAACGGTCATGGCCAGTGACCTGATCCAAAAATTTCAGGAGGAATCCCAAGGGGAAGAGGGTCCTTTAAGAGAAACCGTTTTTTTGTTACGGTTCAACCGATGGTTGGAGGAAGAACTACGGAACCTGGTGGTGCATGCCCCCAATCAAGCGGTAGCGACCGGTTTGGAAGGAGGAACCGAAACCTCTGCTGCTCCTTTGGCACCCACCCGACAACGTTGGTTCTTTTTGACCTTGGCTCGATTACTCCACGCCCCATACTATTACCCCATCAAGCATTTTGCCCAAAAAGCTTGTCGAGGTACCGTGCATTTTGATTCGGTGCTCTTTGCGATTTTGATGTTGACCTATCCTCTGTTTTTGCTGATCGTGGCTTTGGTCTTGGTTTGGACCCTGGGTTGGATCGGTTTGGTTTATTGGGTGTTATTGCCGGCGACAGCTTGGTTTAGTCGTTACGTTTCGACCAACCCATAAGGCGAACCATCCAATCCGGTAGGACCTTGTACATACCCCGCTTGCGCAGGTCCAGGTAGAGCCCCAAGGCCTTCAGGACCGGTACTTTATGGGTTTCGACCAATTCAATGAGGGTCCCGTCCGGGTCCTCGATATAAGCGAAACGGCCGCCGGCTTTGCCCATTTGAAAGGTATCCGCGCTGTCCACCGTAAAGGTATGCCCCATGGATTCGGCCCTGTTTTTGAGACCTTCCAAATTGATGGCATCAAAACACAAATGAATGAAGCCGCGATCGCCCCAGCAGCGTCCCTCAAAGATTCGCTGACCGCTACCATCCATCCGCTGAATTAACTCGATGCGGGTATTGCCCAGAAGTTTGGAGAAGGCACCGAAATTTTCACCCACTTTGCGCAACAAAACCCGGCGGACTTCGGTCGCTTCGGGCAAGTCCGCAAAGACACCGGTTCGGTCGTACACCACTTCCCGAATCCCAAGAATTTGGGTGTAAAAAGCCACCGCGCGGTCCATGTCTTGGACCCCAATGACCGCCCCGCAGACCCCGCCGACGGCCAGGGGTTCGGCATCAAACCAACTCTGCCCGTGCACCAATTGAAATCGTTGCCCCCAGGGGTCTTTCATCCAAAAAGTTCGTTCGGCCAACGGATCTTCCACCAGGGCACCGGTCGCAATTCCATCGGCAGCTAAACTTTCGTGAAAGGCGGGGACGTTTTTGGCCTTCATTTTGAGGGCATAAATTCCCAGATCACCCAAGCGGGGCGGATTTGCCGGGGGGACCGGCAGTCGGTTGGTGTATTGCCAAATTTCAAATCCCCCTCCGCCGGCCATGTTGAGGGCCAGAACGGCACGACGCTGCTCGGGGATGCCGTTGGTATAGCGGGTCATGAGATCGGCCGTTCCCGCATCGTCAAAAACCGGAACCCGCATATTAAAAACGCGGCGATACCATTTCCAGCTGACGGCCAAATCGGCCACACCGATACCGGGTTGTTGGATACCGGTGAGGAGGGGGAGGGTGCTCATGAGGGGGCGGGGGTTTTAGGAAAACAAGGGGTTAAACCGGGCTGACACGCAGTGCCATTTTTTCAAACAAAGGAGGGATGAAGCGGTACAACCACCACAGGACTTTTTCGCCCCGAGCCACGAGAACGCGCCGGCGATTCGCATGCCAAGCGGACCAGATTAGGCGGGCACAATGGACGGGATCCAATCCCCCGACTTGGCCGGGATCCATGGTGTTAT
>Ga0172372_10005116_pt1 | contig 18377 bp, 10 predicted proteins | sample LakKiv5m_2_FD_114544 | JGI IMG/M metagenome (GOLD analysis project Ga0172372, IMG submission 114544) | Freshwater microbial communities from Kabuno Bay, South-Kivu, Congo - kab_092012_9.5m | ecosystem: Environmental > Aquatic > Freshwater > Lake | place: Democratic Republic of the Congo...
CGAGGTCGCCGTCGTAGCGCGATGCTTCGAGATGGCAGTGGGTGTCGAAAAGCGGAGCGATCATGTGGTTTCCTCGGAGTCGGACTCACCGCGCGCCGCACGCCCCACGTCGTCGGCGCGTTCGGAAAGCCGCGCGATGGCATCCCTGGCGACGTCGCTGTGCGGCGCCAGCGCCGCGAGGGCGCGTGCGACGACGACGGGATCGCTGCCGCGGGGCCGTTCGATCAGCGCGACGAGATCGCTTGCAAGCGTCGCGACGCGGTGCCGCCCGACGAGCTCGGCGGCGTAGCTGCGACCGTCGGCCCGGAACGCGGTCAGCACGGCGCGGAGCGCTTCCTCGCCGCGCGCATCGCCGAGGGCGGCGAGCGCACCCGCTGCGCCCGCCTTCACCACGAGCGGCACGAGGATGCGGCGAGCGACGTCCGCGAGCGGCTCGCGGGCCGCTTCTGCGCGGAGCGTCGCGAGGGCTTCGCAGGCCGCGAGCACGCGGTCCTTTTCGTCGAGCCCTTCGACGAGCGCTGCAAGCCCGCGTGCGTCGTCGAGGCGTGAGAGGGCGATCGCGGCGGCGAAACGCACCGCGCTCGTCGTGTCGCGCAGCGTCGCGGCGATGGCGTCGGCGGTCGCCGGATCACCGAGCGCGCCCAGCGCATCGAGGGTGTGCTCGCGGACGCGCGCGTCGGCGTCGCCGAGCAGCGGTACGAGGAGGGCAGGAGCGTCGTCCGGGCTCGCCTCTGCGTACGACTCGACGGCCTGAAAGCGCACTTCGGGTCGCGTATCGCGGAGCGCCCGTGCGAGCGCCCGCACGGCGCGATCACCGCCGATGCGCCCGAGCGCGATCACAGCGAATTCCCGCACTTCGGCGACGGAGTCATCGAGATGGGCGAGCACCAACTCGAGCGCGGCCTCGTCGCTGAGCTCACCGAGCGCGGCGATCGCGAGGGAACGAACGGCGCCTTCCGGATCGTCGGCGAGCATGCGCAGCACCGCGCATGCCTCGTCGCGTGCGCCGGCAGGGGGATTGGCGAGGGCCTGGGCGGCGAGCAGGCGGGTGTTTGCGCGCGGAGAGCGCGCGTCCCGGAGGGCGACGTCGAAGCGCGGGACCTGCGGTGGGAAGAGCAGCGACACGGGCAGACCGCCGCTACTTCACGACGGCGCCGGGAGGGAGTTCCTTGTCGACGGACAGCACGGAGAGCGTCTCGCCGTCTCCCGCCGCGAGGACCATCCCGCGTGATTCCAAGCCCATCATCTTGCGGGGCGCGAGGTTGGCGATGACGACGATGCGCTTCCCGATGAGATCCTCAGGCGCGTAGACCTTGCCGATCCCCGCGAGGATCTGGCGCGGCGCGCCCTCGCCGACGTCGACTTGCAGGCGCAGCAGCTTGTCGCTCTTCGGGACGCGCTCGGCTTCGCGCACGAGCGCGAGACGCAGCGCAATCTTGCTGAGGTCGTCGATGGTCGCGAGGCCATCCGACGGAGCCGGCGTAACCGCGGGGGTGGGGGGCGAGGGCGCTGCTGCGGCCGTCGTCGTCTCCGACATCGTCTTCTCCGTGGATTCCTGTTTTTCCGGGGTCACGAGCTTCTCTGCGGCCCTCGTGGAGGCGGGCTTCGTGCCGCCCGAAGCCTTCGCCGCGGGCAGGGCGTCCGCGACCCCGAGTCGCTCGAGCAACACGCGCTGCTGGTCCTCGTCGTAGCGTGGGAAGAGCGGCGCGCCGGGATGCGTCTGGGTGCCGCCCGTGAGTCCGCCCCACGCGCTCGGCCACACGTCCACGCCGACGGTCGGCATGAGCGCGGGCAACCCGAGCTGGTGTCGCAGCGCGTCGCATTTCCGCGGCATCACAGGCCACAACATCACGCTGAGCCAGCGCAGCGATTCGAGCACCGTGTAGGCGACCTGTGCGAGGCGCTTCGTGTCGCCGTTCTTGGCGAGGTTCCACGGCTCGGTGAGGTCGATGTACTTGTTCGTCGCGAGCACGAGCTCCCACGCGCTCTCGAGCGCGCGGTTCGGCACCATCGCGTCGAGGTGCTTCGCGGTCGCCTCGGCGGCGCGCGCCGCGAGCGCCATCACGTCGCGATCGACCTGCTGGAGCGCGTCGAGGTGGATGTGCGGCACGCGTCCGTCGAGCGACTTCTTCACGATGCTCGCGACCATGCGATTGAGCAGGTTCCCGAGGCCGTTGCCGAGGTCGCCGTGGTAGCGCGCGAGGAGGCTCGCGTGGCTGAAGTCGCCGTCGTGGCCGAAGCCCACGTCGCGCATCAGATAGTAGCGGACGACGTCGGCGCCGAACGCCTCGACGAGCGGCTCGGGCGCGATGGCGTTGCCGAGTGACTTGGAAATCTTCTCTCCGTTCACGGTGAGAAAGCCGTGCGCCTGCACCGCGGTCGGCGGCGCGAATCCCGCGCTCATCAGGAACGCGGGCCAGAAGACCGCGTGGAAGCGCAGGATGTCCTTGCCGACGACGTGCACGGACTCGGGGCCACCGGACTCGTTGCGCGGCCAGAACGCGTCGAAGCGCGTGCTGTCGATTCCGTCGATGGGCGGTCCGCCGAGTGCGCTCACGTAGTTCGTGAGTGCGTCGAACCACACGTACATCACATGCTCGGGATCGCCGGGCACCGGGATGCCCCAGCGGAAGCTCGTGCGTGAGACCGACAGGTCGCGGAGGCCCTCCTTCACGAAGGCCTTCACCTCGTTGAAGCGACCCTCCGGGCGCACGAAGTCGGGGTGGGCCTCGTAGAAGGCGAGCAGCTTGTCGGTGTACGCGGAAAGCCTGAAAAAGTAGCTCTCTTCGCGGATCTTCTCGACGGGCTTCTTGTGCGTCGGGCAGACGTTGCCGGGCTGGAGATCCTTCTCCGTGTAGTAGGCCTCGCAGTCGACGCAGTACCAGTCCTCGTAGTGGCCGAGGTAGATGTCGCCCTTCGCGGCGACGCGGCGCCAAAGTTCCTGCGCGTGCCGGATGTGGCGCGGCTCGGTCGTGCGGATGAAGTCGTCGTGCTCGCAGCCGAGCGCCTCCCACGCGCGGCGGAACGGGCCCTCCGCGCGGTCGACGAAGGCTTGCGGAGAGAGCCCCTCGCTCGCGGCGATGCGCGCGATTTTCAAGCCGTGCTCGTCGAGCCCGGTGTGGAAGCGCGCGGGGCGGCCACGCATGCGGGCGTAGCGGGCGAGGACGTCAGCAGCGATCGTGGAGTACGCGGTGCCGACGTGGGGCACGGCGTTCACGTAGTAGATCGGCGTCGTGACGTAGAAGGGGCGTGCGCTCGCGGACATGAGGGCCGCGAAGGTAGCAGGCACGCGCGCGGGTGTCCGCTCAGGCTGCGCTGCGCAGCGTGAGTAGCAGCGACTCGAGAACGAGCTGCGCGCTCGCGTTGGCGTCGATGTCGCGCTGCGCGTGGCGGAGCGCCTCGGCGCGTGCGGCAGCGCGTGCGGCGCCGAGCTGCGCGGCGCGCTCGCGGATGCGCGCGGCATCGCGGCGGAAGCGGAGCGCGTCGTCATCGAGCCCGGCCGCGGCGGCCGCGACGTCGCGGTAGAACGTCGCGAGCGTGTCCAGCACGAGCGCGCGGTCTTCGTGCTTCGCGAGCTCGTCGCCAAGCTCGAGGAGAAGCCCGCTGCGCGCCTCTTCGACTGCCTGATCGACGCGGAGCGCGAGCTCGACGAGACGCTTGCCTGCGCCATCGACGGCGAAACGCAGCGCAAGATCAGCGCGCCCGTCGGCGAGCGTCGCAGCGGCCTCGCGCTCGGCCTCCGGAGCGCCGCTCTCTTCGAGGATCTGGAGCAGCGTGCGGTCCGGCAAGCGCTGGAAACGGACGCGCTGGCAGCGCGAGCGAATCGTCTGCAGCAGTTGGTCGGGACGCGATGCCAGCAGCACGAAATGCACGCGCGGGCGCGGCTCCTCGAGGGTTTTCAGCAGCGCATTCGCGGCCTCGGCGTGGTGGGCCGGGAAGGACACGTCAGCTTCTGGAAAAATCGCGAGCGCGGCGCGCGCTTCGAAGGGCGCGAACTGCGAGAAGGGCAGGATTTCTTCGCGGATCCGCTCGACCTTGAGGTTGCGATCACCCTCCTCGCGAGGGAGGAAGAGCCGCACGTCGGGGTGATTCCCCGAGGCGATGCGCCGGCACGTCTCGCACGTGCCGCAGCCGCGCCCCGGCGACTGCGGGCAGAGGAGGGCGCTTGCGAGCGCGAGGGCGGCGCGCTGCTTGCCGACGCCGTTCGGTCCGTCGAAGAGATACGCGGACGCGACGCGGTCGCGCTGGACGGCAGCGCGCAGCGTGCGGACGGCAGCGGGCTGAGCGCGGACGTCGTCGAAGGTCGGCATCGCGTGATCAGCGCACGACGAGGCGCTTGCCTTGAAGCGCGGATCCGCGCCCCGGGTCGGCGCCGAGCGGACCGACGCGAATCGTGAGCAGGTTCGCGCCGGGCTTCGCGCCACGGATCGTCACGCGCACGAACATCACCGGCATCGGCGGCGGTGGCTCCGGGCGCGTCGTGCGGCGGCGCGGCTCTTCGATGGCGAACGCGGGCTCGAGAGTCACGTCCGCGAGCTCGGCGCGCGCGACGGCGCCACGTGCCGCGAATGGCGACTCGACGTGGGCTGTGTCGCGTCCGAACGAGACGTCGACGGCCGAGAGAAGTCCACTCGCGAACGAGGGGCCGCCGACCTCGACGTAGATCCCGCGCCCCTTGCCACCCGCGCTCGAGAACGCGACGTCGAGGGTCGTCGATTCGCCGACGCACACCTGCCACTCGCCGGCGCCGGCCGTCGCGCGCGACAGGGCGAGCGCGGGAGGCCCGATCATGCGGGCGGGCCCGGACGCAACCACGGGCGCAGCGGCGCGCTTGGTCGCCGTCGAGGGGGCAGCCGGCATCAGCAGTGGCGCAATCTGCACCTCCGCGTCGTCCGAGACGCGAAACAGATAGGCCATGTCGCCGAGCCCGACGACGGCCGCGCGCCCATCGCGAGTCGTGAACGCGCTCGACTCGCCGACGAGCTTCATGTCGAGGTCGCCGAGCACGTCGGCGCCGAGCGTCGGCAAGGTGAACGAGGTCACGCGGCTCGTCTCGAGCGACTGTACGACGACCGCGCGCTCGTCCGTCACGAGGAAGGGCGCGCCGAGCCCGAAGGCGAGCCCCTCGCCGACGCGCGCGAGGTGTGAGAGCACGGTCCCGTCGGGCGCGATGTGCAGCGCCGCGGAGTACTTGCCGTGCAGCGTCGTCACGACGAGGACGCCCTCGCGCGTCGGCACCGCGAAGATCTCCTGCGCATCGCGCGTCGCCGGGACGCGCACCGCGAACGTCACCTTCGTCGCGTCGGGGCGCACCACCGCCACGACGCCCGAATATGCCGACGCGAGCGCGGTCCCGTGCGCGCTCGTCGCGAGGTGCACGGCATCGAAGAACGTCGTGCCGTCGCGTGAGGAGTAACCCACGGCGACCGCGTCGAGGCGGTGTTCTTCGGGGTCGAACTCCTCGTCCGCCTCGGGCCATGGATCGACACCACTCTCCCAGATGGTGTTCTTTGGCCAGGCGATACGCATCGCTGCGGGGAGCGCGAGCGTCTCGGTCTCGACGAGTGCCTCGCCGGGTTCGAGCGTCGCCAGCACGAGTCGCGCTTCCGGCTCCGTCCCCGTCGTGTCGGCGACGACCGCGAAGAGACGCCCGTCGTGCGCGCGTACCGCGTCGAGCACGCGGGCCGCGAGCTTGCGCGGTGCCCCGCCGTCGAGCGGCACCTCCCACGCGTCGCGCTCGACGGTGACGAGCACGCGCGAGAGCGCCTCGTCGAGCGGCGCGAGCACGTCGCGGGGCGGTGCGAAGGCGGCGCCGCGCTTCGGCTTCGGGCCGAGCGCGATGAGGCGCGGCTCCGTTTCGTGGCGATGGATGGCGAGGCCGCCGGGACCGAGGACGAGGTGCGTCTGACCGTCCGTGAACACGCGCATGGGGCGCGGACGCTAGCCGGAACGTGCGCCCCGGTCCACGCGCCGCCAGTCCGGAGTGCGCGCGCGACTGAATGGCGATTCAGCGTTGACAGCCCGGGAGCCCGCCACGAGCATTCCGCGCGTCGCCATGACGCTCTCCCCGACGCAACGCTATCCGCTGATTCGTAGCCGCATCGACGTCCGCGGCACGCCGTACCTCGCCAACCGCACGGCGAACCTGCAGTCCCTCGAGAAGCTGGAGAAGGCGCTCGCCAAATCCCGCGAGGGCGGCGGTCCGAAGTACAACGACCGCCATCGCGCGGCCGGCAAGCTGCTCCCGCGCGAGCGCATCGAGCTGCTCGTCGACCGCGACGCGCCCTTCCTCGAGCTGTGTCCGCTCGCGGGCCACGACGTGCGCGATCAGACGACGGGCGCGGGGGTGCTCGGCGGCATCGGCGTCGTGAGCGGCGTCGAGTGCCTGATCACCGCGAGCGAGGCGACGGTGAAGGGCGGCGCCATCTCGGAAATCGGCATGTGGAAGACGGGGCGCCTCGCCGAGGTCGCCGAGCAGAACGGCCTGCCGAGCCTCTCGCTCATCGAGAGCGCGGGCGCCGATCTCCCCAATCAACACAAGATCTTCGTCCACGGCGGGCGCGGCTTCCGCGACCTCACACGCCGCAGCAAAGAGCGCACACCGACCATCTGCCTCGTCTTCGGTTCGTCGACGGCGGGCGGCGCCTACGTGCCCGGCATGAGCGACTACGTCGTCATGGTGAAGCAGCAGGCGCAGGTCTATCTCGCGGGTCCGCCGCTCGTGAAGATGGCGACGGGCGAGGAGTCCGATCACGAAGAGCTCGGCGGCGCGGAGATGCACTCGCGCGTGTCGGGTGTCTCCGACTATCTCGCCGAGGACGAGCGCGACGCGGTGCGCCTCGGCCGCGAAATCGTCGCGCATCTGCGCTGGCGCAAACGCGGCATCGTCCCGCCGCGCGACTTCGCAGAGCCCCTCTACGACGCCGACGAGCTCCTCGGCATCGCGAGCGCAGATCTCAAGATCCCGTTCGATGCGCGTGAGGTGATCGCGCGCATCGTCGATGGCTCGCGATTCAGCGAGTTCAAACCACTCTATGGGTCTTCGCTCGTGTGCGGTTGGGCGCACATCCACGGTTATCCCGTCGGCATCCTCGCGAACAATGGGATTCTCTTCAGCGAGAGTGCGAACAAGGGCGCGCAGTTCATCGAGCTCTGCAATCAAAGCGATATTCCCCTGCTCTTTTTGCAGAACATCACCGGCTTCATGGTGGGCCGGAAATACGAGCAGGAAGGCATCATCAAGAATGGTGCGAAGCTGATCAACGCGGTGTCCAACAGCACCGTTCCTGCCATCACCATCATGATCGGCTCGAGTTTCGGCGCCGGCAATTACGCGATGTGCGGGCGTGCGTACGAGCCGCGATTCCTCTTCACCTGGCCCAATCACCGCATCGGCGTGATGGGCGGCAAACAGCTTGCGGGCGTGCTCGACATCATCCAGCGCGGCGCGGCGCAGAAGCGCGGCGAGACCGTCGACGAGCAGCGTTTGACGGTGATGAAGCAGATGGTCGAAGGCCAGATCGACATGGAGTCCGACCCGTATTTCGCGACCGCGCGGCTCTGGGATGACGGCATCATCGACCCGCGCGACACGCGCAGCGTCGTGGCGATGTCGCTCTCGGCGGCGTGCACGCGCCCCGTCGAGGGCACCATGGCCTTCGGCGTCTTCCGTCATTGATCCTTCGATTTCAGCGCGCCCTCCACGCCCCGCAGACGCACGGATTCGCCCATGTCCAACCCGCCGAACGTCCTCCGCAAGGTCCTCATCGCCAATCGTGGCGAGATCGCGCGCCGCATCGCGCGTAGCTGTCGTCGCCTCGGGCTCGCGACCGTCGCCGTCTTCTCCGACGCCGACGAAGACGCGCTCTTCGTGAAGGAGGCCGACGAAGCCGTGCGCCTCGGCCCCGCGCCGAGCCGCGAGTCGTACCTCGTCATCGACAAGATCCTCGCGGCCGCACGCATGACCGGCGCCGATGCGCTGCACCCGGGCTACGGCTTCCTCTCCGAGCGCGCGGAGCTCGCCGAGGCGTGCGCTGCTGCGGGCGTCACGTTCGTCGGCCCGACGCCGCACGCGATTCGCGCGATGGGCCTCAAGCGCGAGGCGAAGCGGCTCGCCGCGGCCGCGGGCGTGCCGACGGTGCCGGGCTATTCGGGCGATGAGCAGGACGACGCGACCCTCGCCGCCAAGGCGCTCGACGTCGGCTTCCCGTTGCTGCTCAAGGCGTCTGCCGGCGGCGGCGGCAAGGGCATGCGCATCGTGCGCGCAGCGGGCGAGCTCGAGGCGAGCATCGCGGCGGCGCGGCGTGAGGCGCTCGCGGCGTTCGGTGACGACACGCTCATCATCGAGCGCTACGTGAGCGGTCCGCGGCACGTCGAGATTCAGATTCTCGGCGACACGCATGGGAACCTCGTGCACGTCTTCGAGCGCGAGTGTTCGATCCAGCGTCGCCACCAGAAGATCCTCGAGGAGAGCCCGTCGCCCGCGCTCACGCCTGCGCTCCGCGCCGCGATGGGTGAGGCGGCGGTGCGCGTCGGGCGCGCCATCGGTTACAGCAGCGCGGGCACCGTCGAGTTCATCCTCGGCGACGACGGCGCGTTCTATTTCCTCGAGGTGAATACGCGCCTGCAGGTCGAGCACCCCGTCACCGAGATGGTCACGGGCCTCGACCTCGTCGCCGAGCAGCTCCGCGTCGCGCGGGGCGAGCCGCTCGGCTACGGCCAGGACGACCTCGCGCAGCGCGGTCACGCCATCGAGGTGCGTCTCTACGCGGAAGACCCCGCTTCGGGCTTCCTCCCGCAGGCGGGGCGTCTCGTCGACTTCCACGTGCCCGAAGACGAGGGCGTGCGCCTCGATACCGGCGTGCAGTCGGGCGACGAGGTGTCCATTCACTACGACCCCATGATCGCGAAGGTCGTCGCCCACGGTGCGACGCGCGCGGAGGCCACGCGCCGCCTCGTCCGCACGCTCGAGCGCACGAGCGTGCAGGGCCTCGCGAGCAACCGCGCGTTGCTCGTGCGCATCCTCGAGCACCCTGCGTTCGCAGCGGGCGATCTCGACACGCACTTCCTCGATCGGCACTTCGCCGGCGCGCTCGGTGAGCCCGCAGATCCTGCACGCGAGCGGCTCGCCGCGATCGCCGCGATGATGGTCGCGCACGAAGATCACGCGGCCTCGCGCGAGGTGGTGCCGGGCGTGCCGAACGGCTTCCGCATCCACCACGCCGTGCCGCAGACGGTCACGTACACGGTCGGTGACCGCAGCCTCACGCTCGCCTATCGCAGCCGCGGGCGTGGTCGCTTCGACGTCGCGCTCGACGGCGCGGCGAGCACCTCCGTGCGCCTCGTGTCGTGGAGCGCGCCTGCCCTCGTGCTCGAGGATCACGACGGGCACCGCCACACGCTGCGCGTCGTCGTCGACGAGGTCGCGAGCACTTTCTACGTGCACGGGCTGCGCGGTTCCGTCGCGCTCGTCGAGCGTCCGCGCTTCCCGGAGCCGGGCGCCGAGGACGTCGCGGGGGGCTGCGTCGCGCCGATGCCGGGACGCATCGTGCAGGTGCTCGCCGCAGAGGGGCAGGCGGTCACGCGCGGCGCGGTGCTCGTCATCCTCGAGGCGATGAAAATGGAGCACAGCGTCGTCGCGGCGGTCGATGGCGTCGTCACGCGCGTCGCGGTGCAGGCGGGCGAGCAGGTCGAGAGCGGGCAGATCCTCGCGGTCGTCGAGGCGGGAGAGCCCGAGGCAGGCTAGACAAGGGGGATGACGAATCCCGCGCATCCCGCTCCCATCCGTCGTGTCGGCCTCGTGTTCTCGGGCGGCCCTGCGCCCGGCGCCAACTCGGTCATCTCGTCGGTCGCCGTCTCGCTGCTCGATGCGGGGCTCGAGGTCGTGGGCTTCTTCCACGGCTACTCGAACCTCGAGAGCTACGACCGCGACGCGCGCCCGCTCGTCGAGGGCGAGCACTACCGCACGCTCACCGAGAAGGACGTCGGCGATCAGCGCAACGCGCGCGGCATCCTCATCGGCACCGCGCGCGCGAACCCGGGCAAACCCGTGAAACGCCGCGCCGATCTCGCGAATCCCGAGAAGACGGCGGGCCTGCGGCGCGTCCTCGCCGGGCTCACGGATCTCGGCATCGATGCGCTCGTGTCGATCGGCGGCGACGACACGCTGAAGACCGCGAATTACCTATATTTGTTGCAGGAAACACTGCCGGCGGACGCGCGTCGCGTGCGCGTCGTGCACGTCCCGAAGACCATCGACAATGATTACCGCGGCATCGATTTCACCTTCGGCTTCTTCACGGCCGTCGACGTGATGGCGAAGTCGCTGCTCAACCTGCGGGCCGATGCGCTCGCGACGAGCAGCTATTTCGTCGTCGAGACGATGGGCCGCAAGGCGGGCTGGCTGGCCTACGGCGTCGGCATCGCGGGCGAGGCGAACCTCGTCGTCGCCGTCGAGGACGTCACCGGGCCGCTCGCGATGAGCGAAACGCTCACCGATGCACAGGGCCGGACGACGACGCGCGCGCGCCTCGATCTCGGCGCGCTCGTCGATCGCATCGTCGAACTCATCGTCGTCCGCGAGCAGCGCGATCGAAAGCACCACGGCACCGTCGTGATCGCAGAAGGCCTCGGCGAGCTGCTCCCCGAGAGCGCGCTCGAGGGCCTCGCCCGCGATGAGCACGGGCACGTCGCGCTCGGTCGGCTCGACTTCGGCAAGCTCGTCGCGCGTCTCGTCGGGGAGCGCTACGCCGCGCGCACGGGCCGCAAGAAGAAGGTCACCGGCGTGCAGCTCGGCTACGAGGCGCGCTCCGCCGCGCCGCACGCCTTCGACGTGATGCTCGGCGCACAGCTCGGCGTCGGCGCCTATCGCGCGCTCGTCGAAGAGGGGCTCGACGGACACATGGTCTCGGTGAGCGGGCAGCTCGATCTGCGCTACGTGGCCTTCGCCGAGCTCGTCGATGCGGAGACGCTCGTGACCGATGTGCGCTTCATCGAGACGGGCAGTGATTTCCAGCGCCTCGCGCGCTTCCTCGAGACGCGCGCCGAGTCGAGCTGGGCGCCCGGCCGTCGCACGGAGCCGGGCGAGCGCTGACGTCGCGGCGCATCGTTGCGTGCGGTCGTGCGATGCTCGCGCACCACCTCGCAAGGAGCGCCCGTCATGTCCTCTGCCACGCCCCCCGTCCGCACCGAGCTCGCCTCCTGGCGGGCCCTCGCCGCGCACCGCGACGCGACCCGCGAACTCTCCGTACGCGCCCTTTTCGAGGGCGATCCGTCGCGCTTCGACGCGCTCTCCCGCACCGTCGGCGGTCTGCTCGTCGACTACTCCAAGCAGCGCGCGACGCGCGAGACGATGGCGCTGCTCGGCGCGCTCGCGGAGGAGTCGGGCGTGGAAGTCGAGCGCGCGCGGATGTTCGCGGGCGAGCGCATCAACGGCACCGAGGGGCGCCCCGTGCTGCACGTCGCGCTGCGCAACCAGAGCGGGCGTCCGATGTGCGTCGATGGCGTCGACGTGATGCCCGAGGTGCTCGGCGTCCTCGCGCGTTTGCGTGCCTTTGCGGCGCGGGTGCGAGAAGGGGAGTGGCGCGGCCATACCGGCAAGGCGATCACCGACATCGTCAACATCGGCATCGGCGGCTCCGATCTTGGTCCGGTGATGGCGAGTGAGGCGCTGCGCCCGTATTGGCATCCTCGCCTCCGCCCGCACTTCGTCTCGAACGTCGACGGCACGCACATCACCGAGGCGCTCAAACGCTGCGATCCGGAGACGACGCTCGTCATCGTCGCGTCGAAGACCTTCACGACGCAGGAAACGCTCGCGAACGCGCGCACCGCGCGTGCGTGGCTCGTCGATGCGCTCGGCAGCGAGGACGCCGTCGCGCGGCATTTCGTGGCCGTGAGCACGAATGCGAAGGAGGTCGCGCGCTTCGGCATCGACACCGAGAACATGTTCGGATTCTGGGATTGGGTGGGTGGGCGCTATTCGCTCTGGTCCGCCATCGGACTGCCGATTCTGCTCCTCGTCGGGCCCGAGCATTTCGACGCGCTCCTCGCGGGGGCGCACGCGATGGACGAGCATTTCCGCACGGCGCCGCTCGCCGACAATCTCCCCATCACGCTCGCGTTGTTGGGAGTCTGGAATGCCAACTTCCTCGGCGCCGAGTCCCACGCGATTCTGCCCTACGACCAATATCTCCATCGTTTCCCGGCCTATTTTCAGCAGGCCGACATGGAGTCGAACGGCAAAGGCGTCGACAAGCAGGGGCGGCGCATCACGGGCCATCAGACGGGCCCGATCCTCTGGGGCGAGCCGGGGACGAATGGCCAACACGCCTTCTACCAGCTCATCCACCAGGGCACGCGCATCGTGCCGTGCGACTTCATCGCGCCCATCGAATCGCACAACCCGGTCGGCGATCACCATCGCCTGCTGCTCGCCAATTTCTTCGCGCAGACCGAGGCGCTCATGCGCGGCAAGACGGAGTCCGAAGCCCGCGCAGAGCTCGAGAAACAGGGCCTTCCGCCCGCGGACGTCGCGCGGCTCGTGCCGCACAAGACCTTCACCGGGAACCGCCCGACGACCTCGATCCTCGTCCAGAAGCTCACGCCTCACGTGCTCGGCGAGCTGACCGCCCTCTACGAGCACAAGATCTTCGTGCAGGGCGTGATCTGGGACGTGTACTCCTTCGATCAGTGGGGCGTCGAGCTCGGCAAGCAGCTCGCGAATGCCATTCTGCCGGAGCTGGAGGGTGCCAGCCCGATTGCCACGCACGACGCGAGCACGAATGGACTCATCAATGCTTACAAGGCGCGACGCCCCGCGGGATGAGCGCGCCTCAGTGGGTGTGAATGGGGTTGTGAGAGTAGGATTCAGAATCGGATTCTGAATCCCATCTCCAACGTCATTCGTCCACGGGTTCGAGCCAGAGCACGCTGAGGGGCGCGAGGTCGAGGACGGCGCTGCACGGGAGCCCGTAGCGCGGCACGTTTTCGGCAACGAGGTCGGCGCGTGCGTCGGCCCGGGCGCCGCCGAACGCGACATTCTCCGTGTCGAGCACGACGCGATAGCGGGCAGCGCGCGGAAGCGCGACCCGATAGTTCGTGCGCGCCGCCCCGCCGTAGTGCCCGACGACGATGAGCTCGCGTCCGGTCGATGGCGCGATGCGGCGGTAGACGACGACGTTCGCGTCGCGGTCGTCCGGGTCGATCCAGCGGAAGCCGGCGTGCGTTCCGTCGGCCTCGTGGAGCGCGGGATTCTCCACGTAGTGGGTATTGAGCGTGCGAATCAGCGCTGCCATGCCCGCGCCTTCGGCGTCTTCGAGGCGATGCCACTCGAGGCTGCCGTCGTGGTTCCACTCACCGCGCTGCGCGAGCTCGCCGCCCATGAAGAGCAGCTTGCGGCCCGGGCGCGACCACATCGTCGCGTAGAGCGCGCGGAGTCCTGCGTGTTTCTGCGCGTCATGGCCGGGCATCTTGCCGAGCAGCGAGCCCTTCATGTGCACGACCTCGTCGTGCGAGAGCGGCAGTACGAAGGCCTCGCTGTCCATGTACATGACGCCGAACGTCAGTTTGTGGTGGTGATGCGCGCGGCCGACGGGATCAGCTTGGAAGTAGGCGAGCGTGTCGTGCATCCAGCCCATATCCCACTTGAGATCGAAGCCGAGCCCGCCCTCGCGCGTCGGGTGCGTGACGCGCGGCCACGCCGTCGACTCCTCGGCGACGAGCAGGGCGCCCGGGTGCAGGCGATGCACGGTGTCGGTCAACTCACGGAAGAACGCGACCGCCTCGAGGTTCTCGCGCCCGCCGTGCGCGTTGGGCTCCCACTCACCTTCTTTGCGGCTGTAGTCGAGGTAGAGCATCGACGCGACGGCATCGACGCGCAGCCCATCGACGTGAAACGAATCGAGCCAGTAGAGCGCGCTCGCGACGAGGAAGTTGCGGACCTCGTTGCGCCCGAGGTTGAAGACGAGGGTGCCCCAGTCGGGGTGTTCGCCCTTGCGCGGGTCGAGGTGCTCGTAAACCGCGCTGCCGTCGAAGCGCGCGAGTGCCCACGCATCCCGCGGGAAATGCGCGGGCACCCAGTCGAGCAGCACGCCGATCCCGCGTGTGTGGAAGGCGTCGATGAGTGCACGCAGTTCGTCGGGCGGGCCCCAGCGCGCGGTCGGCGCGAAGTAGCTCGTGACCTGATAGCCCCACGAGCCGCCGAAGGGATGCTCCATCACGGGCAGCAGCTCGACGTGCGTGAAGCCGAGCGAGGCGACGTGCTCGACGAGCACCTCGACGTGCTCCGCGTAGGTGAGCGCGCGCCGACCATCCTCGACGACGCGGCGGAACGAACCGAGATGCACCTCGTAGATCGAGAGCGGGCGCGTGCGCGGATCGAAGTCGCGCCGCGCCGCGAGCCACGCGTCGTCGCGCCACGCGTGCCGCGGGACGTCGACGACCGACGCCGTCGAGGGCGGTGGCAGCGTGCGAAACGCGAGCGGATCGGCCTTCTTCGCGACGAGCCCGTGTGTCGTGCGGATCTCGTACTGGTAGAGCGCGCCCGGGCCGAGGTCGGGTACGAAGAGCTCCCAGATGCCTGACGCGCCGAGTCTGCGCATCGGGTGCGCGCGGCCGTCCCACCGATTGAAGTCACCGACGACGCTGACGCGCGCGGCCTCCGGCGCCCACACCGCGAAGGCGACACCATCGACCGTGATGCCTTCGCGCAGCGACGGCCGCAGCGGTCGCGCGCCGAGTCGCTCCCAGAGGCGCTCGTGGCGCCCCTCGCCGATCAGGTGCAGATCGACGGGCCCGAGCGTCGGGAGAAACGCGTACGCATCCCACGTCGACCACGCGGCCCCGCTCGCGTAGCGCGCCTCGAGGCGATAGGCGGGCACGTCGAACGCAGCGGGCAGCACGCCCTCGAAGACGCCCGCAGGGTGGATGCGCGTGAGCGTGACGTCCGGGCCACCCTCGACGTGCGCGAGGACCTCGCTCGCGTCGGGGCGCAGCGCGCGGACGACGACGCCGAGCGGGCCGGGGTGCGGGCCGAGGAAGGTGTGCGGATCGGTGTGCGTGCCTTCGACGAGGCGGCGCAGTTCGTCGGCGGTGTCGTGCGTCGAGAGGTTCACGGGCGGGCGGCTCCTTCGCGTCCCTCCGGCTCGCGGGGGGCGGCCGAGTCCCGGAGCGCGCGCCCGCCGCGGGTGACGAGCGGCGACACGTGCAGGGCCTCGAGCAGGGGATCGTCGACACCGATCGGGCAGCCGTCGAGGATCGCCCCGTACAAGGCCTCCTGCGCGCGGTCGAGGTCCGGCGAGGCGCCGAGACGCGCGGTGAGCCGCACGAGCGCGAGCGCTTCCGCCCGTGCGTCGTCCGCGCCCGTTCCGCGTGACGCCGCGGCGATGCACGCGTCGACGGAGGCGTGCACGAGGCGCGCGAGCAGCTCGTCGGCGGCGCGCAGATCGAGCGAGAAACCGCGGGCGCGCGCTTCATCCGCGATGCGTACCGCGAGCCCGTAGGCCTCCGCATCGCGCGCACCGTTCGGCACGCGCAGCGCGACGTCGAAGCGCCGCGCGAGGGCGAGTTCGGCGGCGACGCGCAGCTCGCGAGGCAGCGGAAACCCAGCAGAATGAAGGAGATCGATGGTGCGTGCCTGATCTTCGTAGGCCTGCGCGTACGTCGCGCCGATGCGCGCGGCGAGCTCGCCGAGCAGGGCCTCGGAGATGCGCTCGCGCTCGCTCGGCAGCACCGCCTCGAGCCCGCGCTCCGCCGGTCCGAAGGCTTCGTGCAGCAGGCGGAGCAGGGCGGGCAGCCCGGCGCGCGGGAAGGCCTCCCAGAGTTGTTCGGCGGCATCGACGAAGTCGGCCTCGTCGACGAACGGCCGCAGTGCGCACGCGAAGTCGACGCCACCGAGGTGCAGCGCGGCCGCGACGCGCTCGACCTCGCTGTTCGTCGCGCGCGAGACGACCGCGATGCGCGCGGTCGCGAGCGTCAGGCCGCCACGCGTCTCGAGACGCAGCGAGCGCATCTCGTATGCGTGCAGAGGCCCCGCATCCCCGCGTGTCGGTGGGGCCTCGCGGCCCGCGCCCGCGACGGCGGCGATCGCGACGTTCGCCGTCACCGTCTCGCTCGTGACGCGGGTCGGCACGACGTGCCGTCGCCAGAGATCGGCGCCCGTGCCATGCGCATCGACGTTGCTGCGCGCTGCGCCGAGTACGTCGAGGAAGCGTCGCTCGGGGACGTGGCCGCCCGCCTCGGCGAGCAGGTCGAGCGCGCGCCCCGCGTAGCGCATCACCTGCAACGTCTCGATGCCGCTCAGGTCGGAGAAGAACCAGCCGCAGCTCGTGTAGGCGAGCATCGCGTGGCGCGACGCTTCGAGCAGCGCGAGCGCGCGCGTGCGTCGCGTCGCATCGCCTGCGACGCCGCTCCGCGCGTGCACCCGCAGGAACGCGTCCGCGCTCGCGCGGCCGAGCAGCACGTCGATGTACGCATCGCGCGCGCCCCAGGGATCGGCGAAGAGGCTCGCGCCCGCATCCTCGAGGTGCGCTGCGGTCGCGTCGCGCACCACGTCCATCGCGCTGCGCAGCGGGCCGCGCCAGCGCTGATCCCAGCCGTCGCGCCCGCCCGTCGAGCAGCCGCAGTCGCGGATCCAGCGCCCGACGCCGTGCGCGCAGCTCCACGACGAGCCCTCGCCGGCCGGGCCCGCCTCGAGCTGCACGTCGAAGCGCGGTGGGTGATTCTCGAGGAATTCTCCGTAGTTGGTGACGTGCAGTCCGCGTCGCGGCGCCTCGACCTCGAGCGCGTAGGCGAGCCCGCGATCGCCCCACTTGAAGTGATGCCCGTAGCTCTCGCCGTCGGTCGCCACGTTCACGACGCGCCCCGCCTCGCTGCTCCGCGCCGCTTGGAGGAAGCGCGCGACCAGCGCTTCGCTCGAGCCGAGCAGCCCCTCGAACGCGATGCCCCGCGCGATGGCGCCGTCGTAGAAGAAGACCGCGAGCGATCGCCCTGAGCCGTCCGAGGCGACCCAGCGGTACGGCACGCCCGGGTCGATGCGCCCGCCCGAGACGTCGAGCCAGGGGCGCACGCCGTCGTCGCTGCGGAGGCGCACGCGCGCTGCCTGATACGGCGAGAGCAACACGTAGCGCAGGCCGTGGTCCGCGAGCACGCGCATCGTGCGCTCGTCGACGGCCGTCTCCGGGCACCAGAGCGACTCGGCCTCGCGCCCGAAGCGATGCCGGAAGTCCGCAAGCCCCCAGCGGACCTGCGTGACGAGGTCGCGGTCCGAGCAGAGCGGCAGAATCGCGTGGCCGTGCCCGTGCGCCATCGCGTTGCCGTGCCCGCCGCGGAGCGCGACGCTGCGCCGGTCAGCGGCGAGGATGCGGGCGTACGTCGCCGGGTGCGCGCGCTCCATCCACGAGAGGAGCGTCGGCCCGAAGTCGAAGCTGAGGTGCGCGTAGTTGTCGACGAGCCGCAGCAGCCGCCCGCGCTCGTCGACGATCCGCGCGACGGAGTTCGGGCGGTAGCACTCGGCCTGGATGCGCTCGTTCCAGTCGCGGAAGGGGGCCGCGCTCGGCTCGCGATCGACGAGCCCGGACCACGGGTTCTCGCGGGGCGGCTGGTAGAAGTGACCGTGGACGATGAGCGCGGTCGACATCGTCGGGCAGCGTAACCGCAAACGCGGGCTGCGCGCGCGGGACGTCGCGAAGTCGATGGCGCGTGGGCTCGGGCGCGCGGGTCAGCGGGCCGTCGCGACGCTCTCGGCGATCGGCGCGGGGAGTGTCGCCTCCGATTCCGGCACCACGCGCATCGCGAACGCGAGGGGAGGGCGCGGGTCGCTCGTGGGCAAGGTCGGGCCACCGGGGCCCGGGTGCACGGGCCGGAACCAGACCTCGCCCCCGTCGTTCTCAGGGTCTGCGAGGTAGAGCGCGCCCGCGAACGAGCGGCTCCCGCCACAGGCGACCGTGGGCGTCACGAAGCGCTGCGTGAGCCGCTCCGTCACCGAGGCGGTCGGCGGCCATTCCGCGCGCGACAGATGCACCCCACGGCCCACCGCGACCCACGCCCGGCAGCCCGTCGCTGGCGTCGCTGGCGGGCGGACTTCGATCGTCGCGCCCGGCGCGCCCTTGGTCACGGTCATCCGCACGACCGACTCGCTCGACGTCCATCCCCGGCGGCCGAGCTCGCTCTCCGCGTCCGCGAACGCGAGCGCGATGTCCGCAGGGAGTCCCGTTCGTTGCAAGGTATCGGGAGTGAGTCCAGGCGCTGCCCATGCGCGGAGGCGCGCGCGTCCCATTCCTGATACCTGAATCCGATCGCCCCCGCACGCGCCCAGCCAGAGCGGACCTTCCATGCAGGAGTCGTGGGGCGGCTCGCCCTTCGCGCTGCCCCGATCGATC
>Ga0172372_10005117_pt1 | contig 18374 bp, 17 predicted proteins | sample LakKiv5m_2_FD_114544 | JGI IMG/M metagenome (GOLD analysis project Ga0172372, IMG submission 114544) | Freshwater microbial communities from Kabuno Bay, South-Kivu, Congo - kab_092012_9.5m | ecosystem: Environmental > Aquatic > Freshwater > Lake | place: Democratic Republic of the Congo...
ATTACCGAAACGATGAACTGTTTGCCGAAGATGTAGCGGTGCAGGACATCATCTACCAATACGGCAGCCCCTGCTATGTCTACTCAAGAGCCACGTTGGAAAGACACTGGCAGGCTTTTGACCGGGCTTTCGGCAGCCATCCGCATTTAATCTGCTATGCCGTCAAGGCCAATTCCAGCCTTGCCGTGCTCAATGTGCTGGCCCGTCTGGGTTCCGGTTTTGATATTGTGTCATTAGGCGAGCTGGAACGCGTCATCACGGCTGGCGGCGATGCCCAAAAAACCGTTTTTTCCGGTGTAGGCAAGCGTGAGGATGAAATCCTCGCGGCATTAAAGTTGGGTATACGCTGTTTTAATATCGAAGTCAGCGGCGAACTGGATCGCATCAACACGCTGGCCGGACAACTCGGCGTCATCGCCCCGGTGTCTTTTCGCGTCAATCCCGATGTCGACGCCAAGACGCACCCGTATATCTCCACCGGCTTAAAAGAGAACAAATTCGGCATCGACATTAACCAGGCCTTGACCGAATACCGCCGTGCCGCCGGCATGCCGCACATCAGGGTCATCGGCATCGATTGCCATATCGGCTCGCAGCTTACCGATACCCGGCCGTTTCTCGATGCACTGGACAAGCTTCTTGACCTGGTTAGCACGCTTAAATCCGAAGGCATCACGCTGCACCATCTCGACCTGGGCGGCGGGCTGGGGATTTGCTACAAGGATGAACAGCCGCCCGAACCTGCCGATTATATACAAGCCATGTTAGCGCGCCTTGCTGGCGATTCGTTTGAAATCCTGCTGGAGCCCGGCCGCGCTATCGCGGGCAATGCCGGCATCCTGGTCACACAGGTCGAATACCTTAAACCGACGGCCAATAAAAATTTCGCTATCGTCGATGCTGCGATGAATGACCTCGTGCGGCCGTCCTTATACAGCGCCTGGCAGGATATTATTCCGGTCAATAAACACAGCGACGCGCCTGAAACGCATTGGGACATCGTCGGCCCGGTCTGCGAAACCGGTGATTTTTTGGGTAAAGACCGCGTGCTGAAATTAAGCCAGGGCGATTTGCTGGCGATACGTTCGGCAGGCGCTTACGGCTTCAGCATGAGTTCCAATTATAATTCCAGGCCGCGCGCCGCCGAAGTCATGGTCGACGGAGCCCGGCAGCATTTAATCAGGGCCAGGGAAACCATTGCCCAGCTTTGGGCCGGCGAGCAGGTTTTGCCCTGATTGCAGTAACGGCAAGGATCAAGGATGTCCAAGCCGGAATATCCACATAAGGATTGTTTTTGCGCTTAATCCGGTGACTCTCATGACTACTATCGCACAGCTGTCCCAATTAGACTTAAATGGCACTTATACTTACGCGGATTATTTAACTTGGCAATTTGAAGAGCGCCTTGAGCTGATCAAAGGCAAAATCATGCTGATGTCACCCGCGCCCAATGTCAATCACCAAAGCATTTCATTACGCCTAAGCGGCATTTTTTATAATGCCTTTAAAGGCCAGCCCTGCCAGGTTTTTGCCGCACCCTTCGATGTCCGCTTATATAACCGCAAAAAGTCAGTGCTTGCCGACAGGGATATTTATACCGTGGTGCAACCTGATTTATGCATTATCTGCGATGAAAACAAACTGGATACCCAGGGCTGTTCAGGCGCGCCGGACTGGATCATCGAAATCCTGTCCAAAGGCAATACCAAGCGAGAAATGCAGATTAAATACGAGCTGTACCAGGAAAGCGGCGTCAAGGAATACTGGCTGGTCTATCCTTACGAGCAGGCGGTTTACCAATTCGTATTGGACGACGAGCTGGAAAAATACCAATTATTCAAGATGTATTGCGGCGACGACATCGCCGCACCGTTTTTATTTCCCGATTTAGAGATTGATTTAAAAGAAGTATTCCTGGAATAACCCTCCCCTAATAGAACAAGGTAAGGAAAAGCCATGCAAGTCTTTATAGAAAACCTGGCGGCAAGCCATAACTACCAGTCCACGCGCTTATTGCAGATATTAAGGGCGATACAGGCACGTTATCATTACATCCCCGAAGCTGCGATCAATCAACTGGCCGGGCTGCTCGGCATCCCCGGCACACAGGTCACCGGCGTCGTTGAATTCTACAGCTTCTTCCATTCGACACCGCGCGGGCAATACGAGCTGTTAATCAGCGATTCGATTACCGATGCGATGCTGGGCAAGCATAGCCTGATGCAGCACCTGTCTGAAAAACTGCAACTTGCCGTCGGCGCGGTTCGTAGCGACGGCCTGGTCAGCCTCGATAACACGTCCTGTACCGGACTCTGCGATCAGGGTCCGGCCGGATTGGTCAACGGCTATGCATTAACGCACCTTGACCGCGCGCGCATAGACCTGATTGCCGAACTCATCAACCAGCAAAAGCCCTTGGCTGAATGGCCGGGCGAATTATTCGAGGTAGACGATAACCTCGTTAAACCCGGCCTGTTGCTGGCGCGCCCGATTGCGCAGGGCGAGGCGCTTAGAGCGACATTTAACCGAGGGTTGCAGGAAACGCTGGCGGAAATCAACCAATCCGGTTTGCGCGGCCGCGGCGGTGCCGGTTATACGACGGGCTGGAAATGGCATCTATGTTACGAAGGGCCTGAAGAAGATGCCTTTTGTGATGTCGACGCACAAAAACAAGCGCAACGCTATGTGATTTGTAATGCCGATGAAGGCGAACCGGGCACATTTAAAGACCGCGTATTGCTGAACAGCTACGCGCACCAGGTATTTGAAGGCATGACGGTGTGCGCCGCGATCATCGGCGCCAGCCAGGGTTTCTTGTATTTGCGTGGCGAATACCTGTTCCTTTACGACAAATTGCAAACCGTACTGGCGGAGCGTCGGCAAGCCGGTTTGTTGGGCGACAATATCCTGCGGCAAGGACTGGATTTCGATATTGAAATCTGCCTGGGCGCAGGTGCCTATATCTGCGGCGAAGAATCGGCACTCATCGAATCGCTGGAAGGCAAAATGGGCATACCGCGCAACCGCCCTCCGTATCCGGTTACGCAGGGCTATCTCGGCAAACCGACAGTCGTCAATAACGTCGAAACATTTTTGGCCGCGGCCGCTATTGCGGTTAAAGGCGCAAGCTGGTTTGCCGCTATCGGCACCGAAAAATCCAAAGGCACGAAAGTCCTCAGCATCAGCGGCGATTGCAGCCGCCCCGGCATTTACGAATACCCGTTCGGCACGACGATACAAACGATTCTCGATGACTGCGGCGCGACCGATGTGCTGGGCGTACAAATCGGCGGCCCATCCGGGACATTTATCAGCAACCAGGAACTGCAGCGCAAGCTGGCCTTTGAAGACCTCGCGACCGGCGGCTCGTTTATCATCTTTAACAACAGCCGCAATATTCTCGATAGCGTGCATAATTTCACGCACTTTTTCGCGCATGAAAGCTGCGGGTTTTGTACGCCTTGCCGCGTCGGCACGTCGCTACTGAAAAAGCAGCTCGATAAAATTGTTGAAGGCCACGGCTCGGCAGGCGATGTCGTCGCGCTAGAAGAGTTATGCCGCCTGGTCAAAAACCATAGCCACTGCGGCCTGGGGCAAACCGCCGCCAATCCTATACTAAGCACGCTGGAACGCTATCCTGAACTGTATCAAAGCCGCTTGAAAAAAATCAGCTATGAACCGGGATTTGACCTGGATGGCGCATTGGATATAGCACGGCGCATGGCCCAGCGTAACGACGCAGCCGCACATTTAACCCAGACGGAGGCAGAACATGACTAAGACCATCACCATAGACGGCAAAACCATCCCGTTCGAGGATGGGCAAACGATTATGCAGGCGGCGACGGCGGCGGATGTCTATATCCCGCATCTATGCCACCATGCTGAATTTACGCCGCATGGCAGTTGCAAACTGTGCACCGTCAAAGTCAACGGACGGGTGTGTTCCGCCTGCACTTTCCCGGCCTCGGAAGGCCAGGATGTCTTGAATAACACCAAAGAACTGAATGACGACCGACAAAAAATCACGCAAATGCTGTTTGTCGAAGGCAACCATTTTTGCCCGTCCTGCGAAAAAACCGGTAACTGCCAGCTACAGGCCGTTGCCTATCATTTGAATATGCTCGACAACCATTTCCCGCTGTTTTATCCGCACCGGGAAATGGACGCATCGCACCCCGATGTCATGATCGACCATAACCGCTGCATTTTCTGCACGCTGTGCGTGCGGGCGAGCCGGGAACATGACGGCAAGGACGTGTTTGCGATTTCAGGGCGCGGCATTAACAAGCACCTGATCGTCAACTCAGAAAGCGGCTTGCTGAAAGACACCGACCTGGATATGAACGACAAGGCCGCGCATATCTGCCCGACCGGGGCGATTTTAATCAAGCGCACCGGTTATCAAGTGCCGATAGGCCAACGCATTTACGATCATCACGAAATCGACGAAGTCAGTCTGGCAATGGAGCATCATCATGGCGAATAAAATCAGGGTTGCAACCACCTCATTGGCCGGCTGCTTCGGCTGCCACATGTCGTTTTTAGACATCGACGAGCGCATGCTGCAACTTGCAGAACACGTCGAATTCGACCGCTCTCCGATCACCGACATCGAACACTGCACGAACTGCGACATCGGCCTGATCGAAGGCGGCGTCTGCAATTCCGAAAACGTGCATACGCTGCGCGAATTCCGCAATAACTGCAAAATCCTCGTCGCCGTCGGCGCCTGCGCGATCAACGGCGGCCTGCCGGCGATGCGCAACTTCATTCCGCTGGAAGAATGCCTGAATGAGGCGTATCGCGACGGTATCGGCGTCGAAAACCCGCAGATACCCAGCGATATTGAATTGCCGTTATTACTGGACAAAGTCCGCCCTATCCATGAAGTCGTAAAAATCGATTATTACCTGCCCGGCTGTCCGCCTTCCGCCGATGTGTTCTGGAAATTCTTGACGGATTTGTTGGAAGGCAGGGAGCCGGAGTTGGATTATGAGTTGGTGCATTATGATTGATGGTGGATATTGACAAGGCATACTTCAGTATCCTTCGCGTTATTCCAGTATTAAATTTTTTGTGTATTATTGTGTATGGTTGAAGCATGAACAGCAAAGAAGCCATCAAGCGATTAACCGATGAAGGTTGGCGTAACGTGGGTGGCAAAGGTGATCATTTCAAATTCAAACACCCTGATAAACAAGGCCATGTCGTTGTTCCCCATCCGCGCAAAGACTTGGCAATAGGCACATTAAAAAATATTTACCGGCAGGCCGGTTGGGAGTGGAAATAATGCTGTATCCCGTTTATGTCCATGTCGGCGATAAAAATCACGCGCATGGCGTGACAATCCCCGATTTTCCAGGTTGCTTCTCGGCAGCGGATGCTTGGGAGTCGTTACCCGATGCGATTCAAGAAGCGATTGAAGTGTATTGCGAAGGTGAGGATATGGCTGTACCCGAGCCAACCCCGTTAGAAAAACTGATCGCTAGCTCCGATTACGAAGGCGGCGCATGGATGCTGGTGGATGTCGATATTTCCCGATTATCAACAAAACCCATACGCATCAATGTTTCCTTACCGGAAAATTTGCTGCAAAGCATTGATCGTTACGCTAAGTCGCACCATTTGACCCGTTCGGTTTTTTTGGCGAAGGCGGCATTAGCGGAAATACAGAAGACGGGGATTTCGTGATTTCATAGTTCTCACGCGATCGTGAGCTGCAAACATCACTATGAAAAATAAGCAATTGAATGATGCGGTATCGGTTGCCAAATGCCGTTGTTTACTTAAAGAGCTGCTTAAAGCAACTGCTTTTTCGCCTTGTTCTGAGCGTGCGCTACGTTTTTAAACAGCTTCTAAAGCAAAAAAAAATTTTAGGTCTTTACCAGGTTTCAGCTTGAAAACTCCCCTTGGCAATTAACGGCAGTATCAGGCGTAAACTTGTAATCAACAACCACGAGAAACAACCATGTACGAACATTTAGAAACCGCTGAAAACCGTGACCATTTAAAACGTATCGTCGTCGACCCCGTTTCCCGCGTTGAAGGGCACGGCAAGGTCACGTTATTGCTCGACGAAAACAACAAAGTCCAGCAAGCCCGCTTGCATATCGTTGAATTCCGTGGTTTTGAACGCTTTATCCAGGGCCGGCCTTATTGGGAATTGCCGGTATTGGTACAGCGCTTATGCGGGATTTGCCCGGTCAGTCATCACCTGGCGGCCGCCAAGGCCATCGACCAATTGGTCGGCGTTGACCCGGCCAACCTGCCGGTATCCGCGGATAAACTGCGCCGCCTGCTGCATTTCGGGCAAGTCCTGCAATCGCACGCACTGCATTTTTTCCATTTATCCAGCCCGGATTTATTATTCGGCTTTGAAAGCGACATCGGCAAACGCAATATTATCGCCGTGTTGGGCGCCTATCCCGACATCGGCGTGCAGGGCGTAAAATTGCGTAAATACGGCCAGGAAGTAATACGCATGGTGTCCGGCAAGCGTATCCACGGCACCGGCGCGATTGCCGGCGGCATGAATAAAGCATTGAGTACGGCTGAACGTGACACTCTGCTCGAAGATATTGACCAGATGATTGCTTGGGCGGCGGATTCGGTGGCGCTGATCAAAAAAGTCCATTGCGCCAACCTGCCGTATTACGATGAATTTGCGACAATCCGCAGCAATTACTTAGGCTTGGTCAAAACGGACGGCGCATTGGAGCTTTATCACGGCGGCATTCGCGCGAAAAACGCCAATGGCGAAACCATCGCTGATCATGTCGATTATTGCCGCTATAACGATTATATTCATGAAGAAGTGCGCTCGTGGAGCTATATGAAATTTCCTTATTTACTGTCGTTGGGCAAGGAAAACGGCTGGTATCGCGTAGGGCCCTTGGCGCGGGTCAATAACTGCGACTACATCAACACGCCGCTGGCGGAAGCGGCGCGGGTCGAATTTAAGGCTCACGGTACGGAAGCGATGGTGCACAGCACACTGGCCTTCCACTGGGCGCGCTTGATTGAATTGCTGCATTGTGCGGAAAGCATTAAAGAACTCCTGCATGATCCCGACATCCTGGGCGGCGAACTGGTCGCGCATGGCGAGAAACGCTGCGAAGGCATAGGCGTCATCGAAGCCCCGCGCGGCACCTTGTTCCATCACTATCAAATTGATGAAAACGACATTGTCACTAAAGCCAATTTAATCGTCTCGACGACCAGCAATAATATGGGCATGAATGAATCGGTACGCCAGGTGGCCGCCGAATATTTATCGGGCCGCGAATTGACCGAACCCTTATTGAATAACCTGGAAGTCGCGATTCGCGCCTACGATCCTTGCTTGTCCTGCGCAACCCATGCGGTCGGCAAGATGCCCTTGCAACTGGAATTGCGCGATGCCGACGGCACCCTGATTGACAAATTGGTTAAACACAGTAATGGTGAAATAGAGCGGGATAATGCTTAAGCCGGTCTTAGTATTCGGCTACGGCAATCCCAGCCGCGGTGATGATGCGTTGGGACCGTTATTACTGGATTATCTCGAACGCCATGCAACACCGCTTTTGCATGGCGTGGAAATACTGTCCGATTTCCAGTTGCAGATAGAACATGCGCTGGATCTGGAAAATCGGGCGCTGGTGCTGTTTGTCGATGCCTCCGTCGCTTGCCGGCAGGCCTTTGACTTCACTGAACTGGAACCCGCCAGGGATAAAAGCTACACCACGCACGCGATGACCCCGGCGGCGGTGTTAGCCGTTTACCTGGCCATTAAAAAACAAACGCCGCCACCGTGCTTCCTGTTGAGCATCAAAGGCGAGCAATTTGAGCTTGGCGAAAAGCTGAGTACGAACGCCGAGCACCATTTGGCGCAAGCCGCGCAATTTGCCGAACAATTATTAAGCCGCCCTGATTTGGCAACGTGGCGGCAACGTAATTATTCAGCCCCCATAACAAGTGCCTGACCGAAAATGCTACAAAAATTGGAACCGCTAATTCCATGTCTATGAAATCAGTACATTATTGCGGTTGTGCCAAAACCTGAAAAATGGCATCCCAGTCGCCCCGCATTTCGCTGTCCAACGCGCGCGCCTTGGTATGCGTCGCTTGAGCGCTCATGGCTTCACGGATACTCCGGTAATCTGGCAAAGCGCCTTGATAAGGAACACGCACCTTATTACTTGAGCGCCGGAATGCAGGCTTCGCTTGTAAGCGCAAGCACCCAAAGTAAGCGCTTTAGGCGAAGCTTGCACTCGTGCTGAAAATTTAACGGCGCGAGTTGTTCAACCGACATTCCGCACCCCAAATTCAAAAAATCCTATATTTCTTAACTTACCGATAAATAAACTTTTAAATCCAAAATTCCAGCTATTTGGAAAACCCGCAAGCGTGACCGCGTAAAGGATAGCTTGGATTATCAACGAACGACCTTACTTGTTAAAAAAATATACACCCCCATTATGGTTAAAGTCTAAACCGTCTGTGCGCTTGCAGTATGTTAGCGCTATCGCCCGCGCACTTGCATTGACAGCGTGTTTAACCAACGCATTACCGATCGCCGTAAAAATCATCCTGTTTGCTGTAATCTATGCTTGTTTCGACAGGCTTGTCAAGCGGCTGAAAAATGAGCGATACACTATTAAGTACAGCGATGCTTCGGGTTGGGAGTTGTCCATGGGTGAAGGCGGCCTTGAACCTGTCCGTATTTTGCCGTCAACCGTGGTGACAAAATACGCACTGTTTTTGCATCTTGAAAGCCGGCAAAAGCCTTCCCTGGATAAACCCGCGCTAACGAGTATCCCTAAAAAAGCGCTGCTTATACCCGCAGATAGTCTGGCTGATGACGAATACAGGAGCCTTATCGCCAAACTGGTAAGCACAGCGATAAAACAGGAGCAAGTCTTCGTATCTGTTGATAAAATTAAACCCATTGAAAAAAAGAATACTTCAGTTTAATCGATAATGATTTGTATAGACTGGTAATTGCAGTTATCTTAAACAGCATTTTATAAAAATAAGGAGAAATCGGATGTCAAAAGGCCAGAATTTGCAGGACAATTTTTTAAATACACTCAGGAAAGAACATACGCCTGTGTCGATTTTTCTTGTTAACGGCATAAAGCTGCAAGGAAAAGTGGATTCATTTGACCAGTATGTCATCATGCTGAAAAATACCGTCAGCCAGATGGTTTATAAACATGCCATCTCGACTATCGTACCGAGTAAAGCGGTAAAAATGATGCGCGATGAAGAAGAGCCGGTCGACGAATAGTATTTAAGTAGTAACACGTTGTTTATTAGTATGAGGTTATTCATTGTTTGATCGTCCCGATTCAGGTGAACGAGCGGTTCTTGTTCATCTGACATTTCATGCGGGACAGGAAGATCTTTTGGAATTAAAAGAGCTGGCTAAATCGGCCGGAACTGATCCTGTCTACGTTGTCACCGGCAGCCGCCAACGCCCTGATCCAAAACATTTTGTCGGTAAAGGTAAGCTTGAAGAGCTTAAATCCATCGTAGAAAATTATTCCGCCGATGTGGTTTTGTTTAATCATCCGCTAAGCCCCAGCCAGGAAAGAAATCTCGAAAATTTTCTTAGTGTGCGCGTGGTCGACAGGAACGGACTGATCCTTGATATTTTTGCCCAACGCGCACAATCTTTCGAAGGCAAATTGCAGGTTGAACTGGCGCAATTAAAGCATTTATCTACCCGCCTGGTGCGCGGCTGGACGCATTTGGAACGCCAGAAAGGCGGTATCGGCCTGCGTGGTCCCGGTGAAACGCAGCTCGAAACCGACCGCCGGTTATTGGGCTTGCGTATTAAACAGATTCAGCAGCGCCTGGAAAAAGTCGACAAACAACGCCACCAGGGCCGCAGCAAACGCAAAAAAGCGGAAATACCGTCCGTCTCGCTGGTCGGTTATACCAATGCCGGCAAGTCAACGCTGTTTAACCGCCTGACAGGGGCCGATATTTATACCGCAGACCAATTGTTCGCCACGCTGGACCCGACTTTGCGCAACCTGCAATTAGCCAATAACAGCGAAATTGTGCTGGCCGATACCGTAGGCTTTATCCGGCATTTGCCTCATGAATTGGTCGCCGCGTTCAAGTCGACATTGCAGGAAGCCAGTGATGCGGATTTATTGCTGCATGTGATAGATGCCCACAGCGAAGACCGCGATGAAATTATGGCGGAGGTCAACCGGGTTTTAGTCGATATTAATGCCGATAAAATCCGGCAGCTTGAAGTGTTCAATAAAATTGACTTGCTCGATAATATTGCCCCGCATATTGACCGGGACGAGGAAGGCAATCCGCTAAGAGTCTGGCTGTCCGCCGCAACCGGCGCCGGTGTTAACTTGCTCCGCCAGGCTTTAACGGAACTGTTTTCCAACACGCAAGTCACCAGGCGTTGTTTTTTAAAGCCCGACCAGGCGGATATCAGGGCGAAATTATTTACTTGCGCAAAAATTATTGACGAGCATATTGATGACCTGGGTGCGAGCGACCTGGTCATTAAAATGGATGTCAAGTATTTAGGGCTATTAAAAGGCGTGCATACTGAAGATATCCTTTAATAGTCGGGCGCTTTTTTAAGGCAGTTCCCAGTTAAACAATGAGAATTCGATTATTTACGATAGAATAAAGCCCATTCGTTAAACATGAACGGCGTGGTTCATGCCTGAAAGCTGAATGTATCCTGCGGGATGAGCAAATTAATAATCCAATACGGAGTAGTGTATGTCCTGGAATGAACCTGGCGGCGATAAAAAAGACCCTTGGAGTGGTCGGGGAGACCAGAATGGGCCTCCTGATCTCGATGAAGCGATACGCTCATTACAAGAGAAATTAGGTAAGATATTCGGTGGCGGTGGCGGCGGTGGCGACGGTCGCTCCCCGGATCAGTCATCATCCGGCAAGCCCATGACAAGCATGGGGATTATTGCCGCGGGCGCGATTGTTTTGTTGTGGGGGATAAGCGGTTTTTATATTGTCGATGAAGGGAACCACGGCGTTGAAACCCGCTTCGGCAAATACACCGCGATTACTCAATCAGGCCTGCACTGGCATATCCCTGCCCCGATAGAGCAGGTGGCTATCGTCAATGTCAAGCAACAGCGATATATCGAAGTCGGTTACCGTAGCGGCAGCGAGCAAATTACCGATGCCGGCGGTTCTGTGCCCAAAGAGGCGCTAATGCTGACCAAGGACGAAAACTATGTTGACGTTCGTTTGGCGGTTCAGTATCAGGTGAAAGATGCCAAGCAGTTTATTTTTAATATCGTCAATCCTGCAGCAACCTTGAAACAGGTGACAGAAAGCGCGCAACGCGGCGTCATCGGCAGCAGTACGATGGATTTCGTATTGACCGAGGGGCGCAGCGAAATCGTTACCCAGATCAAGAAAGAAATCCAGGAGGTCATGGACAGCTACCGTTCCGGTATCCAGGTGACCAGCGTCAACCTGCAGGATGCGCAGCCGCCGGAGCAGGTGCAAAATGCCTTTGCCGATGCGATTAAGGCGCGCGAAGATGAACAGCGCTTGATCAACGAAGCCGAAGCGTATTCGAATGACGTCGTGCCTAAAGCTCGAGGCGCAGCGGCAAGAAAGATGCAGGAAGCGGAAGGCTACAAGGAACAGGTCATCGCGCAGGCTGAAGGTGAAGCCAGCCGGTTCTCCAAATTGTTCTCAGAATACAGCAAAGCGCCCGATATTACGCGTAAACGGCTTTATATAGAGTCTATGGAAACTGTTTTCTCGGAAACCAACACGGTTATGGTCGATGTTAAAGGCGGCAATAATATGCTTTATTTGCCACTCGATAAAATGATCCAACAAAGACCGCTCAGCCAGCCGGCCAGTGGTGCGGCGCAAACGGCGACGGAACAAGCACAGGCGCAACCGCATCATATTGTCGAGGATGAGCATGCCGTCGATCGATCTTCAATCCGCGGCCGTGACACAAGGGGGCGTTAATGGTACAGAGTAAAATAGCGATAGGCGCAGCCGTTGCGCTCCTGGTTCTCGGCATGATGAGCGTATTTACCGTCAACGAAACAGAAAAAGCCATTAAGTTCCGCTTTGGTGAAATCGTAAAAAGCGATTATGACCCAGGCCTGCATTTTAGAATCCCGGTGATCAATACCGTAAAATTGTTTGATTCCCGTATCCAGACGATGGATTCAAGACCCGAACGCTTCCTGACCGCCGAAAAGAAAAACGTTATCGTCGATTCGTTTGTTAAATGGCGTATCGGCGATGTCACAAAGTTTTATACCGTGGTTGCCGGTGATATCGACCAGGCGAATTTACGGCTGGACCAGATTATCAAGGACGCTTTTCGCGGCGAATTCAGCAAGCGCAATATCAAGCAACTGGTTTCAACGGATCGTAGCGCAATTCGCGAGATATTAATTAACAACTCCAAATCGGTAGCCGCCAATTTAGGGATGGAAATTATCGATGTCCAAGTGATGCGCATCGACTTGCCGGAAGAAGTCAGCGCCTCGGTGTTCAGCCGGATGGAAGCGGAACGCGAGCGCGTCGCCCGTGAATTTCGATCACAAGGCGCCGAAGCCGCGGAAAGAATACGCGCGGACGCTGACAGGCAGCGCGTCGTCACGTTGGCGAATGCCTATCGTGAGGCGGAAAAACTGCGTGGTGAAGGCGATGCCAGGTCGGCGGAAATCTATGCCCTGGCTTACGGCCAAGATGCCGAGTTCTTTGCTTTTTACCGCAGCTTGAATGCCTATAAAAAGACGTTTTCCAATTCAAGCATGATGGTTCTTGATCCTGATTCCGAATTTTTTCAGTATCTTAAGAAGCAGAAATAAAATATTACCCAACCCATTTTTATAAAGAAACGCCAAAACGCCCCACCTAACGGGGCGTTTTGTTTGAGTGGACAGACGATATGCAACAAAGAAGCTCCTGGCTTTTGCCGGACGGCATAGAAGAAATTTTACCGGCTGACGCGCAGTACCTGGAAAACCTGCGCAACAAGTTATTAGCGCTATTTGCCTGCTGGGGCTATGACTTGGTTATTCCGCCGTTTATCGACTTTCTCGATTCCTTATTGACAGGCGCGGGACACGACCTTGACCTGCAAACCTTTAAGCTGACGGACCAGGTCAGTGGTGAAATGCTCGGCGTCAGGGCCGATATGACGCCGCAAGTTGCGAGGATGGATGCGCATAATCTTAAGCACGCATGGCCGACCCGTCTGTGCTATGTCGGCACCGTGCTGCATACCCGCGGCGACCCGCTGGAAAAAACGCGCAGCCCCATGCAAATAGGGGCCGAATTGTACGGACATACCGGCCGGGAAAGCGATATGGAAGTCATTTGCCTGATGCTGGAAATGCTGGCGATAACCGGCTTGCAGAATGTTCACCTGGATTTGGGGCATGTCGGCATCTACCGTGCGTTATCGGAACAGGCCGGCTTGACTGAGATCCAGGAAAGCGAATTGTTTGATGTCTTGCAGCGCAAGGCCAGGCCCGAGTTAAAAGAGCTGATGGACGGCTATGACATCGATGGCGAGCTTAAAGCCATGTTCATCAAATTACCTGAGCTGAACGGCGATAAAGACACGCTGGCCCAGGCGGCTCTCGTGTTTGCAAAAGCGAATAACGGCGTCAAACAGGCATTGGCCGATTTGACGGCGATTGCCGAACGACTGGCGATGCATTTTCCGGCATTGGCTATCAGTTTCGATTTGGCCGAATTACGCGGCTATCATTACCATACCGGCATTGTTTTTGCCGCGTTTGTGCCTTCGGTCGGCCGGGAAATAGCGCGAGGCGGGCGCTATGACAATATCGGCGCGGTGTTTGGCCGTGCGCGTCCTGCGACGGGTTTTAGTGCGGACTTGAAGGTATTGTCGGCGTTAGGCAAGCAAACTTTTCAGCCCGAAAAGCGCGAACTTATTTTTGCCCCGTATCTTGATGATGCCGCGTTGCATGAAAAAATCAGGGACTTGCGCGCGCAGCAACAAGCCGTAGTCCAGCAATTGCCGGGCCAGGCCGGCGGGGCAGAAGAATTGGGCTGTACCGCCGTTTTAGAACAAGATCATCAAAACTGGGTTGTAAGACCCCTAGATTAAGGTTTGGAGCCATTATGGGAAAAAGCGTCATTGTTATCGGCACTCAATGGGGTGACGAAGGAAAAGGTAAACTGGTTGATTTATTAACCGAACAGGCGCAGGCCGTTGTGCGTTTCCAGGGCGGCCACAATGCCGGGCATACGCTGGTTATAAAAGGCGAAAAAACCGTCTTGCACCTGATTCCTTCCGGCATACTCAGGGATAACGTGCAATGCATGATTGGTAACGGCGTCGTTTTGTCGCCGAAAGCCTTGATGGAAGAAATTGAGTTTTTGGAAAAAGCGGGCATTTCGGTCAGGAACCGCTTGTTGATCAGCGAGGCCTGTACCTTGATCCTGCCGGTTCATGTCGCTATTGACCAGGCGCGTGAAAAGGCGCGCGGCAGCAAGGCGATCGGCACGACCGGGCGCGGTATCGGCCCCGCTTATGAGGATAAGGCCGGACGCCGCGGCCTGAGGGCGGGGGACTTTTGCAACCTGCAAAGTTTTGCCGAAAAGCTTAAGGAATTAGTGGATTACCACAATTTCATGCTGACCCATTATTATCATGTTGCCGCCGTCGATTACCAGCAAACACTGGACGAAGCGCTGGCATTGGGTGAGCAAATCAAGCCTATGCTGTGTGATGTCAGTGAAAGCCTGTACCGTCACCAGGCTGCCGGAAATAACCTATTGTTTGAAGGCGCACAAGGCGCGTTGCTGGATATTGATCACGGCACCTTCCCCTATGTCACGTCATCGAGCACGACCGCAGGCGGCGCGGCGACCGGCAGCGGTGTTGGCCTGCTGGATTTCGATTATGTGCTGGGCATTACCAAAGCCTACTCAACCCGCGTAGGCAACGGCCCGTTCCCCAGCGAATTACACGACGCAAACGGCGAACATCTTTGCGAAAAGGGCTTTGAATACGGGGCGACGACAGGGCGTAAACGCCGCACCGGCTGGTTTGATGCGGTCGCTATGCGCAAGTCGGCAAAACTCAACAGCTTAAGCGGCATCTGCCTGACCAAGCTGGATGTGCTGGACGGCCTTGAAAAAGTCGGTATCTGCACCGCTTACCGACTGAACGGTTCGGTTACGGAAACAGCCCCTTTAGGCGCCGACCAATACGAGCAGTGCCACGCGATTATTGAAGAAATGCCGGGCTGGTCAGCAACGACGGCTGGCGTCACTGATTTTGATGCGCTGCCTGAAAATGCCAAAGCCTATATCAGGCGTCTCGAAGAACTTGTCGGCGTTAAGGTGACTATCCTGTCCACCGGGCCGGACCGTGATGAAACCATTATCCTGGAGCATCCGTTCGCTTGATGTGCTAAAAGCTGGCTCAGCAGCCGTTACAGTTGACGACTTAAACAGAAGGAGCAGCCTGGGTTTAATCCGCTCATAGCTGTTCCTCTACAAGCTCGGCTTCCCTGTTGAATAATTGATCGAGCGCCTCATGAACCTCATCGATGCCGGTTTTTTTCAATGCCGAAAACAATTGCATGGTCAGCGGGATATTAATGTCCGTAAGCGCTCCCCGGACTTGCAGTAAGGTGTTTTTGGCCGCGCCGTAAGTTAATTTATCGGCTTTCGTCAGCAAGATATGCAGCGGCAACTCGGTGTGCTTACACCACTCGATCATCTGCCAATCAAATTCAGTGAGCGGATGGCGCACATCCATGACTAAAATGATTGCGCACAAAGACTTGCGATGTGTTAGGTAGGTCTCCATCAACTTATGCCATTCTTGCTTGACATCTATCGGCACTTTGGCGTAGCCGTAACCCGGTAAATCGACAAAGCGCCGCTCTGCATTAATTTCAAAAAAATTAAGCATCTGCGTCCTGCCGGGTGTTTTACTGGTTCGCGCTAATGCGTTTTGCCGGGTCAGCGTATTGATTGCACTGGATTTTCCGGCATTTGAACGGCCTGCAAACGCTATTTCCTTACCCTGGTCGGCGGGCGTGTTTTTAAGATGCGGTGAGCTGTTAATAAATTTTGCTTGGGTGTAAATTGGGTTCATCGTTGCCTCGCCTAAGCGTGCTAATTAAGGTAGAATCTGCAGCGATCAAGCAGCCTGCATCTTCAAGGGCTATCATAAATACTATATTCCGGTGGGGAAACCTGATGAAAAAAAAATGGCTGGCACTTTCACTTGCTCTGGCGTTTGTCGGTACGTCGAATAGCTTATATGCAGAAGGCAATAGCAATGCCGGAGAAGAAAAATCCGCTTCCTGCGTCAGTTGTCACGGGGAACATGGTAATAGCATGGTATCAACATTCCCCAAACTTGCACAGCAGCACGCTTCTTATTTAATAAAACAATTACGCGCGTTTAAAGACGGCACCCGTAAAGACCCTATGATGTCGGCAATGGCCATTGGCTTGTCGGACACCGATATGGCGGATATCGCCGCTTTTTACGCTGAGCAAAAAATCTCCCACAATGCGCTGCCGGTTTTGAATGACGATGATGACGACGAAGGCAAACCCGCCGCAAAAGCTGGAGAAACGGTACAGGCCATGATTGCGCAAGGCGCCGATTTGTACCGTAACGGCGACCTGGAAAGCGAGGTTTCCGCTTGTATCGCCTGCCACGGCCCTTCAGGCGAAGGCAACAAGCCCGCGGCATTCCCGTCATTGAAATCACAACATGCTGATTATTTAATCAAAACACTTTCTGATTTCAAATCCGGCAAGCGCAGTAATAACCCTGAGAACATGATGCACATGATTGCGAAAAAAATGACTATTGAAGAGATTAAAGCAGTCTCTTACCGTATTTCAATGATGAAATAACCTAATGTCCTGTACCCAGAACTTTCTTTGCCGACTTTTCACTTACTGTACCTTTACGGAGACTTTTAGCAATGCTTAAAAAAATCGCCCAAACCAGCTTGTTGATCCTGTTATTTTCTTGCGCCATGCAGCTAAAAGCCGAATCTCAAGGCTATGAAGCCCTGAGTCCCGCCCAGCCTACCCAACATGCCGATAAAGTCGAAGTCATTGAGTTTTTCTGGTACGGCTGCCCGCATTGCTACAGTTTTGAACCCGAACTGGCCGGCTGGTTGAAGAAAATACCTAAAAATGTTGAATTTATCCGCCAGCCTGCAGTGTTTAGTGAGCTATGGGGCAAACATGCCAAAGCTTATTTTGTCGCCGAAGCCTTAGATGTCGTTGATAAAGTCCATGCCGACCTGTTTGACGCCATACAGAACAAGAAAGAAAAGCTCGACACCGAAGACGCCTTAGCTAAATTTTTCAGCGCTCACGGCGTTGATGAAGCAAAATTCCATGAAGCCTTCAATTCATTTGCCGTTGATTCCAAAATGCGCCAGGCACCCGTTATCGCCGGACGTTACGGCATAACCGGGGTTCCTGCCGTGGTTATTAACGGCAAATATTTAACGAACGGTCCGCTGGCGGGATCTCACGAAAAAATGATTGAAATCATGAACCAACTGATCAAGCAAGAGAGTTCCGCGAAATAATTATGCGGGGCACAAACCCGGTGCCCCCGCCTTAATCGATGAGGTCTATGCAATGGGTTTCTTCAGTAAATCTGCAGACAAAAACAACGATAGTGAAAAAGACCGGTGGAGGGATAAATATTTAAACCTGCTCGATGCCCAGGATCTATCGGAGAAGACCCACAAGCAAAACCAGGAACTGCTTTGCAAAACCATCGTGCGCCTTTCGATTGTCGCGTCGGGCTTTGATCCGCAACTCGAACCGCACCTGCTGCGTATCCGCAACCATTTAAAAAACGGTATAGACAGTCACCAGCTTAAAGCCGAACTCGAAAATTTCACCGATGTATTAGCCCGGCTTAACGATGTATCCTTAACTAGACAGGATAGCCATCAGAAACAGCACGCCGATGCCGACCTCGCGCTGTTGTTTGCCTTCCTGCTCCAGCGCTATACGTCGACGAAACAGCAACAGGCTTTGAATCAGCTTAAGGAAAGCAGCGAGTCCTGGAATGATCCTCAGCGCTTATTTGCCGCCATCGCTGAAATTATCGAAGACGGGCACAGCGGCAATATGCTGATACAACAGCCTGGACAGCCCGCTGAGCAATTCCTGCCCTTTCAACAACAGATTGATGCCCATTTTATCAGTACGCAGTTACTGCATTTACTGGAACATATTGAAATACCCGATCAATTTATCCAGAAAGCGCAAACCTTAAAGCAGCAATTAACAGTTCATGAAGAAGCGCTGTCTTTTGAAGCCATCGTGGATAATGTCATTTCGCTGTTGATTGAAATCAGCTCGAACAG
>Ga0172372_10005119_pt1 | contig 18370 bp, 22 predicted proteins | sample LakKiv5m_2_FD_114544 | JGI IMG/M metagenome (GOLD analysis project Ga0172372, IMG submission 114544) | Freshwater microbial communities from Kabuno Bay, South-Kivu, Congo - kab_092012_9.5m | ecosystem: Environmental > Aquatic > Freshwater > Lake | place: Democratic Republic of the Congo...
ATTGGTAGAGCAGCGGATTTATACTCCGTCACGCCAGATAAGCGGCAGGTTGTGGGTTCGAGTCCCACCGCCCCCATTACCCAACTCACCGTCCAGCGCCTGACCCCGGCCTGGACATGCCACCGACGGCATAATTTGAAAACCCAGTGTCGTGAGTGGGCACGACGGACGGTGCAGCACCCATGATGGTCAAAGGAAGCAATGCCGGAGGTCGGACCAACCGCGACTGCTATTTCCCCTTGGCCTTGGCCGCATTGACTCTGGCCCAGCGCGCCTTGGTGGCGGCGATGATGTTGGCCCGCCCTTCCGCACTGAGCTTCCGCTTCGGCTTGGTGGTGACAGTGGGTTTGGTGGGTTGACCAGCTTTGGCCTTGGCCCAACGTGCCTTGGCACCGGCGGCCATCCTCGCCTTGGCCTCGGCACTGTATTTGCGCTTGGCCTTCGTCGGTGCGGCGGCGGGGGTGAGTGGCGCGGCCTGCCCGCCTTTGAGTTTGGCCCAGCGTGCCTTCTGCGCCGCAGCCATCTTGGCCTTGGTGGCCGCGCTGAAATGCCGCCTGCCAGAAGCCGTGAGCACCGCCGGTGACGCTGCACCGGATGCGCCCAGCGCCTGTGTGATCTCCGCCAGCCTAGCCTCGATGGTGGCCTTCTCCTGCTGGAGCGCGGCGCGGAGGGCGACGAATTGTTCGACGTTGTTGAGCTTCACCGCGTCAGGATGCCCGGCGGTTGATCGGTGCGCAATCAATCCCACGCGGAGGAGACTTGCCGCTGCGTTGGGCTACGTAGCCGGAAATCGAGCGGCCCACTTGGGCCGGATGGTCTCCACGACGGCCTGCTGCACCTCATCGTAGAGCCGCAGGCCGTGGAGCCTCTCCATCTCACGGAGAGCAAGCATCTGAGATGCGGACGGCGGCTGCGCAGGATGGTGCTCGAAGTAGAGCAGCCCGTCCGTGGCATAGACCGACACCCGCACCCACTTCAGCGCCAGCGCCTGCTCAAAGCCATTACCCAGGAGTCGGTGGGCAACCCCGCCGTGCTCCTCTGCCTGGGTCACTGGATGCACGCTGGCATCCGCATCTACCCAATACCCGTAGCTTGATTTGGTGATGGCTGTGCTCATCACGCTCCTGTCGTTGCGCGAAACCGCCAGACGATCACTTTGGCGTTTCGAGTCCGCCGTCAAGCTGCCCCACAAGCAGGTGACAGTCTTCAAGGGTTGTAAATGCGTCCAATTCCAGCTCTACACCCCTCTGCTTTAGTTTGTCAGATTGATTGACCCCAGCGAGCAGTCTCCGCATCAAAGCTTGAACCCGCTCCACATCGGATGCCTCCCAGCAGTTCCAATACTTCCAGTATAACTGCGGCGCGGCAATCACTAGGCTAATGCGCTTGAAATGCTCATCGGTCAGTTTCGTTAGGTGCGGCCTTTTCCTGCTCTCCTTCTTGCTCTCCCGTATCAGATAAGTCCGGCAGCGGGTTACCTGTAGCGCGTAACAAATACATTCCACGAGGGCGAGCAATGGCGAATTGGCAGGACTATTAGCCTGCTTGAGTTCGATTAGAGCTACGTGAAACACATCATCCCTCTTCCGTAAGGCCAGCAGATCAACCTTCATCTGTCCGTCTGCGTCGTCGCATAGCGGAACTTCATACGCCAGCAAACTCATCAAAGGAAAAGGTGAGCAATGGACGGCATTTGGTGGGGCAAACTTCTTGAAGAGGCGGGCATTGATGGAGTTCTCGCTCCACGCCTCAATTGATCGATTGCCGAACTTTGACTCAGCCGCCGAACGCTCCTTCGAGAAGCCGTTAGCATCACGGCCCAGTTTGAAATCTTCTTCACGTGGACGCGGATAAGTTTTGCTGTCCGCTAGTGAATTCTGGGTCCACAACGCCAGCACAGGCTTGTTCTCGGAAAGGGGGATCAACCCTGTATCCATCCAGAGCTTCTTGTTGTTCCACCCTCCCTCTTCATCTGTCGAATTGCAGAGCCGGGAATAGGTGAGGAAATCGATCCACCTAGCAGCCCTTGGCGGCACCCGAACTTGGAGACTGCCGTCGTCTTTGAAGAACCTTGGTTTGTGCATAGCGTTCAGATCCTTTGTGGCTATTGAGATGAGTTCGGTCAAAGTGAAAAGGGTATTCCGTCCCGTAGTGGATGGGTGTTCGTGAAGTGCTTACCAAATGAGGACGGACTGGTCGTGTGAATCGGCACCACGCACTTCGGGTTCACCTCGTTCACAAACTTCACGATGTCCTCGGCGAAGATGTGCCCGCTGGTGTGGCACTCGACGAATTGCCCACGGGCGGCGGCGAGCTGGGCCTTGAACTCGCTCCACTCCTTCCTGACGAGGTAGCCGTGCCAGTAGGAGTAGAGGCACTTCACCAATGGCGGGAACACGCCATCGAAATCCAGCCGCAGCATGCTGGGACGGAACAGCATCACGTGGTTCTTGGGTGAATGGAGAATCTCCTCCTTCGTGATGCGTGACGCCGTGAACAGCCGGTGGATTTTGCCCAGGTTCTTGCGCTCCCATGTCCGCTCGAAGTGGTCGTTGTAGAACACACGGATGCCTGCCGCCTTGCCCGGCGCGGGAATCTTGCACTGGCTGGACACGAGGTGCAGCACGAAGGCTCCGTAGGGGTCCACGACGAAGGTGCGGCCCTGTTTCCGCGCCGCCTTGTAGAAAGACACCAGCCGGTCAACGTGCATGGGTGAGAAGATGGCGCAGACCAGGCCCTCCGCCGTCTTCACATGCCCGGCGATTTCCGCTTCGAGTTCCTTCTCCGTCGGCCCGCGCTCCCGGTGCCCGGAGAAGTGCGTGCCTTCCATGATGAGCGCGTCCAGCTGCGGCGACTTGACCGCACGGATCAACTCTCGCGCCATGCCGGACTTACGGCCATGCAGGCGCAGGTCGCCCGAATACAGCACCCGTTTCAGGCCGGACTCCACCAGCAGCGCCACGCAGTCGAAGGTCGAGTGGTCCACCGAGTAGGGCGTGATGGTGAGGTCGCCGATGACGATGGGCTTCCGGGGTTCCATGAGGCGCTGGTGCTCGCGCGGCACGCCGCATTGGGCCGCAAAGATGGAACCGGCCAGCAGCATCTTGCTCGTGCCCTTGGTCATGAACACCGGGATGTCCGGATGCGTGTGGCTCAGGAGTCCGCTGTGATCCGCGTGCGCGTGCGAGAGGAAGATTGCGTCCACCTTGCGTCCGGCGGCGAACAGGCCGTCCACGACCGGGGCCAGCCCCTCCGGGATCGGTTTGCCGCGCTCCAGCCGGGGCTTGGGTTTCTGCGCCTCGGTCACGTCGTCCAGCGGCAGGCCGACATCAATGATGATGCGCGCCGAGGGCGTGGAAATCTCCACGCAGCTTCCGCCGATCTGCTTGCTGCCCCGGTGAATGATGAGTTGCATCGTCACTGAACCTCGACTCCGACCTTCCAGCCCTGCTCGTCGCCGCTACAGTGCTGAACCGCTAGCCAGAACGAACCGGCGTCTGGGTGAAGCAGTGGGCACGTGGCCAGCCTTGCAAGCAGGGACAGCCGAACCAAGCCAAAAGGCGCATGTCGGGCATTTAGACGCATTTCTTCGACCCGACCACGTCCAGCGCCGACGGCGGTCACCTGTCTCCGACCTCCGGCGTGTCGCATTTGTCCGGCTGAACCCCTCGCAAACGGCCAACCTGCCGCTTGATTCGGCCAAATTGAATAAAGTTTGAATATCCGCGTCTGCTCTTGTTGTAACCCTCCTGACGGGTGGTCTGTTGGGGCGGGTCGCAGCTCCTACTCACCCTTTCCATGAACACCGCCCTTGTCTGCCGGGATGAAGATGAACCGGAATACTTTGTGGCTCACATCCCAGGCTTGGCGACCGTGAAGCTGGAGGCCAACCGCCCCGGTGATGCCGCGCACGAAACCCACAAGTTCATGGGCCTGAATGACGCGAACCGTGATTGGCAGGGTGAGGAGTGGGACATCCAAGTTCCTGAGTTGGCGGTGCCGAGGCACCTCCGCCCCGGCGCGACGCCGGTTTTGGTTTAGGAATTTCCCGTTGGCAGACCCAGTGGGACATCGCCGGAGTGAACATGCGCCCTATCAACACACCCATGCCAAAAACCGCTGGTAGTGAAGGCATTTTCTATGTCGTGCCCTTCCCGATGGAGTGGTGCCGGATGAGCGTGCGCTTCGACCAGCGCCCCGAACTCGGCCACCCGGACTTCTGGGAGGCGGACATCCTGAAGTTTCTGGTCAAGGACTGGCATCTGGAGACCTATGAGGAGTATCCAACGCGGGATCTGCTCCATGCGGCCCTGCTGCCGCTGGCTTACGCCTGTCCGCGTGGCCGGGTCGCCAAGGTCGGCAAGCGGTTCAAGGTGTATCACGGGAACGACCTCAAGCCCTTCATGAAGACATCCCGGCGCGACATCGAGGAGATGTTCGGCATCGTGGGCAAGGCGACGTGGGAGTTTGATGACCACGAGCGCTGCCAGCAGTTGGACAAGGAGGAGTTTCGCCGGATGTTGGGAATCAAGGAGGACTGGAGTGCGGTTTGAATCCACCGAGGCCGATGCGCTCCATGCCTGCGTTGGAAAGGTTCATCTGCTGTGCCCATGACCCACGAAGCTGAACTGCGGCAACGCCTCGCCATTGGGCTGGCGCGGCGTTACACCATGCGCGTCCGTGCTGAAGGGGCTGAGTTCATCATCGAGGGCATTGAGGAACCTCGTCGTCTGCCGGACTGCCAACATGGGGTCCGCTACCCTGGTTTCGTGGCGAGCGGGCAAGCTCCCGGCGCAGCCGTGGATGCCGCCGCCCGCTGCGTCATCGCCCGCGTGCAGGTTGAACTCAAGGCCATCGAGCAGGCCGGGTTGGCCGCCTACTTTCTGCTCGTTGCTGACTCTGTGCGTTACGGGCGCAGCATTGGTGCGGTCGGCCTGGCAATAGGCTCGTCGCCTGGCTCGCTGGTCAACTACCTGCTCGAAATCTCCACCGTGGACCCGATCCCCCACGGGCTGCTCTTCGAGCGCTTCTGGCACCCTCAAATAACCAATCTGCCCAGCATCTGGTTGGAATTTGCCGACGACCGCCGCGATTCGGTGATCCAGCACGCTTGGAAGAAGTGTTGCAGCAATCCGGTCGCGCAGATCGTCACAGATTTCAATAGTGATCTCGCCGACGACCTGCCGACGCTGGGCTTGATCGGCCTGAAGGCGCTCACCGTCCTGCGCCGCACTTGTGAGCGCGTGAGGCAGACCAAGGGCGTCGAAGTGCCCATTGACCAGATGCCGCTCGATGATGGGAAGACCTACGACCTTCTGAAAAGCGGTGAGACGGGCGGAATTTTCCAGTTGGAATCCGACGGGATGCGTGACCTCTGCCGCAAATTCCAGCCCGCCAATATAGCGCACATCGGCGCACTCGTCACAGTGCATCGCGCGGCACCCTTCTGGCCCGGCCCTGCGGGATTTGTTCCTGACTTCATCGCGTGTCGTCGCGGGTGGATGAGCATGAAGTATGTGCATCGGTCTCTGGAGCCAGTCCTGCGGGAGACCTACGGCGTGCTCATCTACCAGGAGCAGGTCATGCAGGCCGCGCACATCCTCGCTGGTTACTCGCTCGGCGGCGCGGACTTGCTGCGGCGTGCGATGGCAAAGGCAAAGACCGAAGAGCTGGCCCAGCACCGCAAGAATTTCGTAAAGGGAGCGCAAGAGCGGAACCGCATCCCCGCGACGAAGGCGAATCAGTTGTTCGATTGGCTGGAGCACTTGTCGGGTTACGCCTTCAACAAGTCGCACGCCATCGCCTACGCCATGGCCGCCTACCAGACTGCGTATCTGAAGGCCAACCATTCAGCCGAGTTCCTCTGGGCGATCACCCAATCCGACGGGGATGCAGAATTGCGTGAGAACTAAGCGCCCGGCAGACTCCCGCCATGAAACGTCCCTCCTCCCGCTCCCGCGAAACAGTGGAGCGGCTGCGCGCCCGCATCCATGGCACGAAGGAGTTTGCACCGCATCTGCCCGCGAGGGAACCGGACTGGGCGAGGTGGGTGCGTAAGGCGGGACTGGCCGCCGACAAGGCCGAGGCGCTCCAAACTGAACTCCGGCTCGCCTGGCTGCTGCCGTTCGCCGATTTCGAGGGCATCGCAGATCTGCTGCTCTTCCGGCACTCCCGACTCGCTGGCGTGCGGCAGGAGTTCACCCTGGCTGGGGACGCACGCGGCTTGCAGATGTGCGCGCTGTTTGAGCTGTTCACGAACATGGCCCTGCAAGGGAACTCCCTCAGCCCGCAGAACCCGGTTCACTTGGCCCGTCAGGCGCAACTTGCCATCGAATCGCCGCCCACCGGGCGCGACCAGCTCGGTGCCCTGCTGGATCTGTTCGTGGACGCCGCTTCTTTGAACCCGCGCGTGGGCAACAACACGGCGGAGGTCAGTGATCTGGAGACAGTAGTTCTGAGCGAGCACGAGCGGCGCGAGGGACTGGCCGAGCAGGCGTGGAAGGCGGGGCACAAGTTCACCGAGTATGGCCGGGCGCTGCTGGAGAACCCGGAGTTCCACGCGGACTGGCAGGCGCTGAAGCGGCACTTCAAGGTGGCCCGCTGGCGGGACTCGCGCGGCATCATCCGGCGGTCGCGTCTGCCGGAGCGCAACTGGCAGCGCCCGACGCATCCTGACCTGTCCGTCACCGTCGAGCGGTTTCAGGTGGCCTTCGACCTGTTCTGCTGGAAGTGGTTTCTCTACGGGATGCGCGACGACGACCCGCTGCTGGAGAAGCTCACCTACACGCTCACGCCCTACGGCACGCAGATTTTCATTCCGGGCTACTGGAACTTCGACCCGGCGCGGGACATCAACTGGAAGCGAGTTACGCGGCTGCACCGGGCGCGCGGCTTGGAGAAACAGGGAGAAAAGTTGGCGGCGAACCGACGTGCGCGGGAGGATCAGCTACAACGGCTCAAGGCAGCCAACGCGGAAGCGAAGAAGCGAAAGCTACGTGGAGAGGCAAGGTATTCCTTTCTCAAGGCAAGCGTTGGTCTAGCTCACTCAACGGATGAGGCGCAGATTCGCCGGATGTTGCGGAAATAATTCATGCGTCGGGGAGGTTTGTCGTCAATTCGGCGCAGGGGAGCGCCAACCACTACCTGCTTATCCCCCTTCGAGATGCAAACAACGAGCGGAGTCGGGAAGTGATTAGAGCTGATTCCGATTCTGCGCAAAAAACTCGCCGATGAAGTTTCCGAAAGCGGCAAGTTGGTCGTTCGTGACGCCACGCGTTACGTGGTTGATCAAGAACACTCGCGTGTCCGTTGCTTGGATGTGAGCGTGAGAAATGTTTAAGTCTCCTGCCGCTTCGACGAAGCGCGTTCTAATGACCCCTTCGTAAAGCTCTTCATGACCACCACCGTAACACAGCAACACTTTGGGTCTAAACAACTGAATCTTGCGCCACAGCGAAGCAGCTCGGTGAGCATAAACCGAGTGTGAGTAAGCGTCGCGGTTAAGCAGGAAGAACTGTTCATCGGCCCAATCTCCATACGGCCATTCATCTGCGCTTGCTGCCGGAAGTGGGAACATCTCGATTGCGGTAAAGTCGTCCACGCCTCTCCCAAACCGACTGAGGCGAAACGGATAGATGTGCTCGTCCTGACGCATTGCAGGTTGACCTCGGAGACTAAGGTAAATCCTCGCCAGCTTATCCCAAGTAGGCTGAGGTTTGGGCGGGTTGGCGAAGTATCCCGCATGACCGAGCGCGTTGCAGAAGCCAGGGGCTTCTTCGAGGTCAAGGCAGCCTCGGGCAAGCCAGATTTGGAGCCTGTGCTCCATTTGTTCAGGACCGGCTTGGCCGTTCAGAACTCCCTCCTCCATTCCAAGAAACCAGACCGGACGTTTCCAGCTGCCATACCCCCAGAAGCGTTGAATGTATTCTTCGATCAGTGCGGCGGGCATGGGGAGATGCTTTGCGTTCACTGTCCTCCGTGCAACCCAAATGTGCGCTGAGTAGAGCACCGATGTTCAGGCTTTCCCATTTCCGTCGCGTTGCTGAAAGGACATCCGTTGTCGGCAACGGGAGTCCTATCGCGTCAGCCCCGTGAAGCCAATAATGACGCCATCAAGTGCCACTGTCGCCATGAACGAACGCAAACAGCCGAGCCTGCTCGACTCCGCAGCCGAGACCTTGTTCCTGCTGCTCATCGTCGCCGCTATCGTGCTGGTGCCGCTGCTGGTCTGCGAGTGGGTCGCCCGGCTGGCGGTCCCAATTCCTGCGGCAGCCACGCTTGAGTTGCGGCGCTCCCTCACCGGGCAGCGCGAGGCCCTGACCAAGCTGCTCTTCGCCTGCCTCTGGGCGTGCCTGATTGGTTGGGCTTTTGTAACGTGTTAAAAAGACACCACCTCATGAGCACCACTACCGCCCACATCCTGATTGGCGAGAGCCACCCTTACCATTTCTGCATCCGCCCCACGCACGTCTTGACGCTGCACGAGAACTCCCGCCCTTTGCTGGTGCTGCGTCCCTACCCGGTGACGATGCCGGAGCGCCTGCCCGCCGGAGTGACTCCGCCGGGAGAAGTTCATTGGGTGCCCACGCACAAGCACATGTTCGAGGACGCGCTGTTCATGATTGCTGTCCATGCGCTGAAAGTTCCGGAGGTCGTGAAGACGGCAGCGAACTTCAGGCGGATGCACGAAGCCAGCTACATGGACCTGTCCAAGCTGGAGAACTCCAGGAATCTTAAGCTGCTTCATGCGCGCTGCCGGGAACAATTTCCAGCGCGCAGCAAGCTGGCGATTTCGCTGTTCTACGACTCAACCTTTTTCGGCCACGTCAAAGTGCTGAAGTCCTATCCGATGCAGGTGGAACTTTGCACGCCAGTCTTCGACCGGTTCTGGCACACCTTCGACGAGGCAATGGTGGAGAAGGGCACTCTGGAAATCCCGACGTTCGACGAGCGCGATCCGGAGGCGGACGAAGAATTGGTGGCCGTCGTGCGCCGCAAGCGGGAGAAGAAGGCCCGCAGTGAAACCCAGTGCTGACCATATTGCTGTCGAGCCAGCCATGAAGCGGACGATCAAAGTTCTCACCGTGACCGACCTTCACCGGGTGCGCTCGCTCTACGAGTTGCTTGGCAAGGCCGTGGCGTCACACCAGCCGGACATTGTGGTGCTGGTGGGGGACTTCCTCGACGCGGGAGGCGAGCACGCCGACCAGTTCAGCACGGCCGAGTGCGCGGCGTTCCTTGGCCGTCTGGCTTGCAAGGAGTTGGTCTTCGTCCGGGGCAACCATGAAGACAGCAACTGGTGGGAGTTCCTCGCTGCCTGGCAGGCCACGGGGCGTCCACTGCACGCGCTGGACCGCGCGGCGTTCGTTCACGGGCCGCTGGTGATGGTCGGCTTCCCGTGCCTGATGGGCGACGAGACGGCGTTCGTGGAATCACTCAACAACCGGGAAGACCGGCGCGGAGACCACGACGAAAACCCGCTGGCCTGGCTGCCCAAGGCGCTCCTGCCGCACGGCGCGGCGGCGCGCACGCTCTGGCTGATGCACGAGCCACCGGCGGGCACTCCGCTGTCCAAGGCTGGGAGCGTGGTTGGTGGAAATCCGGAATGGACCTCCGCCATCGAGCGCTACTCGCCGTGGCTCACCGTGTCGGGCCACGACCATGTGACACCGCGCCGTTCGGGCCGGTGGCATTGCCGCGTCGGTCGGACGGTCTGCGTGAACGCTGGCCAGTCCGACTCCGGGCCGTTGCACTACTGCGTCATCGCGGCGGAGTTTGCGTCTGACCGGCCCGCGCTACCCAGGCGCATGACCATCCAAGCGCAACCCGGCGGTGAAGCGGTCCAACTGCCGAGCTGATGCCCGACCAACTGGTCAACGCGCCGGGCTGTGCGATGGCAGGCGAGCGCGACGCGCCCTGTGAGATAGGTGAACTCCTCTCACAGAACGCTGCCCTTTAGTCAGAACGGCGACCAGTCCTTGTCCCGGTCATCGCCGCCAATCTGCTGCGGAACGGAGACCTGTGTGTCGGCCAGCTCGTTCATCGCACTGGCGACGCGCGTATCGCCGATAATCCACTGCTCGACGGCAATTCGCGTCGCCGGTGACACAGGACGGTTCCGAGGGCCGGAGAGTTCCCCGACTCGCCAGCCTTGCGGCGTCCGCAGGATCTGGAGGGTGGCCCGCTCCGGGGCCAGCACGCGGTAAATATACTCGTTGCCGTGGGCGACGAAGGGGGCGTAGATGGCCACACAGTTCCGCTGCTCACGGCCCTCCTCCGCCAGCATGGCCGGAGTGGTCAGCGGCACGATGGTCTCGGTGCCGGAGATCGGTGGCGGGGGCATTTCCACGGGTTCCTGGGCAGGAGGCGCTCCAAGAATCAGCCCGTCCGCCAGTTGATCGTGGTGCGCGCCTGGGCGGCGGCGTTGGGCCGGAGGCGCTCTCAGATTCAGCTCGTCCGCGAGTTGATCGTGGTGCCGCGTCAACTGGGCCAGCGAAGTGAACACGGGCGATGGTCGTGGCGGGACGAGGGCTGCTGCCATCGCAAGAGTGTCCCGAAGCATGCTGACGCGGTCTGAGACAACGCCCCACGCCACGATGCTGTCCGACAGTTCACGGAGCAGCCGGGGTGACACGAGCGGTCGCAAGCGTGGGTCGGTGACGACACATAGCACCGTGGCCGTCAGGCGCGGCAGGTGGCTCAACGTGTCGGCCACCGGCGTCTGGCGGAGCACGCGGCGAAATCTCAGCAGGGTGGTTAGGTCGCAGGCGTCAGGAGGTATCTTGCGCAGCAGGTTCACCGTCCGCTCGGTGGCGGGAAAGCCCAGCCAGCCAGCAATGTCCCGCTGCCGTCGGCAGATCCAGTGCCGCGCATCACGGAGCGGCTGGGTCGGTTTCGGCGAGCGGAACGCCCAGTTGGAGGCGAGGCAGAAGGCCAGGGCCGGGTTGGCGCGAACCAAGTCCCACGCGCCAGGACACCGGAGCAGCAGCACCGCCATGTGCCACTGGCGGGACGGAAACTCGCCAACCCGTCCCCGGACGTGGACAGGTATGCTGCTGAAAAAGGAGCCGAGCGCTTCAGCTTCGGCCTCGTCGGCCTGCTCACAGCGCTCGCAGTATGCTGCCTGTGCCACTGCCCGCTCCGGCTTGACCGTCTCATCGCGGCGGTAATACCGACTCCTAGCCTGGGCGTCCAACCTACGGATTTGGTCTGGCATCTCCAAACGGGGCGATCCGCGTCGGGCAGTTCGCCCCGACTGCACCCATGCGGGCTTGATTTGGATTTCGGGCCGGACGGACACCCACTCCGGCCCGGCAGCGGTCTTCCGCCACGCGCGCATCTCCGGCCAGCCCTTCACCACCGTGACCACCTGCTTGGTGGTCAGGTAGAGTTTTCCGTTCTGGAAGTGCGTGCCCCGGCGGATGGCGCGGCGATTGGGAAAGCTCATGCGGGTCGGTTTCGGTGGCAGCAAGGCGCTCTATCGAACTACCGCCGCCAGGCCCCCTTCATCCCGCAGCCATGGTGAACGGTGCTGCCGACGACTTCGACCCGCATCCGCCAAAGGTAGAAGACCCAGTGCGTAAGCGGCGGGGATTCCCGGCAGGCCTGCATTCCCGGCACCAGCGGCGAGCGCCGCAGTTCATAAAACGAGAACCGCCGGAAGTGGCCGCGCCCCCGGAATCCACGGCGATGCCGGTCGTGGAATTCCTCCACCACCGCGAGGTGCATGACGCCGCTGAACGCGAGTTGAACGCGATCCGGCTTCCAGTTCTCCGCGTCCACCGGGGGCACCGTCCAAGCGTAGAACGTCACTAGCGCATCCCGCTGATGGTCGGTCTCAACGTGGGTGTGGTGGAGGCGGAGCGGTTCCGCGACGAGCGGTATCGGGTGGAGGTGCTCCTGCTGCCGCAGGTCGGCCAGCTTCGCCTCATGCCCGGCTAGTCGCAGTTCGGCACGCATGCAAGACTTGTGCGCCTCCGGCGTGTGGGGGCGGAGGGCTTCAACCTGCGCCCGCTCCCGCTCGATCAACCTCTCCAGCTTCTCCTCCGTGGTCATGAGCGCCCGCCTTTCGACGCCTTGCGCCTGACCGGTGGCGGAGAGACCAGCAGCTCTGGCCGGGCTTCCAGATACTTCACGGCACAGCCAGTGCGATCAATTCCGGCGCTGCAATGCACGAGCCACGGGGGCGGCAGCGCCGACAACGCCGCTCGGAGCTGGTGCAGCTCGGCAAGCTCCAAGGGCGGCTCCTCGTGGTCCGTCACCGGGATGTGCATGACCTGCAAGCCCGCCTCCCGGTAGCTGGCAAACAGGTTCACGCCCTGCGACCCATAGAAGCGCACCAGCTCGTCCGTGCTGAGGAAGCAGACGATGGAGTTGACGCCCATGGCCTTCACGCGCGCGATCCACTCCCGGACGACGAGCGTGATTTCCCGTTCATCCCACCAGCCGGGGCGGCTGCTGCGCACCAGCACCCCTTCCTTCACCCATGCGATTTGGTCTTCCATAAATGTCAGAGCGTGAACACCCGGTTGATGGCGGGCTGGCCGTATTCGGTGCCGCCGGTGTGGACCACGAGGTTGCGCGCGATGCGCGCGGTGCCCTCCCCGTGGGTGTGGCCGCACAGCACCGTGACCCGGCAGCGCGGATGTTGCCGCGCCGCCTCGGCGATGGCCTGGCCAGCGGCGAAGTTGCAGAAGTGCGGGAGATAATCCGGTTCGGACAACCGGCCTTCATGCCACGCCGCCTCCGGGAACGGCGGAACATGAGTGAGCACGAAGACTTGCTTGAACGTCGCCATCGCCTCCGGCAGCACGCGCCGGAAGTAGGCCGCCGACGCGTCACCCCGCGCGGCCAGCTCGGCAAACAGCTCGGCCTGGCTGAGTCCCCGCAGGTCGCCGATGAGCACGAAATCGTTCAGCACCACGGGCGACTTCATCCCGCTCCCCGCGCGGCCATCTGCCCAGCCGCGATGGCCGACCAGTGCCGTGTCCTTGGTGAGCGGCACGACCTCGCCCTTGCCCAAGTGATGAAACTTCGCGTGCTGCGCGCAGAACGCGTCCACCAGCCCGTCCACACCTGCGAAGGTGCCGCCGTAGAAGTCATGGTTGCCCAGCACCAGATACACGGGACACGTCACTGCCGCGCGCAGCCACGCAAGGTGCTTGGGGAGCAGGTTCGCCGTCGAGAGGTCGCCGGAGACGAGCAAGGCCGAGGGACGCTGGGCGCGGATGTCCTTGGCCAGCGTGAGCAGGCCCTGCTCCCCCACAAAGTCTAGGTGGAGATCGGTGATCCAAACGAGTTTCATACCGGTGCGTTCAAGCCGCAAAGCCGATGCGGCGTTCGGTGGTTGCCGCATCGGCTTCATCACCAGGGTTGTAGATTTCCGCGAGCGAGTAGTCGGCCCGGCTGGGCAGGCTCAAGCTCTTCGCCGCCGCGAGCCGCTGCGCCTGCGCGGGATTGAGCCGCCGGAACTCCCGGCTGATCCGCAGTCTGCCGGGACGGATGATCGCCGGGTCCAGCTTGCCGGGGTGGCAGTTCACCGTGCAGACCAGATGCACCGGCAGAAACTCGCCCAGCAGGCCATCGGAGATGTTCAGCAGGTTGGCGAGGCTGCCCCGGTTCTCGGCGTTGCGATGTTCCAGCAGTGCCTCGGCGTCCTCCAGCAGCACGACGCAGCTTGCGCGTTGGGTGCCCCGCAACTGGCCCGCCCAGAACTCGGTCAGCGACGGACTGCTCAGGAGGCGGTGCTCGGTTACGGGGATGAAGTAGAAGCGGTGCGAGTCGGCCAGCTTGTGGATCAGGTGCCGCAGGAAGCTGGTCTTGCCGCAGCCCGGCTCCCCACGCAGCAGCGCGATGCCGCTGCGCTTCAGCTTGAGGCACTGGAGGAAGCGCTGCTCCCACTCCGGGAAGTCCTCCCCGTAGTGCAGCGCCAGCTCGGCGTCGTCCATCACGGAGGGCCGGAGGAGCTTGACGGTCTCCACACCCACGTCGCCGCGCTGGTGCCGGAGCAGATGGAAGCGTGGCTCTGGCTTGGGTTGCCGGAGGCACTGCTTCACGAGGTCGGCCAGCAGCTCGGCGGCCACCTCGCGGCGCGCGGCGAACACGGTGAGCTGCTCGTCATCCAGATCCACGAATACGTCACCGTCCAGTTTGAAGAGCAGCTTGCGCAAGCGTTCGGCCCCGGTGCCGACGGATTTGGCGTCCCGCACGACATCCGAGCGGCGCAGATGTGGTCCGAAACGCTCGACCAGTTTCGGCGCGTCCCAGTCTCCCGCAGCGCACTGGGCGTGGTAGTCGCGGCCATTGAAGTGGTCGTAGATTAGCAGCCGGAAGAAGCTCACTTCTCGCGGGATCATGTAGTCCCAGAAGGCGTCTGGGGATGGATCGAGTGATTCGCTCATTCTTACACAATACCAGCCACGCGGCCCGCTGTAACGGACTGGCGTTGTCAGCAATGATTGTCCTTACGTGAGCGGCGGATTTCTGCTCCCCTCATGCTGCCAGCTCGCGCAACTTGTCCGTGAGGCACACCATCGCCAGCGTGTCGAGCTGGCAGTATTCCTCCAGATGCTGGCGCACCATGGCGCGTTCCTCGGCGGTGACATCGGAGAAAGTCACGCGGACAAATTCCAGGCTGGCTGTGCCGCCTTCGCCGATGGCCAGTGCGCTGTAATCCTTGCCGGTGAACGCCGGCAGCACCGCCTTGATGGAGGCTGAGCCGTGCTGGGCGGGATGATAGCAGTGGAACTTCCTGAACGGCTCCAGCAGATCCACGATGCGCGATGGCAGCGAGCGCACCCACGCGGCGTGTTGGGGCAAGACCTGAGCACAACCAGCCAGGACACCGCGCTCAAAGCCCGCGTTGTAGGCGACGATGCTGCCCGCCGTGCCGATGCGTTCGACCAAGGCTGCCATGAACCGGGGGCGCGGGTCTTCACGCCCTTCGGCAAGGAAGGAATAGTGTTCCGGTTCGGCTCCGGGGTGGCGCACGACGTGCAGCGAGAACTGAAATGGGATCTGCTCAAATGGTCGGGAACCGTCGAACAGAGGCACCGCTGATCCCATCGTCTCGAAGTCGAGATAGTGCAGCGGATATTCCAGGCGACCGAGGAAGGCCTGGAGTTGCGCGGGGTCGGCATGGGCTTGATTGGCGAGGATGGCCTCCCGCTGGATCTTCTGCACCTTGCTGAGTTTCGCCGTGGCCGGGATGTCCGTGATGGCCGTCACGCCCTCGTCGAGCAGCTTGAACGCCTTCTTGGTGCCCCGGTAGAGCGTGGTGACGTTGTGCTCCGGCAGGAAGCCCCAGCACCTTTGCGTCAAGGGACACTCGTAAGGGCTGTTGCAGTGCGGCCCGATGTTCACGACCGGATGCGTGGCGGCACCAATCACGCGCCCGAACCCTGTCATTCGCTCTTCGATGACCGCGCTCAACGCCACCACCTGCCGCGTCACGTCCACCTGGGTGAAGAGCCGTTGTGGATCAACGTCCCCCTGCCGCACGTAGCTGGAGTTGATGTGGAGCACGTAACACCGCCGGATGGTCAGGCCCGCCGCCGTGCCGACGTGCGCCTGAAATGCCACGTCCTGCAAATACACGTCCTTCACGCTCGTGGAACTCTTCACCTCGATGATGTTCCACGCGTCGTCGCCCACCGGGTTCAGGATGTCGATGCGCGCATAGCCACCCGCCGCGCGAAAGGCCGGTTCAAACAGGGGCTTCCGCCGTGCCAACTGCCGCCGGGTTTCGGAACACACCTCATCGAAGTCCGCCGTGCCGCGTGCAATCTCCAGCCCGTCCGGAAACCGGCGCTTCGCCCAGTCGCCAACCTCATGGCCCTGGTCGAAGATGGCCTGAGCCTGTGCGCTAGGCGGCTCAAGCTGATCCTTGGCGTTGTAGCGGAACCAGAGGAGCTTCTGGCACTGCAAGCCTTGGACGTAGGTGGATTTGGAGAGGAGCGTCCGGGACATGAAACCTGGGGGTCCCACACTGAGAAGATGCTGAGAATCAAGTGCGGGCTGAAACGGTTCGGTAGGGTCGCATCCAGAAAGGTCGGATCATGTTGATCGTTTGAGAACTCAAGTTGTGAGTGAGTAACCAACGACCCACCCCCTGCTTTTTCTGCCACCTTCGGAAGTCGCCCCACACGGCCTCCTTCCCGTGTCCGACCCAAAGCGTGTCCGCGTGCTGATTGAGCTGCAAAAGCAGATCGTCGAGATGCTGTGTTTTCGGCCAAGCGCTGCGAAGTAAAGCCTGGTCTTTGGGAGTATGTTCCGTCCAGCGCCACCAGCTGATGAACGGACTAAAGTTCGTCGCCACGAGGTGGTAATGGTAGCTCCTCGGCGCACCTTGCGGCGATGGCCATAACCCCAGCCCGGAAGCGTAGTTGTTGGCGACCCAAGTCTGCTCAGCAAAGCAGTAGGCGTCCAATGTCGCATCCGTGGCCGCACGCATACCTTTAGCATAGTCCTCCACCAATGAGGGCGGCTTGTGCGCAAGGAGGTGATGGACGGGATAAGATCCTGGTTGCTTGGGCTGGCCTTGACCGTAGTTGATACCAACGCCGACAACGACCGGCAGATCGGCGTCTGACTCTGGGTCATTATTCTCGACCGAGAAGAACTGCACTTCGCCATTAGCCATATCGTCTTTGCCGCAGGGGACTCCTGCTGGCAAACGCTCAAACCAATGCGATTCGAGCGTCTTTATCTGTGCCTTGAGGTCTGAGTATCTCATCGGTCATTCGTCAAATGGGCCACCCATCCCGGTTCCCTTGGTCACCTCGGCAACCGACCTCGGCGCGCAGACCAGCAGATGGTCTGTCAGAATTGACGCGAACAATTTGGCGTTCAGGAGATCGCGCAACTCATCGGGGGTTGCTGTGCTTGGTGGTTGCGCCAGCAACAGCGCCTTGCACCAGCCTTTCGCGTCTTCGTTTAAGTTGTGCCAGCCCAGATACTGCGCACCGCTGTCTTCCTGCCCTTTCACAAGCCCCTTCCCGAAGCCGATGCTGCAAAGGATCGCCGCTGTCTCCTTGGCGACGGCTGGGGACATGGTGAGGGTGCCCATTAAGTGCGGCAGCGTGAAGGGGCCGCCAGACAGAACCTGATTGAAGGCCGTGCAGCACTCGCCTGTGTCCTGGCCTATTGTGCGTTCGAGTTGCTCCGACCGCTGCTCTACGCGCTGCCTGAACGATTCCTGCTGTTGTGCCATAAGCCGATGAAACGCGTCCTCGGCCTGCACGAATGCGTCTGTGGGATTGCTCATGTGCGTCCTGCATCGTGCGCCTCGGTGCGAGGCACCTTCAAGGCTGAATCCTCGCCTGGGTCCTCGCCTGGGCGAGCCAGCCCGTCTGAGTGCGGCTGTGGCTCGACCGGCGCTGCCGCCAGAGCTGGGCCATCCGCGCTTTGCGGTGGCAGTGCCGCGCGTGGCGTCCGAGTGAGGCCCTGCTCGGCGGCGAACTTGTCGAGGGCCTGCTCGATCAATGGATCGGGTGGGTCGTTAAGTTTCATGGTGGTTTCTTCTGCCAGCCCGTTGCGGCTGTCCGCTCGACATCAGTGCGGGACGTTGGCCTTGAAGCGCCCGTGTGCGTCGTAGATTTTCACGTTGCCGCGTTCAAACGTGATGGCGACCGCATCACCACTGGCCACGGCGCTCTTTGCGTGTGGGGCCGGGATGCTGCAAATGTTTCGGCCCTGGGCGTCATACAGCTTGACGCTCTGGCCCGTGATTTTGGCTGCTGCTGCTTTCTCGTTCATTGGTTCACTCTCTTTCGTTTTGTTCCCAACGTGTTTGCTTGTAGCTGGCGTCCACCGTCGTGGCCCGTCCGGCTGAGATTTAGTTCTCGGTCCGGCGATGGAGGACGACGCATCAAACGCAGCAGTATCCGGCGTTGGGGAAAACCGGAAGGACTCGTGTTGTAGACAATCGCTGTCCGTCGCAGCGCGCTTCACCCCTTGTCCATACTGGTTGAGCGTCACCTGCCGTCATGGCTACGGGGCACCTCACCCAACCACCGCAGCTCTAGCACCGGAAGGTAAGCGGCGTGCAAAGGAACGGTAAGCCAATCTGAAGCTCCAAGGTGTCGCCGACGAATCCAGTTGTGCCGCGTCACGCACCTGCTAAAAGCAGCGGTCATCTTTGAAATCGCCCGCCCACGTTTTCGGTGCGTTTGTTGTCGCCTCTGACGCTTGACCCCGCGCAGCCGTGACACGCCCACTGTCGGTCAGCCATGCCAGCCTCCAGCTCCATAACCAACCCAACCCCAGCGCCCAAATCCCTCGCGCGTGTGCTCGTGGTCGAGGACCATCAGGACATTGGCGACCTGATGCGGCTCGCCCTGAGCCGTTCCCTCATTGACGCCACGCTCTGCCG
>Ga0172372_10005120_pt1 | contig 18369 bp, 15 predicted proteins | sample LakKiv5m_2_FD_114544 | JGI IMG/M metagenome (GOLD analysis project Ga0172372, IMG submission 114544) | Freshwater microbial communities from Kabuno Bay, South-Kivu, Congo - kab_092012_9.5m | ecosystem: Environmental > Aquatic > Freshwater > Lake | place: Democratic Republic of the Congo...
CTTCTGGTAGTTATGTGGAGATTATAAAACAGCATCATACTATCCAGAGTATCAACCATAAGAAAGATTGGTGGAATAATGCGATCGCAGAGAGTTTTCTCATCCTCTTAAAACTCAGTTGACCCATCAGGGTAAATTTAAAAGCCGAGAGGAAACAAAAAATGTAATATTCGAATATATTGAAGTGTTTTATAACCGTGTGATTTTTAGTTATCAGAATCTCTCCTCTTATTACATTAAAATCTCTTCCAGTTTAGACAAAAGCTTCCTCGTAAAAAGTTATCTACTCCTTGACAATAAAAAATACTTATATATCTTGGATAAAAAATACCAGGGGTGCCATAAATAAAGGCTGAGATTATACCCTACTCAAATTTTTAGGAATTTGATCTACCTGATTCAGGATAATGCCTGCGAAGGGAGGTAAATAGCACTCGTACTTAAACTTAGGACATTTAAAAGGCCGTCTTAAGATAGCTATCTCTTGGTAAGTTTAATATTATTATAACATAATATATGAAAAATTTATCCAAACGAGATTACTCAATTTTAATTGGCAGCGCAGTAGATCATTTTGATACGGCTCTTTATAGTTTTTTAGCTCCGATATTTGCTCAATCGTTTTTTCCCCATACCGATCCAATAATTTCCTTAATACTAGCTTATAGCGTTTTAGCTACTACAATAATTACAAGGCCATTAGGATCTTACATTTTTGGTCTAATAGCTCTAACTTCTGGACCGGCGGTGAGTTTATCATATTCTTTAATTGGAGTAGGAGTAACTACCTTAGCACTCGGTTTTGTGCCTACTTATAACCAAATAGGAGTTTATGCTCCTATTTTTCTTATTATTCTTAGGTTTTTTGCAGGGACTTTTTCAGCAGGGGAAATTTCAATAGCAAAGCTATACATTCTATCAGAGAAAAACAAAAGCGAAGCTTTAAAAAGTTCTTACCTGTATCAAACATCTGTAATGCTAGGTATAGTATTCGCATCTTTTGCAAGTACCATCGCTCTTAATCGTCAAGAATCAATATATTGGCGGGTGTGTTTTGTTGTTGGGGGTATTACTGCTTTATTCGGTTATCTCTTAAGGATTTATAAAACTGAAAAATTACCATTAAATATAAAACAAACATTATCGTTATACTCCATCGGTACCATAAAAACCCTATGGCACAATAAGGGCTCATTACTGAGGGTAACAATCACCTCTGGCTTCAGTTATGCAACGTACTCCGTACCGTTTATTATTATGAATAATTTAATTCCGGAATTCACCGAGTTTAGTTTAGAAGATATGATGGCCTCTAATACCACACTCTTAATAATGGATATGATCCTACTTCCAATAATGGGATCTCTTTTGTTTAAATTTGAAATAAAAAGCTTGTTAGTATTTACTGCCGGAATCATGGTGGTTACCATAATACCAGTATGGTACCGGATTGAAACCAGTTCATTTACTTATATAATATCGATAAAAATTTGGATCATATTAATTGGCATTATTTTTAGTAATATTATAAACTTATGGTATGAGAATATTATATATAAACCAGAAAAATATTTAATAGTCGGTATTGGATATTCAATAGGAACAGCAATTATAGGTAAAATGGCACCAGCCATTTGCCTTGGTTTGTACCATTACACAAAATCTTCATTTGTAATAGGGTGGTTCATGTTTATAATTTCATTAGCAACACTGTTAGCAATTACTTGGCCCTATGATGATAAGGCCAAAATATAATAAATAATCTAAATTAAGCTACCCTACTTATTGGAATAGTAAATTTAAAAATAACCTCTCCATGCATATTATTTTCAGCCCAGATTCGCCCGCCATGAGCTTCTATAGCTAACTTACACAAAGCCAGCCCTAACCCTCTTTGTCCATTAGGAATAGCACCGGATTTGGTACGACTATTTGAACCAATCGTAAATGGCTCAAATATAATATTTAACTCTTCTTGTGGTATTTCTCCCTTATTACTTATGCTAAATTTAAGCTCAGATTTACTTCTTTGCAGACTTACGGTTATGTCCCCTTCTCGGCTATGCTTTATCGCATTAACAATTAAACTATCAATAGCTGAAGTTATATAGTGTCGATCACATTCAATTAGTATATTATCTTCAATTCTGTTTAGAAAATTCAGGTTCTTTTGCTCTAGATATAACTTTTGGCAATATTCTAGCCTATCATATAAAAGCTCGCTTAAATTTAACTGATTTTTATTTAAGTAATATTTCATGGTACTAAGTTTTGAAACATCAATTAAATTGTTTACCAGGGTAAGCAGTCTATCAGAGCTTTTAGCAATATTCCTGGCCATTTCCTTGCGTTCTTTTTCAGTTAGCTGGTCATAATATTCATAAAGTATCTGGCCTGTTGTGGTAATACCGGTAATTGGAGTATGTCCCTCATATTCAATATTCTGCAAGAATTCATTTTTTATTTTTAACGCCTTTTCCAAACTTATAGCATGATCTTGTAGCTGATTATCTAAATGAAGTACTTTATCTTCAATAAGCTGATTTTGTTCCTGTTTTGGTTTTAAAAATGCAATTAATACAGTACTTATTAATAACAGAAAATAGATTATTTTAAATTGCAGATTTACAATATAATCAGGAACAAAATCAAGTTCTATATAATTTTCATAAAGCCAGATAGACATAGCTACTCCGCTTATAATCATTGAAATTGCAACCTGCCATCGCATTAGGATTGAAACTGTTATTAAACCAGTAATTAGCACCGCTACATTTATTTGGTTAAATAGACTTATAACAACGAGTAAACTACTGCAAAAAACTAGGTTGTAAAATACAGTTATATTCCATAAAACAGAAATAAATATTTTATTCTTAAATTTTTCGAGCCATACCGGGTAAGTTATAAATACAACCGATAGAACTAATGCTGAATAATATATGAAATTAAGAATAGTCATATATTGTTCTTGTAAATTTTTCGGGAGTGTATAAGCATTGGAAAATATTATAATCGTAGAAAATAAGCCAAAATAAACAAATATTTTTTCTTCTTTGGGAGTATTATTCTGGCAAAATTTAATAAAACTAAATGTTTTAATGGAATAGAGAAAACGGTTAATTTTCCTTTTTCTCTCCAATCTTAGAGCATCAAGCGGGGATTTATCTTTAATACCAACCCATCCACCTTTTTCGCCTAACATATAATGGCTTCCCATAAAAAATATCAGGTTACCAAGCATACCTGGCATAATGCTGTCTACTTTTGAAAAGACTTTAAAATAAATTACCGTAACAAATCCTGCAACCATTCCAATTAGTACTGCTGCCCTAGAACTACGAAAACCGAAGATGGCTAATATTAATGGGACAGATACTATCGGCATATAAAATCCATGAGACACTAAAATCATTTCAAGTAAATTTGTTGACCAAAAACTTAGTAATAAACCTGTAATTCCTATAAATAAAGAAGAAATCCGGATCAATAATAAAGTTTTTTTCTCTGATAACCTAACCCCTAAAGATTGACATAAATCATAAGAAAATAATACCGAGGAAGTATTAATATAAGAATCGGCAGTAGACATTATCATTGCCATAATTCCTATTATAAAAAATCCTTTAAATCCGTCAGGGCAATAATTATCTAAAACATATTGCAGTACATTGCTTTCATTTATATTCGTTACATTATCAGCTAGTAGTAATACACCGGCAAAATCAACTAGCATATAAAAACAACTAATAACAATTCCGGAAATAATAAAAGCTCTAGCAATTTGCATAGTGCTTTTAGCCATTGTTATCCTTTGAAAAAGAGCGGGATCGAGTCCAGGAATCATGAAGAATAAAAATAGTAATATTACACTGCTAAACCTTGGGTTACCAATATTTAAAACCTCTTTATAATCAAAAAGAGGATTGGTGGCTAAAATGTTTGAAATTTCATCTACGCTGCTTATTTCTTTCCAGATTAAAAAAACCATCATGGGAATTATTACCCCGAAAGTAAAAAATTGGATCATATCGGTAAAAGTTACAGATTTAATACCTCCTAAAGTGGAATAAGTAATAACTACTAAACTGGCAAATACTAAAATATAAATATTTATCTCCCCAAATAAGTAATTAAGTAAAATTGTGAAAATTGAAAATTGTATCGCTATATTCCCTATGGCAGGAATAATTCCTGAGACTGCAGTAATTACACGGACATCTTTTCCATATATACTGCCCATAGCTTCAGCTACTGATAACTTTCCTAAAAATTCCTTCATACGCGGAGCATAAAAATAAGCTATTACAAAAAATGATATTCCGTCAGCTATCCCAGGAATTATAAAATATAATCCATTATTATAGGTTTCTATTAAGTTGAGTGAAACAACACTACCGAAAATCCACGTTGCAACTATGGTGGCCACTATAGTTGCAGTACTGAAATTTCTATTACCTATAGCATACTCTCGTATATTTTTTATACCTCGTCCTGATGCTAGGCCAAAAATTAAATTTAATAATAAAAATGCGGCTATAACTGCTATATCAAAATTCATAATATTTATTTACAGTAGTTTAAGAATAGAATTAAGAGTTTAATAACGATAATATATTTTGCACCTAAAGTACATACCTAACAATTTCATATTTAACATGGATAATTATAAGAACCATGCTTTCCTATTTTAATTGGTATTAAGGGGATTTCATTAATATATCTTTAATGGTTTTCAAATTTTCGTGAGCATAGGGTATGAACTGGTTACCCCAAACTGTTTTAGGAAATAGTTTGTCATTCCTGAACCTAGCAATAATATGAACATGCAGCTGGGAAACAACGTTACCGATAGTGGCAATATTCAATTTGTCCGGTCTAAATTTATCCTGAAGAATTTTGGCTACTTTTCTTATTTCCCAATTAAATAAGTCATAATCAGACTGCTGAAGGTCGGTAATTTCTATAATATTATTTTTCATAGGTATTAAAACAAGCCATGGATAATCAGAATTATCCATTAATCTTATTTGACACAATTTTAAATCGGTTAAATAATGACTATCTCTTTCTAAAATTGGGTCTAGCTTAAAACTCATAAAAATATTTATATTTTTTCCTTAAGAACTATTTTATTAATAATTTCTATAACTTTATCTATTTCATAAAGAGGCTCGTAATCATATTTTTCCAAAAAGGCGGTATTGTAATCGAGGACTCGTGCAATACCTAAATCTATTAATTGCTGGATGAAAAATCTATGTTTTTTGAGTGTAAAGTTTTCCGGATAGAAAATGTAAATTGGCTTACCTGTACTTGCTGCTTCGCTGCACATAGAAATTGAATCAGCGGTAATGATTATATATTCTCCTTCTCCTATAATTCCTGGATATGGATTTGGTAAATTCTCTTCCGTATCATAAATTATATGTGGCCAAGGAAATTTATTTTTAAATATTTCTTTTACGTATTTTGGTGTTCTTCTGCTAAAACTAATAAATACTGGTATGGAATGATATACCGACAGAGCAAGAATTTTATTAGATAAAAATTCTGCAGCTTCAGCAGTAAATTTATAACTTTTGGTTGATCCACCTATAATAACCGCAATAAAATTTTGGGGTTCGGGATAATTAGTTCTGAATGTGGATTTAGTTTGCAGCATCGAACTTTGTACATTATTCAAAGCTCCAATTATTCTAACTATATTAGGTAATGTATAATTATAATTATCATGCTGAGTAAGAATTACTAAATCAAATAACTTTGGATGCAACCCTGGACGCATAATTTGAATGATCTTAATTTTATTATTGAACTTCCTTTTTAGGTAAATTGCTAAAGCAGCAGTTCTTCTACCTGAAGAAATAATAATATCGGGGAGGGTCTGAGATTTTAACTCGTCTAAAACTGATTTTTTTATATTTACCGGCCAGAAAGCAAGTAGAAAGTTCGGTAAGCTACTAAAATTATTATATTGAATATTTTTTACTTGATGTTTTGGACTCAATCTAGAGGCTAAAGCTAAAGCTTGGTTAGCTCCTCCTGTCCGGTTATCAACTAACACCCAAATATCAGGATATGATTTATTGTTTAAATCTGAGCTCATATTAACCAATTTAATAAAATTGTGGTAAATAACCAATAAATAGCTGTGATGAACTGACATTTATGAAGGTTAAATAATGATATTTATGCCACATAAAGTTTCCCACATCTTCTTTTAAGTGATACCCTAGAAATTTAAGGTTTATCATGATAAATAAAGTTGTTATAATTCATCATTATTATCATATACTAAAATGCAACTCAAATTGCACGAGGTGTTTTAGATAATAAGTTTTTAAGTTAATTTATGGAGATTTAGTTATGATAAAAAAAATTGCATTAGCTTTCTGCGCAATGTTTCTACTTGCTGGTTGTAGCTCTTCAGTAGGAAAACATGGCAGTGCCCACTCTCATGCTGCCGCTTTCGAAAAAGAAGCAGGATCTAAAGTATTCTTTAGCTATGATAGTTCTTCTCTTTCACATGAAGCCCAGCAGACCTTGATGCGTCAAGCAAAATGGTTAAAAGATCATCCAACCATTAATGTTATAATTGCAGGTCATTGCGATGAGAGAGGTACAAGAGAGTACAATATTGCTCTCGGCGAAAGAAGAGCCAACGCAGTTAAGGGTTTCTTAGCACACCATGGTGTTGACTCAAAACGTATTGAGACCATTTCTTATGGTAAAGAAAGACCAGAAGTTATTGGTGATAACGAAGCAGCATGGAGCAAAAATCGTAGAGGTGTTACTGAGCTTAAGTAATAAGCAAACAGTATAAATTACCTTAGAAAAGCCAGTTAAATATAGTTTAGCTGGCTTTTTTGTTGGAAAAATCTGTGGGGATCCATTTACTTATAAATATTGTAGAAGAAACGGTCCAGCAAATTTATACTCTCCACTTAAAAAACAATTGTAAACTAGAAGTATTGTTCTAATCTCATTAGATGTTTTATTCCTATTTCCAATATAATTCGTTGAGAAAAAACAATCACCTAAAAAAGCCATTAATTGGAGCAAAATTGTAAGTGTATTATCAGCTAAGAAGTTTGGCTGCAAACTAAAAAAATAATTCTTAGTATCAAGTCACTAATATTAAACTGAAAATTTATTTGTGTAATCATATCTATAAATTACGCCGAGAACTAAAAATTTACTAGCTAATAATTTATACATTACCGTAAGCAAGCATATCAATTTCAATTTCCACTAAATCTTCTGGTCTGCTTGCGTGATACCATCTGGCATCTTTTGCCTTAATACCAAATATTTTATTGCTGTTTAAATAGTATTCTTTTAAAGAAAAAACTTTAAGAGGGTTTTTTGCTATAGTAGGAGGCTTTAATATACTAAGTCCTGTATACATAAAACTGTAATTACCTTCTATATCTGGTCTACTAAGCCTACCGCTGCTATCCATTTCAAAATCTCCATGCAAGCCAGTATATCCGACTGCTTTATCATACGGCTGCAAAAGAAGTAAAAAATCCATTTTTTCTGGATTCCACTCCTTAACCATATCTTTAAAAATGTTATAATTTGCCCGCAGTATAGTATCAGTATTTAAGGTAAATACAGGTTTATCTCCTAATATTTCCTTGGCATTTTTTATAGCCCCTCCGGTTTCCAATAATTCTTCTTCATATATAGTTATAATTTCAGCAGAATCAGGATTATTAACCATATATTCCTTTAAAGATTCCTCTACTTGTGTACGAAGGTAATGCGTATTAATGACAATTTTCTTAAAAGGATAAGTTTTGCATAAATCCAGAGCATGATGCAATATTGGCTTACCAAGTACAGGGATAAGCGATTTAGGACTATTTTCAGTTAAGTGTCTCATCCTCGACCCTAAACCAGCTGCAAAAAGCATAATAGTATCAAGAGGAACTTGATTTAATCCTAATTTATTTTCTGCTGTTTTATTAATTAAATCTGTGACCATTATAGTATTTTACTATTTAATTAATAATTTTATCAAACCAATTTTTTAATTTTAACATTATTGGATGTGAAAGATCGTAATTTAAATACTCAAGTACTAAGGGTATATATCGTAAATAATTACTATTTTTATCCCTAATATATTTTCTGGCAAATACCCCTAAAATTCGCAGGTTTCTTTGAGCCCCCAGAATATGATAATCTACTAAAACGTCTGGTAACTCTAGTTTTTTTTCCGTGGCAAAATATTTAAGGCAATCAAGAGCAAAGGCTCGTGGTACTTTAATTCTTGCGTCTTCTAAAACTGATATAACGTCATATATAGGGGAACCTATTATTGCGTCTTGAAAATCAAGTAATCCCAGGGATTTAATGCCCTTATAGCTCTCAAGATACATTATGTTTTCAACGTGGTAATCTCTTAACACAAGGCAATTATTAAAAGCTAATTGATAATTTAAAATTCCTTGCCAAATATCTTTAAAGTCATCTAATTCTATATTGCTTAAATTTCTTTTTAATCGATACAGAATATACCAATCTGTAAATAATTTAAGCTCATTGAGTAGTAAATTATTGTCGTAAATTTTCAAGCTGAAACCAGGAAGATTCTGTTGTAATAAAATTAGTGCGTCGAGCATAGAAGAATAGATATTTTTCCTCAAATGTAAATCATGTGGAGAATTTTGAATTACATTTTTAACACTCACATCACCGAAATCCTCCAATATAATAAATCCCTTTTCACTATCAAAATGAAAAATTTCTGGGCTAGAAAAATTCTGTGATCTTAAGTAATCTGCTATTTCAATAAATGGATCAATCCTACAATATGTAGGAGGACAGTCCATTAAGATATATGATTTATCGCTTGTCTTAATCCGATAGTATGAGCGAAGACCTGCATCCCCTTGTAGCGATATACAGCTTTGAAAGCCCTTGTAAAAATAGCTTTGCAAAAACTCTTCTAAATCAGTTTTTCTAAAAGGTATTGCAGAAACCATATATTCTTTATTATACAGCTACACGTTTTGCTTGGGGTCTAGCTGTAACTTTTGCAGCTTTTCTTGGCATTATTTTAGGCAGTTCATTTCCTTCTACAACATCCCTAGTAATAACAACTTCCTTATTTTTAAGCTCTGAAAAATTAAACATATTTTCTAAAAGCTGTTCCTCTATTATGGAACGAAGCCCTCTTGCTCCTGTAGCTCTTTTTAGAGCTTTCTCAGCAATTGCTTCTATAGCATCATCAGTTATAGTTAACTCTGCATCATTAAGTGCAAACAATTTTTTGTATTGCTTTATGATTGCATTTTTAGGTTTTGTTAAAATACTTATTAGAGCTTCTTTATCAAGCTCATCAAGGCTAGTAATAACTGGCAAACGCCCAACAAATTCAGGAATCATGCCAAATTTAATTATATCCTCAACCTGTAAGTCCTTTAACAGATCGCTATAACGCATATCTTCCTTAGATTTTACAGACGCTGCAAAACCTATAGAACTTTTGTTATTTCTGGTATTAATTATAGTTTCTATTCCCATAAACGCCCCACCACATATAAATAAAATATTTGAGGTATCGATTTGAATAAAATCTTGCTGAGGGTGTTTTCTGCCCCCTTGGGGAGGCACATAGGAAACTGTTCCCTCCATTATTTTTAGTAGTGCTTGTTGGACTCCCTCTCCGGAAACATCCCTGGTAATTGAGACATTTTCAGATTTTTTAGCTATCTTATCAATTTCGTCAATATAAACTATCCCTTTCTGCGCTTTTTCCACATTAAATTCAGCTGCCTGTAATAGCCTAAGTAAAATGTTTTCTACATCTTCTCCTACGTATCCAGCCTCAGTTAGTGAAGTAGCATCAGCCATTGTAAAAGGAACATTAAGGATTTTTGCTAGTGTTTGCGCCAGTAATGTTTTACCGGATCCCGTAGAACCAACTAACATAATGTTTGATTTATTGAGTTCTACATCGTCCTCTTTTTGGGCAAAACTTTCTAAACGTTTATAATGATTATAAACTGCAACTGATAACACTTTCTTAGCTTTATCTTGGCCAATAACATACTGATTTAGAGCTTCATAAATTTCTTTTGGTTTTGGAATAAGAGAAGCAACCTCTGCTAATTGTTCTTTTGATTCTTCTTTTATAATATCTAAGCATATTTCTACGCACTCATCACAAATAAACACAGTAGGTCCTGCAATAAGCTTTTTTACTTCATATTGGTTTTTTCCACAAAACGAACAATGCAGTGATTTCTTGTCTGATTCGTTTTTCATAATAACTCTAACTCTTGATTTATCTCGAATTACATTATTATCAGGTAAATTTTTGAAAGTAAACTATAAATGTATTGGGCTTTATTTATCAAGATTACAATTACAAGTTAATAGCTGCTAATTAAATTAACTGCTTACCAAAAATTTTAACTTAAGTTTTGTATTAGAAACCTACTTGGCGGTGATTAACTCCCTACTGTGAATTATTTTATCAATAATACCAAATTTTTGTGCTTCAGTAGGAGACATAAAATTATCCCTTTCCATACTATTTTCTATAGTTGTAAGAGTTTGACCTGTATGCTTAGAATATATTTTTTGTAACATATTCTTAACATTTTTTGTCTCTTTAGCATGAATTTCTATATCAGTTGCTTGACCTCGATATCCCCCAATTGGTTGGTGAATCATAATTCGGCTGTTTGGTAATGCGTATCTCATACCTGGTTCTCCTGCTAAAAGAATTGTAGCACCCATAGAGCATGCCTGGCCAATGCATAAAGTTGCTATTTTAGGTTTGATATATTGCATTGTATCATAAATTGCTAAACCGGAACTTACAACTCCACCAGGAGAGTTTATATACATATACACCTCTTTTTCTGGATTTTCGGCTTCTAAAAAGAGTAGCTGAGCAATAATTAAATTTGCCATATGGTCTTCAAATTCCCCACAAACAAAAACAATTCTTTCCTTTAATAATCTTGAATATATGTCATAGGCTCTTTCACCTTTAGAGGTTTGCTCTACAACCATTGGTACATATGTCATAAAATGCTCTTTAAGATTTTTGAAAATAGTTAGCTAAAATACACTTAGAATTCGGGTTATATATTATGATATTCATATTGTAAATACATTTAAGAAAGCAAAATAAAGCTTTTTAATTCTATAAGTTTAACAATTAAATATTAAGACAAATACACACTAATCCAGATTTATTTATGATTTTGACCGTCATTACATTCCTAATAAACTACAAAAATCTAGTGCTCTTAAGTTGTCTTCCAATTATAACAAGCAAGTAAGCAAGAGCAATTAAACCTATATATTATAATTCTTAATTAACTATTTATGTATCGAATTGGAGTGCACTATGCATCAATTTTACATCAGTGATTATTTACGATTAGTTTAAAAATATTGTAAATTATACTCGCTTCTAGAACTTATTTTCTTGTTTCAGTTTAAGAAGATCATTATAACCACCTATAAATTTATTATTAATAAAAACATACGGTACTGTGGTCTGTTGTGTTTTTTCAATAAGTTTTTTTTGAAGTTCAGGGTTAGAATCAAGATCAATTGCTTCATAAGTTATTTTGTTCTCTAGAAGTAAATCTTTTGCCATCTTGCAATAAACACATCCCTCTCTTACATAAATAATTACTTGTATATTTTGTCGGTTAAGAACTTGTTCTGCCAAATTACGATTTCTATTAACAGTTAGTAACTTAAACATTATAAAGCCCATAAGTACAACAACCAATAGGATAAAAACCTTGTTTTGTAATGCACCAGCAATTTTCATGAACCAACCCTTAATTTATTTTGAAGTTATAAATAGTTGATATTAAGACCACACAATTGGAATCTTTAATCAACAAGTTTGATTATTATTTTATACCTAAAACTAAACATAGTAACTTACTAATTAATATATTTTTTAGAGTTATTACAAATAGCTATGTTGTCAAATACATTAGAATTAACTTTAAGAAAAGCTCTGGATCTAGCTGCTAGCTACAAGCATGAATACGCTACTTATGAACACTTATTACTTGCTCTTATGGATGATGAGGACGTAAAACTAGTGTTGATAGAAAAGAGGATCAATCCTAAAACAATTAGCAAAAAGCTCATTACTTATTTAAAAAACGGTCTTGCTGAATTAGTGAACCAAAACTTCAAAGAATCAAAACCCACAGCGGGGTTTCAAAGAATAGTGCAACGAGCAGTTTTACATAGTCAAACAAATGGACAAAAATCAATCACTGGAGTTAATGTCCTTGCTGAATTTTTTTTCGAAAATAATTCTTATGCCCTTACGTGTTTAAAACAAGCCCGCCTAAAAAGGGGAGACGTACTAAATTGTAATAACAGAAACAATAATTTTACTACCATCACTGATCAATATAGTTCAACAAAGCAATCATATAGTGATGATACAGAGAATAGTGAAATTGATATTAGCCACCGGTTACACTCTAATAAAAGCCTAAATACCTCCAATTCTAATCAAAATAATATTTTAAGTGCTCCAGAGACAGAGCTTCAGAAATATTGCGTTAACTTAAACGCAAAAGCAACTGAAAATGATATTGATTGTTTAATAGGTAGACAGGCAGAAATACAGAGGACAATAGAAATCCTCTGCAGGCGTAAAAAAAATAATGCTTTACTAATTGGCGAATCCGGTGTGGGTAAAACGGCAATAGCAGAAGGTCTTGCTGTTAGAATAGTTAGAGGAGACGTGCCGGATCTTTTAAAAAAAACCGTAATTTATTCCCTTGATATAGGCAGCCTAGTTGCCGGAACAAAATTTAGAGGGGATTTTGAAGAACGCATAAGGGAAATGTTACAGTGTTTAAGAAAATTAAAAAATGCCATTCTTTTTATTGATGAGATACATTCAATAATTGGAGCCGGTTCAACTACTAGCGGGGCACTTGATGCTAGTAACTTATTAAAGCCTGCCTTAGCAAGTGGCCAATTACGATGTATCGGTGCTACTACGTTTAAGGAATACCGCAATAACTTTGAAAAAGATATGGCACTTGTTAGACGCTTCCAGAAAGTTATTGTTGAAGAACCTAGCGAAGAGGTCACGTTAAATATTTTGAACGGTTTAAAGGGTTATTATGAAAAACACCATAAGGTAACTTATACAGAATCAGCTTTAAAAGCAGCAGTGAATTTATCAGAAAGATATATCAATCAAAGGCATTTACCAGACAAAGCCATTGATTTGATTGATGAGGCAGGGGCAAGAGCCAAAATCCTAAAAAATAATAATAAAAAAGCTATAATTACCGAAAAAGACATAGAAGGTTTAGTTTCATCAATTTTAAATATTCCAAATTTACACTTAACAATTGATGAAGGGGAGCAAATTAGGGATTTAGAAAGTAAATTAAAAAATAGAATTTTTGGTCAAGATGAAGCTATAGAAAGTCTTTGTACCAGTATAAAATTATCTAAAGCTGGCCTTAAGAAACCTACAAGACCTGTAGGTTGCTACCTTTTTATTGGCCCCACCGGTGTTGGAAAAACTGAGCTTGCTAAACAACTAGCATTCTTTAGTGATATGAAACTCCTAAAATATGATATGTCCGAATTTGTAGAGGCTAGTGCTGTTTCTAAACTATTAGGTAGTTCACCTGGATATATTGGTTTTGAGCAAGGTGGTATGCTTACCGATGAAGTTGATAAATATCCTTATTCAGTCTTATTATTTGATGAAATAGAAAAGGCCAATCCTGAAATATATAATTTGCTTCTCCAAATAATGGACGAAGGCATATTAACAGATAGTACAGGTAAAAAAGTCAAATTTTCGCACTGTATTATTATACTAACGAGTAACATCGCTGTACAAAAGATAAAATCCCCTATAGGGTTTAATAGCTCAGATTTACCAAAACCACAACAATTTGACATTAGTGTTATTAATAGCGAATTTAGCAGCGAGTTAATAAGCCGGTTAGATAAAATTATCTTATTTAATCCTGTAGACAACATAATCAGTAATATAGTCAGTAAAAACCTTGAAGAACTTGCATCTCAGCTAGCCGATAAAAAAGTTAAATTTTCAGTTAGCAATTCCGTTAAGCAATACCTAATCAAAAATTATAACACTATCCAAAGTGGAGCTAGAGTTCTTGAGAGAATAATTGATATGGAAATAAAACAGCATATAGCTGATGCAATTCTTTTCGGTAAACTTAAAAATGGCGGATTGGTTGATATAGACTATTCTCAAAAGCTAGATAAAATCATTTTTAAATTTAAAGGAATTAACCAAAAAAATTACCAGGAGCTTGAACCAAGTTAAATTTTATATTCATGGTAATTTGGTTTAAATTAGCTAATAGATTGTATTTTATCCTACTTACCACACTATGGATTAATTTTAGTTATTTAATAATTAAATTGTTAAAATTAAATACTCAACTTAATACTTCTTATAATAAAATATCATGTATATCTTATCTTCTTAATGGAGGAATTTATGCGTATTTCAGACCCAAAGCCTACCTCAAATGCTTTAACACCAGAAGAGATGCAGGTTTATGTTAACCAAGTATTAGTTCCAATAATAGATGACTTTACTAAAAATCATAAAGGAAAGCAATTTACCGCAAGTGACGTGGAGGCTTTATATAATGATTTAAATAAAGCCCTATCTAAAGACCCTAGAATCTTGGATAAATGGGGTGGCGGTATTGATCAAGATTCAGTTCGTAAAGATATGGCTAAACAAATGGCGGCAGACCTAAATACTGAAAGTAAATTAAGCAAAAGCGAGAAGCTAATAAAAGGATTCGGGGAATTCTGTAAAAAAATTGGCCTTGGGAAGATTGGTGATGCTTGTTTAAAATATACTCAAGAGGTTACTCTTAAAAAATCTGCGCAAGAAATTGCCAGTGGAATAGCTAGCACAAAAATGAGTGTTAGTGTCGGCGATAGTGAAAGTGCAAAAATAGCTAAACCAATTCAGACAAAAGGACAACTACAGCGTTAGTTAATTGTAAAAGCCAAGGCTTGGTTTTACCATTTAGTAAAATAAATTAAGATTATTAAATGGGGATAAAACCTACAACGAATTAGCAAGAAATTTCGGTCGTCGTGGTGCTATTTGTAGCAAAAAAAATGCGGATCTTATTATAGGTGCTATAAAAAAGAATAAAAATATAAGAAATATAATCAAGAATCACAGAACAAACAGGTACAATATGGAACCAATAGAGCAAAATCTAGAAGTAAAAGAACTCGAAGCTCAAAGACTAGCTAAGGAAGAAGAGGAAAGACAAAGGCTAGCTAGGGAAGAAGAGGAAAGACAAAGGTTAGAAACGGGGACAAAAAAACCAAGGAACTTAAACAAAAATTATCAACGGAAATAAGTGATAGTGATGATTTTATAGTGGTAGACTTGCTAGATACGGAGAAGCTAGAATCTCAAAGGTTAGAAACCGAGATAAAAAAAACAAAGCAGATTAAATCAAAATCACTAATGAAATTAGGTGATAACCATGATGTGGTAGTAGTAGAATTAAATGGTTTAGCTTCGGATGGTAATTGGCATGTGCAGTTTGATGATACTTAAATATTTGTAAATTAGTATGTAAAAGTCAAGATTTAGTAATCTATTTATTTCACTAAATATAAGATCAGGTCTTGACTTCTAGATATAATATTAATTTTTATGATGGACTCCTTGCCATCTTTTAACGAGATTTGTTTCTATATTAAATAAATCTAGTATTCTAGCTACTGAATGGTTAATTATATCATCTAAGGTAGCGGGATTGTTGTAAAATGCTGGAACAGGAGGGCATATAGCAACGCCTATTCTAGCAAGTTTAAGCATATTCTCCAAATGAATCGCACTTAGAGGTGTTTCTCTAACCATTAAAGCTAATTTTTTTTGCTCCTTGATAATGACAGCAGCTGACCGCGTAATAAGGTCATTTTCCATACCTGAGGCTATTGCTGATAATGTTTTCATACTACATGGAGCTATAATCATTCCATTTACTTTAAATGACCCACTGGAAATTTTAGCTCCTATATCACTCGGATGGTAAGCATAACTAGCAAGCTTTTTGATATCACCTATTGAAAAGGATGTTTCAGTTGCAATGGTTAAATTTGCTGACTTTGAAATAATTAAATGTGTTTCTATGTTGCATTCCCTTAATATTGCAAGTAATCTTATGCCATAAATTGCCCCTGAAGCGCCAGTTATAGCAACAATAATTTTTTCTATTTCTACCATTATATGAGAATTAAGATTTATTTAGTTAAACAGCCCCTTATTTTAATATATTAATAACAAACTGGCAACAACTAGGACTTAAGCTTAATTAGCATCGCTGCCCTAATTAATTGTACAAATTCCTTACATTAAGGTTGTACTATCACGGCAAAAGTACAATTTAGCTGCACTTAAGTAAAGGTATGGATCATGAAATAACTAATATTATAGTAATCAAGCTTTACACTTAACAAAGAACAGCGTTATAACAAGTCCCATTAGTTTTTTCATCAGGATCTAAGTTTGTAACGGGATTTGAAATAGGAATTAAGTACAATATATGAGTATAGATTATTATAATAAATTGCACAAATCTCCAGCTTATTTTTAAATCCCAGATCCTTAATATCAATGCTTGAATATATAACAGAAATTCCTTAACTCTGTCAGCTTGGATATACTAGGTTAAATGCTATTATCTTTACGTTGCTCCAAGGGTTTTTCTTTTCTTAAATTTAATATTAACTTACCATCTGATATAGTTCTTTTCTAAAGTGGAAAAGTATTTTAGTTTATCTTTTCATTAATTATTTCATAAAATTTATACCACTTATGCAATATAAAATACCATATACCATAATGATCGCATACCTTACCTGCTTACTCTAGCTATCGGTTAGGTTTTATCCACTTCAAACGTAACCTAACTTGAGGCTCCACTAATTTCATTCTGCAATAGTTAGTTATAAATTGTAGTCTATTTAAATACTATATACAAATATACAATTAATACTTGCTTAGACACCCATCTTTATTGTAATAAAGTATAATAATTAACAAATGCTATGAAAATTTATTATATCTTACATTTTGTCCAGGGAAGTAACTCCTATTAGTTCAAATCCACTAGCTATTACTTTTCTTATACTTTCTCCCAAGGCTAATCTTGCTGCTGTTAGTTCTAGGTTATCCTCTATATTAAATCGATAATCGTTATTTTCTTTGCCCAGATTCCAGATAGCATGAAATCTAGAAGCAATATCAATTAAATAATAAGCAATTTTTTGTGGTTCCCGTGTAATGGCGGAGGAAGATAAGATTTTTGGCCAAGAAGCAAGAAGTTTAATTAACTGAATTTCTTCTTCTGAATTAAGAAGTGAGAGGTTAAATTCTCTATTTGTAAAAACTTCATAAGCTGAAGGAATAGTTTCTTTTGCTTTTGCTAAAATGGATTTAGCCCGCACATGAGCATATTGTACATAAAATACTGGATTGTCTTTGGATTGTTCCTTAACTTTTGCAAAATCAAAATCTAATGTGACATCATTTCTGCGGGTAAGCATAATAAAGCGGATAATATCTTTACCAACTTCATTTATTACGTCGCTCACAGTCATGAAATTCCCACTTCTTTTTGACATTTTAATCGGTTCAGTTCCCTTGACAAAATTAACAAGCTGACTAGTACGTATGTCACTTTTTACTCTACCTTGACTAAGAGCTTCAATAACAGCTTTTATTCGTTTAACGTAGCCACTATGATCAGCTCCTAATATATAAATTAAATACTCAAAACCTCGGTCTATCTTATCCTTTGCGTAAGCAAAATCTGCAGCTAGATAAGACCATGAGCCGTCGCTTTTTTGGATAGGTCTATCTTGATCGTCACCGTAATTAGAGGATCTTAGCAATAATTGTTCTTTTTCTTGCCAATTTTCATCTATTTTTCCTTTAGGAGGCGGGAGAGTGCCATAATATATTAAGCCCATTTTAGTTAGAATTGCAACCGCTTCGTCTATTTTACCGGTATCATGTAAGCTTTGTTCGGAAGTAAAAACATCGTGTTTAACTCCCAATTTTTCAAGATCAAGCTTAATTAATTCCAACATTTCCGAAACTGCAATTTTTCTGAGCTTCTGACGCATTGAATTCTCATCCATGTTAAGGAGCTTAGAACCATAATCTGTTGCTAGTTTTTTACCTACTATAGCTAGATACTCACCAGGATAAAAGCCTTCAGGGATTACAGCCTTTTCACCGTTTAAGGCTTCCTTATAACGAATTAACAAACTATCAATTAGTGTTTCAATTTGCGAACCAGCATCATTTAC
>Ga0172372_10005121_pt1 | contig 18369 bp, 12 predicted proteins | sample LakKiv5m_2_FD_114544 | JGI IMG/M metagenome (GOLD analysis project Ga0172372, IMG submission 114544) | Freshwater microbial communities from Kabuno Bay, South-Kivu, Congo - kab_092012_9.5m | ecosystem: Environmental > Aquatic > Freshwater > Lake | place: Democratic Republic of the Congo...
ATAAAACCTATTATAAGTAATGTGTTATTTAATTTAACAGGTGAGAATAGTTGGGAAACTTTCAGCCAACTCAGGTTCACACAAGATCCTATTGATGTTATAAATTACAGCAACAATACAGGTGCAACTCCAACGCTTACTTTTGGTGAATCATATAAGAAACATCTAAAAGAACGAGATGGGTGGTTCGGTTATTATGAACCAGATTATCTATCAGATGGTCAATGTGACTACACATATATGGAACCAAAAAAACCTAGATTCTCGTTCAGGGACATAACTAGTAGAAAATGGGATATGACAATAACATACCCGTTCTCAGCTGACACGACACATGCTATGATTGATGGTGGGTTAAAAATCATAGGTGTTTTCGGTACCAATATTGGTGGTAGAACAAGAATAGGATTTTCCACACCAGTAAGACACAATTTGACCCAAAGGTCATTAGTATACATAGAAGATGTCGCTGGTCTTGATGTACTTAGCGGTAATACAGGTTATCATAGAGTGATAAGAATTGGTGATGATAACGGTAATAATAAGGAATACATATTCTCAATAGCTGTCGATTTTACAGGTCAAACTGTCACACCGAATTCGAAAATGCAAAGGGTATTAGGTGGCGTTAATCGGGGTTTTAAATCTAGATATTATTTCAGATTATTTAAAAAAATAACGACAGTTAATGACGGTATTAACAACGGTATCATAGAAAATGATGACTATGAAGTCTATCAAGCAGCATTCTCACAGACAGTATTCAATGATGAAGTATGTCAGGTTGTATTCAATGAAGATATCGATGTCGGTAAAGTGGTTGATAATTTAGGTAGACCATTGAGTGAGATATACTTAACGATAATTAAGACTAGAGATTACAACCAAATTAATCTACCATTCTTCACGCCTATACAAGCTGGTGTTGAATGTGGGTTTGTCACAGGTATATTGGATTATGATAACGTACCTGATATTAGAAGAATGAGAGATGGTTCACCAGCTGCTATAGGTACACAATACAGGTCATCACCAACACCTCTCACATCAGGTGTGACAATAAATGATGATTATTACTATGGTGACGTTGTTGAATTCAATGATTTTGAACAGATTGAACATGTATTAGGTGTTGTAGCGCATAGATTCAATACAGTAAATAGAATCAGTCAAGGTATAACTGGAACGACTTACACCATAAAAGGTCCGAGGCACGAAGGTTACATGTATTACCCTCATCATAAGATGCAGATACGACAATTCTCAAACTATGTTGAATCAGGTGATGCTGATACGATAGGTATTCCAGACTATGCGATTGATTTGGGTGATGGTAGATGGTTATGGAGGGATATGTTAGATATCGGAGTTAATAATGGGCAAGAGGTAACTTTGAATTATCCATTCTTAAATGGCGCTCATTATATCTATCAGAATTACTGTTTTCCAGTTAGAAGACAAGACCCTTATGGGTTATATGATTTATTGTATTTCGGCATGGAACAATTGACACAAAGAGCGCCATATGATATAATAGGTTCTGGCGTACCTAATAATTTTAATATTAACGAATCAGAGAATGCTTGTTGATAGGTACCAAATAAGACTACCAGAACCCACATCAACTGGGGTTACGATAAATATCCCCATCGATATGACATTTCAGCTTGTTGATCAATCTGATATTATTAAGCGCGACTTTGTTAAAAACGAGGTTGAGGCGGCAATAAATCCAATTTTTGATTACGAGAAGGTTAGATTTGAACCCGCTAGGAATGTATCTGCCAACTTCGCAGTACAAGTACCTAATGTGAGTTATGAACTTAATTTCTTAGATTCATCAGCAATACCACCTGATTATTATCAAGGCTTAGAAAACGGTGTATTGGTAGATAGAACTCACTACGGACAAATAGGGTTTACGAACGATGATATAAAATTCAGAAAGAACGGTCTGGTTAAATCGATATTAAGGTTAGAATTCTATGATACTGACATATTAACCAATCAAAGGCTGCTATTCTTTTTAACCCTAAGACCCAAAGTAACAGTAAATGATGTAAGCCCACCTAATACGACTTCGCCTTATGTTCAATCATATAGCGCTAACAGTAAAACGGTTAGGTTTGACTTAACTGATACATCATCAAACAGGTTCGGTAATTCTGAGGGATATAACATATATAGTTATAAGGATGAAGTAGGTATAAACCTACCTAAAGAAGTGTACATGAGAGCAATATTCAATAATGCTAAGACAGGTATCAGAACTAGGTTCATGACTGAATATAACACCCCAAACATAGCTTGGCCAATAGATGATTTCATGTCAAAAATATTTACAAAATATGTGTTACATAAAACCGTTTTAGGTTATTATTATGAAATAGATACGAGTTATAGCGCTAATGTCCAAACACCATCAATTTTTAATAGTAATACTTATGTCGTAAAATTATATGAAACTGCCGTAATATAATGGAAATTTTAAAACGAACAATATCATTAGATGACTTGATGACCAAACAAGAAGGTCTCAGCTATGGCATATTCACAGCGACATCAATATATATGAAGGTGAATCTGGTACAGACCATTGATGATATGGGGATTGTCACTAATTTACCATTCAAAAGATTTGGAGACCCATGCACATCATTCACTGGCGGACTCATCACCAAACATATTACATGTTATGACGGTTCGGGTACACCACCCAATACTGGTGAACTCACAGTTGAACCTTCAGGTGGTGTCGAACCATATACATATCAGTGGTCAAATAGTGGTACAGACGCTACGATAAGTAATCTAGGGCCAGGCATCTATGACGTGACCGTAACCGATGCTGAAGGTTGTCAAATCACGCTAAGGGGTACAGTTATGGTGAAAGAATCAGCAGACCCTGAGTTAATCGGTAACTTCACAAATAATCAATTCTATAGAATACTATCATCACAAGGCGGTAAACAATATATATCATCAACTGGTTATATCATTTCAGGTCAAGACTATAATTTAAATAGTTTAACTCAACCATATAATACAAATACTATAATATTATGCACTGGACAGAAGATTACGATATCTACTGCGATATCCTATAATAGTTATCTATGGAGTAACGGAAGTACATCGCCTAATATAACGGTAGAAGATGCTGGGACATACACTGTGACTGTCATAGATTCAGATGGTTGTGAAGGTACGTCAAGTATTACGATAGAATATATAACAATACCGCAACCAACAATAGGGTTTAATAAACAGCCCAGATCAGGTAACGGTACAATGGAGAATCCATATGTGTTCTGTGATAACCAATACCCAGTGTTACTCACATTGACCAATAATGCTTATTTTGACACTTGGGTATGGAACACTGGCTCTTCTAACCAACAAGCGTCCATACAACCAAACTTGACCTATGCGGCAGCTGGTTACGGTTTCAATATACCTTCAGGTTATGTTAGCTCAATATGTTGTCCAGTCGGAACCGCAAATTGTCAACCCATTCAAACACCGTTGGTGTGGATTAGATTCAGCAATATGCCAGCTGATGGGTGCGGGATAAATACAGGAGGTACAGGTGTCAGTGGTTAATATTTATATAAGAGATGCCAATTATACCATATAATATAAACAACTTAATATCTGACCTAACGGCCAGTGGCATTACCTTTCCCTTCATGTTCGGGATAACACCGAGCATGCTTGTGGCATCACCTGTCAATATAAGTGCATACCCCTATACTAGATTCAGCGGTGCCACTATAAACCAATGGTGGCAATCAGCAGGTTTTGTAACTGGTTTCACGAATGATAAATTGGATGAAGTCAGAACATATAGTCAGAACAACCCTTACATAGTCGGTTTTGACGTTGAAACCGATAACTACATCAATTATTTCGGACAACCTATATTAGGGGTAACGAGGGTCACCGATAATACCAACCCTATTGTATACGCGATAGACGCTGAGAGCCAACCTCCCTTTGATCTATTAATAGGTACGGATGGTCAGACAACTGGAATACGTTATAGAACTTATGATGATGAGACATATGAGATTGTAGACCTTGATGGTAATGTGACATATCTACCAAAAACAGAAATGAGATATGTTGGTGAGGGTTGGAATATGACCAACACAGAGTTGTATGCATATATAAGACGAGAATATCTTTTAGGTATTGTAAGTGAACCAGAAATTCAGAGTGATGTATTTATAGATAGAGGGCAAGTAACCGTATTAGAAAACCATCTCAGATTATCAGAGATACGAAGTTTAGATGCTTTACTTGACCACGGTAATGGTTATTATAATTTTAGTATTTAATATAAAAAACAAGTGAGCAGCGGAGTATACGGTATAAATAGACCTGCGGATGTAAGTCCAGAGGATTGTGAGGTTTGGGTGCATTATACACCCAGCAGGGACAGCATTGGTAATGCCACGGTGTCTTTATTGGACCCGACACAAGTCCTATTACAGATAGACAACCCCAACAAGGTGCAGTCCAATGTGACAACTGGTTTTGAGGTCTTCGGTGGTATGTATACATTAAGACTACCTGTAGCCCAGTTCAATCAGAGGGGCATATATACCATAATGATAAAACCCGTTGAAATCAGAACAAGAATAGTAGACTGCGGTGTTCTTTCGGCATTCCCTGATATTAAAGGTATACTTATCGACTTAGCTGACATACCCCCACAATACGTTAATAAATTCGAGAACAATAACTTAATCGGTTATAGAATTGAATATCTCAATACGAATACGAATGTTGCTGACGTTAAGATACGTAACTTTTTTAAGATAGTAACATCCAACAATAGGGCTGAACCAGTGAATCAGAACCTTACCAATACCAACCAGAAAGCTATCAGATACAATTTCAACGATAACTCCACATTGGTATTCTGTACGGTGTCACCAAGTTCAACGACTAACGTGAAACCCAATGTATTACCGTTCATAGGTCAACCTAATCAAGAAATCATCATAACCAATACGTATTTCAATCCGATAATGATTGAAATCGAAATGGTCGAACACGATATTGAGACCTTGGCTTATGGATTATTCGGTAATCAGACCAAAAGTCTTGAGGATGGTATCTATACGATATACAACTTTAACAATGATATCTACAAGCAATATAACTTGTATGAAATTAAAGATCAATTTACTGGAGAACCACTATTTGAGGTGCGTGAGGAAAGAAACAATATTGATTTCACTAAAACTTTTGATAATATAACTAACTTCTGATGGCTAATGGTAGAATTAAGGTTGCTGGTTACGCTCAGAAAATTTTATACGAAAATGGTATCGAATACCGTAATTTTTCGGATTCTCTGGTGGGAAACCAATTCGCATCCAATGGTGGGCTACCTCTTTTCACCATAGGTAACTTTGTTGTTACCACCAATATAGACCCAGCCAGTAGTTTCAACTATAACTTAGGGCCATACAGTCAGTTTTTTACTCTCGATAACCTTAACGTCAACGAAGGTGACTTATCCACATTATTGGATGATAACGCCAATGCCATATTAAGAATAGACCCAAGCAACCTATTATCACACGCTTATTTCGGGTCAGCAACAGAGTTCATAAGGGTGGCCTTGGAAAATATCATAATGAATTGGCCAGCATCAATTTATATGAATCCAATTGTCACGTTAGCCAATGGTAGTGAGGTGATATCATATACGGTCACCAATTACACATATGATGCGGTAGCTGATGCGGCCACGTTCAATATCCCATACCTATCAATAAACAATCAATACAATATAAATTATTTTGTTAACGGAAACATACTTAACACATTCAATGAAAATAACGGGTTAAGGAACTTGACCGTTAATTTTGCCGAATATGTTGTTGATTTTAACGGTGTTGAGTACCCATTACTATCATTGACACCGTTACCACAACCAAATACTGGTGAATTGACGGTGACTGTGGAAGGTAATCCTTTCGCCACAACTGGTAACACGGTTAACCAATACGTGGTCTATCACATTAAACCCAATAAGACCCAAAGAGATTCATTTTTCAATACGTTAGATGACTTCGAGAGCAATCTTCTGAATACTTTTATAATACCACAATATACCGTAACGTTAAAATACCCTGTAGAGGGTGACGATGGAACACAGTTGTTCCAGACCACCACATTGACGTGGCCAACCACAGATGGCTATAATCTAGATTTCGACACGCTTGATTACGACACCTACGTCACTCAACTTATAGAGATAGCTGAAAATGCTGACTTATCTAGGTCTGATTTGATTGCCAGATTTTTAACGAGCGATTCAATAAGTGATTTCGATTCAATACCCACTTTCTATGAGAATAGAGATGAAACATCTGGTGATAAGATAAAAAATGTTTTAAGGATATATGGTAGAAACTTTGATGACATTAAAAGATATATAGACGGTATAGCTTTTGCGAATACGGTCACCTACGATAAGGTAAATAATACACCTGATATAGTCCTTAAGAACATAGCTAGAACGATAGGTTGGGACTTGGTATCCAGCATACTTGAGAATAACCTGTTACAGAACTACATAACAACAGGTAGAAACACATATTCTGGTCACACTAGAGGCTACACACCACTAGAGGCAGAATATGAGATGTGGAGAAGGATTATAATGAATTCACCTTGGATATGGAAAGGTAAAGGCCATAGAAAAGTATTAGAGTTTTTAACAAAGTTTATTGGTGCGCCATCAGGCTTAATGGTGTTCAATGAACACGTATATGTGGCCGACCAACCACTTGACGCCAATCTGGTGCAAGATGCAATAGAATTAAACGGTCTAGATTCAGACTTATCTTTATATAATATAGATTCAGAAGGGTACCCAAAGACACTTGCAGACACACCAGACATGTATTTCCAAAAGAATGGTGGATGGTATCAAGAAACTGGTGGCCCTAATGCTTCAGTATATAAATTATACGGTAATAATCCGCACATAGGCCCTTATGACGGTGGTAAAAGTTATATAGACCAGTTCAGAGGTCTGATTCCTGATTTCCAACCAGTAACAATAACAGATGAAACATTCTTAACAGGAACAACAACATTGTTCACAAACTATAATCAGGGCACGTTGAATAACTATACTGGGGCAACATTTGTTGATTTGAGTAGCGAAGGTTTTGATATATCGGATTGTATAGTATTGGAAACTAATATAATACCAGACCCCAAACCAACCGATGAATTCACGGCCTGTGGTTGCGATATCGCAACGAATGACAGTAGTCTTAAGATAGATGTGGTCTATTCAGCAGCTACCATAGTGTGCGATAAACCTAATTTAACACCACCATCACTGGCTATTGATGCTGAAGGTGGTTATTATGTATACGAGTTTGAGTTAACAGATTTAGAAGGGACAACGTTAGGTAATTATAATGAAATATTTGTTCACCCAACATGCTGTGAGACTAACGTTGACTATGGTAATGGTTTCTCTATGGACTACCATGTGGTAGAATCAACACCTACTGACGAATTTTTGACATTACCAGAAGTGATAAGAAATAGTAGAACGGTAGTCAACACCTTCGGTGGTAACACATATTGGATATCAAATAGAGGTAAGATATGTTGTCAGAGGGATAGTAGTGACAGCACCAAACCTAATGAGGATTGTAACAATTTTGCAACTTGTAATTGGAGATTGGCTGGAGCATTCCCAAGCCCCACATTTGAACAAGCCACAATTGAGATAGGTGGTGAGAGGTATCTTAAATTCGTTGACCCGTCAGGAGCATTCAGAGTTGTATCACCGACTGGAACTAACTGCGCGTATTCAGTCCCAACACCGAGCGTATTTGACCCATTCACAGGTCAATTCGGATACGCTTGTAAAGTGACTATAAACACTTGGTCTATCATCGGTCAATCAGTATATGCACTCCGTAATGAAACATATAAAAGAAGATTCTTAGGAGAATTAGGGTGTGGTTCAGAGTTTATACTTGAAACGGAATCTTCAAACGAAGACGAATAATAAAATATTAAACTGATATTTATAATAAAACAAATAATGTCTTACCAGAATTGCGCTGCATTAATAGAACTTGCTGTAATAAATCAAGATTATGAAGACAACTTTACGTTAGTAAGGTTAGAATCTGGTGATATTGAAGTATACGTTACCGATTTATTAGGTGCTAATGAGTTAGGTGTGGAATTAAGCCTTAGCGAATACTGCTGTAGTTTATTGAATAGCGTAAATTACCCTTCAGTAACAGGATTCACCTACACATGGGATTCCAACTATGGTAAGTGTAAATGGTTACAGAGTGTTGATTGTAATAATTTACCGACTTTTAACGTGACATTAAACCCGCAAGGTAATTATGGGGCTATATTCGCAGTGGACTCAGGCGAGAACTGTGTTTTAGAGGTTAAATTCGACTATATGTTCCACTTTAACTGTGCAGATATCTTAGCGGTATCTGCAACAACAGTTAACACCCAGCTAGACTCATTATATGAAGAACTTGAAATACAAAATAAACTAATCAGCGATACACAAGCATTATTGGATGAGTTGGATGTCACATTTAGTTATGTGTTACCATATACAGTTACGTTAGATGGTGGCTTTCTCAATACTTTTTTATGTATAACTGAAGCAGGTATACCCTTACTAAGGGAAGTTATAGAAAACAGATTTCCGAATAGGCCTAATGCTTGGCAAGAATACCTAAGCGGGTCAATAACTGCTGAACAGTTAAATTTGTCTGGGGTGAGTATTAACTTTGTATTTGCCGCTTCATTAACAGAATCACAAGGATTATATTACACCATATGTAATAATGGTGGTGATTTAATCGAAGATAATGAAGCTTACTTATCAACTATTCAAACTAATAATCAGATAATTGCGGCAGCTCAAGCAGAAATAGATATTATACAAGCTCAGATTGATTTCATCTTGGCCAACAACCCTGACGCGTGTCTGACAGAAACAGATGTTTTTGAAAGATTGAATATCGGGATGTCAATCGACATACAGAATCCACAATCTGAATCATTGGTAGATACAATATTCTCACAACAGATATTCAATGTCGGTAGTGGTAATTTATTACAACACTTCATAAATAATACAGGTTCAACTGGATTCTATATAGGTGATTATAACGGTGTTGACTGCACCAGTACCGACTGTGATGCTCTGGCCAAAGTAATGGTCGACCAATTAATAGCACAAGGTGACGCGTTGAATTTATTCACTGGTGAAACCATAGGTCAGAAATTTAAAGAACTCACTAATCTTATCGGTGAGAACTACTTTGACTCTAATTGGTTGAGATTTGAAACAATTATAAACGACCCAATTGTAATTAGTGGTATAACTAACCAATTAGTCAATCTAAGCATACAAGTAATTGACCATTGCGCTAATTTCTCTATTCTAGTTGATAGAATTGAGATAAATAAGATATGTGAAAGGAAGGTCAATGACGACATAATAGTATCGACAAACCCTAGGTTCAACCTAACTAAAGTTATTGATAATAAGAAGTCTTGGGTAGCTAAAACAAGCCCTGAGAATAGGTTATATGAATTACCTATCAGAGAAACGGATTACAATACAAATCATCATAGATTGGTGATAAACACCAAAGAGACCGATTTGAATATATCGATTGCCAACGGTATTGAAACGGATATATGGTGTTATGTCAATGAGAACCAATGTATTCTTAATTCATGTGAGACAACATCATATAGTGGGCTTACAGGGGTAACATGCTGCTGTGGTGACTTTACAGTTACAGCGACAACAATAACAGGCGGTACCGTTACATTACCACCAGAAGATGTTTTTTCTTGTGGCGCATCAATAGGTGATTCACTCAGTGGTGGAACAGTGTTCTGGATTAACCCTAATAATAGTTGTGACGTGCTTATAGTTAGTACGGTTAATCTTACTGGTACCAGTGTCAGTGGCCCGATAAGTAGCTTTAAATGGTCAGATACCTGCTTGGGTCAATACTTAGGGTTAACAAATGGCGGTATAGGTGGGGGTGAAACTAACACTGACCTATTTTTAACGCTATGCCCTAACGATACTAACAGCGCCATATATGTGGCTAGTCAGTATAGTATTGGCTCGGTTACCGATTGGTATCTACCGAACCAATACGAAATGTCGCTATTGGTCACCAACCTGCCTAACATTTTGGATGTTGATAGTTATTATTGGACATCAACTGAGAATACAAATCAAAACGCGACCTATTATGATACGGGTACGAATACATTCAATAATTTCAAGAAGGAAAGAGAGTATAAAGTAAGGGCTATCAAACGCATAAACACCAGCCCGTGCCTAGATGTATATAACACCATGATAGGTGTTACAGGTAATACATCATTATTTGAAATAGAAAACACTGAATGTACTTGGATATACAAATTTGATTCAAATACCTCACCGACCATATTTAATGGCTTCTGGTTGGCTGGTATGCCAGATGGAACCGTTGGTGTGTTTCAGCATATCACAACATCAGGGGTTACAGCAACCACAGTAGATTACACACCTATAATCACAAAAGAATGCTGTGAAGCATACGATGATGCACTTAGAGATATCGAAGTATATCACAACTTAGGTAGACATTTAGAGCGTTTCAGGTGGGATGAGGGGTGTCAAGCGTGTTTATATAAGAAATGTACCGAGGAACTATGTCTGGATTTCAACGACCTATTCACTTCAGAATATACAGGTCTTACCACCGTAAATCAGTTCAATGATGTATTGACCAGTGAACTTATTAATGTAAGATGTCGTAAGATATCATCATCTTATCCGACATTACAAGCATTATATAGAAGATATCTGAGGTCAAGAGTATACTGTGAACAAGAAAGTTCGGAATTTACATATGATGATATGATTGATTTCGCTGGCCTTATCGGTAACTATTGGATTGAATTATTTGAACAAGTAATACCTAGTACAACTATATGGACAGCTAATTACATATATGGTAATACGTTATATGACCAACAGAAGTTCAAATACAGATCTGGTTCAGTATTCCCATGTTCAGTTTCAACGGTATATGAAGGGATTATACCATTTAATCCCACATCTCAGAACAATGTACCAGTACATTCGGATGTATATGTTCTGTCAGATGAAGGGTTATGCAAATCTTTTATCACATGTGACGATATATACTATTATAATGGTGACTGTGGTTCAGAATTCATAGGCACTGTTACAGTAACCAATAACACGAACACTACGTCATCAGTAATATCAAGCGAGTAAAGCCATGCCAAAGTTAATACAAGAAATAGTAGGTACGATATACGACCCAGATTACTCTGAGGTTACATATCTATTCCCAATTGTATCAGCATTTGGTGAAGGTGATTATATCGATGTATTCAGTTATAAGTTCTATTTGCAAGATTACAGTAGAGTAGAAGATGACACCGTTAAGATACCAACACCCATAACTTTTGGATTGGTATCCAATAATATAAGAAGAATGATAACATTGGAAATATCATATTAATGCGATATCAAGAGCGGTCATATATAAGTTCACCGATTGAGTGTATACGTAACAAATCTATGTACAATGTTTCGTGCAGCTCTGATATGGACATATTTCAAAGACCTTATTTCACCGTATCTGGCGCAACGTCAGGTACTTGTATATTTTCTGAACTGGATTTCACTAACGTGGATTATTCTACCATTTTATTATCAGCAATAACATCATCAGCCATATCAGCAACATGTATTCAAACCACAGTATGGCGAATAGAGGTTTATGAAGATGGTGATTTGGTCTATACTGGAGGTACAGGCTTTTTCACAGGTGCGACCTCAGCAGAAACACCAGCAAATATAACATTTGAATCAGGTTTAATAGATACATTCTCTGATTTAGGTTATGAATTTGATAATGATGGTCTAATATTCTCAGTCAGAAAACCATATGGTGTAACAAATTTAACTGTTGATTTATGTATCGACTTGAATCAGAGTATAAGTGGTTCATGTACGGGAGGTACAAGTGCTGAATGTTTTATATTATTAACTGAAACATACCCTACACTTACATCAGGTTCTACTGGTGTTTACATACTAGACAGAACTGACACATCAGAAACCATAGATTTCAATATCAGATTCAGTGGGGTCAGTTTCTCAGCGTTCACAAATGAAAGGAATATAAGATTCAAGTACGATATATACAAATATAATAGAAGGTCGAACACATTCAGACAACCAGCTATTTATGGTTCTGATACGTTCACTAAGAAGAATTTTATACTAGATCACGGTACTTATAGGTTGAATCAACAGATACCACAGAGACAACTATCATTAGATGGTGATTATATCATAAAAGGGTCATTTGTGTTTGATGATTTAACTGACTACGGTAAAAGACTTGGTAGAACTTTTGTAACGCCCACAACAATAAAGGGTGACGAAAATTCATTATATGATAGGACTTGGGATTGGTATTTCGTAGCCAATTACAAAGCTGACACACCCATCTTACTACAATCAGAATCACCAACACCAGAATTGGACAGTTTGGTTGTCAACAGCATATACATATCATGTGAGACTGTATTCAGTGTTAATCCGATAACAAGTGCGACCACAGCTAACACTGTATGTAATACAGGTACAACTTATCCGTTAGGTCGTTCCATAAACGGTGATGTGTTGATATCGCTGAACGGCTCAGTATTAAGTCTGAATCAAGACTACACGTTATCAGCCAGCACCAATGGGTTAGGTCAAGCAATATTAGTGCTTGAATTGAATACTGGTACGACCACTGGTGATGTGATAACATACGCTTTCGTCAGAAGTAATAATGCCAATAACTTCAGATATGAACAATTGGATGTCACCACACCTGTACCGTCAGGTGCTACTGGAACCCAAGGGTTAAAGAGGGTATTCTTCAATACGACCACAGGTAAATTTGAAATTTATACCGAAATGATACCGTTACAGAACAGTAGCATATATGTTGCAATAAATGGTGTTGTGTTGGCTAATAATTTAGACTACTACCAATCAACTACTGACCCTAAGAGAATAATATTGGAAGGTACGTTATTGAATAATGATGAAGTTACCATTTATTACAATACGGCACCCACAGTTGTTGGGGATGTATACACCAACCCACAGAATATTGCATGGGGCCTACCCATAGCACCACAGGCCAACGATGGTTATTTTGTCTTGGAAATAAGTCCAGACCCACTATTCAGCGCTGTAACGCAGTCTGCCAGCACTAATTACGTCACAGGTCTGGCAGAATATTCAACCAATGTATCAATCACAGGGTCTGTTAACACCACCCTATATTACAGGATAAAGAATAGAAAAGAATACGAAACACTTTGTGGCGATAAGATTGCTAGTGAAGCATTCAGTGAGGTCGTACCCATAATTATAAGAAATAACGCAATAAATAGTTATTAAATATCAAAATTATTGACTTTAGGCTATTTATATATAAATTGAAATACGAAACAAAAGCATTCAGATGAGCTATATAATTAATAATACAAATCCATTCGTATCGATAAAACTGACTGAAATCGGTCGTGAAAAACTCGCGTCAGGCTCATTGAACTTTTCGTTCTGGGCGATAGGTGATTCAGAGATAAATTACGATAGAGAGGCGTTATACGATAACCAGTCAGGTATCTACTCAAATGTCACGAGTCCAGCCAGAATACTGAGGCCGAAGGACAGACAACCGAATTTCAAATATTTCATAACCAACGATGGTACGACCAATCTTAACCAATTGCAAGGTGTCAATATTGAGGTTATTAAAGCGGTTGTGAATAATGAGGCTGAAACTAGAGGATTTTTCAACGAAAGTGGGTTTACGTTCACAACATTTAGTAGCAGCACGTATGTTATTGATTCACAAATCATAAACAATAGTTCACTTACAGGTGGTACCGATTTATTCATTACGGGTCTGACATATACTGTAGGTGACCTTATTCTTATTAAGGTCGGTAATTGTCTGGCTACAGGTCAAACTGAATATGCGAACACATTACCATTACCTAATTTATGGTTTAAGATACAAGCTAGTGCAGCGACAGATACAATAACCGTTGACAGGTTATTACCTAATCTAAGTGGCGATTGCGGTACATCACAAGTGTTGGTTTATCCACAAGGTGAAGTTTGGGACATATATAATTCTGAAACTGTACCTTATTGGGATAGCGGAACATTGAGTTTTGATAGTTGCTGTGGTGTATCTTGTACAGATGTGCCGATTTGGAACGGTAACCATGTGTGGTGTGAAGACCCAGCTGGATTCAGTGGCGGAACAACCTTTAATGATTACGAACATTATTGGGATTTCGGTTCTTTTGATTATTTGGGTCAGAAATACCCTTACCTGTGGTATGATTGCCAAGATGACCCAACTTTGAATGATATTATCTGTGAAGTTGCTGGTCAATCAGTAATTGACGGTATCAAGAAATCTATTGCGATACTACATTATACCAATAATACGGTATCTAACGTATATGGTGAGTTCTTCTATATTGATACCACTAACGCTAAGAATCTTATAATCGATATGCCAGACTTGATGTATCATAGAAGGGCATTCTCAACGGCAACAGGTAATGCTATGGGTATGAGGTTTATCGCTAGCGGTGCAACACAGTTAATACCGAACAGTGAAATAGAATATATCCCATTGATTGAACTACCATCGATGGTTACAGGCACTCCAGTCGCTGTCGGTAAAGTATTCCCACAATTGAAAACGGTTGTAATTGACGATGATGAGATTGTAATGGCAATGTCCTATAAATCTAACCGAAATTGGACGTTACCCCCATTATCAGCTACATTGGTTTCACCACAAATTGGTAGTAGCGGGGTTCTGCCGTCAGACAACACTATGTATATCACATATATACTTGATAATGATTTGAGCGGTGTCACCACAACTGGTATAACTACACCGATCAACTGTCAGTATTACACGAAGATAACCAATACCACCCCGACAGCCAAAGATGTTAGCTTTAAAATATCAGAATTAGACTTTCTCCCTTATATGAGAAAGGTAGAAGACCCTAACTACGATGGTTTAGGTTTCTATGCTAGACATTTCAAAGTATTATGGCAAGTCGTAAGTAACCCGAATGACAGACCAGATACAGACGCTTGGAATGAGTTTGATTACACCAGCACGTCTTTGACAACCAACGTAGGTGAAACCATAGACCCATTGGCGCTTGAGAATCAGAACCCACTCGTTAACGGATTCTTAATTGATACATCAGTATCAACAGGCTCAACACAGTTCTCCATTGTTAATACGTTAACATTACCGTTAAATAATCAACCCACTAACCTACAGTTCGGTGACGAAAGATTCTTCTATGGTAATTTGAAAACCTATATCGGTGCAACGATATATAAGACGGTATTCAGACTTAATGTTAACAATACTTATAACTTTACCAGCAATCCGACAAGAACATTAGACCCGACTGAACCTGACATCAGAATCAGCGAAATCGGTATATATGATTCTGAAAGGAATCTAGTTGTCGTAGGTAAATTGAGCAAAGCTGTTGAGATACAGACTGGTGGAAATATAACATTAGAACTATCAATAGATTTTTAATATGGGATTCGTATCATCATCAACAGTACTTGAAGCTAAACTCACTCCACTAGGTAGGCAGAAGTTATTAACAAACAATACAGCACTGATCACAAAATTCTCATTAGGCGATTCAGATGCCAATTACCTATGTACATTGAACCTTGCCAATGGTGAGGTACCCTCTGGTGGTGGTGACTTGACAGCATCAAGCGGTGTTACTAATAATAGCGTGACTAACGGTGTTCAGATACTGAACCCATTGCTCTCTGTCGCTGGTTCACAATTCAAGAATGTTGAACCTAATTCATCCAGAACTGTTATATCACAGGAGAATATAGGTCAAGACACAATTACTGGTACAACCTTAACACATAATCTGATATATCTGTCAGCAAATACCACTGACAGACTAGTTAACCTTTATAAGTCATTCAGACTACCTATAACAGCGTCACAACAGTTTAATTTCACTGGTAGAACATTCTCTAACGGAGGTTGGTCAGACACTGCTTTAAGTGGTCTTAGCACTAATGTGATACTTGCCGTTGGTGTACCAGATACTGAATACGGTGAAGCCATCGATGGTAAAGAGTTCAGACTCACACTATCAGGCACGACAGGTGGTACATATACGATATATAGTACATTCCAGAATAAATTGACATCAGCGGCTGAGGATGATAATAAATTCACTGAAACGTCTACTCAGACCACAGCATTCGCACCGAACTATGCGTTCTTATTCTCAGATCAGATAAAAAGACCAAATGGCGATGCAACTAAGAGTTGGGCCACTGGTTTCGGAAGCTTAAAACCATTCTCAGCGGCTAGGAAAGAAAGGTATAATCTGACAACTAACTCTTCATTAGGTTTAACAGCTGATACAGCAGTAGGTATATTATTGTTAGACAAAGGGTTTGCTGTGATAACTGACCCTACCATTCTTGCCGATTTTAACATATCCAGCGCAAGTGCATCTACATCCACATATAATAGTAGTGTTACCTTAGTCAATCAAGAAGTGGTGTGTATAGCTGGTAAAGGCGAATTTGCTAGGTCTAACAATAACACATTCACTCAAGGCGATACACCTAAGATATCTGAGATAGGTTTATATGATAACACCAATAGTCTTATAGCTTATGGTAAAACTAGACAGCATATAACCAAAACGGCTAATGAACTGAAAGTTTTTGCTGTAAAGATATCAGTTTGATTTACTTATTATTAACCATATAGTATTTTTTATAAAAAAAACTACGATGGGAAAAAGTGAATATATTATGGGGTTGGACGTATCGACCAAAGTTATCGGTATTGCCATATTCGAGAATATGGGCGACCACGGTGAATTAAAACTTTTACACCACGTTGCACCTAAAGTCAAAGCTAATAAATACACTAAGATTGAAGAGTTGTGTAAAAAAGCAACTATTTTCGAAACAGAGTTCTTGCAGAAATACAAGGACTTCGGTATTACCCGTGTAATCATAGAAGAACCACTACTCAGGTCTAATAATCTATACACTGTAGGTACACTGTTAAGGTTTAACGGAATGATATGTAGGTCAGTATATGAGACATTGGGTGTGAGTCCAGATTTCATATCATCATATGATAGTAGAGCTTATGCATTCCCAGAATTGATGGCCAAGCGAACCATAAATAAGAAAGGTGAACCGTTACCGCAGAAAGCTATTGATAAAAGTAATCCAGTATTGTTCGGTGCATACCCATTTGACGTTGATAAGAAACAGGTCATATGGGAGAAGGTTGCAGATTTGGAACCTAAGATAGCGTGGCTTTATGATAAGAAAGGGCTTGTAAAGAAAGAGAACTACGATATGACGGATTCGTACTGTTCGGTGATAGCTCATATGAGTAGAATTGGTGAGTGGGTGATCCCAACCCCACTTATATCCTAAGTACTTGGAAATAATCTAATATTTTCCGTATCTTTGGATTATCGTTAACACTAATTTTAAAATATGCTCACAGATTCAAAAATACAGATGCTGAAGGAAGCTTTGATACGTATTGAGTTTTTAACGGGTCAGAATAACCCCATTAATGCAAATACTGAGTTAGAGGAAACTATTTTCTGTCCCGAAAATGTGGTAGAACTTTATGATGCTTTGAAAAAAGGTGTTAAATGCGTATGGCCTGATTCCTATATTGAATTTGCATCATGCGGGTTAAAATTAATGATTGAAATTAGAAACGAAAAGATTAGATTCAAAATGTACCCTTCAACACACGAAGGTTGGACAATGTTAGAAGCTACTACCTAAAATACCTTTTAACGTCCGATGATAAACAACATTAAAACGATTGTTTATCATCGGACGTTATATGCAGTGCGGATTTCACCTGAAAACTTTAATACGAGAGATAAACCTTTTTGTTTTATTTTTGTGGGTGGATAAATTAAAATTTGAATATTTATATATAAAATAAAAGAATTTAATAATATGGAAAACGACAAAAAACTACGGAATTTCATTAAAACTACAATTAGAGAGTTTCTGAATGAACAACAATTAAATGAAATATCATCAGACACCTTTAAAAGTGCTATAAATGTTTCAAAAGAAAGAGGAACAGATAGAAGGACTTATAAACTTGGTGAACTGTACCTTAACCAATTCAT
>Ga0172372_10005124_pt1 | contig 18363 bp, 18 predicted proteins | sample LakKiv5m_2_FD_114544 | JGI IMG/M metagenome (GOLD analysis project Ga0172372, IMG submission 114544) | Freshwater microbial communities from Kabuno Bay, South-Kivu, Congo - kab_092012_9.5m | ecosystem: Environmental > Aquatic > Freshwater > Lake | place: Democratic Republic of the Congo...
CAAGTTTTTAAAATAGTTAACTCCGTTTTAGAAAGAAGTTTAACTTGAAAATCTCACCTATTTAAGTGAGCCAGACAGGAATCGAACCTGTGACACATGCATTAAAAGTGCATTGCTCTACCGACTGAGCTACTGGCCCTTGTTTTAAACTTTTAGAAGCTCCGCTTCCTTGGACTTTTGGGCTTGATCTAGTTTATTTTCAAAACTATTTGTCAAGTCCTGTATTTTGTCCTTATAAGTGTCACGCTGATCTTCAGAAATAGTTTTATCTTTACACATAGTATCTAAATCCTTATTGCCTTCACGACGAGCGTTGCGCACACTGATTTTTGCTGATTCTAGAGCTTTCTTAGTTTCCTGAACAAGTTTTTTACGAGTCTCTTCAGTCAATGGTGGCACATTCAATCGAATCACCTTGCCATCATTTTGTGGAGCCATACCTAGGTCAGACTTGATCAGTGCCTTTTCCACATCAGCCAATGCAGAGTTATCAAAAGGCTTGATCACCAACAAACGCGGTTCTGGAGCTGATATATTGCCTATTTGAGACATTGGCGTCATTGAACCATAATAATTCACTTGAATGTGATCCAACATACTAGGTGTCGCTCGACCACTGCGCAAACGCTTGAAGGCGTTTTCCATGGCGCGCAGCGCTTTTTCCATAGTTTCTTCAACTTCTAACAAGAGCATATCAGGCATCTCGACCTCCAACTGTGGTTCCAAGTGGATCGCCATTTAACAGCAATTTCAATTGATCAATCTCGGTAAAATTGAAAACTCGAATATTGAGTTGATTCTCCATCGCCAACGCGATGGCGGCGGTGTCCATGACTTTCAAACCCTTTTCTATCACTTCTGCATAACTGATCTTATCGAAACGCTTTGCATCACTGTATTTTTTTGGGTCTTTGTCATAAATGCCATCAACCTTTGTAGCTTTGAGCAAAACGTCAGCTTTGATTTCAATTGCTCGTAACGCCGCCGCACTATCAGTTGTAAACAAGGGGTTGCCCGTGCCTCCAACAAAGACCACCACTTTGCCAGAATTCAAGGCTGCTACGGCATCGTCTCTTTTGAAAGTTTCACAGATTCCCTGCAGCGCAATAGAACTCATCACCAACGTGGAAATTCCCATAACGCTCAATTTATCTTTGATCGCCAAACCATTGATCACGGTAGCCAACATGCCCATGTGATCGCCTGTAATGCGATCCATACCCAAAGCTTCTTGTTCAGCACCACGCAAAATATTGCCACCGCCAACCACAACGGCAATTTGCATGCCTCGATCTAAAGCGGTTTTTATTTCTCTTCCAAATCTAACGATTTGCTCTGAGTCGATGCCGTAACCTTGAGATCCCCCAAGTGCATCACCGCTCAGTTTAATCAGAACACGTTGATAGTGAGCCAATGAACAAGACTATGGCGAAAATTACGCCTCGCCGAGTTGAATTCTTGAGAATTTTCCGACTTTGATGTTCTCGCCAAGCTTGGCAATCATGCCTTTGATCACGTTTTCAACGGTGACTTTGTCATCTTTTACAAAACCTTGCATGAGTAAACAGTCATCAGACAAAATTTTGTTGACTTTGCCTTCGATGATTTTTTCAATCACGTTCTCTGGTTTGCCTTTGACTTGCTCTCGTGCTATTTCTTTTTCTTTTTCCAAGTAATCTGGATCTACATCGGCAGCACTAACCCAACGTGGGCTCAATGCGGCAATATGCATGCAGATATCTCTGCCTAAGTTTTGAAAATCATCAGTTTTTGCGACGAAATCGGTTTCGCAGTTGAGTTCAAGCAGCACGCCCAACTTTCCATTGCCGTGAATGTATGAAAATACAATGCCTTCTGTAGCAGAACGGTCCATGCGTTTTTCAGCAGCAGCTAGACCAGACTTTCTTAGAGCTTCGATCGATTTTTCTATATCGCCAGCAGCTTCTACCAAAGCTTCCTTGCATTTTTTTAGCCCAAGACCGGTTTTGTCTCGTAACTCTTTGATCATTGCGGGAGTGATTTCAGCCATTGTGGATTACGCCTCTACTGTTTCGTTTGTATCTGTCTCAATTGTCTCAGTCGCTTCAACTACGGCATGTTTACCTGAGTCAGATTTTTTTGCCTCAAATGCGCGTTGTCCTTCGAGCACTGAACTAACGATCTCGCTCAAAACCAATTTGATGCCGCGTTTAGCATCATCGTTACCTGGAATAACCAAGTCGATTGGGGTAGGGTCACAATTTGAATCGGTCAAAGCTATGACGGGGATGTTGCAAATGTTAGCTTCTTTAATGGCGATATGCTCGTGGCGTGGATCGATGACGACCATCAAATCTGGCAATCTTTTCATGCCGCGCACACCGCCCAAGTCACGCTGAAGTTTTTTTTGCTCTCTTTTAAAAGATGACAACAATTTTTTACTATAATTTTTACTATCCTCAGACTCAATGTACTCAAGTTCCGCCAAACGATCTAAACGACGTAGAATGACTTGAAAATTGGTCAACATGCCGCCCAACCAGCGCTCGCATACGTAGAAACCTTTTGTTGCTATCGCTGATTCGCGAATGGACTCTTGAGCCTGAACTTTGGTTCCCACAAACATAACTACTTTGCCTTGAGCAGCGTAGTCACGCACGAGGTGTTTGGCAGAGACTAAACTCCTAGCCGTTTGTTTGAGGTCTAGGATGTGCACCTTTTTTTTGACACCCAACAAGAATGGTTTCATTCTTGGATTCCAGCTCGAAGCTGCATGTCCAAAATGTAATCCGGCTTCAATTAGATTCTTGATTGCTAAGGCGGCCACTCGTATTTCCTGATGGGGTAAAAATTGGACGGGCGAGTTTGAAATAAACCGGACTTTGTCAAACCCACCCCGATAAAAGCTCATACCAAGTTTTAGCGGCTTTCACAATTGACAATGAACGTCAAAGTTTCATGATGTTGGCATGGCTTACACCGTTCTCGCAAGACGTTACCGACCCGAAAGTTTTGAAAGCTTGGTGGGACAACGCAATGTGGGAGACACTTTAAAAAATGCCATTCGCATGGATCGCGTCGGGCACGCTTATCTATTTACAGGCCCAAGAGGTGTTGGAAAAACATCGACAGCCCGAATCTTTGCAAAAGCCCTCAATTGCCCCAATCAAAAAGACGGCATCCCCTGTCAAAATTGCTCAACCTGTGATGGCGTATCAAAAGGCATGTCACCCGATGTCATCGAGATCGATGGCGCTTCTAACAACGGTGTAGACGACATTCGCGACTTGCGTGAGGGCGCCAATTACGCTCCCATGGAAAGCCGTTATAAAATCTACATCATTGACGAAGTGCACATGGTCACACGTGCGGCATTCAATGCTTTATTGAAAACGTTGGAAGAGCCACCTTCACATATTGTGTTCATTTTTGCCACGACAGAGGCGCATAAAATTCCCGAAACGATCTTATCGCGTTGTCAGCGCTTTGACTTTTTAAATATCTCAGATGACGATATTGTGAGTCGCTTAGAACAAATCCTCGAACAAGAGGGCATTGAAACGAGTCGTGAAGTTTTATTTTCATTGGCCCGTTTTGCCGAGGGTGGAATGCGCACCGCACAATCTTACCTCGACCAGCTGATCACTTACTCTGGTGGCCATAAAATTGAAGCCCAGCATTTGGCGGGTTTGTTCAGAATACTCACCGATGAGGAGTTGATCGAGATTCTCGAACTGGCTTGGCAAAGAGATTTTGAAAGCCTGACGCGTCGTGCTCAGACGCTACAGTCAAAAAGCATACAAGCCACCTATGTTTTAAATCAGGTTCACCAATTGTTGCGAAATCTTTTGAAAATTCACCACCTTGGCCCTATAGAGGGGAGAGATCGAATTCCGGAGCATTTGATTGAGCGAGCGACAAAATTAGCTGAAAGCCAATCCGCTCAGGGTTTACTTGCCGCCATTGAACTCATCCAACATGCCAAATCAACCATGAGCAAGGGTCTGGATCCGGCTTGGGCCATGGAGATGTGTTTTCTCAATCTAGCCCATTTGGGAGAACTGCCCAGTCTATCTGAACTGATGGGCCTGATGGTCGGCTCTAAAAAAAAAACTTCAGACTCTTAAGTGATGAAACTTTAGCTCACTCGAGCGACCTCAATTTTATTCAACTCAGCTCGCGCTGGACTGAATTTCTGAAATTCTTAAGCTTGACCCACCCTGAATTAGCCGGTCGTTTGCGTCAAGGCAAAGCTTGCAACCTAAAAGACGGACGTCTCGAAGTCAGCTTCAGCACTCTTTTTTCCAAACAAATGGAATTTATCGATGAAGAAACAAATCGACAAACCATTGAACGTTGTCTTGAAGATTTTTATGAATCTCCACTGCGGCTATCGCTACTCATACAAACTTCTCAAACCGTGGCCAATGCTCAACAAGAACCGTTTGTAACTGATTCTAAACTTAAAGATCAGTACATAAACGACCCGATTGCCCAGATTGTGCAAAAGGTCTTTAATGTTACAATCAGAAATGTCTTAAACGATGCGCCGGTGGCGCCCCCCTATCATTTGGGGATGAGCTGTAATTTTAAAGAGGATTGATTGTGGATCTAAGCAATTTGATGAAAAATGCCCAAAGCATGCAAGCCAAAATGGCTTCAATGCAAGCGTCTCTCAAAGAACGTGTCATCGATGCTTCCGCTGGTGATGGCTTAGTCACTGCTTTTGTCAATGGTGACCAAGAGTTGCTAAAAATCGAAATAGATCCAAAAGCAATCGACCCAGATGATCCTGAGATGCTCGAAGATCTTGTTTTGGCCGCTGTTAATAAGGCTATGACCGAGATGAAAGCCATGATACAAGCAGAAATGAGCAAGGTCACTGGAGGCATGAACATTCCAGGCCTGTTTTAATGAAGATCCGGACATCATAACGACGATCGACCATGTCCGGGATTCAAAACACACCCTTTCAAAACGCTGTTCGTGAACTTGCGCGCCTACCTGGCATTGGCATTAGAACTGCAGAGCGGCTCGTTTTTCATTTAGTAAAACAACCTCAAAGTAGCACCGAACGCTTGGCTGAGAGCGTTCGCGCATTGGGCAGCGAAGTTCAATACTGTTTGACTTGCCACAATTTGAGTGGCGACAATTTATGCAACATTTGCTCCAATCCCAAACGCAGTGAAGCGCAAATTTTGATTGTTGAAATGCCACAGGATCTCTTCCGTTTCGAGGAACACTGCGATTATCAAGGAAGATATCATGTGCTCGGAGGACGTTATGCACCACTAGAAGGGCTTTTTCCCGAAGATTTGAATTTAGACACACTCATTAGACGCATCAAACACGGTAACGTGCATGAAGTCATTTTAGCTTTGAGTCCAACCACGGAAGGTGAAGCCACCTGTGAATGGTTGCGAAGAGAATTGCAAACCTTTCCCCTCATCATTACCCGCCTAGCGACAGGGCTTCCACAAGGCACAGAGATTGAATTTAGCGGCAGACGAGCGCTTCGCGATGCGTTAGCTTTTAGGAGGGCTCTATAGTAATGGCACTATCCATGAATATGGATGCGCGTCTATCGCAGTCGCTCTCGATGCAACTCACTTTTTCGCAAAAGCTCTCGCTAGAGATTTTGCAAATGGGCATTCAGGAACTCGAAATGCGTGTCGCTGAAGAGCTTGAAACCAACCCTATGTTGGAAATGAAACAACCCGAACCCGAGGTCAGTGAACCAGAAGCAGACTCCAGTGGCAATGACGCCAATGAATATGACGACATTAGTGTCGATCGTGAAAATCGTGAACAGATTGAAGAGTTTTTCAATCCCTATCTTTCGGAAAGCGACTATAGTGGCGGTTCTCGAAATGACGATGAAGATGGCGAACTCGACCAACTCGATTTATTAGCCAGCAGCAGCATGAGTTTTATGGATGACATGCACGCGCAAATTGAGTACAACAATCCTCCAGCTCGACTCAAACCTCTTATTGAGGCGATACTTGCACAACTCGATGACCGTGGTTATTTGACGATTGAACCTCACCAGATAGAACTCAACCTCCACCTCACCCCAGCGCCAAGCGTTGTCGAATGGCAAAACGCTTTGCGCTTTGTGCAAGAAGAACTTTCCCCTGCGGGCATGGGAGCAAAAGATTTAAAAGAATGCTTTATGATACAACTCTACCGCCTCGGCAAAGAGTTTGCCTTTGAAAGAAGCATTGTCGAAAAATACTTTCAAACTTTATTGAAAAATCAACTGCAGTTCATCGCCGAGGCAGAAGGCACTCCTGTTGAGCGCATTGTTGAGATTCTCGAACTCTTAAAAACTCTCGACCCTCAACCCAGAGCCATCTATCAAGAGAATGCAACACAGTACTTGCGACCTGATGCCATTGTCAAGTACGACAGTCTCGACTTGTTTAACCCCAAGGGAAGATTTCGCATCACCTTGGCCAATCAAGATAAATTGGAGCTCGAAGTCATTCCTGGCACCCATTACCGTCATGAAGGTATGACTAAACAAGATCGCGCTTACATCACTTCTAACACCAATATGGCCAAAGCCTTGGTCGAGGCGATTCGCAGACGCAACCAAACCCTGTTTCTCGTCATTCAATCGATTTGTCAGTATCAAATCAATTTTTTTGAAGAAGGGCGTTCGGGTTTAGTGCCTTTACAGATGCAAGAAATTGCCAAAGAATTGGAGATTTCAGCTGCCACCATCACACGCACGGTCAAAGACAAAGTCATTCAAACCGATTATGGCACTTTTCCCTTAAAATTCTTTTTCAGTCTTAAAAAAGTTAAAATGGGTGGCGGGGAGGTCGAAGAACGCGACGATATACTTCAAGCGCTCAAAGATGTGATTGAGGCTGAAGACAAAAAAAAACCGCTTAGCGATGCAGCTATTTCCAAAGCCCTGCTCGCTAGGAATTTTAACGTCGCCGTGCGAACAGTTAGCAAATATCGGAATATGCTCGATATAGCCAGTTCCAGCAAACGCAGACAATTCTGAGCAACTGATGCGAGTGATTGGAGGAAACTTAGGTGGTCGCAAACTAGAAACACTGGAGGGCATACACACACGCCCACCGCTTGAAGCCATACGCCAAGCTACTTTTAACATTCTAGCTGATGAAATCAAAGGTGCTCGAGTTCTCGATTTATTTGCCGGTTCAGGAAGCGTGGGTATAGAAGCTCTTAGTCGTGGTGCAGCTAGTGTGGATTTTGTCGAATCGTTTCGCCCTGCTATCAATATTCTCAAAATGAATTTGAAGAATCTAGAACTCAATGAATGCAGTAGAATCATTACCGGACGTCTACCAGAGGTTTTGAGCAACCATCAGATCAGCCAATGCACTTACGATCTGGTTTTTGTCGATCCACCTTTTGACGACATCATGCGTGGTAAATTTTTACAACTTGAGCATCAATTTCGCGACCGTCTACATTCAACCTCGAAGGTCATTGTGCGTTTGCCGGAAAACTATCCCATCAGTTCTGCCGATCCCTATTTTGATACTTACAAAGAACGCCGTTACGGCATAAGCATTCTACTCTTTCGACAATTGAAGACGACCTGATGCAACTGCAAAGCATTCTAGTTTCATTTATAGCGATGATCATTATTTTTTTTGTGGTCGCTCGTGGTCGTCGTCGCACCAAATGTCTCGAAAACGATTTAAGACATCTCTCAGATCAGCAAAACCGTACGCTGATGTCGGCCGAAAAACAATTCCACGACAGCCACCTTGCAAGACTCGCTGAATACTGCCGTGAGCTTGAAGCTAAGGTGCAAAATCGCGCCAGATTACTTGAACTCTTGATTGAAGAACTCGATCAGAAATTGGAGCGCCTCAAAAAAGATCGCGATCTTCATTAAATCGCCTCACCGACTTGATCCTTTAAGAGCTATTGCATCCTGTCATCAATGATGGAAAACTTTGAATCTAGGCTACGCCTAGCGCAGCAACAAACTCAAATTCACAGGACTAGAAAGTCGAACCTTTTCACTTTTGGCACGACTGAACTTCCCTATGTGTTTTTAGCTGAGTCGGCTATCAATTCAGGTGACACGGTGATACGTCGCGGTTCAATCAAAACAGAAAAGCCCTCTTTATTTCTAGGCAACGATCTACCGACGTTTGAAGGCTTTAGCGAAGACGAAGGTGACCATCGCCAAATGAGCTTTATTTTTGGCCGTGGTTTTCAATTCCCCTCGCTCAACTTCCACAATTCCGATATGCAGCTTGAAGTTGTATGCAAAGAGCTCAAAGCCATTTCAGACCTGATTCAAGAAGAGCTCGATCGTGGCCACGACAGTCGTACCGCTGTGATCACAGGTCCAGAGGACAGTTGGGCGTTCAGCTTGCTCATCTATGCCGGTGAAATGACACGGCGCAGTGCGCCAAGCAACATCAAGGACATCATGGAGCGCGGACAATTCAACAAAGGTTTCGATTTTTAAAATTTAAAAATCATGGGGATGATGATCAGACAGCCAATGGCATAAAGTATGTTCAAAGGCAGTCCAACCTTCAAAAAATCCTTAAAACGATAACCGCCAGGGCCATAGACGAGCATGTTCGTTTGATAACCAATAGGGGTTGAAAAACTGGCCGAAGCTGCAATGGCCAAAGCTATAATAAATGGCGTTGGACGGACACCCAACACGACGGCGCTTTTAATCGCAACGGGATAAACCAATGCCGCAGCAGCACTATTGGTGATGAGTTCTGTCATAACATTGGTTACTAAATAAATCAACAACATCGTTCCTAGCGGACCGGCAAAACCTGAGGCCCATACAACATAGTCTGCTAATACCTGAGAAGCTCCACTGCGGGTGAGAGCCTGACCAAGCCCAAGTGAAGCGCCGATGGTGATCAACACGCTCCATTCAATTGAAGGCAACACTTGTTTGGCGTCCAATACCCTCAGCCAAACCAACATGAACGCCGCTAGGAGTGCCGAATACAATATCGGAATGAGTTCAAACGCAGGCAATATCACCATGATTGCAATGATGCTCACACAAAGCGGTAAATTTTGACGCTGATGCAAATCCTGTCGAAGCGGCGAGACCATCATGAATTCAGGACTATCTTGCCAGATACGACGAAAACCAACATCGGCAAGCAATAACAACGTGTCCCCCATCTCCAATTGCAATTGGCCTATGCTGCCACTTAGGCGCTTGCCATGACGATGCAGGGCTAATACACTAGCATTGTAAGTGCGGTTAAAATAAACTTCATTTAAACTTTTGCCCACCAAGCTAGACGTTGGCGAGATCATCACCTCTAGTAATCTGGAGTATTTTGAAATTTTAAAGTCAAAGGCTTCATGCATCACTTCAAGATCATCGCGATAATGCAAGTTTAAAGCAGCATCAGAGCTGCCTGAAAAAACCAAAATGTCACCGGCCTGCAATACATGTGTCCCCTTGACTGGACCGATCACTTGTTCGCCACGGCGCACTTCAAAAATAAAACAGGCGTTCAGGTTTCTCAAACCTGCTTCGACTAAATTTTTACCAACGATCGATGAATTTGGTTTCACCGCCATTTCAAACATGAATTTTTTCACTGACATTTCCGGATTGTTTAATAAATCCAGATTGTTGGGCAAAAGTTTCTCAGCTACCAAAACGAGGTAAAGAACACCGGCAAATGCCATTGGGACACCTATCCAAGCTAGATCGAACATCTCCATGCTTTTGACGCCGTCAGCATCTGCCATGCCGCGAATAACAAGGTGGGTCGAGGTTCCAATCAGAGTGCACAAGCCACCAAATGAGGTTAAGTAGGAAAGGGGGATTAGTAGCTTCGAAGGTGAGATGCCTCGCTTTATCGACCAATCTCTAACAATGGGCAGAAATATTGAAACAATGGGAGTGTTGTTAAAAAATGCCGACAAACTCATCAAGGGCATGGACAGTCTAAGCACAGCTTGCCTTGAACTCGAATTTGCTCCCATGGTCCACTCTGCTACGACATTAAAAATTCCTGTCATTCGGACAGCTCTGGCCACCACGAATAAAGCTGCAATGGTGATCAAAGCTTCATTGCCAAACCCTGCAAACGCATCTTTAGGCAACAAAAAATTTGTACTCAGCTTTGAGCCAACCAATATGATCACGAGCGATCCCATCACCGTTAGCTCTGTCGAGTAGCTTTCCTTAATCAACACCATCAGCATGAAAACAATCACCAAGGCGGTGAACAAGGCTGGACTGATCCAATTCAGGGACACTGCGGCGAGCAACAATGCCTCCACCGTGACAAGACCCGCTGTTCTAAATGTCGTTACCAAAGGATGTTAAGATTTCTAAAAAGAGCTTTATAGTAACAAAAGACGGTTTTCGAATCCAATCAAGTGACAAATTTTTTGGCCTTGTCCATGACTTCGGGAGATGAGAAAAGCCTCCGTCATTCCCGCGTACGAAGGGCGGAGCCCGGAGAGTCTGCCTCCGTGAAGGCGGGGGAATCTAGGTTGGTGTAGCTTTTACGTCGTTCTGGATACCCGCCTGCGCGGGTATGACGTTTCGCTGATTGACGACTTTAGGGACAAGGCCAACTTTTTACGTTGTGTCTACTTCTAAGAGACTTGAATTTTCGGTGAGATGGCAAAAAGCAGAATGGACGATGAAAATCTGTTCACCATGCACAGGCGTCATTTCATTAACGACAAATGCTCAAGCAGTGACTTAGCTACTTGCTGCCCTAAAAATTCATAACCTGCGGGTTTAAAATGAACGTCATTTGGAAGTTGCATGTCTTTAAGATGCGGGGTGATGCTCGCAAATAAATCATCAACGGCAATGCCATGTTTTTGCATCAGCTTTGCGGCAACTTCATTTCGTTCAATGATGGACGTGGCCGTTTGCTTCTGCTTGGCGTCATCTGGAATGGGTGTGGTGCTAGCCCAAACCAGTTTTGCGCCTGTGGCTTGCAATTGTCCTATAAGGGTCTCCAGATTCTTCTCATAGATTTCTAGGGGAGTTTTTCGATCGTGAATGCCAAAATTAAAGTGAATCAAATCCCACTTGCCATCTCCCAACCATGTCTTCAAATTTTTAAGCCCAGAGGCGGTGGGGCCACAATTTGCTGGGGCGCGATGAACATTGATTTTTCCGCTCAGTGCCTGCCGCGTAGGTTGAGTGTAACCGCGAGAAACTGAATCGCCAATCAACAACACGCGTGGACAATTTGGAGCATCTTCGACAAAATCCCAAGCATTGGATTTGCCCGCAATTTTATCATTCATGTGATGCGGCAGATAAAAATTTCCCAAATTTTCCTGCAATGTTTTCTCCCATGCTTGCTGTGCGGGAGTCATTTTTTCAACGATGGCGTGATATTGTTGCGTTCTCTTGGCATCTTGCTCCATTTTCTTTTTTGCAGCTTCGTCGGCATTGGTGGGTTCGCCTTTGGTGATATCTTTTTCAGCTAAACCTTTTGGTATGGCATTGAGTTTTTGGGTGTCTGCCAAAACTAAAGCATTGAATGCCATTAAAAAACTAAAACAGGCCACGGGCCAAGTCAAATAGTTGAGGTTCATGATGGGTCTTCTTTCAAGCAAGTTTTCTATGTTCTTGATGATAGGAATGATTTTGATTTATAAAATAACTAAAATGTGTTGATTATCACAGGCAAATTGAGGGTTGATGATTTGTCTATACAAAATTACAAAGAAATAATCTATTTTGGCTTTGCTACGCGACAAGAAAGCCATCGCTATTTTTTTACATCCATTTAGCGACCCTTCGTTATTTATTCATTTAAGTCTTTCTTTTGCTCTTAAATTGATTTTCAAACCGATTCAAATGAAAACAACATGAAACACACGATCATCCTCTCCGTTCTGTTTTGTTTAAGCTTTGGCCTTCCAAGTCATGCAGCCTCTGACAAAGCTCCTTTAAGACCGGAGTTTTACCAAGATTTTTCCACCGACTTAGAAAATTTGTACATCATTCACGATCCACTCAATTGGATCATTAGAATTTTAGATCATCCCACATTACGTGAGCTCTTTGATAAAGATCATTATCCAAAAAGTCTGCTCGAAAAATCGGGGGCTCCCGAAATAGAAAAATGGATCAAGGCGGTTGAGGCTCAATCGATGTGGATTCCAGAACAAACCGTTTTTGGTGTTGATGCTATTTTTATCGATAACATCGACGCTCAAATTAAAAGTTTGATCTACGGTTTTTATTTTAAAGCGAGTCAAGACATCGGGGCTCCTAGTGACAGTAAAGATGTTGTGGAAATACGAACTAAATTGCTGCAAAGCATTCAACAATTCAAAGTATCAAATTTAAAAATCTGGTGTCGTTTCAGATCACCCATGAGCAGTGCCATGGTGATGCAGATGGCTCAGCTATCGTTCAACGCTCTTAAAGACAAGTACCCCATTCCCTTGCCGCTCAAAATAACTTCCGATGAAATATCGCTGAATATCAAACTATCTGATTACTTACCCGTATTTTTAATTCGCACCTCGCTCATAGGTATGGGAATGGTCGATTTGAGTGAGGCTGAAATAGATCAATTGATCAAATTCGTTCACGGTATTGCCTTCACCCTTAAATTGAGTGCAAAGGATTCCACTTTAATGTTCGAAATCATCCCCGACACCAAAGGCAATTTCGAGAACATGAAGGCTTCTCCTTTTCCAGATAGAGGCAGTAGTGAAGCTGCGTTTGATCTTATCTCGCTTAAATGGAATATAGAACATCTTGTGCAGTATGTTGTGCAATGGCAACAAATCATCTCAACTTGGAAGGAAACAAACATCGGCAAGGCTTTGGATAATTTGGATAAAACGGGAATGCTCAACAGCCTAGTCAATTTGGCTGATAAGATCGAACCGATGGGATCAAGTGGTCAAATTCACTATTGGCATGATGGCCAAACTCATTTTGAAGGCCATGCTCAGGGCTTTCGCAAGGCACCCAGCATCAATAGCTATGAGTGGCCATTGGCAAGGTTAAACGATTTGCACTCTTATGTTATTGATAATTCAGTTGACATCAACACCCAAGCTAGAATTCTCATGAACGACATGAACTTACAAATTGATAGACTGAGAGCCTTTTCTCAAAACTCACAAGAACAACCCCAATTACAAAACTGGCTGGATTTCTATGATCGGGAATTGTCGGCATTACTTTTTTCGGCACTAAAAGAAGCTCCGAGTATTTTTGAACAAGGCATCTACTATGGTTTAAAAAATGCCTACACTAAAAGTAAAATCAACCTCACTTCAAAAACAGAAGATGCCATTCAGCTCAAAGGGCTCAACATTCCCAATTTTATGTTTCTCACTAGAGTCAAGGACGCTCGCGGCGCGGAGGCATTCTTGAAAAAATACTTGACCTCTTTACAGAGTAAGCTGTGGAAGCACTTTTTAGGAAAAAAAGATGGGCCTGAAGTGTTTGTTTCAGAAACTTTGGCCGACCATAAAATCTATACTTTGAAACTCGACCATTTGGTGTCTCTTTTGAGTGACCATAACACCACAGTTGACATCAAAGGAGATTTCGATTGCCACTATTATGTTTGGGAGAATCAGCTCATTTTCTCGAATTCAAAGTCGCTGAGTTCAGACTTTTTCAACGCAAAACCCGAAACCTTCAAAGCGCGTTTAGACGATGCCTGCATCAGCAAAATGCAACTATCTCCAAGTCACTTTGGAGATACACTTGATCTAATCGATACTATTTTGCAACAAATGGATGCCACTCATCCCAAAGACATTTTACCTTGGTTGAAGGGATTTCTCGCGCTCATTGACTCCGTCAGTGGAACCATTCACCAAGATAAAATGGGGTATCTTCGCCGTTTTGAGGGCAACATCAATTATCCGAATGACCAAAACAAGTAGAATCAGGATGGGATGTGTTAATAGACATGAAGACGATATTTTACAGTTGTAGTTAAATCCCCGCCTTCAAAGTGGATTAGGATAGATACTGCTTTAGCTTCTTATAGACATCTTCTGATTTAACAGGTTTTATTAAATAGTCATCCATGCCTGACTTTCGGCATTTCTCGACAGCGTCTTCACCAACGTTAGCTGAAAAAGCGATGATGGGCAACTTGCAACCCATGGCGCGAAGTTTCACGGTTGCTTCATAACCATCCATGACAGGCATGCTGCAATCCATCAAAATCACTTCAAAGCCGCCTTTGAGGTACTGTTCAATGGCCTCATGTCCATTGTTTGCAATACTATAGTTGCAATTCATTTTCGTCAGTATCTTCGATGCCAACTTTTGATTGATAAGATTGTCTTCAACCAAAAGGACATTGAAACCCAAACTTTCCATTTGAATGGACTCAGTTGCGGCAGGTCGATCGCATAGCTCAACTGGAATTGAGAAGGACACACTTGTGCCACAATTCTCCTGACTATCAATAACAACGTCCCCTTTCATGGCCTTAATTAAGCCAATCACAATGGACATCCCCAAACCCGATCCGCCAAATCTTCTAGAGATCGTTTGATCGGCTTGTGTGAAGGGTTGGAAGACTTTAGCGATCACTTCCTTCGACATGCCAATTCCGGAATCCTGAATTTCAACCCATAATTTTTTATACTCTATTTTTACATTTACTTTTATATACCCATGTTCTGTAAACTTAATGGCATTGCTCAACAGATTGAGCATGATTTGTCTAAAGCGCAATGAATCGGACAAAATAAATTCATTGCAAGAGTGTGAATTTAAACTCACGTCCAATTGCTTAATGTCGATTTGTTTCTTAAACAACTGTATCGCCTCTTCAATACTTTTTGAAGGTTGAAATGGCAGCGCTTCAATAATGATTTTCCCCTTTTCTATTTTGCTAAAGTCTAAAATATCGTTGACCAAAGACAACAACGCCTGTCCCGACTGATAAATAAGGTCTATTTTTTCCTTGTGAATCTCTTCTGTCATTTCAGTTTTTAATAACTCACTCATGCCTATGACGCCATGCAAAGGAGTTCTTATTTCGTGACTCATGACGGATAGGAAGTCGCTTTTGGCATTCAAGGCGTCTTCCATGGATTCAATGGCTTTTTCACTTTGTCTTGTGAGCAGTAGCATCAAGATCAACAAGCCCATGCTAGAGAAAACCCCTAACACAATCACGGAAGTTACTTCAAGATCACTTGCACTTATTTTTCCAGTACTATTCCAGACAAATATCCAGCGCAATTCCCCTATTTTAACTTCTCGTTTGATTGCCTTTTCAAATTCTAAATTTTTAGAATCAATGCCACCATAAATCATCTTATGAGAAGCGATTTCGTTGTCATAAATATTAAACTTCAATTTATAGTCTGACGGGTCTTCTATTCCCGCCATGATTTCCTCTCCAACAAATGGGGCATAAGCCCAACCGTACAGTTGTGAACGTCGCTCTGATACCGTAACGGGAATGGATTTAGTTTTATATAAAGGGTAGAGCATTAGAAAGCTCGGTTTTTTTTGTCGGTCTTGCACCAATTCAATGATCTCTGTGATTTGAATATTGCCCAACAGCATGGCCCTCTCAGCAGCATCACGCCTGAGCGGATTGGAACCTATTTCAAGCCATCTAGTTTTTTCATTTCGCTCTATTGGCTCTATATATTTAATAATATACTTATCTCCCTCAATAGGTGCTTCTAAACTTTGTATTTGCACGGACTTATTGTAAACGGTCTCTTCGCTTGAAATAAATTCAGCAAGTTTGTCGGGTGTAACTCTCTCAATGAATCCGAATCCACAGACACCTGGGTAGTTTTTATGAATATTTAAACTATTTACGAAATCTTTCCATTCATCCTTATCCACATAGACACTCGCATTAAAAAGTCCAGCTGAGGACATTAAAACATGCTCATAAGACTTGATTCTCATTTGAATCGCTTGCATGTTCTGATCAACGTGTCGATTGATGATAGCTTGTTCTTTTTCATGATTGCTTTCACTCATGGACCAAGCACTAAAAAAGATAATGAACATGCTCACGGCCTGAATGAAAGCACCAATATAGAGCAACTTCCTGGATCTAAGTTGTAATCTCTGCATATTCAGGGACTATGTAAAGAGTAGTTGTATTATTGGAAAGCTTTGCCCATTAAAACAACATGGGGAAACTCTTTTGAAATCACTTGGTAAGCTTCATTGTTTCGAAACCAAGTGAATTTTAAGATGGTTTGCCAAGCCTCATGCTCTTTTGCGAGCTCTAAAACCCTTAAATAAATTTCTGAAAAATTTGCTCGGAGTAAACTTTCGACGACGCCAGCACCAATCCTGCTTAAGACATCTTCATCTTGGCAGCGTGCTACAATTCTTTCGACGATGCTCAAAGCTGAAGTCAAACACTCAAGTGAATCTTTGGAAAAGGTGAGCTCTTCAAGAATACTCCAACCAATGTTGAGATCTGTTTTCCCTTGGGTGTTCTCAATGTAATTTTGAATGATTAAATCTTCGAGCATAGTCGTAATTTCAAGGCGTCCCACCCACAAATAAAGGGAGCTTGAGTTTATAAGGTTTCAAATAAAGACGGCGTATCTTATTGGGATAAAGCAGATAGCCAAAACTTTATATTTCACTGCCGGAAAAAATCAGCCACAATTCTTGCTCTTGAATCTCTTTGAACATCCAGCCCATGGAAATTTCACCGCCTTCTGGGTTTTCCTTGTGCAGCAGCTTGGCATAACGCTCCATAAAAACTTCAAACGACTCGTCGCTCATGCTTCCTGGTTTAAATTTACAAGTCAAAGTTTTGAGTTTTGCTTTTAAATCGTGGTGCAACAGTTTGCTAATGTCACCTTCGGTTGCATACAAGGCGAGATAACCAGCTTGCTTTTCGGCAGTTCTAGTGATGGTGAAGCCATGGTCCTTCAGACAGTCGCAGATCACTTTTATTGCTTTTTTATAGGTCAAGTCTAAGTTTTCATAGTGCGAAGTTACTTTCATTCTGTACGAGTTTCGCTGTTTGGCAAGGCCATAGAATCCAATCAATCTTTTATTTCCATCGTTTTATTATGTCCAAAAAGGAAATTAGCGCATCTCTAGAAAAACTCCGAAATATTGGCATCATTGCCCATATTGATGCAGGGAAAACCACCACGACAGAGAGAATGCTTTATTATAGCGGTAAAGAACACCGAATTGGTCAAGTGGACCAAGGCACAGCCACGATGGACTGGCGTGTTGAGGAGCAAGAACGCGGTATCACCATCACCGCGGCGACAACCAAAATTCAGTGGAAAGACACCGTCATCAATATTATAGATACGCCAGGGCACGTCGATTTTACGGTCGAGGTTGAGCGTTCGCTAAGAGTTTTGGATGGCGCGGTTGGAGTATTTTGTGCTGTTGGTGGAGTTGAGGCACAATCCGAAACGGTGTGGCGCCAAGCTGATCGATACCATGTGCCGCGCATCATTTTTATCAACAAAATGGACCGAATGGGCGCCGATTTTGAAAAATGTTTGGGAAGCATTCGCAAGCGACTCTATGCGAACCCAATTCCACTTCAAATGCCCGATGGCTGTGAATCCGACTTTAAAGGCGCTTTCGATTTAATTACAATGGACTATTATTACTATCCTGATGGAGACGGTCGCGAACCAGAGACCAGAGAAATACCTCCTGAATGGATGGATAAGGTTCAATTGGCTCGAGCCAATATGATTGAGAGTTTAGCCAATGAAGATGAAACCTTGATGGACAAATTCTTGGAAGACGAAAGTTCCATCACCAATGAAGACATCGTCAAAGCGATTAAGAATTTAACTTTATCGGCAAAGATCAATGCCGTGTTATGCGGTTCTTCACTGCACAATCGGGGTGTGCAAATGTTGATGGATGCCGTAGTCGCCTATCTACCAAGTCCTTTGGAGGTTCCTGATGTTGTGGCCACCTCCATGAAAGATGAATCCAAAGTTAGTTTTAAATGTGATCCTCAAGCAGAACCGCTGGGGTTGGTATTTAAATTATGGTCAGAAACCTATGGCTTTTTATATTTCATGCGCATCTATTCAGGTACCTTTAAAGCTGGAATGGCCTGTTACAACCCAAGAGAGAAAAAACGCGAGCGCATCTCGAGAATGTTCCACATGCATGCTTCCCATCGTGAAGACATCACAGAAGCTTCAGCGGGCGACATTATTGCTTTAACCGGTCTCAAGCACACAGCAACAGGCGACACCTTGTGTTTGGAAAACAAACCTGTCAGTTTAGAAAACATTGTTTTTGCGAGCACGGTCATCTCGCGTGTGATAGAGCCTAAAACTTCAGCCGATCGTGATAAATTACAACAGGCCATCGATCGCATAAGTAAAGAAGACCCCTCATTTGAATGGCGTGAAGACGCTGATACAGGACAATACGTG
>Ga0172372_10005125_pt1 | contig 18357 bp, 17 predicted proteins | sample LakKiv5m_2_FD_114544 | JGI IMG/M metagenome (GOLD analysis project Ga0172372, IMG submission 114544) | Freshwater microbial communities from Kabuno Bay, South-Kivu, Congo - kab_092012_9.5m | ecosystem: Environmental > Aquatic > Freshwater > Lake | place: Democratic Republic of the Congo...
CCCACGCTACTTTTGCCTAAATTCCTGACGGCTAAACTTGACTCCCTACAGTCCCCTGATACACCATCTTTAGCGGCTTAGGCCAAAGCTTGGATCCAGAAAAAACTTAAGACTGTCCAGTTTATTTATGCTTAGGTAATTAAAAACTAAAATATAGTTTCGAAAAAATCGCAGCATTCTAGTTTACGGCTATGTTTACAGCGGTTTTTGCCCGGATGAATAATGGGCACGTTGCTCAGAACTATGAACTGATAGATTTTTTCTTAGTTTCGAGGTATCTCATGCGCTCAGGAACTCCTATATAGGCTTCTTCAAGGCATGAAACATAGCTCACCTTGCAGGAACCTCTTAGATTATAGGTCCCAGAGTTTAATTTGAATCTTATCCGATAAGCAGCCCCATAGTTCTAGGTTGTGATTTCCAACAGAGATATTTAAACTTCTTCATAGACTTTTAAGAGTTTTGTGTTTTGGGCATCCTACTATAGTCGACTATTTTTAACTTGGTAGACTAGTTTTGATAATTATGAATTTTGGAAATCAAAGTCTGCAATCAATGACCAAGCTCTTAGTGTCTAATCAATCTAGTCTGGATTTATCAGAGCCATTGCAGGGCAGAATCCTATCTGCTGAGAACTTGCCGTCAATTGGTATCTCTGACGGTGACTTGCCTTGCTTGACTGAGGTGATGGTGGTTATCGTCAACTACCGAACTCCACGTCTGACCGTTGACTGTTTGCAATCCCTTGAGTCTGAGGTAAGAGATCTACCTAATCTTCGGGTTGTTGTGACGGATAACAACTCTGGTGATGGATCAGACGTCATTATTACTGAAGCTATTCGCCAGGCAGGCTGGACCTGGACCCAGTTTCTGCCTTTGGAACATAATGGAGGCTTTGCCTACGGTAATAATTTCCCCATTCGGCAATCTCTTAATGAGCAGAAGTTACCTCCCTACGTACTCCTACTAAATCCAGATACGATAGTTTTGCCTGGTGCCATAAGTACTCTGGTGAAATTTATGGAGCAGCACCCAGAGGCTGGTATTGTTGGGAGTCGGCTTCAGGATCCAGACGAAACTCCTCAATGTTCAGCTTTTCGGTTCCATAGCATTTGGTCCGAAATCGATTCTGGTTTACGCCTGGGTATAGTTCATAGGATGCTAACAAAGCACATGGTTGCACCTCCTGTTTCAGATGTGCCCTGCCAGACTGATTGGGTTGCCGGGGCTAGCATGATGGTTCGTCGCCAGGTGTTTGAAGACATCGGCTTGATGGATGAAGGATACTTTATGTACTATGAAGAGATGGACTTCTGCCTTCAAGCCAGCAAGGCAGGTTGGTCCTGTTGGTACCTACCCGAAAGTAGGGTTATTCACCTAGTCGGTCAGAGTTCTGGAGTCACAAACACAAAGCAACTGCCCAAACGTCTACCAAAGTATGTGTTTGATTCTCGTCGTCGCTACTTCTTAAAAAACTACGGCTGGTTTTATCTCCTAACTGCCGATATAGCGATAATTTTCACCCTTCCAACCTGGCGACTTAGAAGGTTTTTACAACGAAAGCCTGACCTTGATCCTCCCTACTTACTCCTGGATATTATTCGCAATAGCTGTTTCTTAAGAGGATTTGGGTTGTAGAATCTACCCTTAGAGTCAACTACTATTAGATAGCTGTAGCAATCTAGACTGATCGCTTGCAAGTATAATGTCAATTTTAAGTTATTTTTGTTTTCTCTATTAACATCTATGCTTTCCATGTCAGATCTATCATCCCAGACTCAGTTGGTCCCAAAAGATAATGGTGATGAATCTAATGAATTAGACAGTGATCTTAATAGGACTGATTCATTGTTGAAGCTTTGGCAGCAGATACGGGAAGATTGGGTGGCCCACGGTTGTGACTGGACAAAGCCTGGTTTTCGCGCGGTTGCGGTTCACCGGTTTGGGGTTTGGCGCATGGGTGTTCAGCCAAAGCCGCTCAGAGCTCCTTTTAGCTTGCTATACAGGATGTTATATCGTAAAATAAGAAATGTTTATGGTATTGAGTTGCCCTACACCGTTAAGCTTGGGAGGCGGGTAATTATTGAGCACCAAGGATGTATCGTTATTCATGGTTGTTGTGTAATTGGCGATGACAGTATCATTCGACAGGGAGTTACCCTTGGGTTGCGATACCTTGATCGCCTTGCAGAGGCACCAGTGCTAGGGAAAAGGGTTAATGTTGGTGCAGGAGCAAAACTGTTTGGGAATATTATTGTCGGCGATGATGTTAATGTAGGTGCTAATGCTGTTGTTTTATCCAATGTGCCTGATGGAGCTACCGTAGTGGGGATTCCTGCTAAAGTAGTAAGGATTAAGGATAGGTTACTTATTTCTGAGGATTTATCTGATTGATTTTAACCTTATTAAGCCTGAAGGGCCTATATTTCAGTTCTATTTAGAATTAACTAAATCAATATGAGCAACTATTTTTACTCTAGCTTCAGTCAAAGGCTATTACCTAATGTGGGTCAGCCTTTTGATTTATTGCCTAGCCATGGTCCTGTAATGACGGGTTTGATGTTATCAGGTTCCTTGCTATTTTCCCTTTGGCTTTCGCCGGCTCAGGCCCAGATGCCAGGTAATTATTCTGGTCAGAGCCCGGTTGTAGTGAATTCTTCAACCACGGAAGATGATCCCTACCGACTGGGTAGAAGTGATGAAATCAGTATTAGGATATTTGGTATTGACCCTGAGTTTTTTGATCGAGCTACCTACATTATCCCGGTAGATGGGCGGTTGAACCTTCCCTGGATTGGTCAGGTGATGCTAGATGGTTTAACGATACAGCAGGCAGAATCAAGAATTGCTCAAAGCTACGCTTCTTTCATTAAAAATCCTCAGATCACCGTTTCTTTGGTCAGTCCTCGTTCCTTGAGGGTGACGGTTTCAGGGCAGGTTCAACGTCCAGGTTCCTACAGTTTGACCCCTCGTGAAGCTGGAGTTAGCTCCGGTCTGGTTCAGGTTGGTGGCAACCCTAATGACTGGCCAACGGTGGTTACCGCTATTCAATCGGCCGGTGGTTTACAACAGCAGGCCAACCTCCGCGCCGTTGAACTGAGGCGCTTGAGGTTAGATGGTTCAACTCAGAGTACTACGGTAGACCTTTGGGCCTTACTCCAAGGTGAACATTCATCCCAGGATATTTCCCTAAGGGATGGAGATACCATTATAGTCCCCGTAGCAACTAACCTTGATCCTTCAGAAGCCCAGCAGATTGCCATTGCAAATTTTTCTCCTGACAGTATTGCGGTCAATATTGCTGGAGAGGTTAAAACTCCTGGGGAAGTTGAGATTAAGCCTAATTCTTCCCTCAACCAGGCAATCTTGGCAGCCGGTGGCTTTGATGATCCGAGGGCTAGCAGCGGCTCAGCAAACCTGATTCGCTTAAATGCCGACGGTACCGTAGTCAATCGAGTCATCCAGGTTGATTATTCCAACCCACTCAATGAGGAGACCAATCCAGCCCTGCGAGACGACGATATCGTCCTGATCTCTCGTCGGGGCATGGCTCAGACCTCAGATTTCCTAGAGTTACTAGGGAGCGTGATACTTGGGGTGACTAATCCAATCAATGGCATCTTGGATTTGTTTAGGGGGTTTGATGATTTTTGATACCTTTACTGCCTGGATCGGCTTGATCAACCTTTGGTCAGCTCCTAAGGGGAATATTGAATATCAAGGTCGAGGTCTTTAGTATCTCTTCCTAGATAAGCGGCTAAGGTTATGTTTTTATTTCTCCTGGCACGGTCTGTATTAACGTTTTAAGTAAACTCCTTATATTTATCCTGTCATTCAGAGGCTAAGACACTAAAATGAAAATGATTCAAGAATCCCGAAATATATCCCTTGATCAAGGAAGGGAAAAATTTACCCCAGGCTTGTCAGACTCCCTTGAGCAAACCAACAAACAAGGTGGTATAAACCTCTGGCCCTTAATTCGTACAATTCGTCGTAATGCTCTTTTAATTGGGGGCACTACCGCTTTGGGGGGTGGTTTAGCCTATTGGCTTAGCATTATTGTTCCGCCGACCTATGAAGCTAGTTTTCGTCTGTTGGTTGAGCCCGCCACTCCGGAAGCAACTCAAACTGATCCTGCAACTGTAGCCCGGGGTGAAACAAGACCACGGGCCACCGCCATTGACTATGCTACCCAAATGGTAATTTTGCAGAGTTCCGAGCTGTTATCTGACATTGCTGAGCAGGTTCAAGTTGTTTATCCTGAATTTAGTACTAGAGATCTTGAACGCCAACTGACCATTGGTCAATGTTGCACAGGGGATCTGCTGACGGGTACTCCTGCAACGCAGACTAGTATTCTGGAAGTCAAGTATTTGGATCTCGATCCAGTCAGGGCTGAACTGGTTTTGGAGGAAACCGCCAGTCGCTTTCTTAGATATAGTCTGGAAGAGCGTAAAAGTCGGATTGGTGAAGGGGTAAAGTTTATTGATGAGCAGGTTCCTGCTTTACAGAGTCGTGTTGCCTCTCTGCAGTCCCAGATCCAAGCGCTTCAAGAACAGTATTTAATTACCGATCCAGAAACTCAGGGTGGGCTTCTTTCCCAACAGCTTTCTGATATATCGAGCCAAAAGTTAGTAACTGGCTCTGCTCTGCGAGAAAAAATCACTCTCTACGAAAATCTACAGAGACAGTTGGGGATGGGGCCAACCCAAGCCCTTGCTTCCTCAACCTTAACTGAGGACGAAGGATACCAAGCTCTTTTGAGAGAACGCGAACGGGTTGAAACTGCAATTGCTTTGCAATCCGCTACCTATAATGAGGCCAGTCCAGTCATTCAGGGTCTGCGCGCTCAGCAGCAAGAACTATCTCTCCTGCAGGAGGAACGAGCTAGACAAGTTTTAGGGCCTGCCTTTCAGGCGATCGATAGTTCTCAAATGCTTTCATTTCAAAATTCTATCAGTACAGGTCTAACAGGCCAGATGGTGGATACTATTAACGAGATTGCCGTTTTGCAGTCTCGTAGTGCCACCCTTGATCAAGCTGCTAATCTTCTTGGTCAGAGGTTACGACAATTTCCCTCTGTTTCTCGCCAGTATGCTGACCTAGAGCGTGAGCTCGATCTGGCAAAGTCGACCCTAGATCAGCTGTTAACCCAGCGCGAAACCCTTAAGGTTGAAGCTGCTCAAAGTCAGTTTCCCTGGGAAGTTATTGCAACCCCTGCTGTTCCCAAGGACAAGGAGGGTAGGCTAGTTGTTAGAGACAACAAGATGCCTAGAAATATTTTTCTTGGTCTTTTGGGTGGTTTAGTGACAGGCACGGCCGCAGCTGTTTTACGGGAGAGAAGCAAAGATACCTTTTTCAGTGTTGCAGACTTGGAAGACTCTCTTCCTTTACCGTTGTTGGGTACCGTCCCCTATTCTCGCGAAGTCGCCCAAGCTAACTCAGCCTTTTTTAATGCCCCTAGCTCAGGTTTCTCTGCCTTTTCTAATGCCTTTAATAATATTTATACAGACCTCCGTCTTTCTCCCAACGCCAGTTCGGTTAGGTCTATTGCCGTAGGTTCACCCTCTCCTGAAGATGGCAAATCCACTGTGGCTATGAATCTTGCTAAATCCGCCGCCAGTCTTGGTCAGCGAGTTCTTTTGGTTGATACAAACTTCCAGAATCCTGGTATCCAGAAACTGTTTGGCCTGCCTAACAAGGCAGGGCTCAGCGATATATTGGCTGGCAGGGCTAACCTTAGCCAGGTTATGGAAACGGTAAAAGTTGGGGATAACTTGAGTGTTTTGCCCGCTGGTCAGTCCTTAGCAGGAGGTACTAAACTACTCGCATCCCCCCAAATGAAAGACCTGGCAGAGCAGCTACAGAGGGACTTTGACTTTGTGGTTTACGATACCTCTAGCTTTGAGGAAACTCCGGACGTTGGGTTTGTTGCTTCCTGTGCCTCAGCCATCCTAATGGTGGTGGGCTTGCGTAGAACCAGTAAGATTGCTACGAGCCAAATGGTTGAGAGCATTGAGAGCTTCCAACTTCCCTGCGTTGGCTGCGTGACTAACTACGTTTAACCATCATCCATGCTGGGGCGGTAGGATTGAGCGCTTGGGTGTTTCACGCTATCGAAAGTCGCTATAAAAGCATCGAGGGAGAAACAACTACATTGTTCCTTCTTCGATTTGCTTGAGCCATTATCCTACGACTGATAGTCAGGGGGAATACTAGACTATCGCAGCCCCAACCAGCTTAATAGGCCTTCACCGGTAACCAGCTCAATGATTATGATAGCCACAAAACCAACCATGGCAGCACGGCCATTTAATCGTTCAGCGTAGTCATTAAATCCCATTTTAGGGCGCTGGATATTAGGGTCTAGGGAGGGTTTAGGGTTATTCATCAGGATAATTAGACCTCTGAAAGTAAGAAGCTGTAGCTTCTGCCAAACTACTCAGGACAGAGTGGATCGGGCAAGGTGGCTATTAGGCAGACGTTTATATGTTCTTTCTTAAGATAGACGGAAATCCCTAATTAGGGCTAGGGCATCTTTGTCTCCGTCAGTCGCTTAATTTGGGTTTCAAAGTAGGTTTGCCGATGGTCGAGTCTGCGGGCCAGGGCTAATCCCTGGCGATAGGCTAGTAATGCCGCCTCAGGGTTACGTTGTTTTTCGTAAAGCTGGCCCAGCTGATCAAAGGTGTCCATCAGACCGTAGGCGTTGCTAGTGGTCTGGTGGACTCGAAGCAGTTGATCGTAGAGGTAATCTACATCAGTCCAGCGTCCAAGTCCTTCGTAAAGCCTGACCAGGCGACCTAGAGCGGCTGCCGCCAGGCTAAACTGCTGGCTGCCGATCGCATTGGTATAGGCAATCTGATACTGGCGGGAGGCGGTATCCAGGTCTCCCAGAAGAACCTGGTTGTTAGCCATGGCGTACTGTAGGCCAGGCACCTGGGGCCAGGAGGTTGAATCTTTCAGGTAGAGTTGCAGTAACTGTTGCTGGGACTCCAGGGCGCCAGCCGGGTCCTGGGCCTGGGCCAGGTTTTTGATCTGGGCCTGGAGGAAGCGGACCTGATTGCTGGTGACGCCCTGGTTGGCGGAGATCGCCACCAACTCTTGATACACCTTCGCCGCCTCGGGGAACTGAAACCCCGCCTCGTGTAGATTGGCAATCTGTTCCAGTTGGGCGGAGTAGGCGGCCTGATCCCTGGCCGTCTCCGCCAGGGTGTGGCGTAGGGAGAGGGCGGCCTCCAGATTGCCCAGGGCCGCGTAGGTGACCGCTACCCCCTGCAACTGATCCAACGGTAGGTGAGTCTCGGCCACCAGGGTGATCAGGCGAGCCGATAACAGCTGCAGTTCCTGGGTAGCGTTCCAGTCCTGCAGGGTGGGGGCCGCCCGCGCCATGGCCACCAATTCCGCCCTAACCCCGAGCAAACGCCGTAACCGGATCTCCCGCATCCACAGGGTCCGGGCTGCCTGGGTGTCCCCCGCTAAGCCCAACTCCGTGACAGTGATCAATAACTGGTCCAGGGCCTGGGTCAGGGCCAATTCCTCCAGGGGACTGAGCGATCGGGAGACGGGGGGGCTGGGCAGGAGCGGGTCCCGGGGAACATCGGTCAGGGGGTCGGCCAGAAAGGCATTCCGTACCTGCGGCTGCAGCACCTGGGCAGGGGTGGCAGGGCTGCCTAACACCAGCCCTGCCAGGGTGACACCCAGGCAAACTAGCCGCCCTACCCCCTGCCCCTGGCGATGCCCTCTGGTTTGGGTTGAAAAGTCATCACCGGTCAACTGGTCGTCCTCCTGGTTATCCTTCGATCATAGCCCCAGAAGGGCCTGGGCCAAACCCCTGACCCCTGACCCCTCAGGGTACTAGCTAGCTGCCGCCAGGCCAGGCTATATGACAACCCCGTAACATCTAGCTCCTGTCTACTGCAGGAGTACCAGCTTACGGTAATCTAAAGATCCTGTAACCCCTGGGGCTATCACCGCCGCCAGGGCTAGACACGCCATCCCATAGCTGGACCACCCAGCCTGTTCCCTTGAGCCTCCCTCAGCCCCCTGTTTAGAGATTATGCCAACCACCGCCTCCCCCGTTGTTATCTCTCCCCGGCGTACCATTCGGATTGTCTCCCGTAAAAGTCAGTTGGCCCTAATCCAAACCCACTGGGTGCAAGACCAACTACAGCGGCATTTCCCCGACCTGGGCTTTGAGGTGGTGACCATGGAAACCCATGGCGACAAGGTGCTGGATGTGTCCTTATCGAAGATTGGAGACAAGGGGCTGTTTACCCAGGAGTTAGAAGACTCCATGCTGCAGGGGGATAGTGACTTTGCCGTGCACTCCCTAAAGGACCTACCGACCCGGCTGCCCCAGGGGTTGATGTTAGGGTGCATTACGGAACGGGAGGATCCGGCGGATGCCCTGGTCATCCATCCCCGCCACCAGGACAGGACCCTGGCTACCCTACCGGAGGGCTCCGTGATTGGCACCTCCTCCCTGCGGCGATTGGCCCAGCTGCGCCACCACTACCCCCACCTGAGCTTTAAAGACATCCGTGGTAACCTCAATACCCGCCTGCGGAAGCTAGAGGAGGAGGGCTACGACGGCATTATTCTGGCGGTGGCCGGTTTACTGCGCATGGAGATGGGCGATCGCATCCACGAAACCCTCTCCCCAGCCATTTCCCTCCATGCTGTTGGCCAGGGGGCCCTGGGGATTGAATGTCGCCAGGGCGATCAGGAGATTCTCACCCTGCTTCAGGGATTGTCCCATCCGGCCACCACTGCCCGTTGTTTGGCGGAACGGGCCATGTTGCGCGAATTGGAGGGGGGCTGCCAGGTGCCGATCGGGGTTAACACCGGTCTAGAGGGAAATACCCTGACCCTGACGGGCCTGGTGGCCAGCCTGGATGGCCAACGCCTGATTAAGGACAGTATCCAGGGCCCTCCTGACCAGGCGGAAACCCTGGGGACTAGCCTGGGCCAACGGTTGCGTCACCAGGGCGCCCAGGCTATTTTGGATGAAATTCTGGCCGCCGAACGGGCCCCTAACCCGCCCGGTCAGGGGTAACCCAGGGCTTTCAGACCGCTCCATGCTTTCCACGGGTTCCCCATCTCTCCCCCCCAGCCATGGCTAACCTCCCTAACCGCTTTAGACTACGGCCAGGGGTGGTTGTCCCCCTGGTGGCCAGCCTGGTGGTGAGTTGTCAACCCTCCCGTCCCCCCACCGTCGACTCAGGCCCTCCCCCCCCAGAAAGCGCTCCGCTGGACTCCCTGCCGGCGGCGCCCAAGCCCACTCCCCCCCCGCCCCCTGAGGGCGCCTTCCTGGGCCGGATTTCCCCCACCCAGGTCAGCCAGTTGAATAGCCTGGGGGTTGAGGTGGTGGTGCCGGGGGTGATCCCCCCTGGGTTTAAAGTGGTTGAACTACGGATCACCCAGGGAGAGGGCGCCCTGGGCTATATGATTGTCTACCAGCATGCCGGCACTAAGGGACAGGGGCAATGTTTTGCCGTGGAATTTTCCCGGGAGGGCATGGGCGATCCGCCAGCGACCGCGGAGAAGCGGTTGATAAAGCCGCCCCTGTTTAAGGGACAGACCTACGGACTGCACCATGGTCAGTTTACAGAACCCGCCCTGCAAGGGCAGTTTCCCGGCGGAGCCCTCTATAGTGATTGGCTGCAGGGGCCCTCTGGGGCCTATCGATTAATCGGGGCGGTGCTGATTGGGCAGTTGTTCCCAGCCCTGCAGGGGTGTCAGGATGTGACCCCGGAACAGGCGGTGGAACTGGTGGAGAACTTCACCTTGCTGGCGGCCGATCCTATGGACCCAGGGTTTTGAGGTGATCGCAGATCACCTGGGCGGTGGCGGGGGCCAGTAAAACCCCATTGCGATAGTGGCCCGTGGCCAGCCAGACGTTGTCGTAGCCAGCTAGGGGTTGAATTACCGGGGCTGCCTGGTTTTGCGGGCGGGGGCGATAGCCAAACCAGCGATCGCTGACCCGGGCTGCCCCTAACCCAGGACAGTAGGCCACGGCGGCGGCGATCACCTGGTCAAGCTGGCCAGGGTCGGGGGGAGCTGCCAGGTCCTCCCCATCCACCTCCACCGTCGCCCCCACCCAATAGTCACCCTGGCCCAGGGGCACCAGGTGGACATCGTCACAGTTCACCACCGGCTGAAAGTGGGGCTGGCCCAGGGGGTGGCTTAGATGGAGCCTGACGGCCTGACCCAGTACCGGTGCGATCGCCAGGGGGGATTCAAGGGCCGTGGTCAGCCCCAAACAGCCCAACCCCGCCGCTAGCACCACCACATCAGTTGTCCAGCTGCGCTGGGGGGTATGCACCCGGGTGCAATGCCGGCGGGTGAAGTCTGCTTCCCAGCTAAAGCCCAACACCGCCTCCCCCAGGATCAGGGTAGCGCCCTGTTGTTGAGCCCCTGCCACCAGGGCCTGGGTGAACTGACTGGGGTTAAGCTGCAGGTCCTGGGGAGAATAAATCGCCCCCACCACTCCATCCAGGGCCAGGTGGGGGCAATGTTCCGCCACTTCTGGGGCAGACCAGAGTTGCAGATCATAGCCCTGGCGGCGGCGAATGTCCTGGAGGGAGCGCCAGCGATCCAGACTCTCCGATTCTCGACAAAGGGTGAGGATACCCTGGGTATTGCGTTGCAGGGTTTGGCCAGTGAGGGCCTCTAGCTCCGGTAGAAGGGTGTGGTAACGCTGTAGACTCTGGCTGCGCAGTCGCCAGTTACGCCCCTTGGCCCGCTGGCTGATCACCGCCATCGCCACCCCCAGGGCCGCCCCTGTCGATCCCCCAGCGGGCTGAGCCCGATCCACCAGGGTGACGGCGAACCCAGGTTGGCGGCTCACCTCGTAGGCAATGGTCGCACCCACCACCCCAGCTCCAACAATGGTAACCCCAGGCAAGGCCCTGACCTAGGCCTCGGGCAAGAGCCCCAGAAAACTATCAAAGTCATCCAGGGCGTTGCGGTATTCCTGACCAGCCAGCACCTGTTGACCATTAGCGGCGGCTTCATCTAACCGTTCCAGGTGACTATAGAGTTCCTTGGCCAGGGCCTGGGCGGCGGGCCTATCCTTAATTAGCAGGCTGGCCGCCAGGCGGTTCATGCGGGCCCGTAGCTCCCCCATCGGGCCGTGGATGAAGCTTTGGACGTTAACCCAGTCTTGGTTTTGGATGTAGCCTTGCAGTTCGGGGAAGCGATCGCGTAGGCCCTGCACCCCAGGGCGATAAAGCTCCACCTGCTGAAGGATATCGGCGGTATAGGTAGTAGGCACCTTAGCGGTCGGGCCACCACAGGCGACTAAGCAGGTGGCGACCACCGCCAGCAAAATTCCCAGTAGGGGTCTAAAGCGTGCCATCATGATTTGTCCTATTCTTCTTAAGCGTGGGTACAGCATTGGGAGGGGGTAATGTTTGTATTTTACGCTGGTGTGGTCTAAGGTGCCACGGGTTCCTTATGCTCAAACTTAAGCTTGGAACGTTTGAAGAGTTCAGGGATATCCACCGGGTAATGACCGGTAAAGCAGGCGGAGCAAAAGCTATTGGGGTCCTGCTCGGTGGCTTTGAGCATCCCCTCCCAGCTCAGGTAGCCGAGGGAATCCACATTGATTTGCCGGGCGATTTCTGTGCTGGATTTGGTGGCGGCGATCAGTTGATCCTGGCTGTCGGTGTCAATACCGTAGAAGCAGGGGTGGGTGACCGGTGGCGAAGAAATACGCATGTGAACCTCAGTGGCACCGGCATCCCGCAGGGTCTGCACAATTTTGCGACTGGTGGTGCCCCGCACGATGGAATCATCCACGATCAGGATTCGCTTACCCGCCAGCACATCCTTAAGGGGATTTAGCTTAATGCGAATCCCCATCTCTCGCATGGATTGGGTGGGTTGGATAAAGGTGCGCCCGACGTAGCGGTTTTTAATCAGACCTTCGGCGTAGGGAATGCCCGATTCCTGGGAAAAGCCAATGGCCGCCGGCACCCCTGAATCGGGTACTGCCATAATCAGATCCACGGTAGCCGGGGCCTCGCGGGCCAATTGGTGACCGAGACGACGGCGATAGCTGTAGAGACTTTCCTGGTTAACAATGCTATCGGGGCGGGAGAAATAAATCATCTCAAAGATACACAACTTGCGGGGGGTGGGGGCGGCCCACTGGTGGCTGGTCAGTCCCTGGGCCGTAATCCAGAGCAACTCCCCTGGTTGAATGTCCCGCAGGTAGGTGGCGCCAATGATATCCAGGGCACAGGTTTCTGAGGCCAGCACGTAGGCGGCCGGCCCGCCCAACCGCTCGGGTAGCGGCCCCAAGACCCCCAGCACCAGGGGGCGAATACCCTGGTGATCCCGGGTAGCCATCAGCCCCTCCGGAGTGCCAATCACCAGGCTAAAGGCCCCCTGACAGCGGTTAAAGGCCTGGTGGGCCGCCGCTATCCAGTCATCTCCGTCATTCACCGCCTCCGCCAGGGCGAAGGCGATCATCTCGGAATCGGTGGTGGTGTTCAGGTCGTGGTGACGCTGCAGCAGCTCTTCCCGTAGGTCAGAGGCGTTCACCAGGTTGCCGTTGTGGGCCAGGGCCAGCTTACCCAGTCGGGTGGGGACGATTGCCGGCTGGGCATTGCAGACATGACTGGATCCAGTGGTGGAGTAGCGGTTGTGACCCACCGCCATCTGACCCGGTAGGGACTGCAAAATTTGATCATCAAACACCTGGGAAACCAGCCCCATATGCTTGTAACAGTGGCTCTGTCCCTGATCAAAGGTAGCGATGCCAGCGGATTCCTGACCCCGGTGCTGGAGGGCAAATAGCCCAAAGTAGGCCAGCCGTGACACCTCTTCGCCAGGGGCATAGACGCCAAAAATGCCGCAGGCTTCCTCCGGCTTGTCAGGACGGGCTGACGTGCCCATCGGCAGGGGAAATGGGACGGAAGCGGGGCGATCGGGGAGGGTCATCGGCGTTGCTAGTAGGGTCAGGAGCAGGAAGGGGAGGAGAGGGATCAGGCTTCTATCCTTGGAGCCACAGCCATGGTTACCGGTTCCCCCCTATTCACCTACCATCATAGGATGGTACTTCTCAAAAACCTACGGCAACCCCCTTACCCGGGGCTGGTGAGGTCAGCGGCGCAGATCCTGAGCCCGCAGATAGAGATCAACCCACTGGGCCTTGACCTGTTTCGATTTCAGGCCTAACCCCTGGGCGATCTCCTGCAGAGACTGGCCCTGACGACCGGCCTCTACAATTCGCCGCTGATCTCCACTCAGCCCTTGCCAGAACTGCTGCCACTGGCCTGGAGTCAGACCAAAGTCATGATCCCGTAGGGAGGTTTTGAGCCACTCCAGCACCAGGCTGGGTTGTTCCTTCAGGGCAAAGATTTTTAGGGCATGGTAGGTGACCTGTTCCCTGAGGCGGTAGACCTTTTTAACCGGCAGGTCCAACCGCTGGGCAATGTCCTCCGGGGTTAACCCCTGCAGATGTAGCTCCAGCCAATGTACCGCCCCCTCCCCCAGGTGGCGTTGCAGGTGGGCCACCAGGGCGCTTTTTACCTGGGCCCGTTGACTGCGCTGGTCTAACTGGCTTTGCTCCTGGTGGTAGCGATGCCAGGCCTCCCCATCCAGCCGGCTGAGGGCCTCCTCGCCGTTCGTCGTGGTGACGTCCTCCGACAGAATCTGCACCAACTCCCCGGTGGGCACCTGGGTCATGCCTGCCCGCTGACTCCGCCCCAGGTGGTTCAGAAATCGGTAGAGAATCAAGGGCTGGTTCCGCACCGTCCGCAGGCAATACTCCTCTAAGCTGGCTAGCAGGAGGACACTACGCAGGCGGAGATTGTCTGTACAGGCCTCAATAGACTTGAGTTCCTGGGCCAGGTGGCGATCGCTCTGGATCATCTCCTGCACCACCTCCTGCACCACCTCCACCACCGTGCGGCTGCGATCGCGGCTCAGGGTTACCCAGGTATTGACCTTTTGGCGAATCAGGAATACCCCGCTTAACCGCTTCACCAGCCGTTGGTAGCCCTGCTCTGGGCTAACCTGCCAGTAGCGTTCTAAAAATAATCGGTAGCGGTACTCCATACCCTGGCGGGCCAGGGCCAACTGCTCTGGAGCTAACGCCTCAAAGCGATCCGGTGGCACCCCCAGCAGCCAGCCCACCAAACTCCGGTATACCCCCTCCGGTTGGCCGGGCTGATCCTGCCGTAATCGCCCCAGCCACTCCTGCATTAGTTGATCGGCCCTGGTCATGGTGGTTTAGGTCCTCACCCCTACTGCTACTGTCGTGGCCCTAACCCATGACAGCCTTTCACCCATCCTTCAATTTCACCCCCACGGGTAATATACCTTTCCCCTAGGGACAAGGCACTCTATAGGAGTCAACGGAAATCACATTCTACCGCCTGACAACCCAGTTGTTGCCCCTCGGAGACGTGAACCGGTTGACCTAAAACCCCATGAGGAAAAACCATGACTATCCTATCAGCTGCCCAACCTCCGCTGTTTACTGACACTGAAACCCGCTCGACCCACATTTTGGGACCGGTTTTCTTTGAGCTTTGCAATCTTCGGATTGAAGCCTCTACGGCGCCAGCGGTACCCCCCAGTGTCATTGCCCCGAGCAATTCCCCCTATATTGTGGCCAGCGACGAAACCTTTAGTGTTAGCGTTGATGTCCATTTTAATAGCACCCCCCTAACTCGCTCATTGCTGTGTCTAGGGATGAAGGTGGAAATTCAATTCGCCTTCGAGGGCGTAGGTGGCCGCGCTAAGGAAACCGATGTCTCTGAGTACGTCGTCACTGTCAAGGATGATTTTGACTACACCATCACCTGGACGGGTACCCCGGCTAGTTTGGAACTCACCCAGGGGCTCTACGCGATCGCGGCGATCGCTAATGTTAGCGCTTACCAACATCCCTGTTCCCAGGAAGTGTTGGGTTACGGCTACATGGCCGCTCGCCTACTGCAGGTTTACCCAGCCTAGGTTAGGGCCACTAGCCTGAGACCTTAGCCTAGGAATAATAAGCTGGCGGGCAAAAGCCTGTCAGCTTATTTGCATGGAAATAACCGGGTATGGATTAACAGAAATCCGACGGATTCTCCTGGGTGCTGGCCACCGGTCACCTCCCACCTGACCCAGGGACTCTGTAGGATAGAATTAAATCCATTTATGATATATATTGCTCTCCCTTCCCCCCTTTTTCGGCCCCTCTATGACCAGCCCACCTCGCCAATACCACATCACCACCTTCGGCTGCCAGATGAATAAGGCCGACTCTGAGCGGATGGCGGGGGTTTTAGACACCATGGGCCTGATCTGGACCGATGACCCCTACCAGGCGGATGTGGTGCTCTACAACACCTGTACCATCCGCGACAACGCCGAACAAAAGGTCTACTCCTACCTGGGGCGCCAGGCCAAGCGTAAGCAGGAACGCCCCGACCTCACCCTGGTGGTGGCGGGCTGTGTGGCCCAGCAGGAGGGTGAGGCCCTGCTGCGACGGGTGCCGGAGCTGGACCTGGTGATGGGCCCCCAGCATGCCAACCGGCTCCAGGATCTCCTGGAACAGGTGTTTGCCGGTAACCAGGTGGTGGCCACCGAGGCGATTGACATCATGGAGGACATCACCAAACCCCGGCGGGATAGTGAGGTAACCGCCTGGGTGAATGTTATCTACGGCTGCAATGAGCGCTGTACCTACTGTGTGGTGCCGGGGGTGCGGGGGGTGGAGCAGTCTAGATCGCCCGCCGCCATCCGCGCCGAAATTGAGGAGCTGGGTCGCCAGGGCTTCAGGGAGGTGACCCTGCTGGGGCAGAACATCGATGCCTACGGTCGAGACCTGCCCGGCAGCACCCGGGATGGCCGACACCAGCACACCTTCACCGACCTGCTTTACCACATCCATGATGTACCGGGGATTGAGCGGCTGCGCTTTGCCACCAGCCATCCCCGCTATTTCACCGAGCGGCTGATCCGGGCCTGTGCCGAGTTGCCCAAGGTCTGTGAACACTTTCACATTCCCTTCCAATCCGGCGATAACGATATCCTCAAGGCCATGGCCCGGGGTTACACCCGGGAACGGTACTGCCGCATCATTGACACCCTGCGTCAGTACATGCCCGATGCTGCGATTAGCGCCGATGCCATTGTCGGATTCCCCGGGGAAACCGAGGCCCAGTTCCAACGGACCCTGGACCTGGTGGACAGCCTCGGCTTTGATCAGCTCAACACCGCCGCCTATTCCCCCCGGCCCGGCACCCCCGCCGCCCGCTGGCCCGATCAGGTGCCCGAGCAGGTCAAGGCCGATCGCCTGCAACGCCTCAATCACCTGGTGGCCAGCCGGGCCAGCGATCGCTGCCAACGCTACCAGGGCCGGATTGAAAGCATTTTAGTGGAGGCCACCAACCCCAAGGACCCCACCCAGGTGATGGGTCGTACCCGCGGCAACCGCCTCACCTTTTTCCCAGGGCACCTGGCCACCCTGAAGGGGCTGCAGGTACCGGTTAAGATTACCGAAGTCCGCCCCTTTAGTCTTACCGGAGAGCGCTATACTGCCCCCAGTCAGGCTGAGATCACCATGGCTAGCACCCTGTAGCCACAATGGCGAGCCCCCTTCTCTGGAGCTGTGATGAAATTTGGTGTAATTGTGTTTCCCGGTGCCAACTGCGATCGCGACGTGGCCTACGTCACCCGCGACCTGTTGGGTCAACCCACCCGCATGGTCTGGCACGAGGATAGCGACCTCAGCGACCTGGATGTGGTGGTGGTACCGGGGGGCTTTAGCCACGGTGACTACCTGCGCTGTGGGGCGATCGCCCGATTTTCCCCAGCGGTACAGGCCACCCTGGCCCATGCCCGGCAGGGCAAGCCGGTGATTGGCATCTGTAACGGCTTTCAGATTTTGACCGAGGCCGGGCTACTGCCGGGGGCCCTGGTGCGTAATCGAGGTATGCAATTTATCTGCGATCGGGTCAGCCTCAGGGTGGAGCGGGCCGACCTGCCCTGGACCCAGGGCTACCAGCCCGGGCAGGTGATTACCCTGCCGATTGCCCATGGGGAGGGCTGCTACTACGCCGATGCCCAAACCCTGACGAACTTAGAAGACCAGGGCCAGGTGGTGCTGCGCTACTGCAGTCCAGCCGGTGAGCTGGAACCCGGGGCTAACCCCAACGGTTCCCTCAACCATATCGCCGGCATCTGCAACCCCCAGGGTAATGTACTGGGGCTCATGCCCCACCCGGAGCGGGCCGCCGATACCCTGTCAGGTAACTTGGAGGGTCTACCGATGCTGGCGGGCCTATTGACGGGGTAGGGCGCCGGGGTCAACCTGTAGCACCAGATAGCGCTGGTCAAGTCGCAACCATCCCTGATCCCTCAGGTCCTTCAGTAGGCGAGTAATGGTCACCCGGGTGGTGCCAATGGCGGTGGCCAGCTGGTAGTGGGTCAGCCGTAGGGGAATGCGCACCCCCTGGGGCTCTACCTGGCCAAAGTCCTGGGCCAGCATCACTAAAAACTGTTGCAGCCGATCCGTCACCAACCGCTTACCCGCCAGGGCTAACCAGGCCTCAGTTTGCTGCAGCCGCAGGGTGAGGTGACGGTAAATACCCGCCATCAGCACCGGTGAGGCCTCAACTTCCACCATAGGTAGGGCCAGCACATCCACATCGGTCAGGGCGGTGGCCCAGTAGGGATGGACCACGGTCAGGGGTAGGCCCAGGGGCATGGAGGGACCCGCCAGCCCCAACAGGGTTTCACCGCCATCGGGTTGAATGGTAAACAGTTGAACAATGCCGCGGCAGACGATTAACACCTCGTCACTCTGCAGCGCAATGGTCTGTCCCGTGGCGTAGGGCAGCAGAGCCCGGTCCCGGTACAGTTGCTCTAATAACTCGATAAAGGTTTGATGGGGGTACCCATGCCGGTCGACGGAGCTAGAGACAGAAGTGATCACAGCCACAGGTATACCTGGAACGAATGATTTATCATCCATAGTGCCCGGTGAAAATTAAGAAGTTCCCCTCTCCAGGTTAAGAGCTGACCAACAAACCATGAAATTTTGTTACCTATCACACCTCAAAGCTAGCAATTTTGCAATCTAGGCTACCTGCATCAGGGCTAATTGCAAGATATAGGATCCGATTCATCCGGTTCGGTCTCGCCCAGGCTGCAAAACTTAAAAAAGCCTGAGGGAAAAAAGCCGCACCGGCCCCCCAGGGCACTCCAGCCCCGGGTCATGACTTAATTCCAGGTTAATATGCCCCGCCCCGCCGCTGATTAAAATAGAGCTACCCCTTTAAACTCCCCTAGCTTTCAGGAGAAATCTATGGCCAGTCTCTTAACGCAACTGCGGCAGATGACGGTGGTGGTTGC
>Ga0172372_10005126_pt1 | contig 18355 bp, 14 predicted proteins | sample LakKiv5m_2_FD_114544 | JGI IMG/M metagenome (GOLD analysis project Ga0172372, IMG submission 114544) | Freshwater microbial communities from Kabuno Bay, South-Kivu, Congo - kab_092012_9.5m | ecosystem: Environmental > Aquatic > Freshwater > Lake | place: Democratic Republic of the Congo...
GCCGGCCATGATCCCGTTCAACGTGGCCCGGCTGGGGCCCGGCCACTACCACCAGGGCACCACGGGCAGTCTGGCCGCGCAGGCGTCGGCGCGGCTGGCGCCCTGGCAGGCGGTGTTCACCCGCGCCGGCCTGCCGCTGGCCCTGCACGCCGACATGCAGCCGGTGCAATGGGGCAAGCTGCTGCTGAACCTCAACAACCCGGTGAACGCGCTCTCGGGCCTGCCGCTACGCGCGCAGCTGCTCGACGCCGCGCACCGCCGACGCTACGCCGACCTGATGGACGAAGCCTTGCAGCTGCTGCGCCAGGCCCGCATCGAGCCGGCCCGCATGACGCCACTGCCCTGGGATCGGCTGCTGCAGGTGCTGCGCCTGCCCACGCCCCTGTTCCGGCTGATGGCGGCACGCATGCTGCGTATCGACGCACACGCCCGCTCCAGCATGGCCGACGACCTGGCGGCCGGTCGATCAACCGAGATCGACGCGCTGTGTGGCGAGGTGGTGCGGCTGGCGCAAGCCCTGGGGACCACCGCACCGCAGAACCAAGCCATGGTGCAGACTGTGCGGCGGGTCAGTGCGCCAGCAGGGGCCCCGTGATGAAGCGCCAGTGCGCGGCGCTCACCGGCGTGATGGACAGGCGGCTGCCCTTTTGCAGGATGAGCAGATCGGCCAGTTCGGGCGTGGCGCGCAGTTCGGGCAGGCCGATCAGCCGCGTCTTCTGCAGCGCCTGAACGTCACGCAGCAGCCAGCGCGGCGCCTCGGGATTGGACTTGCCGTCGAAATAGGGCGAGGTCGGGTCGAACTGCGTCGGGTCGGGCCGGACGTCCGAGGCCACCCGTGCCAGGCCAGCAATGCCCGGCTGCGGGCAGCTGGAGTGGTAGAACAGCACGCCGTCGCCCACCTGCATGGCGTCGCGCATGAAGTTGCGCGCTTGGTAGTTGCGCACACCGGTCCAGGGCACGGCGGCGCCGGGCGCGGCCAGCGCGTCGTCGATGGAGCATTCGTCGGGCTCGGACTTCATCAGCCAGTACTGGGTCGTCATGAGGCCGATGGTAGCGGTGCACGCCGCCGGATACGTGCGCGCGTCCCAGGTCACGCCATGGCCGGTGCCAGCCGGAAGCGCGCCACCGAGCCCATCAGCTGGCGGGCCTGCGCGTCCAGGCCTTGCGACGCGGCCGCCGTTTCCTCCACCAGCGCGGCGTTCTGCTGCGTGGTCTGGTCCAGCTGGGCAATGGCGGCCCCCACCTGCACCACACCGGTGCTCTGTTCCTGCATGGCGCCGGCGATGTCCATCACCAGCTGGCTCACGCGCTGGATCTCGTGCACCACCGACTGCATGGCCTGCCCGGCCTGATCGGCCAGATCGGTGCCGTTGCCCACCTGCTCCTGGCTGGCCGCCACCAGTTGCTTGATCTGCCGCGCCGCGTCGGCCGATCGCACAGCCAGCGCGCGCACTTCGGACGCCACCACGGCAAAGCCACGGCCTTGCTCGCCGGCGCGGGCGGCTTCCACTGCGGCGTTCAGGGCCAGGATGTTGGTCTGGAAGGCGATGCCATCGATGACCCCGATGATTTCGCCGATGCGCTGCGACGAGCTGTCGATGCCGCGCATGATGCGCACCACCGATTCCACCGAAGCGCCGCCGGCCTGTGCCGCCGCCGATGCGTGCACCGCCAGCGTCCGGGCCTGTTGTGCGGCCTCGGCATTCAGGCCGATGGCGCTTGTGAGCTCCTCCATCGAGGCGGCCGATTGCTCCAGCGCGCTGGCCTGGGCTTCGGTGCGGCCGCTCAGGTCGGCATTGGCGGTGGCGATCTGTGAAGACGCCGAGCCGACTTGCTCGACCCCCTGGTGCACCTGCCCCACGAGAGCGCGCAGGTTGTCCTGCATGCCGGCCAGGGCGCGCAGCAGGTCTGCCACTTCATCCCGTCCATGGGTCTGCAGCGACTGGGTGAGGTCGCCTCCCGCAATGCGGCCGGCCACCGCCACGCCGCTGCGCAGCGGCCGCACGATGCTGCGCGCCAGCAGCACTGCCGTCGCGCTGCCCAGCAGCAAGGCCGCCAGGCCCAGGGTCAGCAGCAGTTCCCGGGCGCGGTCGAGGCTGCCCGCCACGGCAGCGCCGCGTTCCTGTGCCACGCTGTCCTGCAGGGCGCGCAGGGTGTCGATGGGGGCCTGCAGACGCGCCAGCGCGGGCAAGGTGTCGTCGCGCACGAAGGCCCGCGCCCGCTCCAGCTCGCCAGCCTGAACCAGCGGGGGCACCTGCACGAACGAGGCCACATAAGCCTGGCGGGCACTCTGCAATTGGGCCAGTGCCTCGCGGCCTTGCGGGCGCTGCACCAGCGTTTCCAGGACCTTGAGTGCTTCATCGATGCGGGCGCGGTTGGCGCTGATGCGCGCCTGCACCGCGGCAAGCTGTTCGGGCGCCACCAGCAGCAGCTCGGTGGTGGCCAGCCCGTTGGCCCGGGTGGCGCTGTCGATCACCGCGACCGCGGCCACCTTCACCATCTCCTCGTCGATCAGCAGGCGGCTCTCGCCCCCGATCCTGTGCAGCGCCCACTGGGCCGAAGCGATCAGCGCTGCCGTCAGCAGCAACATCAGGCCGAAGCCCATTCCCAACCGTGTGCCAATGCGAAACCGTGCCAGCCATTGCATGTCCATCTCCTGGCGCGTGAACATCAGCGCCTGATGCACAGGAGATCGGCCATTCGTGGGCCGGCTGCATAGCCCGTACGGAGGAAGCCTTCGGTCCGGAGGAACTATGCCGGCAGGCGTTCAGCGTGGCAGCTCCGCCATGGACGACTGCGGAAAGTCCAGGCTCGGTTCGGCCTCCATCGCGTCAAACGGCAGGGTGAAGAAGAACGTGCAGCCCTCGCCCGGTGCGGTCTCGGCCCAGATGCGGCCGCCGTGGCGGTCGATGATGCGCTGCGACAGCGCCAGGCCAGTGCCGGTGCCTTCGAAATCCATCGAATGGTGCTGGCGCTGGAACATGACGAACAGGTTGTGCGCCTTCTCCAGGTTGAAGCCCACGCCGTCGTCACGCACATAGAAGGTGCGACCACCCACCGGGTTGACGCGCCAGCCCACCTCGATGTGCGCACTCTCGTGCGTGCGGGTGAACTTGACCGAGTTCTCCAGCAGGTTGGTGAACACCTCGGCCAGCAGCATCGCGTCGCCGCGCACCACCGGCAGGTCTTCCTCCACCGTCCATTCGATCTGGCGGTTCGGGTGTTCCTGCTTGAGGTGGCCGATCACGCCTTCGACCAGCGGCGTCAGCGGCACCGGCTGCGATTCGATCGCCACCCGGCCCAGGCGGGCGTATTCCAGCAGGCCTTCGATCATCAGGCTCATGCGCTTGCTGGCCTTGACGATCGAGCCCAGGTACTGCTGGGTCATGGCATCGGGCTGCTCGGCCAGATGTTCCTGCAGCAGGCTCACAAAGCTGCTGATGTGGCGCAGCGGCGCGCGCAGATCGTGCGAGACCATGTGCGAGAACACATCCAGATCCTTGTTGGCCGCCACCAGCTGCTGGGTGCGTTCGGCCACGCGCTTTTCCAGTTCCTTGTTGAGGTCGTTCATCACGTCCTCCAGGCTCTTGGCGGCGGTCATGTCGCGCGTGATGCTGGACAGGCCCTGCAGCTCGCCGGCCTCGTTGCGCAGCGCGGTCAGCACGGTGTGGGCCCAGAAGCGCGAACCGTCGTCGCGCAGGCGCCAGCCGCGGGTCTCCCACTGGCCGTGGGCTTTGGCCAGGCGCAGCACCTGGTCGGGGTCCACCTCGTCCTCGCCGCCGTTGTGGGCGGCCAGCAACTGGCGGTAGGGCTTGCCCACGATCTGCTGGCGGCGGTGGCCGTGCAGGCGCTGCGCACTCTCGGTCCACTCGGTGATCACGCCCTCTTCGTTGACGAAGTAGATGCAGTAGTCCTGCACCGCATCCACCATCAGGCGGTAACGCTGCTCGCTCAGGAACAGCTCGGCGCTGCGCTCGCGCACGCGCTCTTCCAGATCGCGGTTGGCTTCGAGCACGAACTCTTCGGTGCGCTTGCGCTCGGTGATGTCGTGCAGCTCGATGAAGATGCCCTCGACCACGCCGTTCTGCAGGTCGGGGATGTAATGGATCTCGTAGTGGTTGCGCTCGCTGCCCGGCTCGCCGCGTTCCAGTTCGAAGAACTGCGGCTGCCCGTTGAGCGCATCGGCCACGTGCGGCAGGATGTCGGGCAACAGGTCCGGCGGCACCACCAGGGCCAGCGGCTCACCGATCATCTCGTGCGGCAGCTTGCCATTGCCCAGCGCGTGGGCGCGGTTGACGAAGCGGCACACCAGGTCTTTGTCGTAGTAGGCCAGGTGCACCGGGATGCGGTCTGTGATGGTCTGCAGGAAGCTCTCGTGGGCGCTCAGGCGCCGCTCGGCCTGCTTGCGCTCGCTGATGTCCACCACCGTGGTGTTGCTGTGCAGGAACCGGCCTTCGGCATCGAACACCGCGGTGGACGAGCACAGCGCCTGGAAGCTGCTGCCGTCCTTGCGCCGCACCGTCACCTCCAGCCCCTCGGTCTGCTCACCGCGCTGCAGGCTCTGGATGCGGCCCGCGATCGTCTCGCGCAGCGACGGATCGATCAGATCGAACAGGTCGCGGTGCGTCACCACCTCATCGCGCGTGTAGCCCAGCCAATTGAGCAAGGTCTGGTTGATGTTGACAAAACGCAGCGATGCGTCGAGCGAGAGGTAGCCGCAGGGTGCGTGGTCATACAGCGCCTGTGCGCGGTCCAGGGCCTCCTGCAGCTCTCGTGTGCGCAGGGCCACCTGGGCTTCCAGATCAGGCGTGGCCTGCTCGGTGCTGAGGGTTTGGTCCATTGAAAAGGCTCCAGATCAGGGGCTGCCGGGTGGCAACCATACTCCGTGAGCTCTTCATCGGCAAACCGTGGCCAAAATTCAGGGCGGCGACCGGGTTTTGAACGGGCAAAAAAGCACGAAAAAAGCCCCTGGCTCTCGCTCAGGGGCTTTTGACGGGGCAGGACGGTTTACAGACCCGCGGCAGCGCGCAGGGCCTGAGCCTTGTCCGTGCGCTCCCAGGTGAACTCGGGTTCCTCGCGGCCGAAGTGGCCGTAGGCCGCGGTCTTGCTGTAGATCGGGCGCAGCAGGTCCAGCATCTGGATGATGCCCTTGGGCCGCAGGTCGAAGTGGGCCTCGACCAGCTTGGCGATCTGCTCGTCCGGGATCACGCCCGTGCCTTCGGTATACACCGTGATGTTCATCGGCCTGGCCACGCCAATGGCGTAAGCCACCTGCACCTGGCATTGGCGCGCCAGGCCGGCGGCCACCACATTCTTGGCCACGTAGCGCGCGGCGTAGGCGGCCGAACGGTCCACCTTGGACGGGTCTTTGCCCGAGAACGCGCCGCCGCCGTGCGGGCAGGCGCCGCCGTAGGTGTCGACGATGATCTTGCGGCCCGTCAGGCCACAGTCGCCCTGCGGGCCGCCGATGACGAAGCGGCCGGTCGGGTTGATCAGGTAGCGGGTGTTCACCAGCCACTCCTTGGGCAGCACCGGCTTGATGATCTCCTCGATCACCGCCTCGATGAAGCTGTCCTTCATCTTGGTGGCGGTCTCGCTCTGGTCCGGGCTGTGCTGGGTGGACAGCACCACGGTGTCGATGCTGTGCGGCTTGCCATCCACATAGCGCATGGTCACCTGACTCTTGGCGTCTGGCCGCAGAAAGGGCAGGCGGCCGTCCTTGCGCAGCTGGGCCTGGCGCTCGACCAGGCGGTGTGCGTAGTGGATGGGCGCGGGCATCAGCTCGGGCGTCTCGTCGCAGGCGTAGCCGAACATCAGGCCCTGGTCGCCGGCGCCGATGTTCAGGTGGTCATCGCTGGCGTGGTCCACTCCCTGGGCGATGTCGTTGCTCTGCTTGTCGTAGGCCACCAGCACCGCGCAGCCCTTGTAATCAATGCCGTACTCGGTGTTGTCATAGCCGATGCGCTTGATCGTGTCGCGCGCCACCTGGATGTAGTCCACGTGCGCGTTGGTGGTGATCTCGCCGGCCAGCACCACCAGACCGGTGTTGGTCAGGGTCTCGGCGGCCACGCGGCTGCGCGGGTCCTGGGTGAAGATCGCGTCGAGAATGGCGTCCGAGATCTGGTCGGCCACCTTGTCGGGGTGACCTTCGGAGACGGATTCGGACGTGAAGAGGAAATCGTTCGCCATATAAACTCCAGAGCAGGTGGATCGGCGTTGCCGGTCTGTCAGGGTCGGCGAACGCTTTAGCGGCATTTGTGAATCGCCCCGCAATCAGTTCATCAACTCGGCGATGGTCGGATTCTAGTCCACACCCCACCGGGCCGAGCCACCGAACAGCCCCCTTATCCCTCCGCAAATCGTGCCATTCACCCCGCTGCCGTGACCGCTTTCGTCCAGTTTCTCTTTCGGGCCTGCTCGGTGTTGCCGCTGGGCCTGCTGCACGCGCTGGGCTGGGGGCTGGGCTGGCTGAGCTTTCTGGCCTCGGGCCGTTACCGCCGGCGCCTGCTGGCCCATGCGCGCCTGGCCAGCGTCCCGCGTGCCGATGTGCTGGCCGCCATCGGCGAAGCGGGCAAGCTGGTGGCCGAGCTGCCGCGCCTGTGGCTGGGCCGTCCGGTGCGCCACGGCTGGGAAGGCGCCGCCCACATCGAGGCAGCGCAGGCCCATGGCCGCGGCGTGCTGTTCCTCACGCCCCACCTGGGCTGCTTCGAAATCACCGCCCAGGCCTACGCACAGCGTTTCGGTGCGCGCCAGCCCATGACGGTGCTCTTCCGCCCGGCGCGCCAGCCCTGGCTGCGCGACCTGGTGGCCAACGCCCGCCTGCGCCCCGGGCTGCAGACCGCGCCGACCACGCTGGCCGGGGTCAAGCAGCTGATCAAGGCCCTCAAGGCCGGCGAGGTGGTCGGCCTGCTGCCCGACCAGGTGCCGCCGGCCGGGCAGGGCGTCTGGGCGCCGTTCTTCGGCCGCGACGCCTACACCATGACCCTCTCGGCCCGGCTGGCCCATGCGGCCAATGCCCAGGTGCTGCTGGCCTGGGGCGAGCGCCTGTCCTGGGGTCGGGGCTTCGTGGTGCATGTGCGCCCGTATGACGAGGCCGCCTGGGGGCCGCTGTCCACCGACGCCGTCACCGCGGCGCGCCAGATCAACCAGACCATGGAAGCCCTGGTGCGCACCTGCCCGCGCCAGTACCTCTGGTCCTACGACCGCTACAAGTCGCCGGCCACGCAACGCGTGCCCGACGACAGAGCCTGAACACATCTCCTCCGCATGAGTCTGTCTGCCCGTCTCAGATCGCTGCGCAAACCCATGGCCGACAGCTGGGGCAATGCCGTGGTGCTGGGCCTGATGCGCCTGCTGGCGTATGCACCCTTGCCGCTGGTGCGGGGGCTGGGCTGGGTGTTCGGCCGCGTGCTGCACGCGGTGGCTGCGCGCCGCCGGCGCATCGCGCGCACCAACTGGGCGCTGTGTTTTCCCGATGTGCCCGAGGCCCAGCGCCATGCCGCCGTGCGCCAGCACTTTGTGCACTTTGCCCAGGCCTGGCTCGACCGCAGCTGGCTCTGGCACGCCTCGCCCGAGACGGTGCGCCGCCGCCTGCACCTCAACGGCGAGGTGGCGCAGCTGGCCGGCGACACGCCCACCGTGCTGTTCGCGCCGCATTTCGTCGGTCTGGACGCAGGCTGGACCGCGCTGACCGCACAGATCGACCGGCGTTTCTGCACCATCTATGCCGAGCAGCTGAACAAGGCCGTGGACCGCTGGATCCTGGACGGGCGCCAGCGCTTCGGTCAGACCCATATCGTGCCGCGGCGCCAGGGCCTCAAACCGCTGGTGGCGGCCCTGCGCGCGGGCGAACCGCTGTACCTGCTGCCCGATATGGACTACGGCGCCGCCGACTCGGTGTTCGTGCCGTTTTACGGCGTGTCGGCGGCCACCATCACCTCGCTCTCGCGCTTCGCCCGGCTGGCGCGGGCGCAGGTCGTGCCGGTGATCAGCCGGCTCACGCCGCAGGGGTATGACATCACGGTGCTGCCGCGCTGGGCGGACTATCCCACCAACGATCCGGTGGCCGACACGGCGCGCATGAACGCCCTGCTGCAGGACATGATCGCCACCATGCCCGCGCAGTATTTCTGGGTGCACAAGCGCTTCAAGACCCGGCCGCCGGGCCAGCCCCCGCTGTACGGCCGGGACTGACGGTGCTCACCCGCTCAGTCCAGCGCTTCGGGCTCGGCCGTGTCCGCTGCCGCTCCGGGGGCCTCGTGTGTCCACTGCCACAGCAGCTGCGCCACATCGTCCAGCCCCTGTTTCTTCAGGGCCGAGAACAGCCGGGCCTCGCCGCCCCCGCACTGCAGGCGGGCGATCGACAGCGCCTTCTGCGACTCGGCGTGGTTGAGCTTGTCGGCCTTGGTCAGCAGGATCAGGAATTTCAACCCCTCCTGCACGCGCGGGCGGATGATCTCCAGCAGCGCCTCGTCCAGCTCGGTCAGGCCCAGGCGCGGGTCGCACAGCAGCACCACGCCCTTGAGGTTCTCGCGGGTGACCAGGTAATTGGCCATCACCCGCTGCCAGCGCAGCTTGGCTTCGTGGGGCACGGCGGCATAGCCGTACCCCGGCAGGTCGGCCAGCACCGCGTCGGTCTGCCCCTGCTTGCCCAGCGCAAACAGGTTGATGCTCTGGGTGCGGCCGGGTGTCTTGGAGGCAAAGGCCAGCCGTTTTTGCTGCGTCAGCGTGTTGATGCTGGTCGATTTGCCTGCATTGGAGCGACCGACAAAGGCAATTTCGGGCACCTCCAGCGCGGGCAGGTGTTCCAGTTGGGGCGCGGTGGTCAGGAACCGGGCCGTGTGCAGCCAGCCGTGCATTTGCCGCAGGGCCTGAGCGTCGGCGCCACCGGCGCTACGGGGGTGGGGCGCTCGAATAGGCGCGGTCGGGGCAGGCTTGTTGATATCAGTCATGTAGGGTGTCCATCGCGGCATTGTAAAATTGAAAGGCTTTTGTTCGGACACCCGCACACACTCCCCAAACCGACACGTCACCCACGACGACGCCCCGACATGAAATTGCCCGTTTCCCTGCTCTTCGCGGCCAGCATCGCCGCTCTGTCGTTCAGCGCTCAGGCACAGTCGGCCAAGCCCGACCTGGTCAAGGGTGCGGCCTCTTACGCTCAGGTTTGCGTGGCCTGCCACGCCGCCGACGGCAACTCCACGATCGCTGAAAACCCGTCGCTGGCCGGCCAGCACCCCGAGTACCTGATCAAGCAACTGCAGGAATTCAAGTCCGGCAAGCGCGAGAACGCGGTCATGGCCGGCTTCGCGGCCATGCTGTCCGACGACGACATGCGCAACATCAGCCACTGGCTGGCCACGCAAAAGCCGGCTGGCGGCGTCGCGACCAACAAAGACACCATTCGCCTGGGCGAGCGCATCTACCGCGGTGGCATCGCCGACCGCCAGATCGCCGCTTGCGCCGGCTGCCACAGCCCCAACGGTGCCGGCCTCCCGGCCCAGTACCCGCGTCTGGCTGGCCAGCATGCCGGTTACACCGAAGCCCAGCTCAAGGCCTTCCGCGATGGCGTTCGCCACAACAACGCGCAGATGACGGGCGTTGCCTCCAAGATGAACGACCGCGAAATCAAGGCCGTGGCCGATTACATCGCCGGCCTGCGCTGAGCGGTGGGCGTTTTGTCCCCGGTGATGGCGGGGATATAAGCAGTCAATAATATTTAACGACACAATATGGGTTCGGCTCGGTCAGCCGTTCGGAACCCTTCTGTGTTTTCAGTATCTCAACAGGGCGTGACTCCGGTGTAGCGGGTTCCGCCCTGTTTGTTTTTCCAACGTTTACATGACTGTCTCCACCCAAGGTTTGCAGGTTCGGGCCGGTTCGCGTGTGTTCGGCGAGCTGGTGGAGCTGGTCTCCTCGATGCGTTTTGCGATCGCGCTGCTGACCGTGATCTGCATTGCATCGGTGGTGGGCACGGTGGTCAAGCAGCATGAGCCGCTGAACAACTACGTCAACCAGTTCGGCCCCTTCTGGTCCGACGTGTTTGGGCGCGTACAGATCTACACCGTCTACAGCGCCTGGTGGTTCCTGCTGATCCTGGCGTTTTTGGTGATCAGCACCAGCCTGTGCATCGTTCGCAGCACCCCCAAGATCCTGGCTGATTTCAAGGCCTACAAGGAAAACATCCGCGAGCAGAGCCTCAAGGCATTTCCGCACCGGGCCGAAAACGCCCTGGCCGAGGCGCCGGAGGCCGCGGCCCACCGCATCGGCCAGACCCTGGTGGGTTCGGGCTGGAAGGTCAAGCTGCAGTCGCGCGAGAGTGCTGCGGGCACCGGCTGGATGGTGGCGGCCAAGGCCGGCGCTGCCAACAAGGTGGGTTATCTGGCCGCGCACAGCGCCATCGTGCTGGTCTGTATCGGCGGCCTGCTCGACGGGGACCTGATCGTGCGGGCCCAGATGTGGTTCAACGGCAAGACGCCCTTCACCGGTGGCGGTCTGATCGCCGACGTGGCGCCGCAACACCGCCTCTCGCCCAGCAACCCCACTTTCCGTGGCAACCTGCTGGTGACCGAAGGCACCACCGCCGGTACCGCCATCCTGAGCCAGGCCGATGGTGTGCTGTTGCAGGACCTGCCGTTCTCGATCGAACTCAAGAAATTCGTCGTCGAGTACTACGACACCGGCATGCCCAAGCTGTTTGCCAGCGACATCGTGATCCACGACCACGACACGGGCGAGAAAAAAGAAGCCCGCGTCGAGGTCAACCACCCGGCCAGCCACCGCGGCATCAACATCTACCAGTCCAGTTTTGACGACGGTGGCTCCAAGGTGAACCTGCAGGCGGTGCCCATCAACGGCCCGACGCGACCCTTCGAGATCGCGGGCACCATCGGCGGCTCTTCTGCCCTCACCAACGGCGACCAGAAGCTCACGCTGGAGTTCACCGGGCTGCGGGTGATCAACGTCGAGAACCTGGGCAGCGCCGACAGTGGCACCGATGTGCGCGCGGTCGATCTGCGGCGCAGCATCGAAAAACAGCTGGGTGCCGGTCACAAGGTCGGCGGCGAAAAAACGCTGCGCAATGTGGGCCCCAGCTTCAGCTACAAGCTGCGCGATGCCGCCGGGCAGGCGATCGAATACAACAACTACATGCTGCCGATGGACATCGACGGTGCGCGCATGTTCCTGCTGGGTATGCGCGAGACGCCGTCTGAGCCATTCCGTTACCTGCGTGTGCCGGTGGACGAAAACGACAGCCTGGACGGGTTCGTTCGCCTGCGTGCCGCACTGGCCGATCCGGTCCTGCGCGAAGTGGCCATCCGCCGCTATGCCACGCAAGCGGTGGAGGACGGCCGGGCCGACCTGGTCGAAGCACTGCAGCAGTCGGCGTCGCGGGCGTTGGGGCTGTTCGCCGGTGCTGAGGCCGCGCCCGACATGCCGGGCGGCATGCCGGTCAAGGGCGGCCTGCCGGCGGTATCGGCCTTCCTCGAAGCCAATGTGCCGGCGCCCGAGCGTGAGCGCGCCAGCGACGTGCTGGTCCGCATCCTCAACGGCACGCTGTTCGAGCTGCTGCAGGTCAGTCGCGAGCGCGCCGGGCTGCCGCCGGTCACGATGAACGACGACACCTCGCGCTTCATGCGCGGCGCCGTCATGGCCCTGAGCGACGCGTTCTACTACCCGGCGCCCATGACGTTCCAGCTCAAGGACTTCGAACACATCCAGGCCAGCGTATTCCAGGTCGCCCGGGCACCCGGCCAGACCATCGTCTACCTGGGCTGCATCTTGCTGATCGTCGGCATTTTTGCCATGCTGTACGTGCGCGAACGGCGTGTCTGGGTCTGGCTCGCGCCGGCGGGTGATGGTCGCTCGCAGGCCAGCATGGCCCTGTCGACCAACCGCAAAACACTCGAAGCCGACCAGGAATTCGATACCTTGAAAACGAAGCTGCTGAAGGTCAATCCATGAACACCGCAACCCAGACCATCGAACTCAAGCGCGGCCACAACGGCGACACCCTGCAACCGAGCTACCTGGCCCGCCGCGATGTGTGGGACTGGGTGTTTGCTGCCCTCGTGCTGGCCGGGGCCGGCTGGGCCTTCCTTCAGTACGACGCGGCCATGAACATCTACGAGAAGTGGATCCTGGCCGGTTCGGTGCCATCGCTGATCTGGCTGGGCTGGTTCTGGCGTCCGTTGCGCGCCTTGTGTGTCGTGGTGGCGGCGCTGTCGCTGCTGGCGATCTGGCTGTACCAGACCCCCTCGGGCGCTGATCTGGCGCGGGCCGATCAGGTCTTCCTGCTCAAGTACTTCATCTCCAGCCAGTCGGCCATTTTGTGGATGAGTGTGCTGTTCTTCATGAGCACCGCTTTCTACTGGATCGGTCTGCTGACGCGGGCCGGTGAGGCCTTCGAATCGCTGGGTTCGCGCCTGGCCTGGACTGCGGTGACATTGGCCCTGGTGGGCACCATGGTGCGCTGGTACGAGAGCCATCAGATCGGGCCGGATATCGGCCACATCCCGGTGAGCAACCTCTACGAAGTGTTCATCATGTTCTGCTGGATGACCACTGCCTTCTACCTCTATTACGAAGACCGCTACCGCACCCGTTCGATGGGCGCCTTCTCCATGCTGGTCGTGAGCGCGGCCGTGGGTTTTCTGCTCTGGTACACCGTGGTGCGCGGCGCGCACGAAATCCAGCCCCTGGTGCCGGCCCTGCAAAGCTGGTGGATGAAGGTGCACGTGCCCGCCAACTTCGTGGGCTACGGGACCTTCGCCATCGCGGCCATGCTGGCCTTCGCCTACCTGATCAAGCAGGCCGCCGGCGAAACCCGCTGGTACAAGCTGGCGCCCCTGTTCCTGCTGGGTGTGGTGCTGTGTCTGGAACCCATCGTGTTCCGCCAGTCGGCGCTGGAGCAGAGCGGCAGCTACTGGTTCATCTACTTCGGTGTGTCGGCGTTCATCGTCGGGGGCATCCTCGCCGGTCGTCGGCGCATCGCCGAGAAGCTGCCCAGCTTCGAGGTGCTCGACGATGTGATGTACAAGGCCATCGCCATCGGCTTTGCCTTTTTCACCATCGCCACCGTGCTGGGTGCTTTCTGGGCCGCCGAGGCCTGGGGCGGCTACTGGAGCTGGGATCCGAAGGAAACCTGGGCCCTGATCGTGTGGTTGAACTATGCCGCCTGGCTGCACATGCGCCTCATGAAGGGGCTGCGCGGCACCGTGGCCGCCTGGTGGGCGCTGGTGGGGCTGGCCATCACCACCTTTGCTTTCCTGGGCGTGAACATGTTCCTCTCGGGTCTGCACAGCTACGGCGAGCTCTGACCGCCCACCGGGTGCTGCCCAGGTGCTTCACACCCCGCTGCGGCGGGGTGTTTTGTTTCTGCCCTCCCGTGCGGGGGGAAACTTTGTAAGACACTGCGGCCTCGTACGACCGACACAGGACACAACAGGAGCGCTCCATGATCATCCGGTCCGCCGACAGCGGCTTCCAGCATCCCCTGCCGAGTGAGATCACCCCCCAGGGTGCCTACCTCGGACGGCGTGAATGGCTGCAGCGCCTCGCGCTGGGGGCCGGTGGCGCCGCGCTGGCGGGCTGGGCCTCGCGCGACGCACTGGCCCAGGCGGCCAGCGCCCGCCCCAACCGTCTGGCCGCCCTGCCGGGGGGGCGGTCTGGCGTGGCGGGCGCGCAGACCATGGAGAAACTCACCAGCTACCTGGACGCCAGCACCTACAACAACTTCTACGAGTTCGGCACCGACAAATCCGACCCGGCGGCCCATGCCCAGGCCATGAAGACCCGCCCGTGGACCGTGGCCGTCGAAGGCCTGGTCAACAAGCCGCGCACCTTGGGCATTGAAGACCTGCTGAAGCTCGCGCCGATGGAAGAGCGCATCTACCGCCTGCGCTGCGTCGAGGGGTGGTCCATGGTCATTCCCTGGGTCGGCTTTTCGTTGGCCGAACTCATCCGCCAGGTGGAGCCGCAGGGCAGTGCGAAATATGTCGAGTTCGTGACCCAGGCCGACACGGCGGCCATGCGCGACCTGCGCTCGCGCGTGCTGCTATGGCCCTACGTGGAAGGCCTGCGCATGGACGAGGCGATGCACCCGCTCACGCTGCTGGCGTTCGGTATGTATGGCGAGGTGTTGCCCAACCAGAACGGTGCACCGGTGCGCCTGGTCGTGCCCTGGAAGTACGGATTCAAGAGTGGCAAGTCGCTGGTCAAGATCCGGTTTGTCGACAAGGAACCGCGCACCGCCTGGAACATTGCCGCACCGCAGGAGTACGGTTTCTATTCCAACGTCAACCCCGACGTCCCGCATCCGCGCTGGAGTCAGGCGACCGAGCGGCGCATCGGCGAGGAGGGCGGCTTGCTGGCCAAGCGGCGCAAGACCGAGCGTTTCAATGGCTATGAAGCCCAGGTGGGCCAGCTGTACGCGGGCATGGACCTCAAGAAGTTCTACTGATGCGCTGGCTCGGCCATCCGGCCGCCAAGCCGCTCGCCTTCGGCGTTTACCTGCTGCCGCTGGCCTATCTGTTCTGGGCGGTCTGGTTTGACCGCCTGGGCGCCAACCCGGCTGAAGCCCTGATCCGCTCACTGGGCGACTGGGCCTTGCGTGCGCTGGTGTTGGTGCTGGCCATCACCCCGCTGCGCGTGGCGGCGGGCTGGCCGCAGCTGGCGCGCTTTCGTCGCATGGCCGGTCTGTTCGTGTTTTTCTATGCCAGCTTGCACTGGCTGGCCTATGCCTGGTTTGACATGGGGCTGGTCTGGGCCGACATCGTGGCCGATGTACCCCGGCGCCCCTTCATCCTGGTCGGCACACTGGCCTGGTTGTTACTGCTGGCGTTGGCGCTCACGTCCTTCCAACATGCCATCCGCCGCCTGGGTGCGGCACGCTGGCGGGCCTTGCACCGCGCGGTGTACGCCGTGGCGGTGCTCGCCGTGCTGCACTTTTTCTGGATGCGGGCCGGCAAGAACGACCAGACCGAGGTCCTGGTGTACGCCGCCGTGCTCGGGGCGCTGCTGCTCTGGCGTCTGCGGCGCTTTGCCGCCTCAGCGCGTACCGCTGCCGGCGGCGGGCGTTGACGGCGCGACTGCGGGCGCGCCGGATACCGGCGCGGCTTCTGCCGGCAGGTAAAGAGGACCCTTTTGCCCACAGGCGCCCAGCCATAGGCAGGCCACCAGCAGGGCCGGCACCCGTGCCCGGCGCATGGCCCTCGAGGGGCTGCCTAGAATCCGGTATCGAAACGTCATCTTCCCATTCTAATGACCGACACCGAATACCTGGACCTTGCCGAAGCCCTGTTGCGAGCCGTTGAGCAGGCCTGTGACCGCCTCAACGAGCAGACTGACGCCGACATCGACAACCAGCGCGTGGGCGGCATGATCACGCTCACCTTTGCCAACCGCAGCCAGATCATCATCAACCTGCAGAAGCCGCTGCACGAGGTGTGGCTGGCGGCACGGGCCGGTGGTTTCCACTATCGGCATGATGGTCAGGCTTGGATGGATACCAAGGGCCAGGGCGAATTCTTCGCCTCTCTCACCCGTTTTGCCAGCGAACAGGCGGGTGAGGCGCTGAACTTCAATCCCTGAACAGGTTGAGGATGCTGCTACGGTCGGCGCTGTCCACCGTAGGGGCGTTCACGGCGCCTTCGCTGTCGCCGCCCCCGGTCTGGGCTTCTCCACCCGGCCACGGATCGCGCAGGCCCAGTCCCCCCACGCTGTTGCCGGGCCCGAATTCTTCGTAATACCACTCGCCGCCGATCTGCACCACGCCCGCTGGCGGTTCGTAGGTGCTCACCGGTGTGTTCTTCAGGGCCACCGCCATGAAATCGATCCAGATCGGCAGGCTCAGCCCGCCACCGGTCTCACGGCTGCCCAGGTTGCGGGGCGTGTCGTAGCCGACCCAGGCAGCGGCGGCGATGGTGGGCTGGTAGCCCACGAACCAGGCATCGATCGAGTCGTTCGTGGTACCGGTCTTGCCATACAGGTCCGGGCGCTTGAGGGTGCCTTGCGCACGGGCAGCGGTACCGCTGCGGGTGATTTCCTGCAGCAGGTTGTTCATCAGAAACGCGTTGCGCTCCTCGATCACGCGCTGCGCGTCCTGCAGTGCCACCTCGGGTGCCTGGTAGAGCAGCTTGCCCCGACTCTCGGTCACGCGTGTGATCAGTGACGGCGCCACGCGGTAGCCACCATTGGCAAACACCGCGTAGCCGCTGACCATCTGCATGGGCGTGACCGAGCCCGCCCCCAGGGCCATGGTCAGGTAGGGCGGGTGCTTCTCGGCATCGAAGCCGAAACGGCTCACCCATTCCTGCGCGCTCTGGGTGCCCACCAGCTGCAGCACACGGATCGAGACCATGTTCTTCGACTTGGCCAGCGCCCGGCGAATCGACATCGGCCCTTCGAACTTGCCGTCGTAGTTCTTGGGCTCCCAGGGTTTGCCGCCGGTCTGCCCGGCGCTGTAGAACAGCGGTGCGTCGTTGACCACCGTCATCGGCGTCACGCCTTTCTCCAGCGCTGCCGAATAAATGAAGGGCTTGAAGCTGGAGCCGGGCTGGCGCCAGGCCTGTGTCACGTGGTTGAACTTGTTCTTCTGGAAGTCGAACCCCCCGACCAGCGCCCGGATGGCGCCAGTGCGCGGATCGATCGCCACGAAGGCCGCTTCCACCTCGGGCAGCTGGCTGATACGCCATTGCTTCTCGTCGACCTTGACGACGCGGATGACCGCGCCCGGCCGGATGCGCGTGTTGGGCCCGGCCTTGTCCGACAGGCCCGAGGCCGCCGGACGCAATCCCTCGCCGGTGATCTCGATCGGTTCGCCATCCTGGCGCACGGCCACGACGCGGCGCAGGCTGGCCTCCAGGACCACGGCCGACAGCAGATCGTCGTTGTCCGGGTGCGCGTCCAGCGCATCGTCCACCGCATCGTCGCGCTCGGGTCCGGGCGGTGGCAGTTCGATGAAACGCTCGGGGCCACGGTAAATCTGGCGTCGCTCGTATTCCAGAATGCCCTTGCGCACCGCACGGTAAGCGGCCTGCTGCTCGGCGGTCTGCAGGCTGGTGACCACGTTCAGGCCGCGGGTGTAGGCCTCCTCGCCGTACTGCGCCGCCATGGACTGCCGGACCATTTCCGCCACGAATTCGGCGTGCACCTTGGGTTGCAGGCTGTTGCGGCGCACCGGCAGCACTTCCTGCTTGGCCGCCTGTGCCTGCTCGGCGGTGATGAAGCCGTTCTCCAGCATGCGGTCGATGATGTGCAGCTGGCGCGACTTGGCCCGCTTCGGGTTGGAGATCGGGTTGTAGGCCGATGGCGCCTTGGGCAGGCCGGCCAGCATGGCGGCTTCGGCCACCGTCACATCTTTGAGTGCCTTGCCGAAATACGTCTGGGCGGCGGCCGAGAAGCCATACGCCCGCTGTCCCAGGAAGATCTGGTTCATATAGATCTCCAGGATCTGCTCCTTGGTCAGCAGGTGCTCCAGCTTGAAGGTGAGCAACACCTCGTAGATTTTGCGGGTGTAGGTCTTCTCGGCCGACAGGTACACATTGCGCGCCACCTGCATGGTGATGGTCGATGCCCCCTGGCTTTTGGACTGGCCCAGGTTCGCCAGGGCCGCGCGCATCATGCCCTTGTAGTCCACTCCGCTGTGTTCGAAGAAGCGGGCGTCCTCGATGGCCAGCACGGCGTGCTTCATCACCTCGGGAATCTCGTCGATGGTCAGCAGGTTCCGGCGTTCCTCACCGAATTCCCCGATCAGCTGACCGTCGGCGGTGAACACCCGCAGCGGCAGCTTCGGGCGGTAGTCGGCCAGATCGGCCACATCCGGCAGATTCGGATAGGCCACCGCGAGCGCCACGCCCAGCCCCAGCAACAGGGCCAGCGCCGCGGCGAGCATCAGGCCGGCCAGCGTGGTCAGCGCCTTGCCCAGCCAGCGCAGCACGCCCCCACCCGGACTGCCGGTGCGTTCGGATGGACGGGCGGCAGTGTGCGGATCGGATGACATGCGTGGAGCAGGCGAAAATTGCAGATTATAAAAATTGCGCTGTCAGCCCAGAAGCCAAGCCCAGCAGCCGCATTGTGGATTCTGGCCGACAGCCGCTGTCGGGCGCTGTGCCTTCGGGGTGACAAGCAGCGGTTTTGCGTATGCTTTTGACAACGCTCGGTTTTGTGGCGAGGGCGAAAAATCTTTGCCGCACAAAGGGCTTACTGCTAGCATTGAAGTGATTTCTTAAGTCTGGCGCGCTGCCGCGCCACCATTTTTGGGGGCCACCTTGATCTCATTGGGGTCGTTATTCAGCCGGGAACCGGCGCCGCTGTTGGGCATAGACGTCAGCTCGTCCAGCGTGAAACTGGTGGA
>Ga0172372_10005128_pt1 | contig 18354 bp, 8 predicted proteins | sample LakKiv5m_2_FD_114544 | JGI IMG/M metagenome (GOLD analysis project Ga0172372, IMG submission 114544) | Freshwater microbial communities from Kabuno Bay, South-Kivu, Congo - kab_092012_9.5m | ecosystem: Environmental > Aquatic > Freshwater > Lake | place: Democratic Republic of the Congo...
AGGAGGCAGGGGAAAGAGATCTCGGGACTGGGATCTGGGATCTGGGGACTCATCAACCACAGCCTCCTGACGTCGACTGCTACGATGGGGGAGGTAGCTGACGACGTGAGGAGGCAGGGGAAAGAGATCTCGGGACTGGGATCTGGGATCTGGGGACTCATCAACCACAGCCTCCTGACGTCGACTGCTACGATGGGAGGGGCTTGGAGGGATCGAGTTCGAGTTCGAGTTCGAGTTCAAACAACATCTTCTACCTTGTTTTCGATTCCGATGGCGATACGGATCCCGAGATCGACGTGCCATTTGAGGGGCCAACTTCCATTTCCACGCTTCATCCACGGGGATCCGCATCCCGCCTTTGCAATCGACGCGGAAGGGTGAATCGTCGGCCTCGGGATGCGGACCTTCAGCATGTTCGACGGGTTGGGGAGTGGGTCGTGGCGTGGGCCACGGATCCGCGGTTCCCTTCTGGCTTTGCTTTCCGGTGCTTCGTTGATGGCTGCGGAAACGATCCGGGTTCCCACCATCGACGGTGTCGAGGTGTTCACGATCCAGCGTCGGGCGTCCTGGTTGGGCACGACGAGTCGTGCGGCGGGGTTGGCCACGGATCTCCGGATCGAGGGGGGCGGGGTGCCTGCGGCCAGCGCCGCCGAGTTCCGATTGTCCAAGCGTGTCGCGGTGCGGGTAGCGGAGCCAGTGGATGCTGGGCGAATGGCTGCCGAGTTGGGGGCGGTGCGCGTCCATGGGATCCCCGGCGTGGAAGGCGTGAAGGTTTTCGAGGCGACGGACGCGGGGGAATCGGTCCTCGTGCTGCACCGGCGTCTCCTGACCGTGGTCGGTGCGGACAACGCGTGGCCGCTGCTGGAGCGGCCGAGGGTTCCCAAGGCGCGGCCGAACGATCCCTATCTTCTCCGGCAATGGACCTTGAACAATACCCGGCAGACTGGCGGCACCGCTGGGGCGGACGCCCGGGTGTTCGCGGCGTGGGATCAGGGCTACACCGGCAAGGGCGTGCTGGTGTCGGTCGTCGATGATGGATTCGAGCTGACCCACCCGGATCTGGGGGCGTCGCTGCGGTCGGACCTTGGGTGGGATTACCGGAATGATGATCCGAACCCATCGGCCGAGGGGTTGGATGGTTTTGGCGAGGACGGGCGCCCGCGGGCGGACGCCCACGGAACCGCGGTGGCCGGGATCGTGGCGGCGGTGGCGAACAACGCGTTCGGGATCGCGGGCATTGCCTACGACGCGCGCGTGGTGCCTGTGCGTGCGTTGCAACGTTCGATGACCGATGCGCAGGAAGCTTCGGCGCTGGGCCATCGGGCGGCAGAGATCTTCGTCTGCAACAACTCGTGGGGCCCGATTGACGACGGAAAGGTGATCGTTTCGCCGGGAGTGCTGGCGGAGGCGGCGCGGGAAACCGGGGTCCGGGAAGGGCGGAATGGCCGGGGCATTGTCTACGTCTGGGCCGCGGGCAATGGAGCGGAACAGGAGGACGAGGCGAACTACGACGGCTACGCCAATTCGCTCTATGCGGTCGCGGTCGGCGCCCTTACCGACCGCGGGGTCCGGTGCACCTACAGCGAGAAAGGGGCGTGCCTCGCGGTCAGCGCGCCTTCGGGATACGACTCCGTGCGCCGTCCCGGGACCTGGACCACCGACCTGATGGGCAACCGCGGGTACAACAGCACCTCGGTGGAGGGGGACCTTTCGGACAACCGGTTCACCTCGAGCTTCAACGGAACCTCGGCGGCGGCGCCGGTGGTCTCGGCGGTGGTGGCGCTCATGCTGGAGGCCAACCCGAAGCTGGGTTGGCGCGACGTGAAGGAGATCCTGATCCGGTCGGCATCGCGGACCGATCCGACCAACGCGGGGTGGTTCACGAACGGCGTGGGGTGGCATTTCAACCACGAGTACGGCGCTGGCGCCGTGGACGCCGGGGCTGCAGTGACGATGGCGCAGGGTTGGACGAACCTCGGACCGATGGTGCGGCTTCCCCGGGCGCGGTTGACGCGGGACCTGCTGGTGATTCCGGACGGGGACCCAACGGGGGGGGAGCACGCTTTTTCTTTCGACGGAGGGTTTCGTGTCGAACAGGCGCGGTTGAAGGTCGACATCACGCATCCTGCGCGTGGGGAACTGCAGGTGGAACTCGTGTCGCCGTCGGGAACCGTGAGCCGGCTGTGGTCGCCACACTCTGATTCCAACGATGATCTCCGGCACCGGTTCCTCTCGGTGTTCCATTGGGGCGAGCCGGCAGCCGGGGAGTGGAAGGTGCGATTGGTTGATTTCGTGCCGGAGCAGTCCGGATATCTCTCCGGTCTGGAGTTGGAGTTGTTCGGTACCGTTCCTGATCCGGAGGTACGGCTGGCGGTGGAGCGGTCGGGGGGCGGCGGTTGGGAGCTGCGGTTGACAGGACGCGCAGGGGTGACCGGCACCCTGCAGCGGAGTGAGGATCTGAAAGTGTGGAGCGACGTGTCCGAGGTTTCGCTGCCCGATGGAACGGCAGTGGTAACCCTGATGGACGAGGCGCGCGGGATCTCCTGGTATCGGTGGGTGGAGAAGCGCGAATAGGGCCACTGGCCCTCGCCGCCCCCGTCGGCATCGGGATCGGCATCGCCATCGGAATCGGAAACGAAGTGGAAGATGCGGTTCGATCCCGATCCCGATCCGGGGCGGCGATGTCCTCATCGCCATGGAAAGCATCTTGGAACGGCGACGAGGACGTCACCACTCCGTGTCGGGTGGGGCCATGTCACCATGCGTCCGTCGCAGCGAGGGGGGCTGACGGCGGGCTTGAAACTTGGCCGCTGAATCGCCGAAGTACCGGCGGCGCTCCGAAAAACTCCGGATCGCCGACAAATCATACATGAGTCTGCAACGTGTTACTTCGGTGGCGGCCGCGGCGATGATCGCGGGTGCCGTGTGTGCCCAGGACAAGCCCGACCTCAAGGATCCCAAGGTCCGGTCCAGCTATGCCCTGGGAACGGATATTGGAACCAATCTCAAGCGGCAGGAGATCGATCTCGATCCCAAGGCGCTGGCGGCGGGCATCAACGATGCCATGACCGGCAAGGCGGCGCTGACGCCCGAAGAGGTCCGCGCGACGCTGGACGAGCTGCGCAAGCAGGTCATGTCCTCGATGGAATCGAAGGCCAAGCTGGCTGGAGCCAAGAACCTCAAGGATGGCGAGGAATTCCTTGCCACCAACGGCAAGAAGGATGGCGTCAAGACCACCGCCTCCGGCCTGCAGTACAAGGTGATCAAGTCCGGCACCGGCGCGAGCCCGAAGCCCTCCGACGAGGTCAAGGTCCACTACCACGGCACGCTGATCGACGGCACGGTGTTCGACAGTTCCGTCGAGCGCAACGAGCCGATCTCGTTCCCCGTGACGGGCGTGATTCCGGGCTGGGTCGAGGCCTTGCAGCTGATGAAGGTCGGAGACAAGTGGCAGATCTACATCCCGTCGAAGCTGGCCTACGGCGAACGGGGATCCGCTCCCAAGATCGGGCCGAACTCCGCGTTGATCTTTGATGTCGAACTGCTCGGCATCGAAGGCGGCGCGAAGTAATCCGGCGATGGATCTGCGGATCAGGAAATCTGGTCCGCAGATTTCACCCTTGAATCGGCGGTTGGATCCACAGATTACACCGATTCCCCAGATTGGCAGCCGGTTGGAAAAGGCAGTCGTTTCACCCCGTGGGTGAACTGGAAGCAGCGAATCAGAGGGGTCTCTCTTTCCCATCCTTCTTTGATCGGTGGATACCCAACTGCCGTTTTCAGGTTCACGGATTTCGCAGATGGATGGGTGCACCGTTCGTATTCGGATCCGGCCGAGGTCCTAGTCCGTCAGGGGAACAAAAAAGGCGGTCCCGGGTGAGGGGACCGCCTTGAAGCCGGACGTCGGATACCTGTCCGGCGTCCGTCCTGGGGAGACTCAGGCCTTGGAGCCTTCGTCGATGTGGACTGCCTTATACCCACCCTTGGCCTTGAAGTAGAGCAGGATGAGGACGTAGCAGATGGCCATGAGGGCCGGCACCGCGGAGGTCCACTTCAGGGCCATGCGACCGCCGACGAGGTTGGCCTCGGCGAGGATGGGCTTGTCCTTGGTCTGTTCGGGCGTGAGCTTGGCAGCCTCGCCTTCGAGGACGGCGGCCTTCTTGGAGCCGTCGAGACCAGTGATTGGCTTGAAGAACAGGAACTTGCTGGGCTTGTCCGCCTTATAGGCCGCGTAGGTTGCAGGGTTCTTCGACTCGAGATGCTCGGCCGCGAAGCGATCCTGCTTGTACCCGATGCCGGGGCCGCCGAGGAGACCGGCCGAGAGCATGCCGACGCCGCCGATGGCGCCGATGGTGATGGCGCCGCCCTTCGGGAAGCGGTCGGAGACAACGCCGAGCATCGTGGGCCAGAGGAAGGTCTTGCCGCACGCATAGACAGTGGCGGCAACCACGCACGCAGCGATGCCGTTGGCGGTGCTCAGGAGGTTGAGACCGATGCAGCCCAGGATGGAGCTGACCACCAGCAGGCCCAGCGGGGAGATGCGGTGAACGATCGGGCCGGCAACGAAACGCAGGGCGAACATGAGCGCCGAGGTGTAGACGAACAGCAGGATGCCGTTCGCGGGGCTGGCCATGATGGCGCCGGTGATCTGGCCGATCCAGGAGTCCGTGCCGAGCTCGACGTAGCCGACGAGGGCGTGGATGAACAAGAGGAACAACAGCAGCGGCGCGGCGAATTCGGAGAGCATCGAGCCTATGCCGACACCCTTGGTGCTGGCTTCGGACTTCGGGAAGTGCTGGCCGAGGCACATCACGCCGTACAGGACGACGGGAACCAGGAACAGCGCCCATTGGACTTCCCAGCTGGCATGACCGGCGACGCCGCTCTTGGCATCGAAGAAATAGTTGGCGAGGGAGCCAAGGACCAGACCGGCAGGCCATCCGGCGTGCAGGATGTTCAGGTAATGCGTGCGGTTGCGGGGGAAGCAGGTGGCGACGAGCGGATTGACGACAGCTTCCGCGAGACCGTTGCCGATGGAGAACAGGATCTGACCCCACTTCAGGAGGTTGTAGGCGGCGGCCTGATTGTGGGCTTCACCGTAGGCCGGCGAGGCACCCAGACAGAGGGCGGCACCCACGAAATGGCAGAGGAACGCCGCAATCATCAATTTTCCATAACCCACGACATCCGCCAGCAGTGCGCCGAACAGGATGATGAGGCCGAAGCCCACCAAGCCGAAGCCGGTGATCTCGCCGGATTGCTGCTGGGTGAAGCCGAACTGCGCGGACCAGTCATCCAGGATGCCGCCGCGGACGCCGAATCCGACGCCGGCGGCCAGGATGGCCATGAATCCGGCCCATAAGAGCCGGTGCGCGTTTGGCGCTACGGCATCGTTGTTTCCATTGCTCATGATGCGATACGAGTTGGTTTGGTCTGTGGGTGTACTGGGATCCTTCACCGGGTTCTCGAGCGCCTGCGTCGTCCCGGCTGCGAGCAGCCGGGAATGGGTGCACCGGGCACCACGGAAGCGTCCGTGGTGCCCGAGGGCTCAGTCCTGCCGGTAAACAATTCTTGGCACATGCCTGCACAAAACCGCCCCACGGGTCAGGCTGGCGACCCAATGCAACCCGTGCGTGGAGGCGGAAGATGGCGCGTAGTGAACGCGGGGGTTTCGCGGAGCGCAACGGAAAAGACCGGCGAGGGGGGCCGAGTTTGAAGTTTCAAGTCTGAAGCCATCCGCGGACGTAGTCGACGAGGTCACGAGGCGATCCGCCCGGGGAAGGCCAAGGTTTGAAGCTCGAAGCCAGCGGTCGGCCGCGTGCCCCGACGCGGCGGAGGAAGGATGCGCCGGGTCAGGCGCCCCGCCGGGTGAGGGCACCCGGCCTTCAATCCACGGGAGCCTCCTTGAAACTTGAATCTTCCAACTTGAAACTCCCGAACCCCACTTTGCACTTCTGGATGGCGTCGGCTTTTGGCACCAAGTACGAACCGATCATGAGATCCGTCCTGTTGGCGATGTCCGCGGCCCTTTTGTGGGCCGGGTGTAGTGACCCCAAGAGCTCCACTGGCGACCAAGCGTCGAAAGCCGCGACCGCCATGGCCCGCTGGCGATTCGCCGGAGGTCAGGCCCTCCGTGGACATTCCAATGCGCCCGCTCTGCGCAATGTCCTCACCCTTCCGAGCACGGCGGGTGTTGGATCGCGTCTGGGGACCAATCTCACGCGCTTCCTGCTTGATCGCATCCCGGGCTCGCCCGGGCGCGCGGTGGAGGGCCAGTTGTATCCCCTCGTGGAAGCCGTGCTGGAAAACGAAAGCGCCGGCGAGGTCACCGACACCGAGTGGGTCCTGGCGGTTCGTGGGGCCAACCTCCCGGTGGCGGCCCTGGGTCAGGCTGCGGCCGTCCTGCCGCGTCCGACCGGCAGCGCGGCGCCGTCCACCCTCACCACCAACGGATGGTGGGTGGTCGCGTCTTCCCCGGCGGCCTTGGCCCGGTCCTCCGCGATTCCCGGTTTCGTGCCGGGTGGTTTTGGTGTCGGACAATTCGACCTGCCGCGGATCCTGGGCAAGGGACATGAGGATTGGCCGGCGGTGGACCTATCCCTTTCCGTGAGCAACGCCACGGTGAGGACGGCGGCGACCATGGACTTTGCGAAGGCACCGCTGGGCGAACTGGAAGCGTGGAAGGTCCCCAACGAGTTCGTCCGCGACCCATTGGTCCGGTTCAGCGCGTTGCGTGGAGCGGCGCCCTTGCTGGAGAAACTGGAGTGGACCCGGTTCATCGTTGGGGGTGAGAGGCCGGGGCAGGTGGTCTCCTGGGCGCAACCGGAGGTTCCGTTCCGCAGTTGGTTTGGATTTCCGGTGAAGGACATTCCATCCCGGATCGAGAAGATCCATCAGGACGTAAAGCCGTTCTTTGGCACAGCCGACCAGCCGGGACCCTACCGGGGACAGGTGGCCATGAACTCCAACAAGACGGCGGTGGTGGTGGGCGGGAAGCAGATGGCCTGTACGCCCCGCGTGGTCGCGGCGACCCAGGGAGCGGATTCCTTCCTCGTGGTCGGCTTCTTCGCGGGAAAGACCAACAGCACGAAAGCGCCGGACGAACTCCTGAGCCAGATCCAGAAACCCAACCTCGCCTTCTTCGAGTGGGAAATCACCAGCGAGTCGTGGCCCAACTGGAACGTCCTCGCGCAGTACAACCAGATCCTTCTGGGCAAGGCCCCGAATCCGCCGATGGCCAGGGCCCATCGCTGGATGTCCTCCCTCACCAACCAACTCGGAAACACCATCACGCAGGTTGAGCGCGTGACGCCCACGCGCTACCAGTTGAACCGCAAATCGGACATCGGGCTGAACGGTCTCGAACTCGTGGCCCTGACGCGCTGGCTCGACGCCGACTTCGGGGTGATCCCGGGGCGTCCGACCCAACTCCCGCCGGTGCCTGTCCGCAATCCCTGATCACATGCTGAAACTTGGGGTCAACATCGACCACGTTGCCACGCTGCGTGAGGCCCGCTACCGCGGGATGAGCCACGGCGAGCCGGATCCCGTCGAGGCCGCGTTCATCGCCGAGGAAGCGGGTGCCACCGGCATCACCGCCCACCTGCGGGAGGACCGTAGACACATCGTCGACCGCGACATCCGTCGGCTGCGTGATTCCATCCGCACGCCGCTCAACCTCGAGATGGCGATCGTTCCGGAGATCATCGAGATCGCCCTCGCGGTGAAGCCGTACATCGTGTGCCTCGTTCCGGAGAAGCGCACCGAGGTGACGACGGAGGGTGGGTTGGATGTGATCGGAGGCGAAACCCTGATCCGCGACACCTGCACGCGCATGCGCGATGCCGGCATCCGGGTCAGCCTGTTCATCGATCCCGATCCGCGCCAGGTGGAAGCTTCGGCACGCACGGGAGCGGAATTCATCGAGCTTCATACGGGGGCCTACGCGGAGGCCTTCGACCAGAAACGCGAGCGCAACGTGGAGATCGAACGTCTGGTCGCGGCTTCCAAGCTGGCCCACGGATTCGGGCTCCACGTCAACGCCGGCCACGGGTTGAATGTCCGCAACCTGCCGCTGATCCATGTCGTCCCGCACCTCATCGAACTCAACATCGGGCACAGCATCATCAGTCGCGCCGTCTTCGTCGGCCTGCCCACCGCCATCCGCGAGATCCTCGCCGCGATGGAGGGATACAAGGGGTAGGCCACCTGGGCGCCGCCCTCGGTGGGAATGGTTTCGGGGTGGCGATGTCCTCATCGCCAAGGGAAACGACCGGGCAACGGCGATGAGGACGTCGCCTCCCCGTTCTGGAGCGAGGGCAGTGTGAGGCTTTGGTTTCGCTCCGCGGGTGACATGGAAACAGCGAAGCGGTGGGGCGTCCTGTTCCAGTCCATCTGTGAAATCTGTGAAATCGGTGGATAACCCAAATGCTGCTTTCAGGTTCAGTTTCGCGTTTGATGCCTGCGCCGGGGGAGTCCTAGCCTCACCCTGTGTCATCCACTCCCGGCGAAATCTCCACGAAGTCCCGCACGACGACGGCCGGCCGTTGGATCCGTGGGCTCGCCCTGGCCCTCGGCGCGGGAGTCTCGATCGGCACGGCCGTTGTCTCCCGGGCCGCTGGGTTCACCCCGATGCCCCCCGCCGAGACCGGGGTGGCCTTCACGAATCTCCTCTCGCCGGATCGCGCACTCGCGAACCACATCCTCCTGAACGGTTCAGGAGTGGCGTTTGGGGACATCGACGGCGATGGCCTGCAGGACCTGTTCCTGCCGGCGTTGCAGGGCGGGAGCGCGTTGTTCCGCAACCTGGGCCAATGGCGCTTCACCAACATCACCCATCTGAGCTTTGCCGCGAAAACCTTCGATGGCATGGATGCCACCGGAGCGGTCCTCGCCGACCTCAACGGCGACCGATTGCCCGATCTCCTCGTCAACGGCATCGGCACCGGAACGCGCTGCTTCCTGAATCGGGGCACGGGGCGGTTCGAGGAAACCACCGCCCAGTCAGGACTCGCCGGGCGGGGTGGTCCGAGTTCCTTTGCACTGGCCGACATCGACCGTGACGGAGACCTCGACCTGTGCGTCGTGCGCTATCGCAGTTCCACCGTGCGGGACGAGTTCCAGCAGCGCTTTGGCATCCGCACCGTGGATGGAAAGCCCGTGCTCGAGTCGGTCAATGGCCGACCTGTCACCGAACCGGACCTCGTCGGGCGGTTCTCGGTCGATGCGCAGGGGCGGATCACCGAACACGGCGAGGCCGACGGCCTTTACACGAACGACGGAAAAGGGACGTTCCAGTCCGTGCCGTTCGTTGGCGGCGCGTTCCGCGATGAATCCGGCCAACCGTTGACCCGCATTCCCTATGACTGGGGCCTCGCGGCCATGTTCCGCGACGTGGACGGCGACGGAATCCTCGACCTCTACGTCTGCAATGATCTCGGTTCGCCGGACCGGATCTGGATTGGCGATGGCAAGGGTGGCTTCCGCGCGATCGCCCGCACGGCGATCCGCAAGACCAGCTGGTTCTCGATGGGCGTGGATTTCGGGGACCTGGATCGCGACGGCCACGATGACTTCCTGGTCACCGACATGCTCAGCCGGGATCCGGTGCGGCGTCAGGCGGACTTCCAGAACCTGACGCCTGATTTCGAGCCGTTCACGGGCTTGGACGCCCGCCCACAGGTCCCACGGAACACCCTCCAGCGCGGTCGGGGTGATGGTTCGTATGCGGAGGTGGCGTGGATGTCCGGCATCGCGGCCACCGAATGGTCCTGGTCTCCCGTCTTTCTCGACGTGGATCTCGATGGCTACGAGGACGTCCTCATCACCACCGGCTTCGAACGGAACGTCCAGGACGCGGACATCGCCGAAGAAATCGAACGGATCCGTCAGGCGCAGAAGCTCTCCGATGCCGCCGCGCTGCAATTGCGGCGTCGGTTTCCCTCGCACGCCTTGCCAAACCAGGCGTGGCGGAATCTGGGTGGAATGCGCTTCGAGGAAAGCGGAACGAACTGGGGTTTCAACCTGCACGGCATCAGCCAGGGCATCGCCTTGGCGGACCTCGACAACGACGGCGACCTCGACGTCGTCCTCAACAACCAGAACGCACCCGCCACGCTGCTGCGCAACGACGCCACCGCGCCGCGGATCCTCGTTCGGTTGCGGGGCAGGGGACCCAACACGGATGCCGTCGGCGCCCGCATCGAGGTCGAGGGCGGTCCGCTGCCGCAACAGCAGGTCATCACTTCCGGCGGCCGCTTCCTGTCCGGCGATGCCCCGACCCGGATGTTCGCGGCAAGGTCGGCCACGGATCCGCTGACGGTCCGTGTGATGTGGCCGGACGGGATGCGGTCGACGCACGAGGGGGTCCGTCCGGGAAGTCCGGTGGTCCTTGAACAGCCGCCGCGCGATCCGGCCACTCCCCCGCCTTCGTCATCCCCGGGAGTTGCTCCGTTGTTCGCGGACGCCAGCAGTCGCCTCCGGCATCGCCACTCGGAAGAGCCTTTCGACGAAGGACAACTCCAGCCGATCATCGCTCGAACCCTTTCGACCCAAGGACCTGGCGTGGCGTGGGGGGATCTCAACCTCGACGGACGCGAGGATCTCGTGATCTCCGCCGGACGCCGTGGATTGCTTGGGGTCCTGTTGAACGATGGAACCGGTGGATTCCGCGCGGTCACTTCCGGCCCCCTTGGAACGCCTTCGACCGTCGATCAGACCGGTGTCCTGGTGCATCCCATGCCGGGCCAGGGCCCCAATGTTCTCATCCCGCTGACCAATTATGAGACCCCGCGTTCGGCGAGCGCGATCCGAACCCTGGATCTGGCGCAAGGGAACTATCGTCCGGGCGGAATCCGGGTGTCCGGAGCCATTGGGGCGATGGCATTCGCGGATGTGGATGGGGATGGCCGACTGGATCTCTTTGCCGCGGGGCGGGCCAGTGGCGGGCGCTATCCGGAAAGCGTCCCCTCCGCGTTGTTTCTCGGTCAGGAAAGTGGGTGGGTGCCGTCCTCGAACAACGCCGCGGTTCTCCAGCAGTTGGGCATGGTGACGGCGGCGGCGTTCTCCGATCTGGACGTGGACGGGGATGTCGACCTCGTGGTGGCCACGGATTGGGGCCCGATCCGGATCCTGGACAACCAGGGTGGGATCCTGACGGAGCGGACCAACGTTCCCCTGCGCTGGGCCGAAGGCGATCCACGCCCAAGGCCTCGGGTGCTCGACGTTCTCACCGGATGGTGGAACAGCGTGACGCCGGTGGACTTTGATGGCGACGGTCGCATGGACCTGATCGCTGGAAACTGGGGACGGAATACCCGTCAGCAGGTCGAGCCCGGTCGGACGGCGGCACTCTACCACGGGGACTTCGCCGGGCTGGGGGCTCCGATTGCCCTCGAGACATTCAGCCATGGTACTCCGGAACGCGATCTGCCCTGGGTGCCTCGGGATGTCCTCGGGGCCGTATGGCCCGCCTTGCTCGAACGGTATCCAACGCGGGCTTCGTTCGGTGCCGCCTCCGTTCCCGAGATCCTGAAGGAGGTTGTGCCGAAACCCCAGCCGCTCCGGGTCACGACACTGGATTCGGTGGCCCTGTGGAATCGGGGGGATCATTGGGTGGTGCAACCGCTCCCGGCGAGGGCCCAGGAAGCTCCGGTCTTCGGGGTGGTTGCCGCGGACTTCAACGGGGACGGGAAGGAGGATCTCTTCCTGGCGCAGAACTCGGCCGGAGCCCACGGCAGCAATGATCGTGCGGACGCCGGTGTGGGTTTGGTCCTGATCGGTGACGGACGGGGTGGGTGGACGCCGCTTTCCGTCCAGGCGTCCGGCATCCGTGTTCATGGGGAACAGCGCGGAGCAGCGGCTGCGGACTATGACGCCGATGGACGGGTGGATCTGGTGGTCACCCAAAACGGGGATTCCACGCGGCTGTTCCGGAATGTGGGAGCCCGGCCTGGCGTGGAGGTCCGGTTCCGGGGTCCGGCTGGGAATCCCTCTGGAATCGGGGTTCGCGTCCGGGCCATGGATGCCGCTGGAAACGCCGGCCCCGTGCGGGAGATCCGCGCTGGATCAGGCTACCTGTCGCAGGACAGTGCGGTGCTGGTCTTTGCCGGGGAACAACTGCCCACGGCGCTCGAAGTCCGATGGCCCGGTCGTCAAGCCATCCAATTCCCCATTCCATCGGGGAGAACCATGATTGAGGTTTCTGCGGACGGCGTCATCGCTCCGAAGTAAGTCTTGAATCCGAGGGTGGTTTCGGGTGCCTTGTCCGGCATTCGGTGGCACGGTTCTCCATGCACCGCATGCTTATGAATCCATCTCGTTCCGTCCGCGCGGCGGCAAGCCGCGGTTTCACCCTGATTGAGTTGCTGGTGGTCATCGCCATCATCGCCATCCTCGCCGGCATGCTTTTGCCTGCCTTGGGGAAGGCCAAGACAAAGGCCCAAGGCATTAAATGCATGAACAACCATCGCCAGCTCCTGCTCGGCTGGGCGATGTACGTCGGCGACAACAACGACCGGCTACCCTTCGCGTATGCCGCCGAGGTCAACCCCAACACTTCCGATGGCGCCTGGGTGCAAGGCATCCTTGACTACGCCAATCCGTCCAATCGGGACAACTGGGATCCCAAGCACCTCCAGCAAAGCCCGCTGTTCAAATACACCGGTCAATCGCTGCTTGTCTGGAAGTGTCCCGCGGACAACAGCACTGGGCTCAACACAGCCCGTGCCAAGGTTCCTCGTGTGCGCAGCATGTCCATGAGCATCTGGACCGGTGGCAACAGCGGAACGGATGGCGGATGGGGGCCTCAGTGGCGCGTGAACACGAAGATGTCTGATTTCACGGATCCCAGCCCTTCCGGTACGTACGTCCTGCTCGATGAGCGTGAAGACAGCATCAACGATGGCTTCTTCGTGGTTTCGATGGACGGGTATCCGAACGCTGCCCAGACCAAGATGGTGGATTTCCCGGCCTCGTACCATAACCGCGCCGGCGGCTTCTCGTTCGGCGACGGCCATGCCGAGATCCGCAAGTGGGTGGACGGGCGGACCACGCCTCCCATCAAGAAGGACCTCGCCCTGAACCAGTCCCAGCCGAACAACCCGGATGTCGTCTGGATGCAGGAACGATCCACCCGCAAGAAGTAGGGGCCGAAGGTTGGCGTCTCCCCCAAGTCGGGTGGTTGGCTTGGGGGACCCACCCCTCCATACCCGCGATCCACAACAATTCTTGAGCGGATCCCGGCTTTGCCCTCGACAAGTTGCGTGTAGTGGAGTTGGTTCTGGGGTTGAGCCGCTGAATCCACTTGCGTGGGCTGTCTTTCCCATCGCATGGCATGGTCCCGGGTGCATTCAAAATGCATTTGAGAGGCCGGCAATGGGGTCAGCAGCAGACAGCTGAATTGCAATTCACAGCTCCATGACAAACCACAACATCATCGCCAGACGTTTGGCCGTGGCTTCGGCCTTGGCCCTCGGACTGGCTGGCCAATCGGCGTTCGCCCAAGAGGTGTCCGTCAAGTGGGTCCAGCACATCAACGGGAACTCCGGGATCGCGACCGCGGACCTCCTCCCAATCCTCAAGAAGGCCGGCGCTCCCTCCATCGCCCTGAACGGGTCGGACACGGTCGACGCCTACTCGCAGCTGATCCGCTACGATGCGAATCGCCTCCTCCTCGGCATTCGTGAAAACGGATTCAACGAGGGCGATGCCAGCCTGTCCGCCGCGGACCGCGCCCTCGCCGAAGCCTATCCCGACCGCTCGTTGGTGTGGCTCGACGCCACCACGGGCAAGCCCCTTGGCGTGGCCTGGAAGGAATCCCTGAACCCCGCTGCCCAGTTGGGCATCGACGTCACCGCTGAAGGTGGCGGCTCCCAGGGTGCAGCGGCTTACGCCTGGTGGCGCGTCGGCATCGACGACGGACCGGAAGGCCAGCGCGCCCTCTACTCCGCGTTCCGCCACATCATCTTCCGCTACGCCCCCAAGGCCGGCGGTGGCTGGGAAACCACCCCGACGATCGCCTATCAGGAAGAAGTGCGCGGCGTGGGTGATGGTCTCTCCAACGGCGACGGTTTCGCCAGCTGGCGCTTCCGTGACTTCCATGTCCGTGGGTCCGGCGTCAACACCACCATCTTCGCGGGCGGCGGTACCTGGCGCGCGGGTCACCATCCCCAGGTCCTCAAGACCTCGAATGGTCTCACCTTCGCCCCTGTCGGCCGCGTCGACAACCGTGACAACGGTGCCCGCCGCAACGACTACGCCCTCGGCGGTCTGAGCGCGTTCCCCCTCGAGCAGACCAGCACGTACGGCGACGGCTCCAAGATCTCCGTGGTGTTCGCGAGCCACTTCCCCGGCACCGGATGGCCTGCCCGCCCGAACCGGTACACGTTGAATCCGAACAATCCGACCCCGACCCACCCCTACAACGAGCAGCCCAACTCGAAGCTGTATCTCCGGAACGAGACGCCGTACGGCGGTCTTCCGGCGTTTGCGTGGGAAGCGGCCGGCCAGTACAACCGCCCTCTCAACCATGCCGTGGACGGCGTGGAGAAGTATGACGGCAATTGGACCTTCGGTCTCCAGACCCATCCCTCGCTCGACTACATCGTCGCCTACTCCGGCCCGAGCTGGAACAACCAGTTCGGTGACATCAAGAAGCCGGCATGGCTCGCCGTTCACCGCCTCGATGGTTCCATCGCCAGCGGCAACAGCTCCGTGAAGCTTCCGTTCACCGAAGTGGACGAAGTCATCGCATCCAACGGTGCCGCTGGTCATGACTTCCTGTACGACCCTTGGATCAACATCTATCCCGACCCCGCGGTTCCGGGTAAGGCGGAGGTCCTCGTCTCGTTCGGTTCCACCGGTTTCGGTGCGTTCACGATCCAGAACGTCGCCGCCCAGTTGGTTTCCAGCCCCGCGTCCCAGACGGTCACGGCCGGTGTCAACACTGAGGTTACCTTCACCGCGAACGTCACCGGCAGCCCCAACAGCTTCCAATGGTATCGCAATGGGGTCGCTCTCCAGAACGTTCCGAAGTACATGGGCTCCACCCGTCACGCTGTCCTCAAGATCAAGGGCGTCGACCTCGCGGATGCCGGTGCCTACCAGCTCCGTTGGACGAACCCGATCAGCGGCGCCGGCCAGACCGTCGAGGCCAACCTCGTCGTCAATGGCAACGCCAACCTGCTGACCGCGGCCCTCGTCACCCCGCTCATCGATTCCGACAACGATCCCAGCACCCCGCCGACCTCCGGCCTCATCGACGAGAGTGGCGCTGAGATCCCCATCGCCGCTGGTTCCGTGAACGCCACGGGCGCTGGCACGTTCAACATTGTTGCTGGCGGCCTCTACGGCTTCGCCAACCGCAACACGGTCGGACAGCCGGGCGACCTCCAGCAGTTCAACTACGAGGCCATCACCGGCGACTTCGACAAGTCGGTGAAGATCACCTCGATCACCAGCAATGTTGCCGGTGACACCGCCAACAACTCCGGCGGTCTCGCTGCCCGCGTGAGCATGGACGCCCTGAGCCCCTCGTTCTTCGTGAACGTGACCAGCCCCGGCGGTGCCAACAACATCAACGCCCGCGGCCGCGTCATCCAGGGCCAGAACCTGACCACCTTCAGCCGTGACTACGCCGGCGTCGGTGACGTCCTCCCCAACCAGTGGATCCGCTTGCGCCGCGTCGGCAACTACCTCGCTGCGTACGTCGGAACCAATGGCACCACCTGGACCTTGATCGCTGAGCGCTACAATGAGTGGCCCTCGACGCTCCTCGTCGGCACCTACGCCCAGTCTGCCGGCTACAAGATCACCGAAGGCGTCGCCAGCGGTAACCTGACCCAGACCACGGTTGGCTTCGCCAACTACGGCAACACCGTGGTCTCTGACACGACCCGCCCGACGATCGTCTCTGCCGGTACGACCGACAAGACCACCATCGGCGTGAAGTTCTCCGAGACGTTGAACTCGGCCTCCGTCTGGCCCGGCACCGGCCCGGTCAACTACAAGCTCAGCCAGGGCCGCGTGACGAACGCCCGCCTCGGCGTCGGTGGCGACTCCCTCTACCTCACGGTTGAAGGCCTCACCGCGGACACGTTCACGCTCACCATCCTCGGTGGCCTGACCGACTCCGCCGGCAACGTCATCGCCTCGAACTCCACCATCACCGGCAAGGTGTCCGACTGGAATGCGACCGACATCGGTCTGATCCAGAGCGGCGATCCTGCGATCCGCACCCCGGGTGATGATCCGTACCGCAAGGGCCAGGTCGTGGCTGTCTCCTCTGGCGACACCGAGACCGAACTCGAAATCGTCGGCGGCGGTTCCAACGCCTGGAACCCCGGTGACTATATCCAGTACACCCACAAGAACGCCAAGATCTCCGGTAACTTCGACGTGATGGTTGAAGTTTCCCGTAACGATCGTCCGGCGAACACCGCCGGTTGGGCCAACTCCGGTCTGATGCTGCGCGAGGCCACCTACATCGATGGCAAGCAGTACTCCAACGACGGTACCAAGGTCGCCATGGTCGCCGTGACCACCTACATCGAAGCGGACGCTCCGGGCCGCTCTGCGATCCCGTTGTTCCGCGCTGAACCCGAAACCGGTTACGGCAACGGCGCTCCCGTGGGTCGCGGCACGGTCATCGGTGGCGTGAAGGGCTACTACCCCGGCCTGAACGGCGTTGACGCCGCTGGTAACGTGGACCCCGAGTCCTCGCCCTTGTCCGGCCGCTGGCTCCGCATCAAGCGCGCTGCGAACACGTTCACCTTCCTGAACTCGCATGATGGCCGTACCTGGAACGAAATCGGCACCCAGGAACTGCCCCTGTCGAACAGCCTGCTGTTCGGCTTCTCGACCATGAGCGACACCGGTGCCAATGTGCCTCCGGGCAACGCCTATGCCGGCAACGGTCACCACACCGAGGACGGTTCCGACCTCCTCGAAGGCAACCAGAACGAGTCCAACTACTCCGTGCAGCGCATCCGTATCGGTACGTCGGTTGCCCCGCGCGAAGTCCTCGTGAACCCGACCGTGACCGCCAGCCGCAACGCTGCCGGTAACCTCGTCCTCGAGTACATCGGCGTCCTCCAGTCCGCCGACTCCATCAACGGACCGTTCACCGACGTCTCGGGCGCCACCAGCCCCCGCACCGTCGTGACCGACGGCGCCGGCAAGTTCTACCGCGCTCGCCGCTGATCGCGCTGAACTGATCTGTCACAAGAGGCCGGGGCTCACGCCCCGGCCTCTTTTTTGTCCACAGATTGCCCGGATTCTTGGGTGCCTCGGTCCACAGATTCCACAGATTGCACGGATTCTCGGGTTGTTTGGTTCACAGATTCCACAGATTGCACGGATCCTCAGGAGGTTCGGTCCACAGATTGCACGGATTGCACAGATTGGAAGTCGGTTGAGAGAGTCTGTCTTTTCACCCCACGGGGAACATGGAAATAGAGATGCGGTTGGCCCCCTCGTCCCGGCTCATCTGTGAAATCTGTGAAATCGGTGGATAACCCAACTGCTGCTTTTAAGGTGAAATCTGTGGACCACCGACTGCCATCCTCTGTGAAATCGGTGGACCACCCGGCATGAAGCCCGCGTTCCTCCTTCACTGTCTCCTTCTGAGCCTGCTTTCCGCCCGGGCAGCGACGCAGTTCCGGGAATTGTCACGCGTGGCGTCGCAGGTGCCGCGAGTCGGATTCTCCCGGGTGCCTCCTTCGGTCACCGGGATCCAGTTCACCAATATTCTCACCCCTTCCCAGATCGCCGCCAACCGGCTCACCGAGGACGGTGCAGGTCTTGCCTTGGCCGACGTGGATGGAGACGGGCTCTGCGATGTGTTCTTCGTCAGCCTTTCCGGTGATTCACGCCTCTTCCGGAATCTGGGCGGGTGGAAGTTCGAGGACATCACTTCGACCGCCGGCGTGGGTTGCCGCGGCCTGACAGGCACCGGCGCGACCTTTGCCGATGTCGACGCCGACGGGGACCCCGACCTCTTCGTCAACGCCCTCGGCGGCGGAACGCGCCTGTTCCGCAATCAGGGCGCTGGCCGCTTCACTCCTGATCCGGACTCCGGGCTCATTCCAACCGGTGGTGCCCGGTCGTTGGCCTTTGCTGACCTCGACGGCGACGGGGACCTCGACCTCTACGTGACCCATTACCGCGCCACCACGGCCAAGGACGCGCCGGTGAAGGTCCGCGTGAAGCAGGTCGGTGGACGCTGGACCGTGCCGCCGGAGCACCAGCACCAGTTCCGCGTGGACACCAATGGCCTTGGGGCTGTCGCCCTCCTCGAGTTGGGTGAACCCGACGTCCTCTATCTGAACGACGGGAAGGGAAGGTTCCGGGCCGAAT
>Ga0172372_10005131_pt1 | contig 18343 bp, 20 predicted proteins | sample LakKiv5m_2_FD_114544 | JGI IMG/M metagenome (GOLD analysis project Ga0172372, IMG submission 114544) | Freshwater microbial communities from Kabuno Bay, South-Kivu, Congo - kab_092012_9.5m | ecosystem: Environmental > Aquatic > Freshwater > Lake | place: Democratic Republic of the Congo...
GAAAGAGATATATAATAAAAATTGATTTTACTTTTTATTTATACTATTTTTAAATAAAAACTAATTATAAGTATTTCTTGAATGCCAATCACAATTAAATATCATAATGATTATACAGAATATAAATATAATTCATTTGAAGAAATTAAAAATTATGATACAGTTGATTATATTAATTGTTATAATAATCAATTAAGTGTATTACCAAAACTTCATAATTCGCTTCAAATACTATATTGTCATACTAATCAATTAAGTGTATTACCAGAACTTCCTAATTAACTTCAAACACTTTGGTGTGATAATAATCAATTAAGTGTATTACCTGAACTTCCTAATTAACTTCAAACACTTTGGTGTGATAATAATCAATTAAGTGTATTACCTGAACTTCCTAATTCACTTAAAGAACTTTCGTGTGATAATAATCAATTAATTAAAAAAATAAAACATAATTATTTTATAAAAATAATTTATTTATGAATTTATGTCTAGAAAGAGATATATAATAAAAATTGATTTTTCTTTTTATTTATACTATTTTTAAATAAAAACTAATTATAAGTATTTCTAGAATGTCAATCGAAATTAAATATCAAAATGATGATAAATTATGTCGATTTTATTCATTTGAAGAAATTATAAATTATGATAAAGTTGTTTGTATTAAATGTTGGGATAATCAATTATGTGTATTACCTGAACTTCCCAATTCACTTAAAACACTTTGGTATGGTAATAATCAATTAATCAAAAAAATAATATATAAATATTTAAAAAAAATGATTTACAACTAAAAATATATCTAGAATAATTTTTTTAATTCAGTTTCAAAACCTTTATTTATATTTGTTTCTCTTCGCTTGTTTATATATGTTATAATTTCATCATATGTTAAATATGGGTATTTATTGTGTAAATAGCGTACAATTACACTTGCTGAACGGCTTCTTCCAGCAACACAACATACTAATATATTGTTTGATGAGTCTATTTGTTTAATTTTATCACATATATGTTTTCCAATGTCCATCATTTTAGAGGCACTTTGAACATCATCATCAACATCAAAATGTTCACGTTTAACATTTTTTGAAACATAATCACTTTTTAATATTGGTTCAACCATTTCAAAACCAATATGAAATACATATTTTATGTTATATTCTTGTAGAATTTTTGGGTCTACAGAAAAACATGATCCTAAATATATATTTTTATCTATATTAGCAATATTTTGAATTGTATTATTCATCAACAATAGCAAAATTACTTTATTTGCTATATATATATGTTTAATTATATTTTTTTAAACGCGTGAAGATTTATAATAATCAAAACTATACAATATTAGTGAATGAAAGTGTTTTGTGTGTGTGATTTATCTACATGATTTTTCATGCGAAGCATATTATTTTATGTAGATAAATCACACACACTTAAAACAAATATTAAATTAAAAAATTAAAATAAACAATTATTAAATAAAAAATTAAATAAAAAATAAAAAAATAAAAAATTGATTTAAAATTTAAAATACTAATTTAACATTACGAATTCAAGAATTAATATAGATATTTAAAAATGAATGAAAAAATTAATGAAAATACTAATGAAAAAAAAAATAGTAATAACATTAAAAAACAATCTAATTATAGTAAACAAAAATTGGGACAATTTTTCACAACAAATTATAAGTATATTCTGTCTGATATGAATATTCCAGACACCATTAAAAAAATTATTGAACCATTTTGTGGTAATGGAGATTTATTAAATTTTTTTGATAGAAATAAATATGATTTGGAGTGTTATGATATTGACCCTAAACATCAATATATTATCAAGAGAGATACAATTAAAAACCCACCTAAATATTCAAATTCATTTATAATTACGAATCCACCTTATTTATCAAGAAATAAATCTGAAAATAAAGAATTATATGATAAAAACGAAGTTAATGATTTATACAAATGTCATATCAAAGATTTATTAACAAATAATCCAATTGGAGGGATTATTATTATTCCTCTAAATTTCTTTTGTTCAATTAGAAATATGGATATTGATTTGAGAAGACAGTTTTTAAATATTTACATAATCAAACAATTAAATATATTCGAAGAGCAAGTTTTTGATGATACATCTTATACCGTATGTTCTTTTCAATATGAATATAAACCAAATTCAAATCAAAACATACCAATTACAATATATCCAAGTGGAAAACATATAAGTTTTTTATTAAATCAATATAATAATTATACAATTGGTGGCGAAATATACAATATTGAAGATAATCATAATTATAAAATTACAAGATTATTAGAAAATGGAACACCTAATACAAATTTATTATTAAAGGCAATTGATGATAATGAAAAATCTAAGATTAAATTAGAATATGTATCATTTGATAAATTATATTATGGAAAGATTACCTCTAGAACATACGCAACATTAATAATTACACCTACCATAAGTGATGATATTCAAAAAAAAATAGCTGATGATTTTAATCAATATTTAGATGAGAAGCGGAATAAATATAATTCATTATTTTTAACAAATTATAGAGAAAGTAAAAAAATAGCTAGAAAACGAATTTCATTTGATTTAGCTTATAAAATTATTAAAATGTTATTAGATAAATATTCTATTTAATTTTTAGATAAAAACCAATTTAAAAAATTTATTTTGAAATTTGATGTATTCGTTAATATTAAATTTGTATTTTTATATTTTTTTATAATATCATTAAACAGTTTCGATGTGTTCATACTATCATATAATACAATATAAACCTTACGTTCTTTATCATTTTTTTGTTGTATTAATGACCAATCACAAAATTGTGTTATTTCCTCTAGAACATTGTCTTGATGACCTCCACTACCGGATGACACTTTAGCTGTAATATAACCAATTTCATTTGTTTTATATTTAATGATAAAATCTATAGATTTTAGTTCATCAGATTGTTTTAATTTTGATTTGCGAATTCCTCCACCTTTAATTGGTTTTTGTTTTCCATCTTTTATTATAGTAATATCATATTCATGTAAGTTATTAATATTTTCCAATTGTAATTTTTCATCTTTCATTCCTTGTCGACTGGCATTTTTAGATATATACAATGAAACAAGTTTAATTATATTTTCTTCATGATTATTTTTATCTTTAATAATTTCATCTAAATTATTATATTTAGTATATTTTAATAATCGAATTAATGCTTTATTATTTATATTATTATTATTTGAATGTTTCAAATTTAATTTTATTGAATTATATGCTAATTCATTATTATGTTCTTGACGCTCATTTCTTTTTTTAATAGTTTGTAATGATATATTTTTTTTACAATTCTCAATTGAATTTTCTATATTATTTATTTTTTTCTGTATATTTGACATTATTTTATACTTTTAATTATACAATTATTAATATACATAATATTATAATCAATTTTTTATAATAAATAAAAATAAAAATAAAAATAAATAAAAGGGGATTAACTAAATCAGCAAATATATTTTCTAATCTAAATGACCATCATAAACATCGAAATCATCTTTTAAATTTTGTAATCTTTTATTTTCTTTTTCAGTAATCATTTTTTTACGTGCTTCATCTTCTTCAGGTGTTAATTCAATATCTAGATTCGTAATAAATAAAAAAAGACTATCACTCCAACCAAAATGATTTCCATTAGGTGTATCATCAACAATGATTTTATCTGAAGTATTCCGATTATGAAGACATGCGACTAAAACACCAACCCATGATATTTCATAAACTTTATTTTCACGACCATGTAGGAATTCTTTAGCTTCTCCAATAGATGAATCATCTTTAAATTTCTGTTCTTCCCAAAATTTCTTATAAAAACACATTGAAGCTTCAGATGCTCTTTCAGAAAGACTTAATTTATGAGGAGGAACATTGATTAATGAATTTAATTTATTAATATGAAAACATCCAATTGTTGAACATAATACACATTCTTTTTTACTTTTAATTAATTCTAGAACACGCAATTTAAAACTATTAGGTGGATAATAATCATCATCATCCATACAAACAATTATATCATTTGATGCTTTTTCAACACATAAATTACGTTTTTTACCAATTGACATTTTTTCATTATATTTGAAATATTTTATACGTGAATCATCTTTTGGAATAATATCATTAATTTCTTTAATTTCTCGTTCTTGAAATATTTTCTTTTCAGATTCAGTTGATGGAGGACTATCATCAATAATTATCCATTCCCATTTATCTTCTGGATAATTCATATTATTAATATTAGTAATAGCTAATTTAAACATATGTTGTCGTTTATATGTTGGTGTGATAATTGATATTTTGGGTAAATTTTCATCCTTCATCATTTCTAATAATTCTGATTTTCGAACTTCATCTGATTTAGATTCTTTTTTAATTTCTGATACTTTTCTGAAAATTTCAGTAAATGTATCCTTAAAATGTTCACTAAATTTCTTCGCTTCTCTATTAAAACTCTCTTTGGCTAATTTCCCCATTTCTCTCAATTCATCTTTATCTTTTGTCATTATTTCCCGAATTACCCTTTTAAAATCATCTTGATCTAAAATATATCTAGAACCCAAATGTTTTTTCAAATGTTTTTTTGATTTACTTTTTACAAGAAATCCAAAACTACTATCTATAAATGTTTCCATTGGTGGTGCTTGACTTGTAATTACTACCGCACCACACGATTTAGCTTCATGTATATAATGTCCATATCCTTCGGTTTCTGAACAACATATATGAACACCACATATATTTGCTAAATCTTCAAGTTCCTTATCTTCCAATCTTTCGGTATAATATTTTATATTATTTTGTGTTTTTTGAATAAGTGGAACATCTTTCGGACTATATATTATATGAAGTAATGGAAAATCTAATTCCCATGAATCAATTATTTCTTGTGTTTGTTTATGTTTTGACCTACCACAAATATGTATATATTGATTATAATCTTTAGTAATACCAAATTGATTTCTATCAATTGATTTCCATCCCAAAAATTTAATACTATCTTGGTCTTTTTTAATTGATTTAAATATATTTGTCGCATAATCTGATTTAGTTAATATTAAATCAAATGAATCTATATAAGGAATCCATGTTCTATAATACCATTCTTGATTTGGTATTAAAATATTATATTTAGCATGTTTTAAAAGAATATTACTTACAGTTTCTAAGAAAATATTAATATCTGCTTCTGGAGCACGGAAATCAAAGAAATTAACAGCACGAATTTGAACCCTATCTTTAAAATGTTTTTCAAAAAAATATTTCAATAATTTTAAATCATTTGTTAAACCATATTGATTGTTATATGTAATAATATTTATTTTCATCCGTCTTTTTTTGTTAGTTGAAGTTTTTTAATGTATCTCTATAATTGCTTATCTTATATAAAAAATATTTGTATAATAAACACATTATAATATTATATTAAAAATCTATATCACCAATATTATTATTTTGTCTATCAATATTCATATATCCTTGTCTACTAAAAACAGCACGAGGACAACATACGTATTTATATATAATTGCTAATAAAACGATAAATATTAATATTGACATAAAAATTATAGCAAATAATTGTGTATCATTACAACAAAAATCATTATGATTTGATGAATTTCCCAAATTAAAATCAAGCATCTAGAATATTTTTTGTAAATAAATTTAGTTATTATTTTTAGTTATAAGTGTTATATAAATCAATTTTTTATAACAATCAATTACTCCATGTTAAAAAATTGATTCCATAAACACCTTTTTATATAAAAAATGTATATCATTAAAAACAAAATTAAATAAAAACAAAATTAAATAAAAACAAAATTAAATTAAAAACAAAAATAAAAGATGACATCAACATATTATTCCAATCCATATTTTTATAATGAAACCGAAAATAGTGATTCCGACGAACCATGGTTTGATGATACAGATTCGATAAGTGTTAAAGCGAATCGTAAATATCATGAAAAAATTAATAAAACAATTAAAGAAGCATCTGAAGGAATTTCATTTCCATCAACACACAGTTATCAAGAATATAAAGACGCATTTAAAAAAGGATTTATCGATTATAATTGTAGCAAATGTTTATCTAAAAAACAATTAAAAATTGATTCTGTTCTAACTATTCAAAATAGTATTAAAACAAAATCAATAGAATATTTTATTAGGGGACGTTGTCTTGAATGTCTAGAAACTCATCAGGAATTTATTAATCTACGTTCATAAAAAAATTGATTTCAAATTAATATAATATAATTATATAATAACAATATAATAATAATATAATATAATTTAGATATTTAAATAAAATATTATTAAAATTAATATGGGAAATTGTTTTGGAATTGGTAAAATTAATCCTGATTTATCAGAATCATTACTTGAAAATTCAACTTATGGGAACAATTATAATTATAGACTTCAAATAAATGAAAATAAAATTGACACTACAAATAATCAATTGGATAAATTACATCAAAATGTTCGTTCTGAATCTCTTAAAAATGAAGAAAGATTCGTTTCAATTAACAAAATTTTAGAAAATATTGAAGCCAATCAAAAAACTTTAATTGAAAATGATAAAACATTAATGAATCTATATAATTCTTTAAAAAATACTAAAACATCCAATCAATCTGATTAAAACCACCATCTATCTTCAAAATACGGTGGCTTTTCACCAGTATCAATACAACTTGCTTCACTTGGTCCCGAAGAAATCATTTTATCTATTTCACTCGCGGTTATTGCTTTACTAAAATATCGCATGTTTGATACATAACCTTCAAATCCACCAAATAGATTTACCCAAATATCACCATTGTTTTGTCTGGGTAAACTGTCAAATTCTTTTCTTTTTTTAATAAATCCATTAAAATAAATTTCCATTACTTTATTTCTAATAATTATCACCATATGAACCCATTTACGTAGTGGTATATTTTCTATATCTACAAATTCTAATGGTTCTTTTAGTGTATTCATATAAACTCTTATACTATTTGTATTTGGATGAAGCCATACACCCGGGCTACGATTCGGATATGATGTTGGGCTTCCTTTATGAAATATATGTTTCCATTCTCCTTGTTTATAACCAAAATCTTCAACTAAGAACCAAAATGAATATGTAAATTCAATTCCATTTAACCCATCAGAACGTTTAACTGGTAAATAATTTGTATGTTCTGGATTTTGACTAATTACCAAAGCATGTTTTCCATTCTTTGTTCCTTCAATTAACCATGGATTATTTGTCGTTGAATCTTCATATGATAAATAAAAATATTTAATTATATTTATTAATACAACAAACAAAAGAATACCCAATAATACTTTGAATATTAACATTAAAGTTTCATTACTTGTTGTTTCAGTTGTTATTTCCGATGCTTTATTAAACATACCACTTGCTAACGATGACATTTTCTCAACTGTTGTTTTATTATTTTTATTATTGTTTTGAAGCCGTTTGTTTTCATTATTTTTTAAATTATTATTTTCAAATTCTTTATTATTTTCAAACTCTTTATTATTTTCAAACTCTTTATTATTTTCAAATTCTTTATTATTTTCATAATCATTCATTTCTTCAATATCATTCAATTCATTTTCACCTACATATTCATTAACACGATTATTTTTTTTATTATTTTGATTTATAACCAATTCCTGATTTGTTGATTGTTTTGATTCTTGATTGTTTTTCTTGTTATTTTTATTATTCGTTAATTGTTGGGATAATTGTTGTCTATCTAAATTATTCTTTCTACCATTTATTGTTCTGTTATTTGATATAGGTTTGAATTGATTTTTATTATTATATTGTTGTTCAGATATCATATTAAGTGTTTGATTTTTAGTTTCCTCAGTTCGTTGATTATTTTTTTGAACTATTGAATCTAATGGTTGTATTGATTCTTGATATGAATATGGAGGAACAGATTGACTTCTATTATTTTTTTGTCTATTCATAATTGATAGCTTCTTTATTACAATATAAAGATATATTTTTAAACAAAAAGAAATTAAAAAGAAATTAAAAAGAAATAAAAAATAAAGATGATATATAGTGTAAAATATTTTCAAATGAATTATAAGTATTCTATCTAATTATCATTTATATGTTTTATTTTAATTACATAAAATAAAATTGAAATTATGTTTTATGTTATTTATTTGTAAATCAATATATGGATAATTTACATGAGAAACATAATATCGCAGTTTATGTAGGAACATTTGACCCACCACATATTGGACATAAAATAGTTGTAGAAAGTCTTTTATTAACTGATTTTATTGATGGTGTAATTATAGTTCCCACATATAAACATTGTTATAAAAATAATATTAGTTCATATGATGATCGTATAAAAATGTTAGAGAATATGTTTGATACAAATATTGAAAAAGAATTATGTGAATCAAATAATTTTGAAATAAATTATACATATGACACACTTCATATATTACAAGAAAAATTACCACATAGTAAATTATATTTAACAATTGGATCAGATTTATTACAAAAAATAGATTTGTGGTATAATCGTGATATATATATGAATTATTTTATAATAGTTATATGTCGTGATACATATCCAATTAATATTACACATGACTTTATTCAACAATTATTAATTAATAATAAATTAACTATTATTGGTCAAGAATTACCATTTTCAAATATTAATTCGACATTAATTCGTAAACACATTGTTAATTCTAAAAAAAATAATTTAATTGGAATTGTTCCATCAAAAGTTTTAGATTATATATTTAATAATACACATTTATTAGAACATTATAAAAAATATTCTGAATCATAATGTTGTATTTTTTATCTATCAATCTATTGAATATATAAATTCTCATTGTATAAAAATGTTAATATCATATTCAAATTATTCTGGAACTAATACATTACTAATACTATGTCCGACATCTTTAACCTTATTCCATAATGTATGTGTATATTGAGGTCCTTCTTGATAAAGTTTATAAATGTCATTTTGTTGTAAAGCAATATTAGCATATTTAATATTAGATAAGAAACCATTAAAACCACCGTTTGCGGTTATATGTAAATCACTTTGATTTGGTTTTGGATAACCTTTTAAAAAACAACTTTTACGTAATTTTCCATCAATATATATATCAGAATTATTATTAAATAATGATAATGCTATATGTGTCCATTTTTGAAGAGGTATATCATTAACATGACATTCATCATATGTAATATCTATTTTCTCTTGATTATCAATTAGTTGAGATTGACTATTACATGATATTTTAGTGTTTAATGGTTCATCACCTTTTTGATTAAGTTTTTGAAGTTGTAATTCAACTTTATCAAGTCTGGTATCTAAACTTCCAATTGTTTCCTCATTTGGTATTTCTGGAGGAATCGGCATTGGGGTATTTGTAATTAACACAGAATTTGAATTTTGATTAATATCTTCAAATGTTTCAATATCAACAAAATTACCACTTATATTTGAATACATATTGAATTTATCTTTATGGAAACCTAAAAAATTTTGAAATGTTTCGATTCCCAACTCGTCAATATTAACAAGATTATCCATTGTTGATTGTGTTGTATTATTATCCATCGATGATTGTGTTTTATTAAAATCTTCTAAATTGAAAACTTTATAACGACGATTACCTTCTATAATTTCACTATTATGAGAACCATAATTTGAATCGTAAATTACATTACGTTCATTATTCATTAATGTTATATGAACACCATCTAAACGATCCGAACAACAATCTGAACGATTATAAATAATTACTTTTGATAAATCAATTGTTGATGTTAAATCAATTTCTAACCAATTTACATCACTTGGATTTGTCATTGAAAATTGTGTTCCATCTAGATTCCCATCAACAACTTTAGATGAATCCATATTTTCTGAAACACTTGATTGTGATGTTGGTTTTCCAAGAGCTACATTATTATTATTAACATCGTAAATTTCAATTTGTGTTAATGAAAGTATTTTATCATTATCATCTCTTGAACTATTTCGATTATCTTGTGTTATTTTTAAATATCTAACTTTATCCCATTGGCTTGTTGAAGATTTTATATTATTATTTACTGTATTATTATTATTGTTAGGAATTAACTTTGCCCTAATATTATCACTATGAAGTGTTTCATTTTGAAGTTCAAAACGAAATACCATTGAATTATTTAGGGGTAATAAAAATATATCTGGATTACTATGTATATTTTCCCTATCACCTCTATACATTACCGATTTAGTATTACCATGTCTATAATTATAATCCCGTATATATATCCAAAAACTCATTGTATATTCATTACCTTGTAAGCTATTTGGAATTTTATTTTTATCAATAAGTGTATAATTTGTTCCATTATGGAGTTCTTTTAAAAGTTCAACTATTTGATATTTAACAATCGATGTCATATGCCATTTATTGAATGTAAGAGCAAATACAATTATTAATATACAAATAATTATAAAAATTATAATTTGGACAATCATTTTATTTTTATTATTTCAAATTGTTTTATAGTAATATTAGATTTATTTTTTTTGAAAATTAATCATTTTATCTTGTAATTAGTATAATAAAAATTGATTTATTATAATCTAATATTATATAATTAATATGTTTACATTACTGATTAACCAAACAAAATAACAATCATGAATTTAGATTCAAAAGTAATTAAATTAATTGAAAAATTGGTATATGTCCATTCGATTACAATTGACACATTAAATCCATCTAATCAAGAATGGGAAAAATTCGAAACCGAATTCAAAAATATTGAAGATGAAATATCAGTATTAGACATAGGAATACATATACATGTCTTATTTTTACAAATTCGTGAATCATTAAATAATCGTGATGTTGTTTCAATTGCTTCTTATGTTATTGATATGTCAATGCTTATTGAAGACAATCAAGATTCTCAAGATGAAGATAATCAAGATTCTCAAGATGAAGATAATCAAGATGAAGATAATCAAGCTGAAGATTCTCAAGATGAAGATGAAGATCTAGAAAGTGTTATTAATAAAAAAATCAGAAAAGTGTATGTTGCGATTTATAATCATTATGATGGATATATTACGATTGATGATATTCCAGAAATTGGAAATAAAATTTTAAATTATATCCAACTTCAAGAAATTCCATATAAAAATGTGAATGAAACATTAGATAATATTTTATATCAAATCAAAAACATGAATTTTATTATAAATATATATTTCGATTATACTAATAATATTCATAATGGAGAATATGATTTGTTAATTGAAGATTATCTTTTGAGTAATAGCAAACTATTTTAACTATATAATTAGTATGATAAAAATTGATTTATTATAATTTAATATTATATGATTAATCTTTTTTAATTAGTCATAAATAAACTAAAATAACAATCATGAATTTAGATTCAAAAGTAATTAAATTAATTGAAAAATTGGTATATGTCCATTCTAATACAATTGACACATTAAATCCATCTAATCAAGAATGGGAAAAATATTGAAGATGAAATATCAGTATTAGACATAGAAGTACCTATACATGTCTTATTTTTACAAATTCGTGTATCATTAGATAATCGAGATGTTGTTTCAATTGCTTCTTATGTTATTGATATGTCAATATTGATGACACAATATCAGAAAAGACTCCCTAAAATCTTTATTATAATGAAAAAGATAAGACGATTGATTATGTTCAATAACCAATAAATTTCATATTAAAATGTGAATAAAACATTAAATGATATTTTATATAGATTTTTATCAAATTATTTCTAAAATTTCATCTCTTTCTAGACCTCTGTTCCATAAATACATCGAACCTAATTTCCCAATTATATTGTGATTTTTTTTACCTAATATAATATCAGATTTTTCATAAATTGGAAATCCATCTAATTGGGTTTTTTTAGTCAGTTTTCCGTTAATAAATAATTCAAAGTCTCTTCCTTGAATAGTAAAAAGTATTTGTAATGATTGTTGAACTGGTATGTCTTTTATAATAATTTTTTGATAGGATTTTGTATTGAGATTATTTTGAATCATGAAATCAAATGATAAATAATTTTCAATTGGATTATATGCGATTAATGGTGTATTTCCACAATTTAAAATTGGTTTTTCTTCATCTGGTCTAGAATTCCAATGATCATTTTCAGGACTGTTATATAAATATAAATTAAATAATAACGATATTCCATTAATATATTCGGTATCAATATTTCGATTATTATAAATTATTGTTTCTTCCCATTCAGGAGATACAACAAATGAAGATTTTATTAATGTTATATGAGATGGTTTTGAATTATTATAACCTAATGCTTTATAAATAAAATAAATTATAATAATAGCCAATATTATCATAAAAAATATCATGTAAATTATCATTTGTATATAGATTATTTATTATTCTTTTGAGAAATTATTCAATCGAAATATTTTTTAGACTAAAATTATATTTTTTATCTAAGTTAAAAATAAGAAATGGATAATCATAAAAATTCATCAAGTAAAGGAATGATATTAAATCAAAAACTTAAAAATGGACATTGGGTTGTTCTTTTTTATGCTGAATGGTGTGGTCATTGTCAAGCTATGAAACCAGAATGGGAAAAATTTAAAAATCAAAGTCAAGGGAAAAAATATAATGTTGATGAAGTAGAATCAAGTGAAATGGCTGACTTAGATGAAAATTTTAAAGCCAATGTTCAAGGTTTTCCAACAATTGTTTTCATTGATAAAGGTAAACTTAAAAGTGTTCATTCTGGAGACAGAACGGTTGATAGTTTAGATGAATTCGCGAACAATAGTCTTCCGAAAAATAAAGCACTTAATATTAATAGTTTACTTAAAAAAAATATGAAAAGTAAAAGTAAAAGTAAAAGTAAAAGTAAAAGTAAAAGTAACGGAAAAAAAAAGGAAAAAAAACAAAATACGGTAAGAAAAAATAAATTTAACTAGCAATAAATTTAATAAGTTGATATTTATTTATTTGGATTTCTTTATTACAATATGGGCATTTTCGATTTGGTAAATCAGAAATACAATCCATACAACAAACCGCATGAGAACATGTAGTTAAACATAAATCTTTATCTTCACGATAACAAATAAGACATTCTTTAGCAATGAACAAATTATTGGTTTTTTTGTTTTTGTTGTTTTTAGAATCAATATATGAAATTAAATCATTTCGAATATATTCATCTTTAATTAATGACCAAAATGTTATTCCATCACTTGTTTCAAAAGATAAATTAGATTCTTTATCAATCATAAATTTTAATATATCTAATTGTAAATAATAATCAGTATTTTCTAGTCCGAATTGGGTTAATATTATTATTGGAGTTCTACTCTGAGTTATTCCTTTTATTCTAACTATGGTATCGGATTTTACATTTAATCCATTTTCAACTAAAAATTTAAAAATTTCAAAATCATAATTATTATGAAATCTATATCTATGTATAAATGATGTAAAACCAAAGTCTATTTTAGCACCATACATTATAAGGGATAATATTGTTTGATATAAATATTCATTTCCAAATTGTCTAGTTAAAGCATATAATGGTGATATATTAATAATTTTATTCATTGATTCTTTATAATATTTTGATTCTGTAAAAATATATAAATTTTTATTAATATTTAATGTTCCTTTCATATTTGGATCAGCACCAATATCTAATAACATATTAACAATATTTAATAATAAATCATTTGTAAAATTACCTATACACCATAACAAAAATGTTTCACCTGTTTGTAATTTATTATTTATATTATTTTTTGTTATATATTTTTCAATAATTGGTTTAACCGATGTTAATGTATATTGTTTTAATGATTTGATTTGTGAAATTATATGTTCAATTCTTGGTTCTTTTATTTGATTATTTCCCATATAGGAATTTTTAAATTAATTTTTAATATTTAATATTAAAAATATTATAAATTATTAATTATAAATCAATTTTTTTTATATATTCCAAATAAGACAATTCAAATAAGACAATTCAAATAAGACAATTCAAATAAGACAATTCAAATAATTATATTTATATTTTTTTCTTGATATTTTTTTATTCTGATGACAATATAATTCTTTACAATTATCTGGAATTGATGGTAAGAAACGTAATTTATTATTATCACAATTTAGACATAATAATGATTCAGGTAATCTCTGTAATTCTGTTAATTGATTATGATCACAATATATTTCTTCTAGATATTTCAAATTATTACATTTTTGTAATTTAGTTAATAAATTATAAGATACACTTATTGAATTAATTAATTTTGGTAATTTTGGTAATGTGGTTATATAATTATTATTACATAAAACCCATTTAAGTGTATTTGGAAGTTTTGGTAATGAAGTTATGTTATTTTCAGAACAATTCAAATATATTAATGAATCTGATAATTTAGGCAACTGAACCAATTTATTATTATTACAACTAAGTTCAAGAAGCCCATTCGGAAGTTCTGGTAATATATCTAATTGGTTTGAACCACAATATAAATATTTAATTGAATTTGGTAATGATGGTAAAAAAGTTAATTTATTATTACCACAACATAGTTTTTGAAGAGAATTTGGTAATTGTGGTAATGTTGTTAGTTGATTTCCAGAACATGATAATGAAGTTAAAGAAAATGGTAATGATGGTAAAAACTCTAATTTATGATAATCACATTTTAATGTTTCTAGTAAAGATGGTAATATAGGTAATTCTGTTAATCCTTGTATATCATAATATTTAACTAGAATTTCAATTCGATAGTCATAATGAAATATTAAATTAATAATTTGATTGTATTTTTCTTTCGGAATATCTGAAAATGATGGATATTTATATTTCTCAGATGATGTATTATATATAACCTCCACATCCATATAATAATTACTCATTATTTTTGAAATATTATTTTTGAAATATTATTATTATTATATACGATTTATTTCAATTTTAATTTATATATATGTATTCAAAATAATTATTTATTGATTGTTTATAATGGTAAAGGAATATAATGACCATTTTCTTTGGTATAATCCTCTATTAAATTACGATATTGTTCTTCTTTAATTTTACATATTTGTTGTTCATAATTTTTATATATTTCCAATAAGTCTTTTTCATTATGTTGATAGGGATATGGTGGTTGAAATAAATAAAATCGTCTAATTCTATTATATAAATTTAATCGTTGTCTATCAGATAAAATTATCAATTGTTTTGTATGATAATATACCTGTTCATTACATATATTAAATATATCTTTAATATTATTTATTGATGTTGTTTTAGACCATCCAGTTTCTGTTTTTTCATTATGTGTTCTCAAATTAGAATCGGTTGTTAATATTGGAAATGTTCCCGTATATTTTATTTTTTCATTATTTAGGTTATTTTGATTTTTGTGATTATGTAAATTTATATCGTCTGATGACGTTATTTGTTTTTGATGATTTTCATTAAGGATATTTATAAATTCATCCGCAAATTGATTAAAACCAATATCTCTAGAACCAACTAATCGTTGTGCTTGAGGTTTTGTTAATTGATAATTTGTTTGTAAATTTGTTTTGAATTTTTCAATTGACATAACATTGTGGTAATTTTCATTTAGATAATTTATTGTAATCATTTTACAATTATTGAAATTATTTTGAACATTTGTATTTAATGAATAGTCATTATTTGAATTATTGTATTGATATCCAATATTTGTGTTTTTTAATTCATTTATTTCTTTAACCATTGTTTTTACCATTCCAAATATTTTATCAGTTGTATTATTATCATCATTTATCTTTTTTTGTTCATTTGAATCTGGTTTTTTATTACATCTATTATTATTAAAATGTCTTGTAAAACTAGTTCGATGTGCGAATTCTTTTTTACATAATGGACAAATTTTAATTTGATTTAATTCATCTTCATTTTGATAAATTATATCAGCTTTTTTATCATCCCATTTTATTTGAAAATGATTATTTGTTTCTATTGTATAAGGATTGTCTATTATTTCACAATCACGATCAAAATGTTTTTTATAATGTCTTATTGTGTTTTGTTTTCGATTAGATGAATAATCACATTTAGAACATTTATATATCCGAAAAGACATCTTATTTTTTCTTTACTTACATTCTTCTATTTTATTTTAATTTTATTTTATTTTAGATTTTCTCAATTTCTCAAACATTGACGTGAAAGGGTATATTTCTCTATAAATCCATATTAATTTCTCTATGAACACAATTTTATCATTTGAGTGATTTTAACAGTCAATACCCATAAATATACTGGTTTTACCATTGAATTATAGGGAAGACGTCTGTTAAATATAGTAAAAATGAGTAAATTCTCTATAGTTTAGGTGGTTTTCCCCTATGATGGGGGTATGTAGCCGGCTCGGCTACACCCCCCTGATATAGGCTTTTAATATGGTTATCATAGGAAATTTACTCACTTTTCCATGTCGAAAAAAGTGAGTAAATTCTCTATATTTTAGGTGGTTTTTCCCTATGATGGGGGTATGTAGCCGGCTCGGCTACACCCCCTGATATAGGCTTTTAATATGGATTTTATAGGAAAATTACTCACTTTCTTTGACATTGAAAAGTGAGTAAAATCTCTATATTTTAGGTGGTTTTTCCCTATGATGGGGGTATGTAGCCGGCTCGGCTACACCCCCCTGATATAGGCTTTTAATATGGATTTTATAGGAAATTTACTCACTTTTTAAAAATGATGAGGAAAGGGGTATTTTCTCTATATTTAAGGTGGTTTTTCCTTATTACTTTGGGTGGTTTTAGCTTCACGACAATGTCGTGAGTCATTTTTTGGGGTAGGTGAATGATTTATAGAGTGAAAATATGAAAAATATAGGAAACAAAAATCTCGCCCGCGCGAAAATCTTCACGACTCTCAGGTTTTATGAGTCGTGAACATGAAACCTGAACCAAATTTTGAAATAAAATTTTTTTTCATTTTTTTTCATTTTTTCATTTTTTCATTTTTTCATTTTTTTCATTTTGGGAATAATAAATTAAAAATGTGAATGTAAAATAAATATATGATTAAAATAATTCAATCAAGTCGACCACGAACTGATTCAACATTATTATTAAATTTATTACATGGTTTTATATCTCCTGAAGAAGAAATACATTGGAAAACTGAAAAATTAATTGATAAATTTTTAATAACAAAAACACATAATACAAATATTACATTAATGGAATATAAATATCCACAATATAAATTATTTTTTATTATGAGTGGACGTAATGATAGTCATGTTCAAGAAGAAATAGATAATGAATACAAAAAGAAATCTAATGTATTAGTGATTAATTATGATAAAATACTTGTATCTGATAATAATAGTATAGATGATATAATTGAGTTTACATTTAATGAATTTAATAACTTCTTACCAAAGGAAATAAAACCAGATAAAGATGATAATTTAATTAAAAAAGATATGAAAAAAAGAATGGAAATTGTAAATGAAACAGTTATAAATATGAAAGATATGTCATTTGAAAAATGGGATAAATTTACTGGTATTCATGGAAGTCATAAATATCGTAAAAATTAAATATACCAATAAAATTGATTTCGATTATTCTATTATTGATTATCTTATTATCATTTATATAAATTGTTCATAAAACATTTTACACAAAAATGAGTATCATATATAAACATAAAAATTCTTCTTGTCTAAAATGTGTAGAATATGAAAAAAATTGTATAAAATATGAAAATGTATTATTATTTTCTAAAATACCAAATTATCAAAATATTGTTTATCTAAATGTTAACTTTAATAAATTAACTTCATTACCAGAACTTCCCACATCACTAAAAAAACTAGATTGTTATTTTAATAGATTAAATAGATTACCTAAACTCCTATTTTATATTAATCGTATAAATTGTCAGTCTAATAAATTAACTTCATTACCTAAACTTCCTAATTTACTTAAAATACTAGACTGTTCATGTAATAAATTAATAATATTACCAGAACTTCCAAATAATCTAGAATATATAGATTGTGAAAACAATAATTTGATAAAAACATATAAACATAAATATTTTCAAAAAATATGTCTGTAAATACTTTTTATTTATTTTATGGTTTTTTTAGAATAACATACATCTAGAATA
>Ga0172372_10005132_pt1 | contig 18339 bp, 11 predicted proteins | sample LakKiv5m_2_FD_114544 | JGI IMG/M metagenome (GOLD analysis project Ga0172372, IMG submission 114544) | Freshwater microbial communities from Kabuno Bay, South-Kivu, Congo - kab_092012_9.5m | ecosystem: Environmental > Aquatic > Freshwater > Lake | place: Democratic Republic of the Congo...
AGAACTCGAAGAGCAGGAAAAGCCTATACGAGAACAGTGGGAACGTGAAAAGCTTAAGCTAAAAAATTTGGAGCACGACAATTCTGTAGCAAGTAGAAAATTAAAAACAGAGCTAGAAGAGCTTAGAAAAGCATACTTTAAAGAACCAGAAGAAAACCTTAAAAAAGCCCGAGAACTGGTGGAAAAATTCTCAAAGGATGCCCAAGTCTATGAAAGATTATACCAAGAATCCCAGGAAAGGTTATCAGCAATTAAAAAGGATTTAAGCGATCCTATGACAAGCTTTCTTCAAACACCAGAGATGGAGCTTGATCCTGATAATCCTTTGAATCCCATAACTTCTTCACAAATTGCTACTAGGACATTATTAGAGTTAGCAGATTTTAATAAATACGAGAAAAATTTAAAAAAACGTGCCGAAGAAACCACAAAAGATATTGAGCGGTATAAAGAGAAGCTTGAGGCTAGTAAGGTACAATTGGAAAGCGCAGAAAAAGAATTATTAAAAATAGAATCAGAATTAATATCAAGATTAGAATCAGCAGAAATTGCTTTCCCTAAAGATCCTGAATACTTGAAACTAGAAACGCAACTTCAGGAACTTGACACACAAAAACAAGAACTTGATACACAAAAACGAGAACTTTATAGTAAAATGTATGAAAGAGATCTTACTACCAGAGAAAAAATTAGCCAACTTGAAAGAGAGCGTGTCGAGAAGGAGGACCAGCTAAAGATGGAGAATTTTAAGCTGGAATTAGGAAAAAAATTAGACCTCCAAAAAATTTTAGCGGAAGAGGTTAGCTTAGCAACAAACGACCAAGAAAGAGAAGAGTTACAACAAGTGCAACAAAGTATTGAGAAAAGAATAAAACACCTTCTGAAGGAAATAAGTCACTACGAGCAAATTTTGACGCCTCAACAAGAGCCATCTAGCAGCTCGTCTTCTTCATCCGACTCCTCTAGTAGCTTATCTTCGTCTTATTCATCCAGCAGCTCTAGTTCTTCGGAGAGTATGAGCTTAAAAATAAGCCCTTCTTCCTTATCAACTAGTGACTCGAGTTCTTCTGATAGTACTACTTCCGAAACAAGTCCATCTTTTTCATCTGCATCTCCTATGGACCTAATTTCATTGGTATCATCTATCAGCTCCAGTTCTACCGGTAGTAATCTTTCAGAAGAAGTTCCTACCGCAGGGGACTCAGCTCAAGAAGGAAGTGATTCATAGATTCTACACGAAAAAAACTATAGTAAGTATTGGTTAAAAATAAAATCATATATTTTTAGCCTCTATCATCATCAATCCAGGAATTCAGTTAAACCTTGTTTTCCTGGGTTTTTTAATTCTGCATTTGCTGCTTAATTCAAAACCTATCATTTATCTATCCTGAATTTGGGCCACCAAATTACATATCTTAGACAACTGTAATACCTCTCTAGTACAGTAATTAAGTTCCCCCGGGGGATAAATAAACTTAAACTTAGCCTAACTTTAAACCAAGCTTCTGAATTTTTACTACTTTAAATGTTTACAGGCTGTAGATAGTTAAATTTTATATCCGGAATCTGCAGAATTCTTATTAAGTTTATATAATTTGTTATCCTCTCCATCTAAATCAATTTTAGCTAAAATATCGCCTAAATCATATTTAGCAACATCATTTGCTGGGGATCGAAAACCAAGCTCTAGCAGTTCTTCTGGGGTAAATAATAAATTCGCCTCAGCTGCAATAACATCAGCAGGTTTTAACTTTTGGTATATAAATAATGTGATAGGAATAAGGCACATTTCAAGATAAACTCATAGTTATTGATTAATAAAATTTTTAATTTATAGCGCGACTAAGTTATAAAAATTTCAAATACAGAGGCAGAAAATGGCAAAAGAGGAATATTTAGAGTCAGCTCGCACTTTAGCACGTTGTGCAGTTAATAATAAAAAACATATAATCGAACTTTGTAAATACCGAGAAAGAATTATAAAAAATTTTTCGGAGGAGATTAGAAACACCCAGACAGAAATCACATCTGCAGAAGCGGTAATCACCGGAACTGGAAAGAAACTATATGTTAGTATTAGTCGTTATCCACAAAAAAAGGATATACTTATAAAAGAGTACGAATCAGCCGTACGACTTTTTTCCGATTTAGAGAAATCATCTGGCAGCTCATCTTCTTCATCCGATTCCTCTAGTAGCCTATCTTCGTCTTATCCACTAAACCGCTCCAGTTCTTCTCAAGTAGAGGAAGATTTAAAACCAATAAAAAAATTAATCCAAGGTACACCATCTCATATAGCTGCACATACAAAATATATAATCGGGCTCTATAAATACCAAGAAAGGATTATAAAAAAAATTTCGGAGAATATTAGAAAAATCCAGATAGAAATTACATCTAGCAAAGTCGAAAGCCTCAAAATTTTAAATACGTTATATAATATTATTGATAATCATCCACAAAAAAAGGATGTAGTTATAAAAGAGTACGAATCAGCCTTACGACTTTTTTCTGATACAGAGAAATCATTTAGCAGCTCATCTTCTTCATCCGACTCCTCTAGTAGCTTATCTTCGTCTTATTCATCGGATAGCCCCATCCTTCCCGATAGCATACCTTCAGTAGAAGTTCTTCCGACAGGGGAACAAGCTTCAGGAAAGAGTGATTCGGCTATATAACAAAAAAATATAGAAATAGCGGTTAAAAATAAAATTATATATTTTTAGCCTGTATTATCACCAATCCAGGAATTCAGTTAACACTTGTTTTCCTGGATTTTTTTATTCTGCATCTTCTTAATTCAAAAATTATCGTTCGTAATAAATTAAGATATACCTTTTAAACCAGGGAAAACAAAATTAACAAGAGGTAAAATAATATAACATATTACAGGTTCTTATAAATCAGTTTCAACCAAAGTGGCAGCACTCGAGTGCTCTCCTATTGGATCAACAGGTATTTCATTATCTTGAGCCTTACTATGCAAAACTGAAACCATTTCGATCATTTTTGGTTTTGGCTCGTGGTCGTCTGTTGAGAAACAACAACTAAATTTTTCTTTTAACTTTTGAAAAAAAGTTTTTTCTACTTTTACAGATTCCTTTATTTTGTGTTCTGGTTTAATTTTGGCTTTTTCGGCTTCTAGTTGCCTTAATCTGTTCGTTTCTTGTGTTATTACTTGTGCTGTTCTAGTTATTCCAATTACTAATGCTTCCAGTTCTTCTAACTTTTCCAATCCTGGTATCACTCCATTGTCTAAAGCTATTTTCTGGAGCCCCAGTTGTTTTCTTGCTTCTCGCGCAAGCAGATGCTCTTTATAAAAAAATCCTCCTGATAATAGCTTTGTAGCTTGTTTATTTGCTAATTCTAATGAGACTACACCTTCTTTTAGTTTATCTAACACTTCAGTTAGGCGTTGTTTTTCTAATTGTTTCTTATGCTCTAACTGAATTAGAACTTCTCTTACTTGTTGCTCCTGATATTCCTTGAACTTTTGAAGCTGTTTTTGCCTCTCTTCTTCCTGCTGCTTCTGTTTTTTTGCTCTTGCTAAAACCTCTGCATTATGCTTATTATAATGTTCTTCCTTCAACTTTTGCTGTCTTACCCTTTCCCCCTCTTCCCGAGCTATCCTCTCACGTTCTAGCCTTTGCTCTTCTTCCCGAGCTATCCTCTCACGTTCTAGCCTTTGTTCCTCTTCCCGAGCTATCCTCTCACGTTCTAGCCTTTGTTCCTCTTCCCGAGCTATCCTCTCACGTTCTAACCTTTGCTCTTCTTCCCGAGCTATCCTCTCGCGTTCTAGCCTTTGTTCTTCTTCCCGAGCTATCCTCTCACGTTCTAACCTTTGCTCTTCTTCCCGAGCTATCCTCTCGCGTTCTAGCCTTTGTTCTTCTTCCCGAGCTATCCTCTCACGTTCTATCCTTTGTTCCTCTTCCCGAGCTATCCTCTCACGTTCTATCCTTTGTTCCTCTTCCCGAGCTATCCTCTCACGTTCTAGCCTTTGCTCCTCAAGTCTTCGTTCCTCAAGCCTTTGTTTCAACTGATCCTGCAGTAAATTTTCACCTTCATATCCTATAATTTCTTCGTCCACTTTAGCCGGGATTTGTATCTCTATTTCCGTTTTTAGTTCTTGGATCCCATTTTCTTCGCCTAAATCTGACTCCGATTCTAGTATTTGTGATTTTTGACCAATGTCTCTTTCAGCTATTACTACTATTTCTGCTGTGATAACAGTATCATCATCATCAGCTATATTGTCTTTATTTTTTGCTATTAATTGCTTATCCTCTGTTAATTTAGCTTTACTATCAAGAAATGTTATTGGTACTAATGTATCAGCAGGAGATAGCGAAAAGTTTTCTACGTTTGCAAAATATTCTGGTTGCTGAGTAATATGCTCACTTGTGGGGTGCAGAGTGGTTTTGTTAAAATAATGTGGCTTTTCTGGACTAATTGGTAGGTCACTTTGCATTTGGCCTAAAAAGTTATCCTTTACACTTTGTGGAACATAAATGTTATTATCTGCGGTAAATATATTCTCGGTGTCCCTTACAACTAATCCCGTTCTTTTCCTTCTTATAGCACCGGTAGTTATATCTATATATTCAAGATAGTCAGCTGTACGATTACCCATAAAATTTTGTTTCCGGCATTTATAAAATAACTTTAGTGAATATCTAAACTAGATAACTATTTTTTAATAGCTTCTTACCGAAAAGGTAATCACATAAGTAAATGGTGATCAATTGATTTTCACCTTAAAGTTAAAAAATTATATAGAGATTTCTATATGTACAACATATTAACTTAAAGAAGGTAAAAATCTCTTGTTAAGTCTAGTAATATATAACCATCCAGAAAAATCACATAATATAACGCATTACAAAAATGCTAAACAAAATCTAGGAAAAACTAGGGACAGAAAGTTGCACATTTGTAAAAACCGTTTCGAATAATGAGAAACTAGCAAAATATATCTACTTATAAAAGCTTTACATATTTTTAGAAATTTGGGTTTTAAAATTTTCCAATTCCGAGGAGAGTAACAAGTGTAAGTTTTTTAAAATAATTTCATATTTCTTGTAAAGAACAACCAGTTCTGTATCAGAAAAGTCAGTTAATACATAATTTGCAATATTTGAACTACAATGAGTAGGTCTTCCAATACCGATCCGAATTCTATAGTAATCTTGGCCTAATTTTTGATCTATGGATTTTAACCCATTATGGCCACCGTTACTACCACCAAACTTGCATTTTACTTTACCAAACTCAAGATCTATATCATCATGTATTACGATTAATTGACTACGCTCTATTTTGTAATAAGACATAACTGGTAAAACAGCGTTCCCGGATAAATTCATAAAAGTAGCCGGCTTACAGAAAACTGTTTTGTAATTTGCTATCTTACCGATAGCAAGATCTGCGTTAAATTTTGTTTTATAATTCCAAATAAAATTATAGCGGTTAGATATAAAATCCACCGCCATAAAACCTACATTGTGCCTGGTCTTTTTATAAAGTTCTCCTGGATTTCCAAGTCCAACAAATAAGAACATCCATTGAAATATTTTTTATTTAGCACCAGCTTTCGCTGCTGGCGCTACCGATGCGGCTTCTTCAGTTTCAACATCAGCTTTGCCTTTCTTACCAACAATAGAAGCAATAACAAATTCTGGATTATCTAACAATTTAGCCCCTTCAGGTAAAACTGCTTCTTTAGCTTTAATTGACTTACCAATAGGCATATCTATAGTATCAATTTCTATTTTTCTTGGCAAATTTTCTACAGGACAAAGAATAGTTAAAAACCTTCTTACAGTATTAAAATAACCGCCTCTTTTAACCCCTATGCTATTTTCATTATTTAAATAAACAACAGGTACCTTCATTTCCTGCATTTTATTTCCAAGAAAAGTAAAATCAGCGTGACTTACTACATCAGTAATTGGATTTAATTGTATATCTTTTGGTAAAACCTTATGCTTTTTACTCCCGATCTCAAATTGGAATACTTGAGACATATATTGGGGCTTTCTGTAATATTTAGTTATTTCTTTTTCTTCAATCGCAATTGACAAAGCACTCTTGCCAGTTCCATAAATAGTAGCAGGAACCATACCTTTTTTTCTTAGAGATCTAGATGCACCAGTGCCAACCTCTTCCCTTATTTGAGCTATTAACGATACTACTTCACTCATTACTTTTTCTCCTAATTTTCAATTGGTATAAAACCACCTAGCCCCTTACAATACCAGCTAATATACAGCTAACAGAGCAATAATTCAAGAGGTTTTTAAGGTTTTAAATGTAAATATTTGCCTACAAATAAAATAATAAAAAACAAAGATGGGTTGTAAGATCGCACACTACAAAAAGCTAATAGGGCCTAAAATAGCAGAATACGACACTAATAACTTAATAATCAAATTATTAAATAAAAAATCTTTAATAGACTAAATAAACAATTACCTAGGGGTGCTTTAATTTCTGATCAATGAGGTTATTTTAATAAACTTTCTTTAACCCACACCTTATCAGGCTTAATCTTATTTCTTAATGGTAAAGCCGGCTTTGATAGTACCAAATGTAATTCTTTTTACTACCCTACAATAACTAGGTGTATAAAACAACTTAGCTGGCACTACTTAGAGAAGTGCACAAGAAAACAAAGGGTTTTCCTGTCAGGTTTAGATTTTTTTAGTTCTGGAAGCATAAATATTTATGCTTCCACCCTTATTAAATTTCTCTTATTTATAATAAATATGTAGTAAATCCAAGAGAAGTTAATTTTACTGACTTTCAATAATTTTCTTATCTCGGCTTTGGGCTTCTTTTTTAGCCATATTCATATAAAAGCCTGTTCCAGCAGGTATTAACCGACCAACTATCACATTTTCTTTCAAACCAGTCAATTTATCTAGTCTACCGGCAACTGCCGCTTCAGTTAAAACTTTAGTTGTTTCCATGAAAGATGCAGCCGATATAAAAGAATTTGTTTGAAGTGACGCTTTGGTAATTCCCTGTAGTACCGGTTCTGCTTTAGCAGGATCACCACCATTTTTTACAAGTTTTCTATTGATTTCCTCAAGCTCACCTGCATCAACCAATTCTCCTATTGTAAATGTAGTATCACCGCTATGAGTAATTTCTACTTTCTGAAGCATCTGACGAATTACAACTTCAATGTGCTTATCATCAATTTTCACCCCTTGTAATCTATAAACAGCTTGGATCTCTTGAACCATGTATCTTGCCAGTGCTTCAACACCCATTACTTTCAGAATATCCTGTAGAACAGGGTTACCATCAATAATCATGTCCCCTTTCTTGACAAAGTCACCTTCATTTACTACCACATGTTTTCCTTTAGGAAGCATATATTCAATTGGCTCAGAACCATCAGAAGGATGTAAAATAACTCTTCTTTTTGATTTATAATCTTTACCAAACTCAATACGTCCTTCTACTTCTGCAATCACTGCATGATCCTTGGGTCTTCTTGCCTCTACAAGTTCAGCAACTCTAGGAAGCCCCCCTGTAATATCCCTAGTTTTTGTCGATTCCCTAGGAATACGAGCTAGAATATCACCGGCAGCAACTTCAGCACCATCAGTAACACTAAGAACTGCATTAACCGGTAAATAATACTTAGCTTCCATGCCATTTGATAGCTCAACCTTTTTACCGCTTGAATCCAGTAACTGTATACGAGGACGTAAATCCACCCCCCTAGAATATTGTTTTGATTCAATTACTACTTTACTCGATATTCCGGTAGTATCATCCATAACATCCCTAACCGATAATCCTTCTATCATATCAGTAAATAAAACCTTTCCGGATTTTTCGGTGATGATCGGAATAGTATAAGGATCCCATTCAGCAATTTTCTGCCCTTTCTGTACCATATAACCATCGTCCACCATCAGCCTTGCACCATACGGAACCTTGTTCCTTGCACGCTCGTTACCCTTCTCATCAATAAATAAGACCTCGCATGCACGACTCATTACTATCTGGCAACCTTCTGAATTAACAACTAGATTGCGGCCTATAATTTTTACTTTCGAATCGTAAGAAGCTTCTATAGACGATACTTCTGCACCTTTAGTAGCAGCACCACCGATATGGAATGTTCTCATAGTAAGCTGGGTACCAGGTTCTTCGATAGACTGCGCAGCAATAACGCCCACAGCTTCACCTATAGAAACAATTGAACCAGTTGCTAAATCACGACCGTAACATTTAGCACATATACCTAACTCGGTTTTACAGGTAAGAACAGATCTTACTTTAAGGAAGTCTAATCCGGAAGCTTCTATTTTTTCTAGTTTTTCTTCATCAATTAACTCACCAGCAGATATTATCAGCTTGTTTGTTACAGGATGGTAAATATCAGAGGTAACTGTCCTTCCTAAAATCTGTTCAGCAAGGGACATTACTACTTCCCCGCCTTCTATAATAGTTTTTATTTCTATACCATCCATCGTACCGCAATCGTATTCTGTAATAATACAGTTTTGAGCTACGTCAACTAGCCTTCTAGTTAAGTATCCTGAATTTGCAGTTTTTAGAGCCGTATCAGCAAGACCTTTACGGGCACCATGGGTAGAGTTAAAATATTCTCTAACAGTTAGCCCTTCTCTAAAATTTGAAATAATAGGAGTTTCAATAATTTCACCTGAAGGTTTTGTCATAAGACCACGCATACCAGCTAGCTGTTTAATCTGAGCAGCAGATCCTCTTGCCCCTGAAATAGCCATCATATGAATCGAGTTCAATTTCTGTACAGTATTTTTATATATACCGCTATCACTCGCAGCAGGTTTAGCAATATCCTCCATCATATCCGCAGCAACTTTATCCGTACATGCAGACCAAGCATCAACTACCTTATTAAACTTCTCACCAAAAGTGATAAGACCTTCTGAATATTGTTGTTCAAATTCCTTAACCAAAGCTGAGGTCTCTCTTATATGTTTTCCTTTTGATTCAGGAATTACCATATCATCCATACCAAAAGAAATACCAGATTGACAAGCATATTTAAAACCTAATTGCATTAAGTGGTCAGCAAATATTACCGTCGCTTTCTGACCGCAATAACGATAAACAGAATCAATAGCATTCGAAATTGTTTTTTTGGTCATTTGCTTATTCACTAACCTAAAATCAATATTTGCATTGTTTTTAGGTATTAATTCACCCAAAATTAACCTACCTGGTGTAGTCTCAACAATATTTTCAACTTGTTCTCCTTCAGAATTAATAACTTTCATCCGAAAACTAATTCTAGAATGTAAAGTGACTATTTTCTCATAAAGAGCAAATTCTACTTCAGCCATATCGGCAAAAACCATTCCCTCTCCAGGCTCCCCTGAAAGTTCAAGGGTTAAATAATATAAGCCAAGTACAACATCTTTATCCGCAGAAATAATAGGCTTACCATTAGCAGGACTTAAAATATTATTTGTTGACATCATAAGTACCCTTGCTTCAAGCTGTGCTTCTATAGAAAGTGGTATATGCACTGCCATCTGGTCACCATCAAAGTCTGCATTAAATGCGGCGCAAACAAGAGGATGCAGCTGAATAGCTTTACCTTCAATAAGCAATGGCTCAAAAGCTTGAATCCCTAATCTATGCAAGGTTGGAGCTCTGTTTAAAAGCACTGGATGTTCACGTATTACTTCTTCTAAAATATCCCAGACTTCTACTTTTTCAGCTTCTACAATTTTTTTAGCAGCTTTAATGGTAGTAGCTATTCCATAGAGTTCAAGCTTTGAGTATATAAATGGTTTAAACAACTCAAGAGCCATTTTCTTTGGCAAACCACACTGATGTAATTTCAATTCAGGTCCGACCACAATTACCGAACGTCCTGAATAATCTACCCTTTTACCAAGTAAATTTTGCCTAAAGCGCCCCTGTTTACCCTTTAGCATATCGCTTAAAGATTTTAATGGGCGTTTATTTGGATTTTTAATTACCTTACCACGACGGCCATTATCGAATAAAGCATCTACAGCTTCCTGTAACATCCTTTTCTCATTGCGGATAATAATGTCTGGAGCTTTTAGCTCAAGTAACCGGCGTAAGCGATTATTCCTATTAATAACTCTTCTATATAATTCATTAAGATCCGATGTAGCAAACCTTCCACCATCAAGCATCACAAGAGGTCTGATTTCCGGCGGAATAACCGGTAAAACATTAATTATCATCCATTCAGGCTTGTTACCTGAATGAAGAAAATCTTCCACAAGTTTTAAACGTTTAACAAGTTTTTTCTTTTTAGTTTCAGAATTTGTCTCTTTAAGCTCAGTTTGAAGTTGTTTACTTAGTTCTTCAAGGTTAAGCTCAGCAAGAAGTCTCTGCACAACTTCTGCGCCTATTAAGGCCACAAAACTATCTTCACCATACTCGTCTTGCGCTTTAATGTAAGCGTCATCACTTAACAAATCGCCCTTCTGTAGGGGTGAAAAGCCAGGGTCTACAACCACATAGTTTTCAAAATAGAGGATCTTTTCTAGATCCTTCATAGCGATATCAAGTAAGGTACTTATTCTAGACGGTAAAGACTTTAAAAACCATATATGGGCGACAGGAGCCGCAAGCTCAATGTGTCCCATTCTTTCTCTTCTGACTCTAGAAGTAGTAACTTCAACACCACATTTCTCACAAGTGATGCCTTTATATTTCATACGCTTATATTTACCGCACAAACATTCGTAATCTTTTACAGGCCCAAAAATTCTGGCACAGAACAGCCCCTCTTTTTCAGGTTTAAAAGTCCGATAGTTAATGGTTTCAGGTTTTGTTATTTCTCCAAAAGACCAAGACCTTATTTGCTCTGGGCTAGCAATATTTATCTTTATTTGATCAAATTGTTGAGTGTTGCTTAATTGACCGTAAAAATTAACCTTTGTTGACATAATAGCTTTTCCTCAAACTTAAACTCTCAAAACCTTGTTTTTAAAACTAAGTGGTGCTCAAAAAAACGGTGCACAAAATTTAGATTATAATGCGCACCGAGAATTAAACCTACTCTGAACTTTCCTCTAATTGTACATTTAAACAAAGAGATCTAAATTCCTTAATCATAACATTAAACGACTCTGGTATGCCTGATTCGAAATTACCCTCCCCTTTAACAATAGCCTCGTAAATTCTGATTCTACCTGCTACATCGTCAGATTTAACAGTTAGCATCTCTTGTAATGTATAAGCAGCGCCATAAGCTTGCAATGCCCAGCATTCCATTTCTCCAAACCTTTGACCGCCAAAATGGGACTTACCGCCAAGAGGTTGTTGTGTAACTAAGCTATAAGGACCAATAGAACGCGCATGGATCTTATCATCAACAAGGTGATGTAGTTTTAGTAGGTATTTATAACCAACTGTTACGTTACGATCAAAATATTCTCCAGTTCTACCATCAATTAGTCTAACTTGACCTGAAGTATCTTGATCAGCTAGTTTTAACATTTCCTTAACGTGGTCAGCTTTTGCACCATCGAACACAGGAGTTGAAAAATAAACCCCTTCCTTGATCTTTTGACAAAAATCAATAAACTCTTCTTTTGTTAGGCCTTTTAGATTAGAAGTAACATCACTTTCGCCGTATATCTTACAAACAAAGTCCTTAATCTCTTGTATTTCCAAATCATTTTTATTATAAGCGCCCAGCATATTGCTAACTTTGTTGCCTAAAGTTTTTGCCGCCCAACCCAAATGAGTTTCCAAAATTTGGCCTACATTCATCCTTGATGGTAAACCAAGAGGATTTAATACTACGTCTACAACCGTACCATCTTCAAGGAAAGGCATGTCTTCTTCAGGCATAATACGTGATATCACCCCTTTATTTCCATGCCTTCCAGCCATCTTATCACCTGGTTGCAATTTATGTTTTGTAGCAATGAACACTTTTACAACTTTTAATGCACCTTGAGGTAAATCATCACCATTCTGGATTTTTTCAACTTTACTGGTAAAGCGCTTATTAAGTTCATCTTTCTTTTCGTCGTATTGAGCCTTAATCTGCTCAATTTCAACCATTACGGAACTATCTTCCACAATTAATTGCCAATACTGCCCCTTAGATAGAGTAGATAATAAAGCATGATCAATTTTAGTACCAGGTTTTACAGCTTTAGGACCTGAAAGTACTATCTGACCATCTAAAATCTTTTGCAAGCGCATAAATACGAAATGATCAATAATTTCAATTTCATCATCCCTATCTTTAGCCAGCTTTTCGATTTGTTGTTTTTCAATTGTTATTGCACGTTCATCTTTTTCAACGCCTCTACGTGAAAGCACCCTAACTTCAACAACAGTACCGCTGACCCCAGGTGGAACATACAAAGAAGAATCCCTGACATCCGAAGCTTTTTCACCAAAGATTGCCCTAAGCAATTTTTCTTCTGGCGTCATAGGAGATTCACTTTTAGGTGTAACCTTACCAACTAAAATATCTCCAGATTTTACTTCTGCTCCAATATGGACTATACCAACTTCATCCAAATTCCGAAGACTTTCTTCTCCTACATTTGGCATATCCCTAGTTATTTCCTCAGGTCCAAGTCTTGTATCCCTTGCAACAACTTCAAATTCCTCAATATGAATAGATGTAAACACATCGTCCTTTACAATTCGCTCGGAAATTAAAATTGAGTCTTCAAAGTTATAACCACTCCATGGAATAAAGGCTACTAGCACATTTCTACCAAGGGCAATTTCCCCATTATCAATTGCAGAACCATCTGCAATAACCTCACCACGCCTTACTTGATCACCAACATTCACTAGAGGTTTCTGATTGATACATGTATTATGATTCGATTTCTGAAATTTCAGCAATGAATATATATCAACTTCTGGAGAACCATTTTTTTTACGCTCTAAAGTTCTAACAACTATCCTAGTTGCGTCAACCTGTTCAACTATACCATCATTTAAAGCCACTACAGCCGCACCAGAATCTCTTGCTACAACATCTTCTATTCCTGTTCCAACCAGAGGAGCATCGGTTTTAATAAGAGGTACCGCCTGGCGTTGCATGTTCGAGCCCATAAGCGCACGATTCGCATCATCATTTTCTAAAAATGGAATCAAAGACGCTGCAACCGAGACAACCTGCATAGGGGTTACATCTATAAAATCAACCTCTGAAAGTGGTACAGTTACAAAATTACCTGATTCAACACGACAATTAACCATTTCGGATTTTATTCTTCCATCCGGTTGTATTTCCATATCTGCTTGAGCAATTTTGTACTTACCCTCTTCAATAGCAGAAAGATAAACCACCTCATCAGTTACGAATCCATCTTTCACCCTTCTATAAGGGCTTTCTATAAAACCGTGTTTATTAATTCTAGCATAAGTAGCCATAGAATTAATTAAACCAATATTCTGACCTTCTGGTGTTTCAATTGGACAAATACGGCCATAATGAGTAGGATGAACGTCACGCACCTCAAACCCAACACGATCACGACTTACGCCTCCCGGTCCAAGAGCAGATAATCTTCTTTTATGAGTAATTTCAGATAATGGATTAGTTTGATCCATGAATTGAGAAAGTTGTGAAGTACTGAAAAACTCTTTTACTACTGAAACTAAAACTTTAGAATTAACCAAATCATGAGGCATAACCGCATCAATGTCTACTACTGACATCCTCTCTAATATGGCTTTTTCCATTCTAACTAGTCCAATTCTAAATTGATTTTCAATCAATTCACCTACAGACCTTACCCTTCTGTTACCTAGGTGATCTATATCATCAACAGCCCCTTTACCATCTTTCAAATCCACTAGCACCTGAACTATAGTTTTTATATCTTCTTTAGTTAGGCAAGTATTATCTTCGGCTACGTTAAGGTTAAGCCTCGCGTTCATTTTAATCCTGCCAACTTCGGAAAGATCGTATCTATCAGGATCAAAAAACAGATTGTTAAATAAAGCACTACCAGCTTCCACAGTAGCCGGTTCTCCAGGTCTTAAAACCCTGAATATGTCTATTAGAGAAGCATTTTGATCCTGATTCCTATCTGCAAATAAAGTATTTCTTATATAAGCATCTCCTTGAGCTGGCACTTTAAGCACAGAAAGAGCTTTTATTCCTGCACTGTCAATTGCCGCTAACATATCTTCTGTTATCTGCGTACCAATTTTTGCCAGAACTTCGCCACTAGATTTATCAATTAAATCACTACCCAAATAAGCCCCGAGCAAAGTGTTACTCGGAACAATAACTTTTCTTAAACCAGCTTCTACAAATTTTTTAGCAAGTCTAGGAGTGATTTTTTGGCCAGCTTCCAAAACTACCTCATTAGTTTCTGCATTTACCAAATCATAATTTAATCTATAAATAGTTAAAATTTCTGGTTGAAAATCTACTACCCAACTTTTCTTTTTTAATTCATAATTTATAGTTGAATAATAACTGGTCAAAATCTCAGAAGGGCTCATGCCCAGAGCCATAAGCAAGGTAGTAACCGGTAATTTCCTTTTGCGATCAATCCTAAAAAACACAGTATCTTTAGCATCGAACTCGAAATCCAGCCAAGAACCTCTGTAAGGAATTATTCGAGCAGAGTGTAAAAACTTCCCAGAAGAATGAGTTTTTCCATCATCATGGTAGAAGAAAACACCAGGCGATCTATGCATCTGAGAAACGACAACCCTTTCGGTACCACTAATAACAAAAGTACCATTATGAGTCATAAGAGGGATTTCCCCCATATAAACTTGTTGTTCTTTTATACCTTTTATTTCTCTAGCCTCAGTGACTTCATCTACTTCCCATACAGTAAGACGCAACGTAACTTTAAGTGGAGCGACAAAACTAATTCCCCGTTGCAGACATTCCTCAACATCATATTTCGGGGCATCAAAATTATATTTTACAAACTCCAAAGTTGCAGTATTAGAGGGATCCTTAATAGGAAAAATTGAACGCAAAACAGCTTGTAATCCCTTATCTTTTCTTTCAGATTCAGGAATTCCAAGCTGTAAAAAGTTTTCTTCATAAGAATTTTTTTGTATCTCAATCAAATTAGGCATTGAAGCTACTAATTTGATTTTACCGAAGTTTTTTCTAACACGCTTACTTGTTTGTAAGGATTGCGCCATATGATCTCCAGATATTTTTATATTTTTTGTATATTAAATCAGTTATTAATGCAACAAACATCATCGAAAGAAACAACTGTGAAGCTAATTATTTTTAATTAAAAGTAAAACTTATTTAAGTATAAATTAATACTACCACCTTTATAAAATCCAAATTATCGGTATGTTTTCTCAATAAAATAACTTTTCTAAATTTTATAGTCCAATTTAACAGTTTTTGATAGTTTTATACTAAACCTTCTGCAGCTTAACAAAATACAAAACTAATTATACCATCTAACTTAAAATTACCTTTCTTTATTTTTTCTTAAATAACAAAGCTAAAGCTGCATTTTTCTTGCAAATGTTATTTGAAATAAGAAAGGGTTTGTACTTTAACTTATGCTTGTGGTTTACAAAAGCAATTTTTATAAAACACTACAACCTTATTATAAAAGTATGGAAACCTGTTATTTATAAGCCATAAAAAAATGATTTTAATAGCATTTTTATAAACATAACTAATAACCCACAACTTTAAAACAAAGATAATTAAGCTTTTCCTAAAAAATTATAGCCGATTACAGGAGTTTAATAACTCATTCCCATAAATCGGCTATAGATTAATTACTTTACTTCTACTTTAGCACCAGCAGCTTCAAGCTTTGCTTTTATATCATCAGCTTCTGCTTTGGAAACTCCTTGTTTCAAAGGTGATGGAGCACCGTCAACTAAATCTTTCGCCTCTTTCAATCCAAGATTAGTAATAGCTCTAACTACTTTAATTACTTCAATTTTTTTGTCGCCAGCATTTGCTAAAACTACATCAAAATCAGTTTTTTCAGCTACTGCATCAGCTGCCGCTGCTACCGGAGCTGCTGCTGCTACTGGAGCTGCTGCTGATACTCCCCATTTTTCTTCCAAAAGTTTTGAAAGCTCAGCAGCTTCCATTACTGTTAAAGCAGAAAGTTCTTCTGCTATTTTTTCTATATTTGCCATAATAAATTACCTCTTTTGACTTTAAAAATTAAAAAATTAACTATTCTTTTCTGAATAGGCTTGAATAACCCTAGCAATAGATCCAGCTGGAGCTTGAACAATTCTAGCCAAATTGGCTGCTGGAGCTTGTAGTATACCAACTATTTTTCCTCTTAATTGATCAAGAGATGGTAACTTAGCTAATTGTTGCACTTCACCTACATTTAGAATTTTATCATTCACTATCCCACCAATAACTTTTAAATTATCATTGGCCTTTGCGAATTCAACTACTCCCTTTGCAGCAGCCACTGGATCTTTAGAATAAGCTATTGCAGTTGGCCCAGAAAAAGCTTCAGGATCATGTGTTAACTTAACGTTAGTAGCAGCTATCTTAGAAAGTGTATTTTTCACTATTTTAAAAGATGCACCATTCTCCCTTAAAGCCTTACGCAAATTTGTAATCTGCGAAACTGTAAGCCCATGATAATGGGTAATAATTACCGAATTAGAGTCTTGATAAATTTTTTCTAACTCTGAAACAAAAGTCTTTTTTTCTGATCTTAGCACCTTATACTCTCCAAAAACTTCTACTGTGAAACTGTTGACAAATCAACCCTAAGAGATGGACCCATAGTAGAAGATACATGAATCCTTTTTAAATAAGTTCCTTTTGCGGCCGCTGGTTTGGCCTTAGTAACAGATTCTATAAAAGCCATAGCATTTTTTAATAAATCGGCATCGGTAAAAGATATTTTGCCAATACCCGCATGAACTATACCAGCTTTTTCAACCCTATATTCGACTTGACCGCTCTTGGCATTTTTTACTGCCGTTGTAATATCTGCAGTTACAGTACCAAGCTTTGGATTCGGCATTAATCCCTTTGGCCCTAGAACTCTTGCTACTTGACCGACTACACCCATCATATCAGGCGTACTTATACATACATCAAAATCTATTTTACCAGCTTTAATATTATCGATAATTTCAGTAGAACCAGCTAGATCGGCACCAGCTGCCTTTGCATCAGCCACCTTATCCTCTTTACAAATTACCGCAACTCTTACATCTTTACCGGTACCGGCGGGTAAAGAAACCATACCCCTTACCATTTGATCAGAGTGCCTTGGATCAACACCAAGATTAATTGCAATATCTAATGTTTCATCAAATTTAGCAAAGCAAGAAGTCTTTACTAAAGATATAGCTTCTTGTAAAGAATATTCTTTTATTCTTTCAATCGCTTTTTTTGCTGCTACTATTTTCTTACCCATAAGATTTTATTCTCAATCCTTAAATTATATCATTTAACTTTTTATTACTCTAATACCCATAGACTCTGCTGTGCCTGCTATAATTTTTGCACCGGCTGCAATATCATTAGCATTTAGATCTTGCATTTTAATTTTAGCAATTTCTTCACAATCAGACATAGTAACAGTACCCACCACTGCATCTTTTTTAGTAGCAGAAGATCCTTTCTCAATTTTGGCAAATTTTTTCAAAAAGAAAGAAGCGGGCGGAGTTTTTGTAACAAAATCAAAGCTTTTATCAGCATAAACAGTAATCACCACAGGCAAAGGAGTACCCGGTTCCATAGAGCTGGTCGCAGCGTTAAAAGCTTTGCAGAACTCCATAATATTTACCCCTTTCTGACCAAGAGCAGGACCTATTGGCGGAGCAGGATTAGCCTTACCGGCTGGGACTGTTAACTTAATATACCCATCAATTTTTTTTGCCATTTTTATTATTACCTTAAAAACTTATCTCTTCAATTAACGACACTAATTCTAAAATCTATAAATCAGTTTAATATTCCTGACTGTTACATTAAACTCAATCAAATTATTGTTTAAGTTATTATACACAAACCTCTTTAAATAAAATACAATCAAATTTTACTAACTTTTCTTTACCTGGTTAAAATTAAGCTCAATAGGGGTTGCTTTACCAAAAATGGAAACAGAAATTTTTAGTTTTTGAGCGTCAATATCCACTTCCTCTACGAAACCTGAAAAAGTATCAAAAGGACCGTCTATTACTTGTATTTTATCTCCAACACTATATAAACTTGAAGCACTGGCGTTTTTAGTTTCAGATTCTAGTTGTTTAAATATTCTGCTTACTTCTTCATCATTCATAGGATTGGGTCTAGTTTTAGTACCCAAAAAGCCTGTTATCTTAGGAACACCCTTAACTAAATGCCAAGATTCATCTGTCATTTTCATTTTG
>Ga0172372_10005135_pt1 | contig 18333 bp, 16 predicted proteins | sample LakKiv5m_2_FD_114544 | JGI IMG/M metagenome (GOLD analysis project Ga0172372, IMG submission 114544) | Freshwater microbial communities from Kabuno Bay, South-Kivu, Congo - kab_092012_9.5m | ecosystem: Environmental > Aquatic > Freshwater > Lake | place: Democratic Republic of the Congo...
GATAATAAAAATAACGATAATAAAAATAACGATAATCAAAAGAAAAATGCTTATCCGGTTGATATTAAGGATATGGAAAATGTAATTGAAAACATGGAAAATCAAAATCAATCAAATTATATAACATATATAATTATAATAATGACTTTAATATTATTTTTAATTATATTTTTGAAATACACTCATAATTTTTAGGAAAATGCCTTGTTATCAATGGTATTTTGTGTGTGTGATTTCTCTACATGATTTTTCATGCGAAGCATATTATTTTATGTAGAGAAATCACACACACAAAATACAATTATAAAAAAAACTTCTAATCTAAAAAACTTCTAAAAAGGTTGTTGATTATTAAATTGTGGAAAATTAAATAATAAAGGAGATGTTAAAACATTTAAATATAATTTTTTATTATAATCTGGATCATCATAATTTAATTCAAGAAATTGATTTTTTTTATCATTTTGATAAATATTTGACATAATCGTAGCACGAATAAGAAATTCTAGACATGCGTTTTCATAACAATCTATATCACGTCTAGAATCTCTAAAATATTTTAATTTTAATTCAATTTTATCTAATAAATTTTTTTTGTCTTCAATATTTATTTTATTTTTGTATAATGATAAAATATCTATCGTCAATTGATTATATTTTGGTAAATGTTGAATCATTGGTATAATTAAATTAATTACAAATCCCCAATAATTTTTATATGATTCCAGAGATTCCGGATTCTTACAACAATCATTCACATAATCAATTAAATAAATTAAAATTTCATTATTATAATTAATTTCATTATAGTCATTTTCTTCTAAATCATCATTTTCTTCTAAATCATCATTTTCTTCTTCTAAATCATCATTTTCTCCTTCTAAATCATCATTTTCTTCTAAATCATCATTTTCTTCTTCTAAATCATCATATGTTAAATAAAGTAAATATGATTCTATTTTTTTTATAATATCTGTAATACGAATACCATATGAGTCAATTGTAGGAGAATAACAATTATATTGGAATGAGAGCCCGGGCAACTCTTGGAATTCCAAATTAAGATTTGGAATATTTTTAGAAAGTGATGAAGATTTGAAAGGTAGCCATTTATTGAAATTAGCTAAATATTTACCTCGGATATGTTTTTTTCCAATATAATTATCAATCATTTTAATTAATTTTACTTTATCTTCATCCGATATATCTTGTTCTTTTTCTTGTGCTTGAAAGAATCTAGATAATTGATATATATATGATGATGAACGTATAGTTTTCCGAAGTACTGGTATTTCAATATCGGTGATTTGACATTTTATAGTTCCAATTTGAAGTTTGTCTTTAACATAATTTTTAACATATGTAATATTTGTAAGCATTTATTATTTAAATAATAATAATAATAAAATAATAATAAAAAACAATTTTTTAATTATTTAGGGTAGGTCAATTTATAATAAATTTACACATAATGATTGTATATATTGTATTGTATATGAAGGGTCATACCATTTTTGAATCATATCGAATAAAAATCCATTATCAATGTCTGCCCAATATTTTATAGTTCGTTCGGGATTTCCAAAATGGTTAATAATCTTTTGTCTAGAAGTGTATTGAACTAAAATAATTTGTAATAATCTATTAATCATCGGTCTTGATAATTTAATACCATCAATTAATACATAATGCCATGATAAAGAATTAATAAGTTCAATAATGAATTTATGATTATCTAAACAATTATATTGTCCTTTGAGAAGATAATATTTTCCATTTTGATTAAAAATCAATCCTAAACAATATTGAAGAGTTGAAAAATATAATCCAATATTACTAAATTTTGATAATGGTTCCAATGATGTAATATCATCTTGTAATGGTTTAATAATAATTTCTAATTGTTCAAGTGCTTTTTCAAATTTTTGATTATTTATTAATTCCATGAAATGAAACAATTCATCAGATGCTGTTAAAATGTGTTGATGATTATCATTATTTATTTTAACAATGTTTAATCCTTTACATAATTCCCCAAATGGTAAAAGAAGTGTTAGTTGATTTGTTGTAAATGAATTTTTACTCACATTTTCATTTGAAATATCAACCGTATTTCTATATAATTTAAATAAATGATATTCAATCTTTTCCGAATCACCTTTTAATGTAGGTAATACTATATTAATTGAATCCATTTTTATTATCTACAAATTAATATTTTCAAATCCATATTTATATATTCAATTTTTTCCATTATCAATTATTCTAAATATTCCTAAATTATTTGTAATCCGAAATTATTTGTAATCCTAAATTATTTGTAATATAAGGATTAATGAAATATATATTAGTTAGTCTTTATTTTTATCAAATCTGTAAAAAAAAATTGAACTGAAAAAAATAAATAATATAATTAATGTTAAAAATGCCTAAAAGTAGTGGTAATAAACCAAAAAACATAAAACAAAATAAAAAATATGTAATAGAAGATGAAAAGGTTAAAACAGAAGTTCCACAAAATATAGCTTTTAGGGATGAATCAAAGGATATTAATTTAGACAAGGATTGTTATAAAATAATGGATGCGTATTTTAATAAAGACAATGGGAGATTATTAGTAATACATCAATTGAAGTCATTTAATTATTTTATGGATACTATGATTCAAGAAATAATAAAACAATTTAATTCAACGATTATTTATTATGATATTGATAAAGAAGCGAATCAATTTAAATATGAATTTCATATTGATTTTGACGATATACATTTTGAAACACCTGTAATTAATGAAAATGACGGTAGTTCGTCATTGATGACACCATCAAAAGCACGTTCAAGAAATTTGACATATGCGAGTAATTTAACGGTTGATTTGAAGTTAAAAATAATTGTGCGAAAAGGTCAAAAATTGGAGATTGAGGAAGTTTTTAATAAAGAGATTCCAATGGTTAGTTTGGGTAAGATTCCGATAATGGTTCAATCAAAATATTGTATAACACGTAATCAAGAATATAAAAGTTTAAAATCACATAATGAATGTTTGTATGATTTGGGTGGTTATTTTATAATTAATGGTAATGAAAAAGTTATTATTAGTCAAGAGAGATCAGTTGATAATTGTGTTCAAATATTTGATTCAACAAATCTGAAGACAAAATTTTCGAATGCGGTTGAAATAAAATCAGTTTCGGAAAAATCATTTGGAAATATTAGATCTTTAAACTTAAAAATTAAATTAACTGATAATTCGATAAAATTAACTACTCATAGATTTAAACCTGAAATACCGTTATGGGTTTTCTTCATTGCTTTGGGTATAGAATCTGATAAAGAAATTATCGAAAAGATTGTTTATGATATTGATGCACCAGAAAATCAAGCATATTTAAGATTATTGAGAGGTTCAATAAATGATTTTAATACTATTTCAGATTTTAAAGGTGATAATAGAAGACAATCAGTTGCTTTGGAATATTTAACAAAACAAATTTCATATATTAATTCACCAAAAGAAATAAGATTAACGATTGATGATAAAGTTAAATACGTTAAGAATGTCTTAGAAACTGATTTTCTACCACATGTTGGTTCGGATTTTGAAGATAAAATATATTTTCTTGGATATATGACTAATAAACTTCTTCATTGTCATCTAGAAGAAGATTCTCAAAATTATGATGATCGTGATAATTACGCAAATAAACGTGTTGATACACCGGGGTATTTATTAGGTAGTTTATTTTCACAATGTTTTAAATTTCTAATTAAAGATATGAAAAAATCAATTGTTAAAGAATTGGGTAATAATAAAAATTGGAGATATGAAGGAGATATAACAGAAGTTATAAATAAAAAGAACATTTCCAAATTAATTAAACCAACAATTATTGAAAGTGGTTTAAAATATTCATTGGCGACAGGTGATTGGAAAGTTAAATCATCTAAATCTAAATCTAAAAGTGGAACCGCCCAAGTATTAAATAGATTAACTTATCCGAGTGGTTTATCACATTTAAGACGTGTAAATTCCCCATCTGAAAAGAACGGTAAATTAGTTGAACCTAGAAGATTACATAATACACATTGGGGTATTAATTGTCCGTCTGAAACACCAGAAGGTCAGTCTGTTGGATTAGTTAAAAATATGTCGAATGATTGTTATATAACTGGTTATTCAAATCCACAAATTGTAATTGACAGATTAAAAATATTGGGGGTTGAACGTGTTATTGAAGTAGAACCAGTAAGATTACATAAAGAAACTAAAATATTTGTAAATGGTTATTTATATGGTATTACACCTGAACCAGTGATATTAGTATCTAAATTAAGAAGTTTAAGAAGACAAGCTTTAATAAATATTTATACATCAATATTTTGGAATATTAGAGTAAATGAAATACAGATTTATACAGATGCTGGTAGAGATTGCCGTCCATTATTAATAGTTGATCCTCCTAATAAATTACGTATACGGGCTAGAGATATAGAATTACTTAAAAATGGAAAATATAAATGGAATAATTTAATTCTTCCAGTTATTAATAAAAATAAATCAAACAAAGGAATAATAAATGATAATTATCAAGATGAAGATAATCAAGATAATGAGGATGAGATAGCAAATCGTCAAAACTCAGATTTATTTGAACGTCGTGAAAGTGTTATTGAATTCATTGATTCTTCGGAAACTGATAATTTAGTAATTGCTATGAACCAAAAAGAACTTATGAATAATGATAGAGACGGTTATTTATATTATTATACTCATTGTGAAATACATCCATCAATGATTTTAGGTGTATTAGCATCATGTATTCCATTTGCTTGTCATAATCAATCACCAAGAAATACATATCAGAGTGCTATGGGAAAACAAGCTATGGGAATTTATGCTACAAATTTTCAAGAACGATTAGATTCGATTGCGTATATTCTACATTATCCACAGAAACCAATTGTTAGCACTAGATTTGGAAAATATTTTTCAAATGATAAGATTCCAAGTGGTATGAATGCTATTGTTGCGATTGCTTGTTATACTGGATATAACCAAGAAGATTCAGTGATGATTAATCGTTCGGCTGTCCAACGTGGATTCTTTATTTCGACATTCTTTCGAACATATAAAGATGATGAGAAAAAAATTCAATCCAGTGGTCAAGAAGAAAGATTCGTTAATCCATCTACTTTTAATATTTCAAGTGATAAAAAACGTATTGCTAGTTATGATAATTTAGATGAAAACGGGTTCCCTAAAATCAATGCTTATTTGACACCAAATGACGTTGTAATTGGTAAAGTAATTCCTATTAAAAATACACAACCAATGGTTCTTGGAACACAAACCAGTTTTCGAGATATTAGTAGTACATTGAGAAGTAATGAAAATGGATTCGTAGATAAAGTATATATAAATCGTAATGCTGAAGGGTTTAGAGTATGTAAAGTTAAAATGCGGTCTGAAAGGATACCAACCATTGGAGATAAATTCAGTTCGAGACATGGACAAAAAGGTGTGTGTGGTATGATTTATGATGAAGAAGATATGCCATATTCTGAATCTGGAATGTCACCTCATATTATTGTAAATCCACATGCTATACCAAGTCGTATGACAGTTGGTCATTTAATGGAATGTATTTTAGGTAAAGCTACAACACGATTAGGTGGATTAGGTGATTCAACGGCTTTTACAAATTTGACACCTGAACAAATTGGAAATGTATTAATGGATAATGGATATGATTCTTATGGTGATGAAATATTATATGATGGATTTACAGGAAGACAAATTAAAACAAAAATCTTCTTCGGTCCGACATATTATCAACGTCTTAAACATATGGTTGAAGATAAAGTTCATAGTCGTTCAACTGGTCCCGTGGTAATGCTTACAAGACAACCTTCTGAAGGTCGTTCTCGTAGTGGTGGTCTTCGTTTAGGTGAAATGGAAAGAGATGTTTTAATTTCACATGGTATGGCATTATTTTTGAAAGAGAGATTAATGGATTTGGCTGATGATTATCGTGTTTATGTATGTGATTATTGTAAAATGTTCGCTGCCTTTAACTTATTTGATAAAACACCTTGGAAAAAAGATTTTAAAGAAGTTCATTATTGTAAAAATTGTGATAATCATTATAGTTTCACAGAAATTCAAATACCATTTGCTTGTAAATTATTATTTCAAGAATTATATTCAATGGGAATGGCTCCTCGTTTTATTACAAATTAATTATATTTAAATTTCTTTATTTATTTTTATTTATTTCATCTAGTTTAATTTCATCTAGTTTAATTTCATCTAGAATAATCTTTTTTGTAGAAAATTAAATAAATTTTTTCCTTTATCAAAAAAAATAATTATTTGAATATAAGAAAATCTAGATGTATATAATTTATATTAAACTTCTAATATATCAAACATTATTTTTTTCTAATTAAAATTAAAAAAATTTCAGAAATATGAAAACAACACGTAAAGATTTTACATGACAATTATTTTTATAAATAATATCCATTAACATCTTTTGAAGCATAACGACCTTCTCTACCACATCTAAAGCACACAACATCATCATCATCATCGTCATTGTTATGTTTATAAATTTTGTGTTTTTTATATTTTGAATTACAATATTTCTCATGGTGTTCACATTTATTTTCTTGACATTCATTCGCAAAATGATCATCTTTTCCATTACTCATTTTATGTAAAACATTTATTTCTGATTTTTCTAATTTTACAGAAACAAATGAACCACCACGAACATTATCTATTCCATATTTATCCATATATTGTCTAGTAATTTTGTCTTCATCATAATCATCACAATTGGGTTTAATTTCCAATATCTTTATTGGTTTATAAAGTTTTGTCCATTCAGAACCATTTGAATTAAAATGCCTTTCCAATCTAAATTGGGGATTGTTAGTTTTTCCAATATAATATTTTCCTTTCTCTAGTTGGATTACTTATATAAAAACCATTTATAATATTAAAATTCAATTTTTATATGAACATTAATCAAAAAAAAAATTGAATTTTTTACTAATATTACTAAACACTAAGATACAAAGACACACCGATTTTAATGATGAAGATAAATATAATCGTGAAGTTTATAATATAAGCGATAAGCAATTAACAATATTGCCAAAGCTTTCTGATACAATTAGATATTTATATTGTTTTGATAATTATTTATGTGAATTGTCCGAACTTCCAAATTCTCTTAAAGAAATTTCTTGTAATTCAAATCAAATAATAAAAATAGATAAATTTCCATTATATCTTGCCTATATAAATTGTCAATGTAATAAATTAACTTCATTACCAGAACTTCCAGAATCTATAGTAAAAATTCTTTGTGGAGGTAATCAATTAACTGAATTACCAAAACTTCCGAATTCACTTAAACTACTTTGGTGTGATGATAATAAATTAAGTGTATTACCTGAACTTCCTAATTCTCTTTTAATGCTGAGTTGTGAATATAATCAATTGCATGAATTACCAAAACTTCCAATTTTTATTGAAAATCTAAGTTGTAGTAATAATAATTTAAGTGAATTACCAGAACTTCCTTCAACTTTAACACATCTATATTGTGATAATAATCAATTGAGAGTATTACCTGAACTTCCATATTCTCTTGAAATTCTGATTTGTAATAATAATAATTTTATAAAAAAACTTACCTATTTAGATAAAATTATGTTTATCTAACATTTTAACTGTAGAAAATTGAAATACAATATATTATACAATAAATAATACTATTAATTATACAATAAATAATGACATCTAAACTTGAATTATCTGGATATAATGATAAACATCTTTATAAACATATAAACAATTTGATATATGATAATATTGGATCTGAAATTAAATTATTTCCAGAAATTCCGAATTTGATTCATACATTTATTTGTAATAATAATTATAATTTAATATCAATACCAGAATTACCAGATTCACTACACACATTTATTTGTAATAATAATCAATTATTATCATTACCAAAACTACCCAATTCACTTCATACTTTAATTTGTAATTATTGTTTGAAAATTAATTCAATACAATTTCCAGAACTTCCCAATTCATTACGTATTTTAAATTTATCTAATAATAATTTAATTTATCTTCCGAAACTTCCAAATTCTCTAGAAGAACTTACATGTTCTGGTAATAATTTAATTTCATTACCTGAACTTCCAAATTCACTTAAAACACTTCAGTGTAGGGATAATAAATTAATTGAATTTACTAAACTTCCAAAATCACTTAAAAATCTAGATTGTTCAAATAATAATTTAATTGAATTACCAGAACTTCCAGATTCTCTAGAAAAACTTAGCTGTTATGATAATCATTTAATTGAATTTACTAAACTTCCAAATTCTTTAATTGAACTAATCTGTCATAAAAATAAATTAATTTCATTACCAGCACTTCCGGATTCACTGGAAATAATTCAATGTTATGGTAATCAACTTACAGTATTACCAACATTACCATCATCGCTTACTTATTTTATATGTTGTTTTAATTATTTAACTTCATTACCACAACTTCCAAATATTGAAATATTAGAATGTAATTTTAATAAATTAATATCATTACCAAAACTTCCAGAATCACTTATTATTCTGTGTTGTGAAAATAATAACTTATCATCATTACCTGAATTACCAAACAATCTCAAAACATTACATTGTACATATAATCAATTAACAGAAATGCCAAAACTTCCAATTTCACTTATAGATTATTCATTTAAACATAATAATTTTCAATAGTCATTCTATAAAAATTGATTTTCTTTTTTATCAATATTTTTATCAATAATGGTAATTACAATTAAATATCAAAATGATAATACTGAATATTATAAAAAATCTATTGATGAAATATATAATTATGAAATGGTCATATATATGCGTTTTTATTATGATGATTTAACATCATTACCTAAACTCCCAAACCAACTAAAAATACTTTGTTGCTCACATAATAAATTAACTTCATTACCACGTCTTCCTGATTCACTTGAGATATTGTTTTGTAATAATAATCAATTAACTGAATTACCATCACTTCCAAATTCACTTGAACAACTTTATTGTAATTATAATCAATTAACTTCATTACCATCACTTCCCAATTCACTTGAAACACTTGTTTGTAAATACAATCAAATAAAATTACTACCAAAATTACCAAATTCACTTCGGTATATTGAATGTAATAATAATCAAATAAGATTTTTTTCGGAATTTTATTGTTATTATAATTTCAATAATAACAATTTAATAAACAATTTAATAAAAAAACACAAATATTTATATAAAATAATTTATACATAGATTTAATTTTTCACTTATAAATTAAACATGAATGTTCATTTTTTTATGTTTCCCCTTTTCATGAACTATAAATTGATTAAACGCACCATATGGTATAACTTCACATCTGTTTTGTTCATCTAATGATAGATTTTGAACTAAATCTAAACAATGTATTCTTTTATTTTTTGGTAATTTTTCATTAACAATTTTAAGTTCATTAATAACCATTTTGAAAATATATCCATCATCCCATCTTGGATATAATCGAAAATATCCAGTTTTAAATTTATTACTAACAGTATGTAAGAAATCATATCCATTTTGTTTTTTAAATCCAATTATTCCAGACTCAACACCCATATCACCTTCTTGACGTCTTTTTCCAAGATGATAAACAACATGATATCCATTAAATATTTTATCTATATCTTCATCAGAAATGTGTTTTTTAAAATAAGCATCAGCATCTATCCAAATTAAATACTCATAATTATTACCATAATTATTAAGAGCATATTCCATTGCTACAATTTTACGAAACCATCTAGAAGCTAAACGATTCCAATTGTTTTCAAATATTTTTGGATTATTTTCTCTAGTTGCCGTTCCACCCAAATAATCAGGAATTATATCTTTATGAGCTTCTAAAAATTTATTCAGATAATTTGAATAAAGCAAATTATATTTAAATATATTTGAATTTGTTTCTGTATAATCAAAACCTTCATAACAAACAACCATCTGATGGTTTGGATTATATTCTTTAAAAGTTTCAATCATATGTTTTCCTGATGCTTCATACATATCTTTTGCGAAACTAGATACAAATAATGTTCTAGGTAATTTATTTTTATTTTCAAATAATGTCATTATTGTTTTTAAATATATTATTTTTTTGATTTGATACCAATTGAAAAAAATTGATTTGGATAATCTATTTATTATAGGGAATAATAACAACAAAATATTAGAAATATGAATATATATTATTTTTCAAATCAATCAAATGCTGACTTTAAATATTTGATTCATTATCTTGGTTATTTAACAATTAAACGAAATGAAAAAACAGATTCAGGAGAACCACCATCAAAACGACAATGTTTAGAAATTTATGATATTCAAAAAGATAAGATTGAATGGAAATGGGGATTATTTAATGAAAATGATATATTTGAATATGAAGGTCATTCATTAAATTTTAAAATGATACAAAATGAAAATTCACCTAAAATCTCTGGATTTGGATCTGATATTATTTGTCATAAAACAATTATATTAGAAACTATCGCACCTATCGAAATTGTAAATAAATTTTTAATTGAATCACGCACACATTATGATAGTATTTATAATCAAGTTAAAAAACAATCTCTCTCATATTGTATTTATGATGCTTCAAAAAATCAATGGAATCATATTGGATCTATTGAACCTAGAGATGTAAATAGTGTTTATATTCCAAAAAAAGACATGAACAAATTAATTAATATAATGGATAATCATCGTGATGAACACCAAATTAAACGATTAAGCGAACTTGATATTCCTCGTAAAAAAATTTATCTGTTTGAAGGTGTTTGGGGTTCCGGTAAAACAACAACTATTCGAATGTTGGCTTCTAAATACAAAGTACCTCTTTATGTTATTCCATTCAGTCCAAGTTTAAATGATGAAAAATTAATCAAAGCAATTGATTCAGTTCCATCAGAGGCTTTTATTGTTCTTGAAGATATTGATACAATGTTTCTAGAAAGGAAAAAAGGAGATGAACATAAAAATAATTTAACATTTAGTGGATTGTTAAATGCCCTAGATGGAATTTATTATAAAAATGGAAGAGAAATTTTTATGACAACAAATTATAAATCATGTCTCGATCCGGCATTAATAAGACCGGGTAGAATTGATTTTGTTTTAACATTTAAATATGCTGTTAAAGAGCAAATTTTACAAATGTTTCAGAGATTTACAAACCCATCCGAAGAACAAATTGAAATGTTTTGGAAAAAATATCAATCATTAAAAAATTGTCATCTTACTATGGCTACTTTACAACAATATTTACAATCATATATTGATATGCCTAATGAAGCTATCGAAAATATTAATGAACTTAAAAAATTAATTGATAAAACTACACAATCAGATAACTCAAAACATTTATTCTCATAATGCTTTTTAGAAACACTTTTTAGAAAAAAGTGTAGGCAAAAATCACTTAACACTTTTTACTAAAAAGTGTAGGCAAAAATCATTTTTTTTGGAATATTTATGGCTGGATATAATTTAAAAATTGATTTTTATTATATTTATGATATCTAATACATTTTTATAACAATAACAATACATCAATGATGTGTGATTGTGATTGCGCATTGATTGGTGAATTGTGTCAAGCAAGTGAACATTATTGTCGATGTTTACCATATTATCATTATCTAAATCAAGATAATTTGGATCAAGATTATCATTATTGTAAAGCTAAGATACATAGATGTATATGTGGTTTGAAATGTTTATCTTCAAATCATAATTGTATTTGTCCAAATGAATATTGTAAGGCTAATCAACACAGATGTTTGTGTGTAATAGATAGAAAAAGAAAATCAATTAATTTAATTAACCTTGAGAAATGTAAGTCTAATCAACATGAATGTGTATGTTTTTCAAAATTTACTGAATTGTGTAAGGCTAATAATCATATATGTCATTGTGGTGAAAATCCATACCTGAAGAACTTTAATAATCCATGTAGGAAGAAGAATTTTACAGTTAATGAACATGATTGTTTATGTGGAAAACGTCCTATATGTTTTTCGAAAGATCACATATGTTCATGTGAAATTGTCAAACATATTAATTTATGTATTAAAGGAGAATTAACACTGAAGGAAATTACACCTTTTTTGAAAAAATGTATTGGACATGAATACACAACAAGCCAAAATTTTATCCAATTTTTTAGGACAAATCACGCACAATTTGAATGTGGATTCAAGAAATCTAGAAAAATGATGTTTACATTGTGTATTCGAAGGACATCTATTCGAAAGAGATATATTCAAAAGAATGACACTATTCTAGAGGAAATATATTATGTTCATTTTCCAAAAGAGTTGATTGATTATATTTATGATCGTTTTATTAATTGTGAATGGGTTCCAACTATTATGGACACCTAATCGTAATATTTTTAGCATAATTAGATTGAATTATATATATATAAAATTGTTTTTTTTTGATTTATATTACAGATTTACAATTTTTGAATATACTCACATAAAAACAATCATGTGTGATTGTAAATATGAATTTGAGATATTTATTCCTAAAAAGAAATGTAATTCTCAAGAACATATTTGTTTATGTTTTCTATTGTTAAACAAATATTATTGGAATAATGAGGCAAATATTACATCTAAATGTCGCGCCAAACCAGTTGATCATGAATGTGTATGTATAGGTAAATTTCAAGATAATTGTCGTGCGGTTGAACATAAATGTCAATGTTCTAATATGCCATATCGTAAAAATTATAAACAACCATGTTCAAAGAAGGGATTTATAGTTAATCATCATAAATGTTTATGTGGTGTTCGACCAATATGTTTTGCTAAGGAACATGCTTGTACATGTCAATTTAAAAAACGTGTTAATTTGTGTATTAGTGGAGAAAAAATGCTTATCAAGACCGGACAACAACAAATTACTGTGAATTTTATTAAGTTTTTTAGAACTGTCGATAATGAATATACTGTAAAATATGAATGTGAAATTAAAAAACAATATATAATTATACTTATATTATGTATTCGTAAAGTGTATCCTCGATATTTCCCATCAGAATTAATTGATTACATAATTGGAAATTTTATGAAATGTACTACAAACGGAACAAATATGTTAACAATCTAATTCATAAACATAATCTATTTTTTTTGTATTTTCTAGAGAAAAAAATAATATTATTAAAAAATGATAAAAATTATCAATCAATATTATCAATCAAATAAGGCATAATTATTTGTTCCCATACTTCAGTTGAAATTCGAGGAAATGTCCGATTAATTTTTCTCAACCGTCTTCCACAAAGAATCAACATCAACACAGAACGCAATCGATTGTTATAAATCGAACGTGAAATGATACTCAATTTGTTTTTAATCTTGATAGTCTTCTTATCATCTGGAGTTTTTGCGAAATTTAAATTAATAATATTTGGATTTGTTTGAACCAATCTAATATATTGATTAAGATCATCATCATAATTCGCATAACCAAATATAAAATCTGATTGATTTCTGATAATTGAAATTGTTCCTAGAGAAGAATGATTACAAATTAAATTACATATACTGGGTAAGCTATTATTAATATAATTATTGTTTAAAAACAAAGAATATAATTTTGGCATATTGTTTAGGAAAATGTGTAAATTATTATCAGCATTCAAAATACCGCACTCATTAATTATCAAATTTTCTATATTACTCGTTTTTATTTGGTCGTTATAATCACCATCATTATTAAATATAAACTCAATCGAATTAGAAAACACATTACGAAGATCATTATTACTTAAATTCAATGTTTTGATATTTCTAGATGATGTAATCAACAAAACAATAGCTTTAGAAAACCTGTCAATGTGGCTAAAATTTGATAAATTCAACACATCAAGACAACAATCAACACGATGTAGTTTTTCAAATGCGGTTTTGATTAATTCAAATTGTTCTAGTTCATTATTATTCCAGAAATCATATGATATTAATGTAGAATTTGATATGTCCAAAATTTTTAGATTATGATTGTTTTCTAGAGCATTAACCAAATTAATAAAATCGTTGTGATTATTCAACGGCATTTTTAGAGAAATTAAAAATTGAAATCTAATAATCTGAGTAATTGGATTTTGATTATATGTTAGTGGATGGAGTGAAAGTGAATATTTACGTTTCTCTTTTTTCAAATCAAAATCACCCTCAAAATCAGTAAGAAAATCTAATAGTTTCATGATTTGATCAAAACCACCATCAAAACCAGTAATAATATCAAATAGACCCATGATTCAAAAAGGGAATCAGAAGAATGTGTAATAAAAATAAATGAATATGTAAAATATATCAATTTTCCTTTTATAGTGGTAGCCAAATTAACACATTTGTTATTTGATTAATTTCGAATTCATTTTTAAAAAATTCATTAATTTCATTATCTTTATGGGCTTGTGTAAAATGAAATAGAATAAATTTATTTTGAGGATGAGATAAAACAATAGGTTTAAGTTGTTCCCAATGTGTATGTTCTTTATGAATAGCATCTTTAATTTCATCAGGTAAGAAAAATGTACATTCAATCATAATAATTGGATATTTAAAAACTTCAATATCTTCAAAAACATGAATAGTTGTATCACATAAATAAACAATTTGATGAAGTACAGATTGATAAAAGATACTTTCCCCTAATTTATCTTTTAATTTCTTAATTTCATGACCATTAAGTGTTTTGTATTCTTCATGTATCTTTTTGACAATAATAGAAACTCCATATCCAACGGTTGGTTTATTACCATGAAAACATTTAAAAACTTGAATCTGTGTGGTTTGTCGATTATGAATGATTTCAAATTTATCATTTGGACGAACACCGATAATTCGATAAAGATTTGAAAGTGATGCCTCAGACAATTGTCTAGAACTATTAAGAGATATTAAAGAACGAATATAATTTTCGAGTAATATTTTATCTTCAATTGGACAATAAATTGTAAAAATATCATTTGAAAATGTTTGTTGTGAATCACATAATTTAGAAATTAAAGTAAATGGAAGACTCGCTATATGATCGGCATGTGTATGTGTAATTAAGAAATCTTTAATTGTTTGACTCAATGGAGGTCCCGCATCAAAACCCAATTTTGGAGAATCAATAATAAATCCAGTTCGATAAGCACATCGAGAATATCCAGATAATTTAATACGACGTGTTCCCGTGTCAATTTCTTGTTCATGATTTGAATAATGGATATTTTTAATAGCCAAAGTATCCATTTTATTTTGATTATTTCTAATAATTTCTTTAAACAAAATCAATTTTATCGATAATTAGTCTAAGTCATAATAGCTAAAAATTGAATTAATAATAATCATTATTTTATTAAATGAAATGAATAATAATAAAACTATTGTGGAAAATCCGAATTGTCCAATTTGTTGTGATAATATATATAAAAGAATTATGATTTGTAATAATTGTTTAGAATGGTTATGTCGTAATTGTTATTTAAATAATTTTAATTCCCAGAGAGATTTACAACATTATTGGGGTGATTTTGATTCATTAAATAAACCGATAACATGTGTTTATTGTAGACATAATTATCAGAGACCATTACGTGGTTTTATGTTTGATAATAAACCATATATTTTGACGAAAAGAATTAATGATTTAAATGATTTAAATGAATTAAATGAATCGAATGAATTAATTAATAATTCAATTGAATTAGATATATTTCAAAAACAAGATAAAACAAATTTATTATTAAATGATTTTTTTAGAAATGCTAGAATCGAAGATTTATCATTATTATTTTAGTTATATTATTTTGGTAAATATTTTATATTCATAATTCCTTGTTCGCTATTATTACTTTTACAATCATCTGGACAATAGTTATTATCTAAATTACTAAAATGAACAAAATTTTTACATTTTCTTCTTCTGAATAATTCTTTATTTATATCAATTTGTGTTAAATCTTCATCTAACATATTTGGGTCTTCTTCTAAATGATTTGTATTATTTGGTCTAAACGGTTCAACTTTTATTTTTCTAGATATTCTTGATAAAATTGAATGACAATTAATAGATTCTCTTTGATTGTCTTCTTTTTTATCTTCATTAATTTCTAAGTCAATTTCTGATTCTTCCAAATCTTCCAAATCTGGATGAACTGGATAAACTTGATATATTGGTTGAACTTCTTGAACTTGTTGAAATTGATTAACATTGGAAACCGGAAAATATTCATCAAAATTTACATTATTGTTTACATTATTGTTTACATTATTATGATAATTAAAATTGAGATGTCTAGAATTGAGATGTCTAGAATTGATGTGATGATTGAAATTATTAGATTGATATATTTTTGGATTAAAATGATTATATGAATAATATTCTATATCATCTATAAAATATTTGGAATGTAAAATATGAATAACTTGATTAAATGTATTATGATTTCCATAAACTGTAATACCACTATTAGCATTAAAACTATCTGGTTTTTTAGGTAAATAAATATAATTATTTAGATGAGGACGAAACATAATCATAATTTTTCCAAAATCGGATTGATTTTCATTGTAATTTACTTGATAACATCTTGGAATTTTATCAGTAAATATAAATTTTGAATTGATATATGGATGACGATCAATATAATTCTTACTATTTGGATAAAATATATAATCAGAAATATAAAGTCCATCAATATATAAACTACCAATTAAAGTATAATTATATGGATTTCTAACTATTATTTGATATGAACCATTGTCTAGATAATAAATATATTTTGTATTTGTTTTTATTTTACCATATGGTTTATTTATAGAAATTAACCTTCTCATTTATTTTTTATTTATATTTATTTCACAAAATTAAAAAAAATAAAATAAAACAATCAATTTTTGTTAATTGTTATTAATTGTTGTTATAGAATGAATTTTTGAACCATGGATCTGGTTTCTTACCTACTGGTGGTGGTGGTGGGATTCTTTTTGGTGTTGGATACCATTCTGGTTGAGGTGGTTTTGGATACCATTCTGGTTGAGGTGGTTTTGGATACCATTCTGGTTGAGGTGGTTTTGGATACCATTCTGGATGAGATGGTTTTGGATACCATTCTTGATATTTAGAGTATATTGGAGAAATCAAACGTATGGGATTTAAAGGTTCGATATGACTAATTGGATTCATACCAACTAATCTAACAGATAAATTTGTTTCACGAGAATAATCTAACATAATTGGAGAAACAGTAGTAAATTGTTGATCACTTCTACCTCCTAGAACTGTTCCACCTTCTTGATATCTGGAAGGAGAAGGAGAAGAAGAAGAAGAACAATTTGTCATTAAATCACTATCATATTTTACTTGTTTTACTTGATTAAAATATAATGGTATTTCTGGAATAAAACTAGCCTCAACTAGTCCATTAAAGTAATTACCCGACTCAATTCCACCAATATGACTTTCAACAGTGTCTGTTAAAACAAATTTGAATTTTTTAGGTGAATGAACCGGACCTTCAATAATAATTGTATCATATGGATTAATTATAAAATTACCAATATGATGTCCATCAATTTTTAATGTCGCTTGACATCTTTCAGAATGATGATTTACAAGTTTAATTTTATAATTTTGTAAATGTTCCATTGAAACTAATCCTTGCGGTTGAATTCTTCCACCAATAATTGTTAAACTATAACCATTTAACGATTCCATTTTAATTAAATTTTTAATATGTTAATATCAATAAAACTCTTATATTCAATTCAATTTTTTATGATTATAATGTGATGTAAAAAAATTGAATTGAAATTTATTATTTAATTAATTTATAATATGTTAAATATGACAACTAATATTTATTTTGATAATGAATATTTCACTAAAGAAAATTTTTACAGGTATGTTAAAAATAAAATATTTCTAGGTGAGGATTTGAACCAAAAAAATAGTAGAGGAGACACATTATTAATCATAGCTTCTTTATATTCAAATGATACTTCATCTCTAGAAACAGTTAAAGAATTGATAAAAGCAGGGGCTAATTTAGATTTACAAAATAATAATGGATTTACAGCTTTAATGAGTGCTTCTAGACATTCTAATAAAGAAAGTTCTCTAGAAACAGTAAAAGAATTGATAAAAGCAGGGGCTAATTTA
>Ga0172372_10005136_pt1 | contig 18328 bp, 13 predicted proteins | sample LakKiv5m_2_FD_114544 | JGI IMG/M metagenome (GOLD analysis project Ga0172372, IMG submission 114544) | Freshwater microbial communities from Kabuno Bay, South-Kivu, Congo - kab_092012_9.5m | ecosystem: Environmental > Aquatic > Freshwater > Lake | place: Democratic Republic of the Congo...
ACGTTTTAATCCCAACTATCTTTGCGCCATGAATTGGGAATTCTATTTTAAACAGATGTGGCTGATTGGTGGGCGGTACAGTTTCTTTGCCGGACTTGCGTTCGTGTTGTTCTACGTTTTGTTCCGCCGGAAATGGTTATATAAAAAAATTCAGCTTCGCTTTCCGGAGAACAAGGACTACCTAAGAGAATTTGCCTATTCAATGCTTACCATTTTCATTTTTGCCACAGTAACCTACCCGCTGATCGCCGTTCCTTCCATCGCAAAATATACAACCAGGTACGCAGAGATATCAGAGCGCGGTTGGTTCTATTACATTGCGCTCTTCCCTGTTCTGTTTGTAATGCACGACACCTATTTTTATTTTGCTCACCGGGTCATGCACCACAAGAAGCTTTTTAACCTTTTCCACCTGATACACCATAAATCAACCAACCCGAGCCCCTGGGCGGCGTATGCATTTCACCCGCTGGAGGCCTTGGTAGAGGTGGGCATTGTGGTAGTTTTTTTATTTACCGTTCCAATACACAAAACCCACCTGATGTTGTTCTTCCTGATGATGATTGTGTACAACGTTTACGGGCATCTCGGCTACGAGTTATATCCAAAGGGGTTTCATAAAACTCGTATAGGAAAGTGGATCAATACTTCAGTTAACCACAACCAACACCATCAATATTTTAAAGGAAATTATGGTTTGTATTTTTTGTTTTGGGACAGGGTGTTGGGCACCATTCGCGAGGATTATGACACGCGTTATGTTGACGCAACAACACGCAAAAAATAAATAAACAGGATTTATTTTTTCTTATACACCGGAACGGTACTGCAGGGCTCGCCGTAAAATATACTTTTCACTTCGGGGCGTAGCTTTTCAGTTATGGCAATATAAACCGATTCCGGAATGTTTTTTTCTCCGCACCCCTTTACCACTACTCGATGGCCCGCATATTCCCCGGCGTTGATTCCCGAAATGTTGCGCAAAAAAAGGGCTTCTAAAACCTGTTGCTCGTTCCCCTTGAAGATAAATGCAGCATAGGGCTCTAGGGCAGAAGCCACCAACATGTATGCCCAAACCGGAATGATGGCGTCTGTTGAACACATGATTCCCACAGCCACGCCCCGGTAAGCCGACCAGTCGGTGTTTTGAAGGGCTGACCTAAAATCTTTTTCTTTCAGGATCAGGTTCATGAACAGGTGGTCTTTTAAATCAAAAATGCGGATATTTTCTGTGGGGTAAAAATCCGCAGGGTCAAGGGTTATAAGACCACTTTCAGATACCTTGTTGATAAACGGTTGTTCCATATTAGCGAGGTAATGCAAAGTTAATGCTTAGTGCCGCGCAATGTTTTCGGAAAAGGAAAAATAAAGGCCCGGTGTTGTCCGGGCCCCTGAAAACATACTTATCTGTGATTAAATTAATTAAACTGGAAGCGGTTGTCTTTTATGTTGGCGGCCTTGCGCAGTGCGTCCTGACTGCGGAATGACCCGGAGCGCAACATTTGCATCAAACTTTGTTTGAAAGACTCAGAATCTTGCATTGATGGGCGGGCGCCTGCAACTTCGGTTTGTATTGCAAATACCCCGGTTGTTCCGCGAATCGGGGTGCTTGTTTTTCCAATCTGTGCTTTGTTGAATGCGGCACCCACAACTGCTGGCTCATTTCCAATTCCGGGTATGAACGGCGCTGAGAAGAAAAGGGTGTCTGCTCTTTGAACGGGTGCTTGTGTGTTTTTCGAAATTTCATCCAGACTCTTTCCTTTGAATTTTGTGGTGGCGATAAGGTTCGCTTTTTTCTCATTCCTAACAAGATTTTCAACCAGCGGCCTGGCTTCTGCCACGGTCATAGTCCCCTTCGGAAATATACCGTTAATGAGTGCTACAACCACCTGGTCGCCTATCATTGTTGGTTCAGATATGTCGGCAACATCGTTTTGATAGATCCAGCGCACGAGAGACCTGGACTGTCCAAGGGTTCCTACCACATAGTCGTTTTGGCGAATGTCTGAAATACTTTGCAGGGGCTTTTTTAGTCGGGTTGCTTCATCTGCAAACTTTCTTGCGTCTTTGGCTGCTGCCATGAATTGTGCTGCTGTAGAAGATGCCGCTGCCTCCGTTTCTGTTCCTGCCAGAATGGGTTTGGCGAGGTAAGCAATTTTATAGGCCGGGCTGGGATTCTTTTGCCCCAGCACTTCCATATAATGGTAACCAAAATCTGTTTTAACAATGCCCTTGGTGCCCACCGGCTTATCGAAAGCAAACTCGTTGAACTCCTCTACCATTTGACCCTGAGGGAAAAAATCATATACCCCTCCTTTGTCCTTGCTGCCGGGGTCATTGGAATAGCGCGCACAAAGGGCGGTAAAGTCTGCACCGGTTATAATTGCATTTCTGATGCTATCGGCAAGTTTAGAGGCCATGCTGTCGTTTCGAATGGGCTGGCGCGTGTTGGGGTCGTTGAATGCAATAAGTATATGTCTAACCTTTGCACTGTCGGGCCAGGTTTTTGCATTGATCATTTTTGCCAGCACATAATTGTTCCCGTCAACATACGGCCCATACACCATTCCTACCGGAATGCGAACAAGAGAATCTTTGTTAATTTGTTGAATCCGGTTCTTGCTGAAGTAACTATTGTAGAAAGGAAGGGCAGATGAGTTCTTTGCCAGAAACAAGCCAGCATCGCTGGTGGCTGCAAAACTATCTTTCAGGGACATCAACTCGTTGTAAACGTTTGCAGAGTCGGAGGAAGAGGGGGCTGCACTAAAAGCAACGTACGTTATATTTCTTGTTTCTTCTTCTTTTTGGTATTCGTTGGAATGCTTCTTTACAAACGAGGCGATGTCTTCATCTGAAACTTTTGCTGCAGAATCTGGAAAGGCGGTGTAAGGATAATAGACAAAAGACATGGTTGCTATTCCGTTGTTGTCTGCTCGTTGTTTTTCCAATAACCACTTAGGTACATAAGAAGACTGCAAAATCATAGACTGATATTTAATGCGCAGAATTCTCTCTACCGTTGGATTGATATAAGTTGAATTAATGGTCTTAATATAATTGGGATCTTTGTTTCTTTTGCTCTGGGCTATTGCATTGCGAGCATCGTTGGCACGAAACTCTCCGGTTGCGGGATCTGTAAACTCCTGTTTTAATGGTGAATTAGAACCAAATAAAATTTCAGCCAGCTCTTTGGGAGAAACCATTAATCCTAATTTCGCGTATTGCTCTTTTAACAACAACTGGTCCACTTCCAGGTTCCATAATTGTTCCATCAGCATTTCGCGTGGCCCACTTTGTCCGGCATCAAGCTTTTCAAGGTCATTTAACTTTTCATCAAACTGAGTCTTTAAAATGGGCATACCATTCACTTCACCTAAAAGTGTTGTATTGGTAAAAAGACCGCCACCTTGGCGTACACCATCTTGTAAAATAAAAGCAATCAATGCGAGGGCAATGATTCCAAAAAGCACCCAGGCTCCTTTATCACGGATTCTTTGGATAATAGACATAATAAAATATTATAATTTAATAGCTTTTTCGGCTATGGGAGGGCAAAAATAATGTATTAACCGTTCCCCACAAACAAGGTATTAAAATGATGTTTTTAGCAGTTTTTATATGAAAAAGGTATTTTTTAACATCCTCGCGTGGAAAAAAATAAAAAGCGGGGGATAAGTAAGAAAACAATAATATTTTTTGTGGATTTTATTGGAACAAAAGAAGATCAGTTTAAAAAAAGAGAATATTCAGCTTCTTTTCTCCCCGTTAATTAACTGTTGATTTTTTGTTCGTTGTTTTTATGAAAGTAGTTAAAAAGTAAAAGAGGAAAGTGTTGAAAATCTTTGAACTTGTGGGCTGGTCCTATTGATCAGGTGAATAAATGTGTTAATTGGCTGGGGAAAAACGAAAAAAAAATTGTGGACATTTTAAAAATCCACTAATTAACATCGGTAATAGTAATAATTGGTTTTAAATAAATATTAATTATTAGATACTACGCAGCTTATTCACAAAGTAATCAAAATAAGAAATCATTCAAACCAAGTAATTTTACAAAAATTATTCCTGCATGGTAAATGATTTTCCTGTATTGCCCGAATCTGGATTTTTAGATATTTTTGTTGATCCGGAGCTTGATTTATTTTCTGCAATTGCCCGGCTGAAAAAGGAAAAGAATGCAGTGATACTGGCGCATTATTATCAAGAGCCGGATATCCAGGATGTGGCGGATTACATAGGTGATAGTTTAGGATTAGCTCAACAGGCCAGTAAAACAGATGCGGATATTATTCTTTTTGCGGGTGTTCATTTTATGGCAGAAACAGCGAAGATTCTAAACCCTTCCAAAAAAGTATTGGTTCCCGACTGGAAGGCAGGATGTTCTTTGGCAGACAGTGCTCCTCCTCCTTTGTTCCAACAATTTAAAAAAAAATATCCCAATCATCTTGTTGTTTCATACATCAATTGTACTGCAGAAATAAAGGCCCTCAGTGATATAATTTGTACCAGCAGTAATGCTGTCCATATCATAGAGAGTATTCCTGCAGAGCAGCCAATAATTTTTGCACCCGATAAAAACCTCGGGGCTTATATTAACAAAATGACCGGAAGAAAAATGTTACTCTGGGACGGTGCATGCATGGTGCATGAAATTTTCAGCAGAGAAAAAATAATTCGCTTAAAACACAGACATCCCGAAGCAAAGATGATAGCTCATCCGGAATGTGAGGAAGCAGTTTTAGCAGAAGCTGATTTTATAGGAAGTACCACACAACTATTAAAGTTTTCACAATCAAGCTCCTCTTCCTCTTTTATTGTTGCAACAGAAGCAGGAATTTTACACCAAATGCAAAAATTATCACCGGAAAAAACATTTATTCCCGCACCACCCAATAATTTATGCGCCTGTAATGAATGTCCGCACATGAAGCTTAATACGCTTGAAAAATTATACAACGCTTTACTGTATGAAGTTCCTGAGATCCAAATGGAAGAGTCACTTCGTCTTGCTGCAAAATTACCCATGGATAGAATGATGGAGATAAGCAGAAGAGCCGGATTAATTGGATAAAACAAAAAAAAATGAAAAGACTTTTTTTATTACTTGCCTTATTGTCAAGTGTTTTCGGAATATCTCAACCTATAAATTCTGCTTCTGTTGACACACTGGTAGAAAAAGTAATGAAATCTTTTAATGTTCCTGGAATTGCTGTTGGGATAGTAAAAGACGGAAAAATAATTCACTCCAAAGGATATGGTCAAAGATCATTAAAAACCCAGCTACCCGTTACATCCAACACCCTCTTTGGAATAGCGTCTAATAGTAAGGCGTTTACCGCAGCAGCATTAGGAATTCTTGTTGAACAAGGAAAAATAAAATGGGAGGATCATGTGAGGGACTATATTCCCGAATTTAAATTATATGATCCCTATGTTACAGAGCATTTCACTATAAAAGACTTGTTAACACACCGAAGCGGAATGGGACTAGGAGCAGGAGATTTGATGTTTTTTCCTGACTCCAGCGATTTTTCATTGAAAGACATTATACATAATCTGCGTTATTTACCCCAGGTTTCTGAATTTAGAACCAAGTATGATTATGATAACAATCTTTATATTGTCGCAGGAGAAGTGATTGCAAGAGTTTCCGGACAATCATGGGATGATTTCGTTGAGCAGAATATTTTTTTTCCGCTTGGTATGAAGTTAAGCGCCGCCTCTTTTGAAAGACTGTCATCCTTTCAGGATGTAATAGATGGCCATGCTCCTGTAAACGGTGAAGTAAAGGTAATTCCGAGAAACACATTGCGTGTAGGACATGCGGCGGGTGGCATCTATTCCAGCATCAACGATCTTTCAAAGTGGTTGATTTGCTTAATGAACAAAGGAGTTTCTGTAGAGGGAAAAAGAATCCTTTCAGAAACAACTGTAAAAGAAATGTGGACACCCCAAACCATAATACCTGTATATAATCCCGGGATATACAATGTTCATTTTTCTTCCTATGGTCTGGGATTCTTTTTATCTGATGTAAAAGGAAAGCTTCAGGCAACACACACGGGCGGACTGGAAGGCATGGTAACTCAAATAACGATGTTGCCCGAATTAAATCTCGGAATAATTGTTTTAACCAATCAACAAGAGGGTGCGGCATTTACCGCCATCACCAACACCATTAAGGATACATACTTGGGTATTACAGGAATTAATTGGCACAGCAGATTGCTAACCAACAGGAAGAGAGAAATAGAAGAAGCAAAAAAAATTACTGATTCGGTTGATAATGAAATATCCCGAGCGCAAAAAACAACTGTACAAAACTGGAAATCGTTTGTAGGAACCTATAAAGACCCCTGGATGGGCGAGATAACCATACAAGAAAAAAACGGACAGCCCTGGCTTCAAATGAAAAGATCACCAAAACTAACGGGTCAGTTGTTTCCATATAAAGGGACAACCATGGTTGTAAGGAGGAATGACAGAAGCATGGATGCTGATGCATTTGTCAACTTTGGTTTAGATGAAGAGGGAATAGCAAACACCATTCGCCTTAAGGCAATTTCCCCGCTCACCGACTTTAGTTATGATTTCCATGACCTCCGCTTTGAAAGGGTGGAAAAAAAGTAACAGATACTCAGTCCTTTTAATTAATGAAGTATAAGAAAAAAGTAAATTGCTTTAACCCTTACGCATGACAAAGACACATCTTATAGGCACCCTGCTGATATTGATTTCCCTTTCTTCCTTCGCCCAGCGCACCCAAAAGCCCCCGCTGCACGGAAAAAACTGGATGGCTATCACAGGCAAGCCGCTGGCAGCAACCGCCGGGGCATCAATTTTTCAACAAGGCGGCAATGCGGTAGATGCCGCCTGTGCCATGCTCGCAGCTACCTGTACCATGTGGGATGTATTAAGTTGGGGCGGGGAGACGCAGGCATTGATATATAATCCGCGCACCAAAAAAGTAATTGGCATCAATGCGCTGGGTGTGGCACCAACAGGAGCAACGCCGGAATTTTTTAAGAACAAAGGATATGGTTTTCCTCCCGAATACGGCCCATTGGCGGCGGTAACCCCCGGAACAGTGGGTGGGCTCTGCCATATGTTACAACAATATGGAACCATGAGTCTTCAACAGGTACTCGCGCCGGCTATGCAGCTGGCAGCAGGCTATCCGATAGAAGCAGAAACGGCCAATAGTATAGAAAGGGGCAAAGAGCGCATCAAACAATGGCCCTACAGCAAAAAGGTGTTCCTTCCCCACCTGGGTGAAAAAAGAGAGGCGCCCGAAGCCGGCGAAATCTTTGTTCAGCAAGACCTCTATAACACCCTCAGCAAAATGGTGGAAACAGAGAAAGAGGCAACCAAAAAGGGAAAGTCCCGCAAAGAAGCCATTCAGGCGGCCTGCGATCGTTTTTATAAAGGAGATATTGCGAAAGAGTTTGTGCGGGGCTGTCAGGAGCAGGGCGGATTGATAACGTTGCAGGATCTGGCCAACTGGAAACCCAAAGAAGAAGAGCCATTGATGGTAAACTATCGCGGAGTAGATGTTTATAAATTATCTCAGTGGACACAGGGCCCCATGCTTTTACAGTCCCTCAATATGTTAGAGCCCCTCGACCTTAAAACAATGGGATACAATTCTCCGGAATACATACACACGTTGTACCAGGTGATGAACATGACATTGGCTGACAGAGATTTTTATTATGGCGATCCGGCCAAAAATCCGGGCCAGCCCATGAAGGGATTGTTGAGCAAAGAATATGCAAAAGCGAGGTTGGCAGAAATGCGCAAAGATGCCAACGACCCGAACGTACAACCGGGAGACCCCTATCCTTTTGAAGGGAGACAAAACCCGTTTCGGAGTTTATTGGAAGCAAGAAAAAACACAGCGGACAGCGCCTCGAGGAGACAATTTGTTCCCGCCCACGACAGCACGGGAACAGCAATGAACAGGGAAGAATACATGGAAAGAATGTGGATGGGGACAACAAGCGTAGAGGCCACAGACAAGGAGGGGTGGGTGGTTTCTATTACACCCAGCGGCGGCTGGATTCCGGCAACCATCGCCGGGAACACGGGCGTTGGCATGAGCCAGCGCTTACAAAGCTTTGTTTTAGACTCGGCCATCAACCCCTTCAACGTGGTTGCGCCGGGCAAACAACCCAGGGTTACACTTACACCTTCTCTGGCGCTGAAAAACGACGAACCCTTTGTTGCCTTTGCCGTTCAGGGCGGCGATACCCAAGACCAGAACCTTCTGCAGTTTTTGGTGAATATGGTTGATTTTGGTATGACCGTGCAACAGGCAACAGAAGCAGCCAATATTAATACCAACCAGCTTTGGTTGTCATTAGGCGGAACGCGGATAGCCGACAGGAAGCCGCGCCCCGGCGAGCTTTTATTGAACAGCCGAACCCCCAACGCCACTCGTGACGTCTTGAAGAAGATGGGCTATACGCTCAGCTTTACCGAACGCAGCAGCGGCCCCATCAACGCAATTTTTTTTGATAAAAAGCATGGCACGCTTTGGGGCGGATCTTCCAACCACGGGGAAGATTATGGAATCGGCTGGTAATCAATCTTTTATAGGGGTAATCGAAAACGTACCGTAAAATCACTGAAGTAGTTTCGGGGAAAACACGGGTATAAATCCCGTATAATCACCTAGCCGCCGGAAATGTCAGCGCGTAATTTTGTGCAATAAACAAAAAACTAATGACGTTAGTAAATAATACTAAAAATATTAGTTTATTCAGAAGGATGTTGTATCTTTGATGAAGTAAACGACTAACCAATTAAAACGATAGACAATGAGTAACGCAGAAAAACTGAAGGCCCTCAAATTGACGATTGATAAAATTGACAAGGATTATGGCAAGGGCAGTGTAATGATGATGAATGAAAAAAGCCAGGACGCCCTGGAGGTAATTTCCACCGGGTCGATTGGATTGGATGCGGCATTGGGTGTAGGAGGATTACCGAAGGGAAGAATTGTGGAAATATATGGTCCGGAGTCCTCCGGAAAAACAACCATTGCCATCCATGTTATAGCAGAAGCGCAGAAGAAAGGGGGAATGTGTGCCATCATTGATGCAGAACACGCTTTTGATAGTTCCTATGCACAGAAGCTGGGTGTGGATGTTGACAACCTGTTGATCTCTCAACCCGATTATGGCGAACAGGCGCTGGAAATAGCAGACAGGTTGATATTATCCGGGGCACTTGATGTAGTAGTAATAGACTCTGTTGCTGCGTTGGTTCCTAAAAGTGAGCTGGAGGGAGAAATGGGCGACAGCAAGATGGGCCTCCACGCACGCCTCATGAGTCAGGCACTCAGAAAATTGACAGCTACCATTAACAAGACCAATACCGTGTGTATTTTCATCAATCAGTTGAGAGAAAAAATTGGAGTAATGTTCGGTAACCCCGAAACAACCACCGGAGGAAATGCATTAAAATTTTATGCTTCTGTTCGCCTGGATATCCGCCGCATGTCACAAATAAAAGATGGTGATATTGCAGTAGGTAACCATGTAAAAGTGAAGGTGGTGAAAAACAAAGTGGCCCCACCTTTCCGCGCAGCAGAATTTGATATCGTTTTCGGAGAGGGCATCAGCAAGCTGGGTGAAATTATCGACATGGGCGTGGAGCTTGGTATTGTACAAAAAAGCGGCAGCTGGTTTAGTTACGACAGCAACAAGCTCGGCCAGGGTAGAGATGCTGTAAAAAACCTTCTGCACGATAACCCCGAACTCGCCGCTGAAATCGAGGCAAAGATTCGGGCCAAAATAAGTGAGCAAAAGCCGGCTGCCACCGAGGCATAAGCGCACCATCCGCGAAGGTTAAAATACCGAAAACGCATTGCCCCAAAATAAAAAAGGTTTCGTTGGGTTAGTTAGTACAACCGCCTCAGTCAAACGGGGCGGTTTTTAATTTCAAGTCCGAAACAAAATTGAAATAGCTTCAATCAAAAGAATAGCTATATTTAATCAAAGCTCGACGTTGTTATACAGCATCATGAAATCCTGGGTGCGCCTGACACTTTTTTGGTTCATCCCCAAACTAATCGTTCGCAACCCGGAAAGACAAAGCAGTGCCGGCCCCACCCTGCTGGTGGCCAATCACCCGGACTCTTTTCTCGATGCGCTCTTGATAGCCGTTGCTTATAAAAGGCCGTTGCATTTTTTAGCCCGTGGAGATGTTTTCAATCGGCCCTGGCACAGAGCCCTCCTTCGGCTACTCAACATGTATCCGGTCTATCGCATTCGTGAAGGCAGGCAACATGTTCACCTTAACCGAACATCGTTTCAGTTCTCCAACGAAGTATTGCAAAGGGGCGGAACACTGTTGATATTTATCGAAGGCGTTTGTCTGAATACCCACGAATTGCAGCCTTTTAAAAAAGGAGCAGCAAGGATTGCACTCGAGGCGCGACATTTCGCCGGCTTTCAAATCATACCCGTTGGCGTTGCCTACAGCGACTTCTGCAGAATTGGAAAAGCAGCGACAGTATGTTTTGGAAAAACCATACATCCCGCAAAACCATTTGTTCACCAACACGAACAAGCAAATATTTTCAGCTTCAACGAAATGATTTTTCCTCAGCTAAAAGAGTTGATTCAGCCACCCGAAGAAAAAATCATTGCAAACCCTTCCCGAAAGCTACGCGCCGCAATAACCATTGCCAGACTACTCAACTATCCACTATATTATCCCCTGAGTAGAAAAATTGCAAGACTTACCAAGGGCACGGTTTTTTATGATTCCATCTTGTTTGCTGCGCTGCTTTTTACCTACCCTCTTTATTGTCTGCTGGTAGCCAGCGCCCTGAGTCTTTTCAGTCCGGGTTCAGAAATAACTTTTTTGTTACCCCTTCTTTTTCCGACATCTGCACTCTATGCGCTGAATGCCCGGATTCAATTGAATATTAATGCGCATGCCGTATCTTCATAGCCGGTAAAAAATCCAGCAAATGCAGGAAAAAAAATTATTGGGCAAAAGAAAAAGAATAGCCCTGGTAGCCCATGACCATAAAAAAATTGATTTGATGGAATGGGCTGTTCACAACAAAACAGCACTTGCCAAACATGAGTTAATTGCAACCGGAACGACAGGAAAACTATTGGAAGAAAAACTAGATCGCCCGGTAAAAAAACTATTGAGCGGCCCTTTAGGCGGCGACCAGCAAATCGGTGCAATGATTGCGAATGGCGAGCTTGATATGGTCTTCTTCTTTTGGGATCCAATGCAGGCACAGCCCCACGATAGTGATGTTAAGGCGTTGCTTCGACTATGTGTTGCCTGGAATCTTCCGATGGCTTGTGATAGAGCAACGGCTGATTTTATCATGACCTCCCCCTTCATGCACGAGGAATATGAGGCGACACTTCCCGATTACTCCGGATATCTAAACAGGCCCATTGCAGAACATGAATGATTTGTTGTTAAGACCCTGGCAAATGTCTGATGCGGCAGCGTTAGCAGCCATCGCCAACAATCCCAAAATATACCAGCGTGTTCGCGACGCATTCCCATCACCCTATACACATTCAGATGCCATCCAGTGGATATCCACCGCAAACAAAAAGAAGCCTCCGGAAAGCTTTGTGATCGAATACCAGGGAGAGTTGGCCGGAACTATTGGATATATTCCCGGTGCAGATGTTTATGTGAAGAGTTGTGAAATAGGATATTTCATAGGCGAGCCCTACTGGGGCAAGGGCATTGCTACAGAAGCAATACGGATGCTGATAGAACACATTTGGTCACTGCAAAAATATGTGCGAATAGAGGCGCTTGTTTTTAGCAATAACCTGGCATCCGGAAGAGTATTGGAGAAGAATGGGTTTGTGCTGGAGTCTATCCGAGAAAAGGCGGTTTTTAAAAACAACGAATTAATAGACGACCATATTTGGGTTAAATTCAATTTACCATGAAACTGAAAAACAGCTTACTGCTATTTGCCTGCACACAGCTCTGCCTGCTGTCTTCAAAAAACCACGCTCAGCTGACATCAACCAAAACAGCCGACATGGCTGCTGCAGCCAGAATTTTTGATTTACAATTTACACAGCAAGAGCTCGACAGTATGTATGATGGGGTGCAAGAGAATCTTGCCAACTATCGACTCATGCACAAGCAACAACTGGCCAATAGTGTACCCATGAGCTTGTGGCAAAGTCCATTACTTCCCGGCATGACGGTACCCCAGGGCAAAGACAATATTCGCTGGAAGTTTCCGAAAACCGGTCTTCCCGAAAACAGGAATGGGCTTTCGTTTTTGAGTATTTCTCAGTTGGCGTATCTCCTTAAGAACAAAAAAATTTCTTCTGTTGACCTGACTCGGTTCTTCATAGAGAGGCTAAAAAAATATGGGGATACCCTGCAATGCGTGATTTCAATAACGGAAGAAATTGCAATGGAACAGGCGAAAAAAGCAGACGAAGAAATTGCAACAGGAAAATACAGGGGCCCGCTTCATGGAATACCCTACGGACTAAAAGATTTGTTTGCTGTTCGCGGAACCAAAACGACCTGGGGTGCCGCACCATACAAAGAGCAGGTAATAGATGAAGACGCGTATGTTTACCAGCGATTACAAGAAGCAGGAGCCGTATTGGTAGCCAAGTTTACTTTAGGCGCATTGGCAATGGGTGATTATTGGTATGGTGGTAGAACACGCAACCCCTGGAATACCAACACGGGCTCTTCCGGCTCTTCTGCGGGATCGTCATCTGCAACTGCAGCCGGACTAATTCCATTTGCTATAGGTACAGAAACCTGGGGCTCTATCATATCTCCAGCATCTACTTGTGGACTCAGCGGACTGCGACCAACATTTGGTAGCATCAGCAGAAGCGGGGGCATGACACTGAGCTGGAGTCTAGACAAAATTGGCCCGATATGTAGAAGCGCATCTGATGCAGCGATCGTTTTTGCATTTATTCACGGAACAGATGGGGCTGATGCCAGCGCAATCAATTCGCGATTCGATTATCAGCAGTCAGCCGATGCTCGTCAGCTAAGAATTGGTTATGCAAAAAATTATTTTGATCGAATAAAGGACACCAGCCGAACCGAATGGAAGGTGTTGCGCACATTTCAGGATGCCGGCTATACGTTGATTCCTTTGGATTTTCCTGATAGCGCCGTTTATCCATTTAATATCATGGATGTGGTGATCAGCGCAGAAGCAGCAGCTGCCTTTGATGATTTCACAAGAAACAATGTTGATGACGAAATGACAAGGCAGGGTAAATACGATTGGCCCAACTCGTTTCGTATATCAAGGCTGATGACCGCAGTCGAATACATCAACGCCAACCGTCATCGATATCTGCTGATGAAAAAAGTAAATGATGCCATGGGCGCAATTGACGTACTGATTTGTCCGACCCGAGGTAGTGGAAACCAGGGTGCAATCACCAACCTTACGGGCCACCCGGCGATTTGTGTTCCATCGGGATTCGACAACCGACAGCGACTCCCGACCAGCATAACATTTATTGGCAGACTGTATGAAGAAGGTAAATTGCTAACTGTTGCCGAAGCGTATCAGCAATTGACCAGCTGGCACGAACAACACCCGGAATGGCTAAAATAATCTCAGACAAAAAATTCATCTACATGAAAAAAGCCGGCTCCACAGTCCTCTTGATATTTTGTTTTACCGGAGTGCTAATCGCACAAGACCTTTCTTCTTTTGAAAAACAGGTTTTGATATCCGGCAAAGACACGCTCCGCTACCGCATCATGTATCCGGCCAACCATCGCCCCGAGAAAAAATATCCGCTGATTGTGTTTCTACATGGCTCGGGAGAGCGGGGAAACGACAATGATCTTCAACTCAAACACGGGGGAAAGCTTTTTGCCCGCGAAGATGTTCGCAACGACCACCCGGCAATTGTTATTTTTCCGCAGTGCCCGAAAGACAGCGCCTGGTCAAGATTCAAGCGGGGCCCAAAAATGAATGAATGGTTTTATGACGCTACGCTTACTGCCACAACACCTGCGCTTCTGGTAAAGAAATTAATGGATAGTTTGATCAACATAGGCAAGGCGGATAAAAAAAGAATGTATATCGGCGGACTTTCGCTGGGCGGAATGGGAACCTATGATATGCTGGTTCGTTATCCCGGATTTTTTGCTGCGGCCTTTCCGATATGTGGCGCAACAGATGTAAATACTTTTATTACTCAGGCGGGCCCGGTTCCCATGTGGATGTTCCACGGAGCAGAAGACGCGGTGGTGCCCCCCACTTTCAACAGGGATTTATACAAGGGCCTTATGGAAAAAGGGGCACGCAATGTACAATACACCGAATATCCGGGCGTGAACCACAATAGTTGGGACAATGCTTTTGCAGAAGCCGATTTGCTGCCCTGGATAATGTCGAAGAAAAAGAAAAAAAATCCCACTTGGTAATTGGATATGTCTGTCTGCCGATACTTCGTAATATTTTTTATTCTATTGGGATGTGGTGAAAAAACGCGCACATCATCCACGCCTCATGTACTGATCCAAACCGGCTTTGGTGAAATAGAACTGGAACTATATGCAAAACAGGCACCTAAAACAGTAGAGGCATTTCTTCGTTATGTAGATTCCGGATATTATAAAAACAGCCAATTCTATCGGGTGCTGACCATCGACAACCAGCCCAGCAATGCGCCGAAAACAGAATTGATTCAGGGAGGTATTTGGAAAACCAACTATGCTCTCGCCTCTTCCCTGCAAGGAATCCCACACGAAAGCACAGAGATGACGGGGATAGAACACAAAGACGGAACCATTTCTCTGGCAAGGGGAGCACCGGGAACTGCCGCCTCAGAATTTTTTATTTGCATCGGGAGACAAAAGGGGCTGGATGCAGGAGGAGAAAACATATCTGACAAGCTGGGCTTTGCTGCTTTTGGAAGGGTGGTCAAGGGGATGTCTGTAGTAAGAAAAATTTATCGCCAACGCGAATCTGAGCAATACTTTCGCCCGCCGGTACCCATTTACAACATAGTTTTGCAATAGCCATCTGGCAATAAGATCCCAGAGGTTGCTTCAACCGTTTTCTACCCATGCCCTTCTCCCTTCATACTGAATACCTACCTGCAGGGGATCAGCCAGAAGCCATTCGACAGCTGGTAGAGGGCGTGAACAATGGCGAACAATACCAAACCCTTTTGGGTGTAACGGGCAGCGGCAAAACATTTACCATCGCCAACGTGATCATGCAAACCCAGCGACCCACGCTGGTACTGACACACAACAAAACACTGGTAGCTCAGCTGTATGGCGAATTCAAACAATTCTTTCCCGAAAACGCAGTAGGCTATTTTGTCAGCTACTATGATTATTATCAACCGGAAGCTTATATGCCCGTGAGCGATGTGTACATTGAAAAAGATTTAAGCATCAACGAAGAATTGGATAAACTCCGATTACAAGCAACATCACAATTATTGAGTGGTCGCCGGGATATTATTGTTGTCGCCAGCGTGAGCTGCATTTATGGAATGGGCAATCCAACCGAATACGCCAATGGCATCATCCGGCTGCAGCAGGGACAAACCATTTCCCGACAAGGGTTTTTGCACTCACTGGTGAACTCTTTGTACAACCGATCACAGGGCGATTTTACCCGAGGCACATTTCGCGTGAAAGGAGACACCGTTGACATCAACCTTCCCTATGTGGATTTTGGTTATCGCATAACGTTCTTTGGAGATGAGATTGAGTCCATCGAAAGCATTGACACCAATACGGGCAAGCGGATGGAGACGATGGAACACGCCGCGATATTTCCGGCCACCATTTATCTGGCACCTAAAGAAATGATCGTACAGGTGATGCATGAAATACAAGACGAGATGATGGCTCAGATTGAATATTTTTCTTCTCAGGGAAAATTCGTGGAAGCGCAGCGACTGAAAGAAAGAGTAGAATATGATCTGGAAATGATTCGGGAACTGGGATACTGTAATGGCATAGAAAATTACTCTAGATTTTTTGATCGCCGCCAACCGGGAACCCGTCCATTTTGTCTGCTTGATTATTTTCCCTCTGACTTTCTTTGTGTGATTGATGAAAGCCACCAGACCATTCCACAGGTAGCGGGAATGTATGGTGGAGACAGGAGCAGAAAACTGGTATTGGTAGATTATGGATTTCGCCTTCCGAGTGCGCTCGACAATAGACCACTCAATTTTCAGGAATTTGAAATGATGACCAGACAAACCATTTTTGTTAGTGCTACTCCGGGAGACTATGAATTACAAAAAACAGGTGGCGTTGTAGTTGAGCAAATTGTTCGTCCTACCGGACTTCTCGATCCGCCCATAGAAGTGCGACCCAGTGTTAACCAGATTGACGACTTGCTTGAAGAAATTGATCAAACTGTTAAAAAAGGCTACCGCGTATTGGTTACAACGCTAACAAAACGCATGGCAGAGGAAATGGACAAGTACCTCGGCAGAATTCAAATCCGATCAAAATACATTCATAGCGACGTAGATACCCTGGACCGCGTTGAGATTTTGCAGCAGTTAAGACTTGGAGAAATTGACGTTCTAGTGGGAGTGAATTTGTTGAGGGAGGGACTCGATCTGCCTGAGGTGGCATTGGTAGCCGTGTTGGATGCAGATAAGGAAGGATTTTTGCGCAACGAAAAATCATTGACCCAAACAGCCGGAAGAGCTGCGCGCAACGAAGAGGGCCGCGTTATTTTTTATGCGGACAAAATAACAGAAAGCATGCAGCGAACCATTGATGAAACAACGCGACGCCGCGAAAAACAACGGGCATACAACCTGGCACATGGCATTACTCCGAGAACAGTAATAAAAAGCGTAGATCAAATTCGCGCCCAGGGTTCTGTGCTAGATATCAAAGGATATGACCCATCGAGGCCCTATGCGCTGCAACAAGACGAACAACCGGTTGCGCTTGCGGCGGAAGAACAGGTGAGCTACAGCACGATTCCGCAAATAGAAAAAGCCATTGCTCAAACCAAGAAGCAAATGGAGAAGGCGGCGCGGGACATGGACTTTATTGAAGCAGCCCGCTTACGCGATGAAATGTTCCGATTACAAAAGGAACGGGAAAAGATGAAAGGATAATTTTTCGGATCAAACAAAATCACTGAATTTTTTCTATTTCGGCTTTTAGCTGGCTCCACTTCATTTGCAGTTCCCCCAACGCCTGCAAGGTTTCCTGCAGTGCGTCCATAGATTGTCGGGTAGGCAAGCGATCAGCTTCCTGCCAGATGCTACCCAAAGTTGCCAACCTTCCTTCCAATGTAGCAAATCCGGCTTGTCCGGTTGACGGGGCCCGCCCCCTTCTTCCACTCCCCGCCCCCTCCATTTCTGCCACTTGCTGTTCCAGCTGTGAAATTTTATCTTTATCAGGACGATCGGTTGCCAGCCACGATTTGATTTGTTTTTTTAATGCTCCGATTTCTTTAAGTCCTTGCAACGCTGTTTGTCTCGCCCGGTAACAGGAAAGTGATATGTTGTGCAATTGGGCCAATTGTTCTTGAGTAAGCGTTACGCGCGGATCCATTTTGATGACAAGAGGCTGTGAATAAGATTTTCCATTCACTTTTAGTGTGACAGTATAATTGCCCGGCAACACCCAAGGAGAAGCGGTTTCGGGAGCCGTGTTCCTGTAAACGGCAGCAATTGGAAAAGAAACAACCGTTTCAAGGGGCGCATAGCGAAGATCCCAGACAAAACGATGGGCACCCTTATCTGTCGATAGTTTTTCCTGTGGTCGAATCCAATAAAGTGGGATGTTCAAATCAGGAGGCAGTGAATAACCTAGATCATTGCTGCTGAAGCGCCGAATGACTTGTCCGGAGGCATCTGTAACTTCAAGTGCCACTTCATTTGTTGTTGGTTCTTGTAGATAATAATGAATCGCTGCGCCATCCGGAGGGTTTTCTCCAGCCGGCTCTTCCTGAGGGAATGGCGTATCCGTATACATATTCCATCTTACCCGCCAGGTGGTTGCCGGCTGATAGAGAATAGCTGAAGAGCGGGCGGCAGACTCAGTAAGTTGTCTTAGAGGATTGATGCCATCCATGATCCAGAAGCCTCTACCGTGAGTGCCTACCACAAGATCGTCATCTTTGATCACCAGATCTCTGATGGAAGTGGCCGGCATATTCAAGCGAAGCGATTGCCAGTGTTCTCCGTCATCAAATGAAACATATACTGCATTTTCAGATCCGGCATAGAGGAGCCCTTTTCTTACCGGATCTTCTCTAACCACATTGATTGGCTCATTATCTGGAAGTCCGCGAGTGATAAGCTGCCAGGAGCTACCGCCA